>Ga0265594_1000014_pt1 | contig 182402 bp, 164 predicted proteins | sample saktaG_11_FD_190147 | JGI IMG/M metagenome (GOLD analysis project Ga0265594, IMG submission 190147) | Saline water microbial communities from Sakinaw Lake, British Columbia, Canada - sak_2011_5_24_80m | ecosystem: Environmental > Aquatic > Non-marine Saline and Alkaline > Saline ...
GAAAAATGGTATTTCTGTTTTCCGAAGCTATAGGAAAACTACCTTCCAAGACCATAGGAAAAGTCCTGTCCCTCACTATGGGAAATGTCCTGTCCACAACTATAGGAAAAGTCCTTGCCATTTACATGGGCGGAGAGAGCGTTGCAAAGACTCATTGAACAGATTGCTCCGTTGGGCGTTGAGTTGAATAGGAAGAAAACAAGAATCGTAAACACCCTTGCGGGGGAAGCCTTCGGATTCCTGGGGTTTGACATCCGACGTGTCCTCAGTCGTAAAAAGAAGCGGTATTTCATCCTGATGACTCCGAAGAAGAAGGCCCGTTTGGTCATTAAGGCGAAAATTCGGGAAACTATCCGCAATGGAGGTGCCACTCCTATCAAGGATTTGGTGCACAAGATTAACATTGCGGTAAGCGGTTGGGTGGAATACTTCCGAGTAGGACATTCGAGTCGGGCATTTAGTGAGGTTCGCGACTACCTGGAGATGAAAATTCGGACGCTCTTGACACGGAGGAAGTGTCGCCAGAAACGAGGGATGGGTTGGCGGCGGTGGAGTAATGAGTACTTGTATGGTGTACTGGGGCTGTATTGGGACTGGAAAGTCCGGCCCCTGCGGAGTGCCAAGGAGTACAAACGAAAGCGGCTGCCGAAATCATCAGGACCCATAACCCTTTCGGAGAAGTTTACTGGGCGAGCTGCTTGAGGGAAAACCTCACGAGCAGTTCCTATGGGGAGGAGCTGGAAACGGGCCGGTTTCACCACCGAGAACCGCGCCAGTCCCTTACCCGACAATTATTTTTCAAGTGGATAAAACAGCATTTGAAGATAAAGGCATTCTATGGGACTTCACCCAATGCTGTGAAAACCCAGATATGGATTGCGATAAGCATCTATGTCATGGTTGCGATTATTAAAAAAATGGAAAAAACAGAGCTGAATCTCTACACAATTTTGCAAATTTTCAGTGTGTCACTATTTGAGAAAGTCTCTATTTATCAATTACTTACGGATGATTCATTACAAACTTTCGGTTGCGATTCTCGTAAACAATTGAATTTATTTGAGTTATAATTGGACACTAGTGGCTTTGAATATTAAAATAAAAAAATATTTAGGATTAAATCATGAAAATTCTTCTTGCAAATAAATTTTTCTATATCAAGGGTGGAGCAGAAGCTTCTTTTTTTACAACTGCTGAGCTCTTGGAAAACAACAGAAATAAGATAATATTTTTTTCAATGAACCATCCTAAGAATTTTTCATCTAAATATGAGAAATATTTTGTTTCAAATGTAGATTATGAGAACAATAATATGAAAAATAAGATCAGTGTTTCTTTAAAACTTTTATATTCTTTTGAAGCAAGGAGAAAAGTAGAAAATTTAATAAAAAAAGAGAAACCAGATATTGCTCATTTAAACAATATTTATCATCAAATTTCCCCGTCTATATTACACGTTTTTAAAAAGAATAGAATACCGATAATAATAACATTACGTGATTACAAATTAGTATGTGCAAGCTATCTGATGTTAAATCATGGAGAAATATGTGAAGCATGTAAAAATGGAAGATATTACAATTGTTTTATAAACGGATGTGTTAAAGATTCGAAGATTAAAAGTTTATTAAACACAATAGAGATGTATTTACACCATAAGATGCTAAATATTTACAATTTGGTGGATGTTTTTATTTCACCAAGTAAGTTTTTAAAGAAAAAATTGGAAAAAATGGGATTTAAAGGGAAAATATTCTATTTGCCTAATTTTGTAGAGGTCGAGAATTTTAAGCCAAAATATTATTGGCAAGAAAATTCTATTGTTTATTTTGGAAGGCTATCAAAAGAAAAAGGATTATTTAATTTAATAGAGGGAGCAAAAGACTTGAGAGTAATGATTAAAATTATTGGAGATGGACCGATTAAAGAAAGTTTAAAGTCAGTATGTAGGAGTAAAAAGTTAAAGAATATTAAATTTTTAGGATATAAGGGAGGCGAAAATTTAAAAAATGAGATAAGAAAATCTATGTTTGTGGTTTTGCCTTCGGAGTGGTACGAGAATAATCCACGGTCTATAATTGAAGGGTTTGCCTTGGGAAAGCCAGCTATTGGTACGAGGATTGGTGGAATTCCAGAGCTTATTAAAGACAGAGAAACAGGTTTAACCTATGAAACCGGAAATATAGAAGATTTACGGGCAAAAATCATGTATTTAATTAATAGTCCTGATAAGATTGTTGAGATGGGGAAGAATGCGAGGAGATTTGTGGAGAAAGAGTTGAATGGGGAGAAACATTATCAAAGGTTAATGGAAATATATGAACAAGCCATAGCCTAGAGCTCATAGCTCTCGGTTTATAGTTATATATATGAGGTGTTGTGAGAATGTAAAGATTACAGAGCCCGGTTTGGTAAAAACATTATTTTTACAGATCATCTTGACTGGAGCAATGAGGATATCATCTTGGCCTATAGGGACAGGCATAAGATCGAGACCTCTTTTCGATTGACAAAGGATCCTTTCCTGGTACGCTGGACACCGACGTATCACTGGACCGACAGCAAGATCCGGGTTCATGGATTTTCCTGTGTGATGGCTTTGCTTTTTCTCTCTCTGCTCCAGAAGAAAATGAAGGAAGCTGAAATATCCATGTCAATTGATAGAGCAATGGAGTCTCTGCGAGACATCCGCCTAGCTTACTGTTATTATCCAAGAAAGACGCAGCCGGTTCGAAAAATCTGCCGGCTCAGTAGCATCGAAAAAGAACTCCTAACTGCGTTGAGTCTCGAAATTCCAACAGTTAGGTAGTACATTTATAGACAATGTAACATGCTTAATTTAAACAAGTTAAGATGTGTTTTTAAAATTAATGGCGAAACTTAGGTTTTAATATGAGGATTTTGGTTAATTTTTGATGAAAAGATTGATATAAAAAACAAAGTGATTAGGCATATTGAAGAAATTAAATATAGAATATTTTGGATAATTGGTATTATTTTATCTTCAATATTATACTTTTCTGGAATTGTTGGGCTTTACATCTTTCTTCGCAAGAAAATTTTAAAGCGAAATAGGACTATTATTCTTACGTATCATAAAATTAGAGATGATGGAATAGATTCAAATATTTCTGTTTCAACAAAAAATTTTGAGAAACAAATAGTGTATATTAAAAAAAACTTTAATGTTTTCTCTTTGAATATTCTTTTAAATAATAAAGAAAAAAGGAGCAATATTGTTATAGATAATATCGCAATTACATTTGATGATGGTTACAAAGATAATTTTTTGAATGCTTATCCTATTTTGAAGCAACATCAATTACCAGCGACAATTTTTCTCATTAGTAAATTAGTAGGAGAAAGAGAAGAAATATTGAGTATAGATAACATTAAAATAATGAAAAAAAATGGAATTGATTTTGGCAGTCATACAGCAACTCATAAGGTATTAACAGAAATTGATATTAACAGCGCCGCTGATGAAATTATTAATTCAAAAGTTGAGCTAGAAAATATAATCAATGAAAAAATTCAATTTCTCGCTTATCCAAAAGGAAAGAAAAATCATTTTAACAAACAGATAAAAACTCTAGTTGAAGTATCAGGTTATAAAGGTGCTCTTGCTACAGAAAATGGTGAAATAGATGATAGAAGTGATCTCTTTGAATTAGAAAGAATTGGAATAAGAAATTGCCCATTATTTGTATTTAAGGTAAGAGTATCTGGAATATTCGAAAGCCGATTAGTTTATTCTTTAAGAAAGTTATTAAAAATGACATAAAAAATTTCCCCTTTGGGATAATTATTAATTTTGTAGCTTAATAAAGTGAAGATAATTATTTTAGGGACTCGTGGTTTTCCGAATGTACAAGGCGGAGTAGAGAAACATTGTGAGAGTTTAGCTGTTAGCGCTGTGAAGTTAGGATGCGAAGTTTTAGTCTTCACAAGAAAACCATATGTAAATAAAAATATAAAAAATTATAAAAGGGTAAAATTGGTTGCCCTTCCTGCTATAAAACACAAATCATTTGAAGCCTTCCTACATACATTTATTGGCGTTTTTGTCGCCTTGCGATATAAACCCGATATTTTACATATACAAGCTATTGGACCAGCTATCTTTTCTCCTTTGGCAAGAGTTTTGGGAATGAAAGTAGTAGTAACTTCTCATGGATCTAATTACAAGCATTTAAAGTGGGGCTGGTTTGGAAAGCTTGTTTTAAGATTAGGTGAGTTTTTGGGAATCATTTTTGCAAATAAAGTGATAGCCATTTCTGAGACTATCGCATATGAGATAAAAAGAAATTATCACATAGAAGTAACAGTTGTTCCCAATGGTGTACTTATGCCCCAAATTTCAAAATGCGACGATATTCTTAGAAGGTACGATTTAGCTAAAAATAAGTATATCCTATCTGTGGGTCGATTTGTCCCGGAAAAAGGGTTTCATGATTTAATTGAAGCTTTCAATCAATTCCCAATTACAAACTACAAACTGGTTATAGTTGGAAGAGCTGATCATCCGGATAGATACAGTTTGAATTTAGAAAAAAAAGCAAGCAAAAACAATAATATAATTTTAACAGGATTTTTAACAGGAAAGTCTCTGCAAGAATTATACAGCCATGCAGGACTTTTTGTGCTGCCTTCTTATTACGAAGGGTTACCGATAGTTTTACTTGAGGCAATGAGCTATGGATTATCCTGTATTGCAAGCAACATTCCAGCTAATAGGAACGTTGAATTACCAAGAGAGAGATTTTTTAAGGTGGGAAATGTATGGGAACTTTCGAAAAAGATTAAAGAATTTGTAGATAAACCTTTGACAGACGAAGAAAGAAGAAAGCAGTTAAACGTAATATTCGAAAGATATAATTGGGAAAGAATAGCCGAGAAAACACTTGAAGTGTATCAGAGTGTAGTCTATGGATCTTAGCCACTTCTGTATCATTTATTATTTTTATTGGAATCCTATCTTATTTTGATTTTCTTTCTATCACATTTATATGTGAAAAAAAGAAAGCGTAATTCATCCATCAATTCATATGCTTATAGTATTTTTATTAATGGAATTTACTAGAAATCTTGATAAAAGAACACTATCCGCATAGGGAGTAATACGATGTTAAAAGAGAAAGAGTCTGCGGCAAGAAAAGCAATAATATTATCTGACGCATCCATCGTGACTCTTGCTCTCTTTCTATCTTATTTCTTAAGGCAGCACTTTTATAAATTTTATAAATTAGACATCATATCTTCCACTCAAGTCATCGCTGACACTATTGGATCGATAAGCGATTATTTAGTCATGTTCATTTTTGTTGTTCTCCTATGGTGTTTTATGCTTTATATAAATGGGATGTATCGCTCTATGCGTACAAGAACACTCCTTGAGATTGTGTGGATAATACTAAAATCATCATTTTTTGCAAACCTCGCATTAGGCGCTGTTATCTTTTTATTTAAATTACAATTCGTCAGCAGGATATTCTTTGTCATTTTTATAATAGTTAGTTTAGCTTTTATGCTGTTAGAAAAAATTGTTGTTTTTTTCGTCATGCACTATGTGCGCAAGCAAGGTTATAATTACAGAAGACTTCTTATTGTCGGAACGGGCAGGCGAGCTGCCAATTTTATCAAAAAAATACAAAGCCATCCAGAGTGGGGATTAAGAATATTGGGTGCCATTGATGATGAACCTTATCGAGAGGTTGAGAAAGTGAGCAGTGTTGGAGTCATTGGTATCCTTAAAAATCTTCCTCAGATTATCCATACATATGCAATAGATGAAGTTGTATTTGTAGTTCCTAGATCAAGATTGAACCATATGGAAAATGCAATTAATGCCTGCGAAACAGAAGGCGTCAAGGCAACAATAGCTGTGGATTTATTTGATCTGAAGATAGCCAGATCACGCCAAACAGAACTTGAGGGTATTCCTCTCCTAACCTTTGAAACCACAGTAGCTAAAGAATCACATCTTTTTATAAAAAGAGCAATGGACATAGTTATATCCGGATTGGGCATAATTCTAGTGAGCCCGCTTTTTTTTGTTGTGGCAGTTATAATAAAGTTGACATCTTCAGGTCCTGTGTTATTTACACAGAAAAGAGTAGGATTAAATGGTAGAAAATTCAAATTTTATAAATTTCGCACAATGTATAAAGGGGCGGAGAAAAAATTATCAGAGCTTGAAGCTCGAAATGAAATGGGGGGACCTATTTTCAAAATGAAGAAGGATCCACGGATTACGCCAGTAGGAAAGATATTAAGAAAATTCAGCATCGATGAACTTCCGCAACTTTTTAATGTGTTTGTTGGACATATGAGTTTGATTGGGCCACGGCCTCCAATTCCAAAAGAGGTAGAACAATACAATCCCTGGCAAAGACGAAGATTATCGATGCGTCCAGGTCTAACCTGTCTATGGCAGATAAAAGGCAGGAATAAGCTAAGTTTTAACGAATGGATGAAACTGGATCTCGAATATTTGGATAACTGGTCATTAAGGCTTGATTTTGAAATAATGATGAAAACAATTCCGGTGGTTTTGTTTGGGATTGGGGCATACTAAGAAAGGATTAAGGATTAGGGGGTAAGGGATAAGGATTAGGTGGATTTATAGGGAGAGGCAAGATGAAAATGGATTATAGAGAGAAAAAGAAAGAAGTTGATTTAATGGAGTACTGGAGTGTTATCGTCAAGAGGAAATGGGTCCTTATAACTTTTGCCGGTTCTCTTATCTTTTTTGTTGGAATATTTTCTTTCCTTGTTACACCAAAATATGAGTCAACATCGACTCTGCTCATAGAAGAAGGAACTTCAAAAATCTTAAGCATTGATGAGACTTTTGGCTACCAGTCGCCGGTTTTTCGGGATTTAAGATTCTTTAATACTCAGCTTGAGCTTTTGAAAAGTAAATCTCTGGCAGAAAGAACAGCAAGGAAAATGAATCTTCTCTCGCGGCCTGAATTTGAAACATACAAAGAGCAGAAAAAGAGCTTTTTATCTTCTGTAGGAGATTTCTTAACTTTAAAATGGATTAAATCCAAGAAAGATGGAGCAAATAATAGGTCCGAATACTTGAGTCGATTAAATCCGTACTCAGAAATTGTTAAAGATTTTCAAAAAAGCATGGAAGTTAAACCTCTCCGGGATACTAAATTAGTCGAGGTAAGTTTCACTTCAACCTCTCCCATATTGGCTTCTGAGATATGCAATACTTTGGCTGATGAATTTATAGATTTTTCCATTGAAAAACGTTATGCGACAACCAGGCAGGCTTCAGTTTTTTTAAGCAATCAGATTGCCAATTTAAGAGAAGATTTGGCAGCAAAAGAAAGAGAGCTGCAAAAGTACGGCCAGGAGGAAAATCTTTTTTATTTAAGCAACACAGAGAGTGCTGTCTTAAGCAAATTTTCTGATTTGAATAAAGCTTACACCCAGGCTCAAATAGACCGGACCAAGGCTGAAGCTACATACCTCGAGCTTAAAGATTTAGATATAGATTCTATCACTCAATCTGACAATCGGGTTGTTCAACAGATCAGGTCAGATTACACAAGGATAAAAAATGAATATGAAGAAAAGAGTAAGATTTATAAATCCAGCTATCCTGAAATGATCAAGCTCAGATCGAGGCTGGACAGCATGAATGAGGAACTTCAAAAAGCAGCGGATGGTGCTGAATCAGACTATCGTGCAGCTTTAAAAAGAGAATATTCTCTTAAAAGACTGCTTGATAAGCAGAAGGCAGATGTGGCCAAGATGAATTCAAGTGCTATCCTTTATAACAGCTTAAAAATAGAGGTTGAGAACAAGCGGAACCTACTTAATTCCTTAGGGGAGAAGCAAAACGAGACCCTTGTTTCAGAAAAATTAGGGGGACTAAAGGCAGGGAATGTCAGTATAATTGATAAGGCAGAAATTCCAAAAAATCCTGTTTCCCCAAAAAAGAAGTTGAATCTTTTTCTGGCTTTTTTGATGGGTATCTTTGGAGGTGTCGGTCTTTGTTTTATTTTTGAATATTTAGATAACACTGTTAAAGGGCCAGAGGATGTAGAGAGATTGGCTGGTCTTCCTTCTCTTGGCGTTATTCCTTATTTTTCTCCGGAAGATATGAAGAAGAAAAAAAAATTCAGCCATTATTTGGGACATAGATACTCGTACGGGAAAGATATTAAAGTCAGTGAGGAAATACTGCCCAAAATAAAAGAGATTGAACTTATCAACCATCTCCACCCTAAATTTTCTATCTCTGAAGATTACAGAACTTTAAGAACCTCTCTTTTACTTTCTAATGCCGATGCTCCTCCAAAGTCCATTGCTTTTTCCAGCGCTTTACCTTCGGAAGGGAAGACTGCTACTGTAGTTAATCTGGCTGTTTCATTTTCGCAGCTTGAAGAGCATGTTCTTGTGGTTGACTCGGATTTAAGAAAGCCGCGGCTGCATCGAATATTTAAAACAAGAAATATTGGCGGATTAAGCGGGTATTTGACTGGTAAAATAGAACTTAATGATGCAATACAAAAAACATCTATCAAAAATATTTGGGTTTTGCCTAGCGGTCCTATTCCGCCTAATCCGGCGGAACTTCTAAATTCAAAGAAAATGAGAAAGATGATTGAAGAAGTTAAAAAAGCATTCGATGTTGTCCTGTTTGATACGCCACCAATACTGGCAGTGGTTGATTCTCTAATTATTTCATCCCTTGTTGATACTACTATTTTAGTTATTAACGCAGACAAGCTGACTCGTAAACCTTTTTTAAATGCTGTTAAAGAAGTGAAGCGAGCCAGGGGTAAAATAATCGGTGTTGTTTTTAATGGATTAAAAGCAAGAAAGGGAGATTATTTTTATATGGATTACTATGGATATTACCGAAATCAATATTATGGGGAAAAAGGGCAGCAAACAGAGGGGAAGTGAAGGAAATAGTTAAAAATAAGGAATGTAAAAAACGGGACGTAGTCTGTAGGAAAATCATTGAGTATGGGATTTTGGGCTTGATTGTGTTTAGTCCACTTCCGGCTGCCTCCGTTTATGAGTGGTCGATACTAGTAATTCAACTTACTGTGTTGTTTATGCTAGCTGCCTATTTCGTAATGAAGGAGAAGCCTCAGACTAATAAGCTTCTTTCCTTTTCAATGAAATGGCCAAGGATTTTATTTTTTAGTCTATTTATTTTTATTTTTATCCAGGTCATCCCTCTTCCTGAATTTTTAGTCAAAATTATTTCTCCAAGTGCTTACTCTTTTCAGAAAAATTTCTTCCCTGATTTTTTAAACACTAAATTTATGAGTCTCTCTCTCATCCCTTCTCACACGCTGAAGCAAGGGCTTGAGCTCCTCTCTTATTTTCTTCTTGGCTTTCTTATCATCAAGACAGTGACCGAGCGGCGGCAGATCATACGTATTTTTTCAGTTTTGATAGCCATGGGGGTTTTTGAGGCGTTTTATGGGATGTTCGAGTTATATAACAAGAATCCTCGTATTTTATTTTATAAAAAAATTCATTTTTTAGATTCAGTTACAGGAACTTTCGTCAATCAAAATCATCTCTCGGGTTTTCTGGAAATGATTATCCCCTTAACCATTGGATTAATCATAGCCAGGATAAATCTTTTTTCTTTGAGAGGCATGAGGTGGAGAAGAAAACTTCTTCAATTATCTGAAAAAGGGCTCTCGACCAACCTGTTCATATCTTTAAGCATAATCGTCATGGCCGTAGCAATCATATTTTCCAGGTCTCGTTCAGGAATTTTCCTCTTAATTTTTACTCTTCTTCTTTTCTTTGAATTAACAACCCTTTATCTAGGAAGAAGTGAGGAACAGAAGAAATGGATAAAGAATTTTCTTAAAGTTGTATTTTTATTTATAACTTTTATCTCACTTTATATCGGAATAGGGGCTATGGTTGAAAGATTTGCCCTGGATAAGCTCCTTCAAGAAGAGAGGCCTATTTATTGGAAAAATACTATTGGAATATTTGCAGATTATCCTCTATTTGGAACAGGGCTTGGAACTTTTCCCTCTCTTTATCCAGATATGGAGGAAGGAGGCAGACTTGTGCGCGTCGACCATGCTCATAATGACTATCTTGAATATCTTTCGGAACTCGGCCTTATAGGGATGATTTTGCTTCTCGGTGGAATTCTTTATATGATAATAAATTCCTTCCTTGTCTGGAGAGAAAGAAAACATCCTGAGATGAAGGGACTTGCCCTTGGAGGGATTATTTCGATTATCTGTATTATGCTTCACAGCATAACCGACTATAATCTCCAAATCCCGGCTAATATGCTCCTTTTTTCTGTTGTGCTTTCTCTGACTGTGACAGCAGCGTTTTATAAGAAAAGAGAGACGAAATGAACAATTTTAAGAGGATGGTTTTGATACTGGCTGTTGTTATAATTGCGGTTGTAGATATTCTCATTTATTGGGATATTCATCTGTATAATGAAGCACAAGAAGTAGAAAACAGCGAAAAAAAAATTATAATTCTTAAAAAAACAATCGACTTTTACCCTGAAAATGACCTTGTTTTTTATGAATTAGGAAGAGCTTATTTTGATTTAGGCTTTGATAATCTCAGCAACAGTGCTCAGAGCATTGAATATCTTCAAGAATCAATAAAAAACTTCAAGCAATCTTTAAAAATAAATCCTGCTTCTTACTTTTCCCACTTTAACCTTGCTCAATCGTTCCTTTATCTAAGTTATCTTTCTGCATCATTTAATACAAGCTCTCAGGATGAGTTTAAGAAGGCAGCAATTCTTGCAGGAGAAAACAGCCAGATATTTTACGAGGTGGCAAAAGTATTTCTCTCCCGGTGGCCTGAGCTTTCAGATGAAGATAAAAATTTTACATTAGATATCATGAGAAAAATCGTGAGCGGAAAAGATAAGGAAAGATTTCTCTCTCTCCTTTACTTCTGGGCAATGAATATTAAGGATTACAATGTCATTGAAATAATTCTGCCAGAAGATCCACAAATTTATAGAATTTATGCCAAGTTCCTTGGTGAGAAATCTCTTTACCTTGAACAAAGACAGAAATATCTGGCGAAAGCCGAATTTTTAGAGTTTGAGAAGGCTAAAGAAGAATTTGATTTGGGAGAGAATGAATATTTTTATTTTCGGTTGCAAGAGGCTTTTAATCATTTTAGAAGCTGTTTAGGTATACTTAAACAGTTAAAGTTTTATCACTTCTTAGCTCAAAATAGTCCGATTGACCATTCGGAGTTTAATGAACTCCAGAAATCAGCCTCATTAAATCTGGCTAAGTGTCAGATTGAAAAAGGAGAAAAGTTTGAGGAGATAGAGAAATATTTGCAGAATTATTTAAGATTAGAAAACCAACTGTCTGACTTAGGCGATTTTGAGTCTTATCTCAAAAATCGTGATTTTATTGGACAGGAACTGGAAGAAAGCTTCAGTGATCTGGATCACCTTTATTTTGAAATTTTGCTTTACTACAAGCAGGATCGATATAGAGAAATCATGAGAGCAGGACGCCTTTTAGAAAAGAGCTATGTTGTCATTCCTGAAGATAAGAAAGATACATATATGGGGATATTGAATCTTATAGGCGATTCTTATCAAAAGATTGATTACATTTATGATGCTGGCGAATTTTATCAAAGAGCCCTTAAAGTTGACCCTGATAATCTTGAATCATTAGTGAGGATTCGACGAAATTATGAAAGAATGAATGCAGATGAAAGGATTCGCGAAATTAATGAGCGAATACAGAGGACTCTTTCTCCAAGAGAGGCAGTAATCAAAGATGTTTTATTAAAAAAAGGCAGAGGCTTATCTCGAACATTGATCCTTGATGGCAGAAAAAAAGTCATAGACCTGCATTTTAATCCCGGAGTCAAAGGAATAATCCCTTTGATCACTGTCTTTTTTAATGGACGACTCATCTGGGAAGATTATTTGAAGACTGAAATTCTTTCCATTCCTGTTGAGTCTGAATTGGGAGAAAATTCTTTGCAAATAGAAGCTGTAAATAGGCCGGTCAATATTATAGGCATAGGATGGAGAGAAAGATAGATTTTGAACATAATATTTTTTCGACTTATAATTAGGATAAATTTGTCACATTAAGGAGAATAAATTGAAAAGTACATTAGTTCTTCTTCTAACAGGTCTTATTGCTTTATTTTCAATAAATTTGTTTCCTCAGCAAGAATACACAGTAGAATATAAGATAGGACCGAAGGATCTGTTGGAAATTAGCGTTTTTGGTCAGGATGAACTGAATAAGACAGTTCGCGTTTCAGAAGATGGGAAAATTACTTTTCCTTTGTTGGGAGAAGTAGAGGTTGAAGGGTTAACTAAAGTAGAGCTTGAGAAAAAATTAAGCCGGCTTCTGGAAGAAAAATATTTACATAATCCTCAGGTTACAATTTTTATTAAAGAGTATCAAAGCAAGAGAGTTTCAGTTCTTGGTGCTGTCAAAAATCCAGGGCATTACGAGATCCTTGGGCGGCAGACATTACTTCACATTATTTCTAAAGCCGGTGGCCTCACGAATGAGGCGGGAGAAGATATAATTATTATGCGGCAGCCTCAAGATGGATCGAACATTTCCTTAAAGATTTCTATAGATGGTTTGTTCTTAAAAGGAGATCCGGATTTGAACATTCCCATTCAGCCCAGTGATATTATTAATGTTCCGATCGATAAAATCGTTTATGTATATGTTTTTGGGCAGGTAAAAAATCCTGGTGCTCTGGATGTGAAAAAATCCAACATTCCCACTCTTCTTCGCGCTATTGCTCAGGCTGGTGGGTTTTCAGAAAGAGCATCCAAGGGAGGAGTAATCATTAAGAGGAAAGATGAAAGTGGAAATGAGAAAACTACAAAAGTAAATGTTAAGGATATTATCAAGGGAAAGAAGAAGGATATTCAGTTAATGGAAAATGATGTAGTCATTGTGCCGGAAACCATATTTTAAACTTTAAACCGAAAAAATGATTGACCTTCACTGTCATATTCTTCCTGGCTTAGATGACGGTGCCCAGACTCTGGAAGAGGCTTTAGAGATGGCAAGGGCAGCCAGGGAAGATGGAATCGAGAAAATTGTGGCTGCTCCTCATCTTTTCAGGAACAATTTCATTTGCAGAGATTTTGGGATAATCGAAGAGAAGCGGCAGGAGTTAAGCCGGGCTCTGAAAAAAAACAATATCGATGTGGAAATCTTCCCTGGAGCAGAAGTTCATATCTCACACAATCTGATAAAAGCCATAAAAGAACATAAGAACTTTTTGGTTCTTAATCACAGCTCTTATATGTTTGTCGAATTCCCTTCAGAGCATGTCTTTTCAGGGGTGAAGAGGCTTTTTTTTGAATTGATGAGTGAGGGAATCACTCCTATCATTGCCCATCCGGAAAGAAATTCTGTTTTTACCCAGAATCCTGGCTTGCTGTACGATTTAGTGCGGATGGGCGCTCTCTCGCAGGCAAACAGCGGAAGTTTTTCTGGCTTATATGGAAACACAGTCAAGGAAGGAGTCTATCAATTTTTAGAATTAAGATTAATACATTTTATTGCCACTGATGGCCATAATACCCGCTCCATTCTTCCGAAACTCTCAGAGGCTTTAGAGAAAGCTGCAGAAGTAGTTGGAGAAAAGGAATCATATCATCTTGTGAGGGAAAACCCCCAGGCTGTTTTAAATGATAAGGAAATTTCGTATTTTCCCGAGCCAGTTGATCCAAGAAGAAAGAAAAAATCATTTTCCATAAAAATCCCAAATTTCTTTAGAAGCAAGAAATAACCTGGATTATTCACGATTCTTTATGAATAATTCAGGATAAGTTAACAATATGACAAGTGTGATGTAATTTCAAATAGGGAGAAGGGAGATAGCTTATAATCGGATGAAGTAAGACTAAAGACAGAAGAAGATACATGAAGGCTCGGTTATAAACCGGGCCTTTTTTTTAGATTTGAATTTTGAGCTAAATTATTCTCCTATAGCGCATTTGGGGGATTCATCACAATAATGGATACCTGAGTCAAATATTGGGGCCATCAAGAGAATTAAGTCTTAAGGTATCTGCAATCAATATTGATGAATAATCAATTTTTGAATTAATGCTTGACAAGCTGGGTAGAAACTAATATATTATTTACAGCTAACGGAGGATGAAATGTTTAAAGACGTAAAAGTCAAAGGGATTCTTATCGTTTTATTTCTGTTAATTTTCTGCTCTTCAGGTTTCTTGATGAGTGAATCTGCCGGAAGAGGAAATATCATTGGATTTATTTATGGTGAAGGCGGGACCACACCTTTAGAAGGTGCAGTAGTTCAAGTCAAGAATATGTCCACTGGCATTATCTATGACAGTAGTGTTTCAGATGAATATGGAATTTTTAAAGTACAAGGTGTTGAAAGTGGAATATATATGTACGGTGTAAAAACTTCTCAGGGAGATTTTAACTCTGACAGTTTAGTGGGAGTGAAAGTAAGTGGAGATGAGACTGCAAAGATGTCGGTGTCTTTAACTCCATACGAGAAAAAAGTATATTCCGCCATGAAAGATATTTATTCTGAACAAAAAATCTCAGGGGAGTCTTTTGTAGGAAGAATTGTCGATTTTGCCACTCCGAACAGATTGGCTGATGTTTACATTGTAAAGGGAATGCTCCAGTTGAAAGATAAGATCCATACAAAAGGGGATAATACGGATTTTTATCAGAATTTGGATGATTTACGACTGGAGGGTTCTCCTGCGAAGAGATTGTTTCCAGGCCAGACAGCTACTTTGGGATTGACAAAAAATGCTGAAATCGGAGATTCGGTCTATCTGGTATGCAAGAAAAGAATGCTTCCTCTTTTTCTTACCCCTGTAGGTATTGCAGCAGTTGTCGCAGGAAGCGGTGCAGTTATATACAAATTTGGTAAGCTTCAAGGTGGGGAAACAGATTGTCAATACAAGAATGAAAAATAGCAATTCTCTTACTTCTACTGATTTTTGACAGTTACAAAGGTCTAAATCACATAACTTCTTTATTTTAAATATTCAGGCATAACATTCCTGATCTATCAATTATTATTCCAGAAAATAGCCACCAATCCTATTCATATCCGGCAATAAAATTTGTGATTGACAGTACGCGTTTAAAGTAGTACTATTACCAGTAATACTTATTACTGGAGGTCGAATCATGAGAGTAACCACAAAGGGCCAAGTCACAATCCCTCAGAATATACGCGAAAAAATGGTGATAACTCCATACACAGAAGTTGATTTTATTGAGGAAGAAGGCCGTGTATACTTAGTGAAAAGAAAAGGGGTAAAAGACGCAACCCGTAAATTTTCAAAATTGCGTGGTGTTGCAGCCGTTAAGATGACAACAGATGAAATTATGTCCTTAACGAGGAGAGACGGATGAAGGGCATTCTCGTTGACTCAAACGTCATTTTAGACATTTTCCTCGATGATCCTAATTGGGCTGATTGGTCTGAATCTTCATTGGCAAAATACAGCGTTTATACTAAGCTTTACATCAACTCAATTGTGTATACTGAAGTCTCTCTTGCCTTTAAGAGAATAGAGAAATTGGAATCGGCCCTCAATAAAGGCGGATTCCAGATGCTGGAAATTCCCAAAGAGGCTCTGTTTTTAGCTGGAAAAGCTTTTCTAAAGTATAGGAAAGGTAAAGGAGTAAAGAGGTCACCTTTACCCGATTTCTATATTGGAGCACAAGCCGCTATCTTTGACTTGGACTTGATCACACGAGATGTATCTAGATATCGCACATATTTTCCGTCAGTCAGATTGATCAGCCCGGAGTCATTATAAACTATAGGCAATAATGGAGTTTGTCCCAAAGTTCAGATAGATCAATAGAATTTGGATTAAGCCCGGAACAGAGAATCATCAATTTATTCTCCTTCTCGAATTCTAGCTAACCTGATCCCTCCAATCCACTTATAATTCAGCTTCTCCTCTTTTTTTATGTGGGGGAATGAAGTAAAATGAATAAAACTGCGGTTTGAAGTAATATAATGAAAATACTAGGGCTCCTAAGGATGAAGCACAAGGCATACAGTGTCATTCTCCTTCCACTCTTCTTTTTTATATATGTATATGGGAATCCGGATTACTCTCTCGAGGAAGCACAGAAGGTTTTGAGGCTGATTGAAAAAGTCCAGAAAGAGCAGTTAAAGCCGAATGTGAGGAAATTAAGAAAAGTTGTGGTAACCGAGAGCGAACTCAATTCTTACATTGCATTTCGCATCGAGACAGAAAAAGAAGAAGTCATGAAAGAACTCCACCTGAAATTGTTTAAAGATAACAGTATAGAAGGGAAAATATTTGTTGATTTAAGAAATCAGAAGCTTACAAAATTCCTCCGGCCTGAAATGAACCTTTATTTTAGAGGGAGAATTGAAGTTAAAGATAGCAGAGTAAGGCTTGCGATAGAAGATCTGTTTCTTGAAGACCAACCTGTTCAGCCTATGGTTCTTGATTTGATAATATTAATTGCCTCTAGAATCGATAAAACAGAAGCATCGAGCATCAATGACTGGTATGACCTTCCTTATGGAATAAAAGATGTAAAAACAGACAGGGGGGAGGCCGCATTTTACTATTGATTCAGATTTTAACCTGAATAATATGATTAGAGTAATCAGCGGAAAATATAAAGGAAAGCGGCTGAAACGTGTGCCGAGCATGTGTGTGCGCCCTATGCCGGATAAGCTTAAGGAATGTTTGTTCAATATCATTCAATCGGATGTAAGAGGAAGTATTTTCTTGGATGGGTTTGCAGGAACGGGTTCTGTTGGAATAGAAGCTTTGAGCCGCGGGGCCGATTTTGTGGTTTTCATCGACGAATATTACCCCTCAGTGAAAACGATCAAGGCAAACCTGGCGAAATGCGAAGCAGGCCATGAAGCTCGCATAATTCGAAAGGAATTTAATAGAGCAGTTATTCAGATAGCAAAAGAGGAGATGAAATTCGGCTTGATTGTTGTAGACCCGCCTTATAAGCTATTGGAAGAACGAGATCCGCTCAAGGTAATAAAAAAGAGAGAGATTCTAGAGAAGGGAGGGAAAATCATCCTCCGCCATTATTTTAAGACAAAATTCAAGACGAAATATTTTGATGTAAAGCGCAAATTAACCATCGGGGATGATACACTTGTTTTTTTTGAATAAAAAGCTTGCCTGGGCTATTTTTTTTCATTAGAATTTACCCTGAATTATTCATAAAAACTGCCGATGGTGAATAACCCATGGTAGCTTGATTTTTGGGAACTTGGATAGATATGAAGATAATAAGGTCTAAAGAAAAACTGCGTGCAAAAGAATCGCTTCTCATTGAAGAGAATGAGATATTTTCGGTTTTGACCGAAAAGAAGGGATCTTCCCTTTTCCTGGGGAAATATTCTTTAAACCAGGTTGTGGAGGTTTTAAGAAAGAAGAACTTGTTTAAGGATGCTCAAAAGAGAAAACTATGGCCTTTGGATTTCGAAATGGATTCTTCGGAGTTTCCACCTCTGCAGAGATTTCAAATTTTCTATAAAACGAAGAAGCCTGAAAACCTTATTGTGGATTTAAAGATAAGGGAGGGATCGTTCCGACCAAAGGATGAAATTGCTCTGAATTTTTCGATACCAGAATTCAGGTTTTTGATGCTGGAGTGGCTGACTCTTCAGAATCCTCTTTTAAGATTTTCGCATGGGAAAACTCCCCTTCCAGGCCAAGTGTATCCAGGCCTGAATCTTGGAAAGAAAATAATGGATATTTTTACCTACTTAGCCAGGCTAAGTAATAATGACGGGATACTGGCTTTTCCCGCCTATTTCCATAATGCTTTGTTGTTTTCTCGAAATTTCCGTTTTTTCAATCCCGAAAAAAAGGGCGAGATTTTAGCCATTAGAAAATCTTTCCCTGATGTTTCATTTAAGAAATTAGCATGGATTGTACATCTCAATTGTCTGAGAAAGGGAGATGGGAGCACTTATGAATGGAAGGCGGAAGAACAAGTTTATCCGATGAATAAAACCTTAAGAAATTACCTTGACTCAAGGGAATATAAAAAAAAAGTCATGGAAACGGAGAGAGGACAAAGTTATTTCATAGATTGGGAATGCTATCGTAAGAAGGAAAGAGAGGCGGGAGTCGTAAGCTGAAAAAAATTCAAATCATGAAGGGCAAACCGTTTTTCTTTGCGTATTTATGGGGAGGGATAATCTTTGTCTGCTGTACAGTTCCTTCAATAGGAATTGAAAAAGTGCAGAAAATTAATAAGTTTTTTACTTTGATTTTGTCCGATTATTCCATGCATTTCTTTAGTTTTGGAATTTTTGCCTTGCTTTTATGCTACGGATTTTATAAGGCAGAAAAAATTACTGTTCCCTTTTTTAAAATTATTTTATATTCGACAGGTTACGGCTTGTTTATTGAGCTTGTTCAAATTATGCTTCCTTACCGGTTCTTTGGAATTAACGATTTGGTTTCTGATTTTATGGGGGCAGTTGCAGCGCTGGTTTTGTTTAAATTAATTGTGATTAACAGGCGTGTGAGCAAAGTTTAGTTTACTCTTGGTGGAAATATCTGTTATAATTATTTGCTTGACAAGGAGTAATTGATATGAAGAAAGAGATTCATCCAGGTTATGTGGAATGTACAGTGACATGTGCATGCGGAAATACGTTCAAAACCCGGTCCACCAAAAAAGAAATCAGAGTGGAAATTTGTTCCAAGTGCCATCCGTTTTTTACAGGTAAACAGAAATTCATAGATAGTGCTGGACGCGTAGAAAAATTCAGGAAAAAATATAGTAATGTCAATAAATATAGTAATGTCAATAAATAAAAAAGATGCTTCAAAAGCTGAAAAATATAAAGGAAAAATACCGCAGCCTTACACTGTCTCTGTCTAACCCCGCTTTAGTTTCAGACTCCCAAAAGCTTAAGAAAATATCAAAAGAACGGGCTAAATTGGAGCCTATCGTTAAGAAGTATGAATACTACGGGAAGATCCAGAAAGATATTAGAGACTCTAAAGAGATATTAGACGATGCGGGTGTGGACCCGGATTTAAAAAAGCTGGCGGAAGAAGATTTAAAGGAACTGCATCAAAAAGAGGAAAAGCTTGAAAAAGAGCTTAAGATATTGCTGTTTTCTAAAGACCCTAATGATGAAAAGGATGTATTTCTTGAGATTCGAGCCGGAGCAGGGGGAGATGAGGCTTCCCTTTTTGCTCATGATCTATTCCGTATGTATTCCCGCCTTGCAGAAAAGAAGGGGTGGAAATCGGAAGTTATGAGCACAAGCCCTTCTCCTGTCGGTGGTTTTAAAGAAATTATTGTCAATATCCGTGGGGATAGTGTTTATTCGCATCTGAAGTTTGAAAGCGGTGTTCACCGGGTTCAGCGCGTTCCAAAAACTGAGGCCAGTGGTCGAATCCATACATCCACAGTGACGGTTGCTGTACTTCCGGAAGCTGATGAGGTTGATGTTCTACTGGACCCTAAGGATTTAAGGATAGAAGCTTTCGGGGCTTCGGGTCCTGGAGGGCAGAATGTTAACCGCAATTATACTGCCATTCGTGTCACTCATAAGCCCAGTGGGATTACAGCTTCATGTCAAGATGAGAAATCCCAGCACCGGAATAAAAAAAAAGCTCTGCGGATTTTGCGGTCGAGATTGATGGACAAAGCCATTACTGAACAGCAGAAACAGATTTCTCAAGACAGGAAATCTCAGGTAGGAGCAGGGGACAGAAGCGAGAAGATAAGAACATATAATTTCCCCCAGTCAAGGGTTACAGATCACCGATTGAATTTAACTCTCCACAAATTAGAAAATATACTTGATGGAAATATAGATGAGGTCATTGATGCATTAACGGTTCATCTTCAGACTCAGATTATGGCGGATAAGGCCAAACCCTCGTCATAAATAGAACTTCAATTGAGCAAAATTCAGCAATTGTATGTCAATGGGAAGTCTCTTCTAAAAGACATTGACCAGCCTGCTCTTGAAGCTAAGATTTTGCTTTTAAAGGCCGCATCGATTTCAGAAGAAGAATTTTATGCAGGTTCAGATAGAAGACTATCCGCAGCACAGAAGAAGTTATACTATCGATTAATTTCCTCCCGCCTTGATGGATTCCCCCTGGCATATTTGATAGGGGAAAAGGAATTCTGGTCTATCCCGTTTAGGGTTTTCCAGGGGGTTTTGATCCCAAGACCAGAAACAGAATTGGTGGTGGATAGTGTTATTAAGGTTTCATCGAGGAGAGAAGAAATTATAGTGGATATAGGCACGGGATGCGGAAATATTGCGGTATCTTTGGCAAAAGAGCTTCCTCTGGCGCGGATAATTGCAAGCGATATTTCACGTAAAGCCCTGAAAAATGCGCGGTTGAATGCAGCCGTTCAAGAAATTTCAAAAATAACCTTTGTCTACGGAAATTTGTTTGCTCCTTTAAAAAAATTAAATTTGAAAGGTAAATGCGGCTTTATCGTTTCAAATCCTCCTTATGTTTCTAGCATAGAGTGGGGAACTCTCCAGGAGGAGATTATAAAACATGAGCCCAGGAAGGCCCTTGTGGCCGGAAAAACTGGACTGGAAGTTATAAGAAAATTGATGAAAGGATCTCCAGCATATTTAAAGTCTGGTGGATATCTTATTTTTGAAATCGGTCATGGGCAGAAGGATAAAATAATGGAAATGTTTGGGTCCGGCTGGAGAGATGTGAAATGTTTTAAAGATCTTCAGGGGATTCCACGAGTCATCTCTGCCACTATTGCATAGTATGGAGCATGTCTTCGAAGGAGGGTATGATCCTTGTTGTTTCAAAACGGATTTTTTTCCATTTATCTGAACTTAAAGAGCAAAATGCTTCGACCACTTGAGGATCAAATTGTGTATTCGCATTTTCCTGGATTTCTTTTTTTGCAGTCTTGAAATCTCTCTCTTTACTGTATGGACGGTGAGAGGTGATGGCATCAAGAGCGTCAGCCAGGGCAAATATCCTGGCTTCTATAGGTATTTTGTCTTTCTTCAATTGTTTTGGATAACCTGTGCCGTCATATCTTTCGTGATGATACAGTATGATATTTCCGACTTCTTTTAAGAGTTTTATCTCTTTGATCAATCCGAAGCCTAAGGACGGATGAAGCCTTATTTTTTCCCATTCTTTGGCTGAAAGAGAACCCGGTTTTTTGAGGATAGAGTCAGGGATTGCGATTTTTCCCACATCATGAAGAAGTGCTCCTTTTCTTATATTGTCAAGGATATCCTTGTCTTTTATCCCCAGGATCTGGGAAAGAATCTGGCTGTATTTTGCTACAGCCTGGGAGTGGCCAAATGTTTCCACATCCCTCAGGTCCAGAGCTGTCATCAGATTTTCAATAGTCGTGTCATAGATATCTTCAAGCTCCAGAGCTTTTCTTATATTTTTTTGCTGCTGTAACCTTAAGTTGCCTAGTTTTTGCAAGTATAATTTATTTTTTTTAATTAATTCTCTTTTATCAAGCCCGTTTTTTACAGCAGAAAAGATTCCTGCCGCATTATGGGGCGGGGCAATATGGTCAATAATACCTTTTTGCAGGAGGGATATTGCCATATCCTGTTCCTCGATTTTAGAAAGGAGAACTATAGATAATTCTGGGTTGATAGACTTTATGCTGCGGAGGAAGTTTAAAGCATTACCGTAAGAAGGACTGAGGCAAATCATTGCCATGGAGATATTAGTCGAATTGGAAAGTTGATTGGAGGTTTCGGAGAGAGATGACGCCTCTTTAATGGATACATCCAGACTGTTCAAGATCTGTGAGAGGAAAGCTCTGTTTTTTCTCTTTTCATCTATGATCAAGATTTCTTCTTGATTGTTCATTGATTTTCTCCCTTACTCGGCAACCTGTCGGGTGAAATAGGATTATAAAGCATTCGACGAATTTCATTCATTCGCTATTCTTTATACATTAATGAGTTATTTTTATCAATTTTAATTTGAGGTTAGAAGACATCACCTTTATAGGTGAGAGAATAAAGATAAAATTACCCTGATAATTCGTCTCTAAAGGCTATTGAATTAGAAATGTTTCTCTGCCAGTATAGATAGCATAAAATTGCTTTTTTGTGAGGAAGTATCATCTTGACAGAATTTTTTATGAGTAATAACATATGTCCAAGAGCTTAAGGAGATCAAAATGAAAAAAGATAATGATTTTGTGAAACAATCTGCGTCTATTATTGAAGAGATCGAGAATCAATTAAAGGCAGTTCTTTCCCAGAAAAAAGAGAAAGTAGAAAAAGAACTTGAGGAAAAAATCAGGCTGGAAAAAGACGAAGCTGAAAAGAAAATAACTCAGATCGAAGAGGACATAGAAGAAGAAAAAGAATCTTTAACAAGTTACAAATCGATTCTTAGTGAGTTTGAAAGTGAAAAAGAGGATATAAAAAGACAGATAAAAGAACATCTTGATAGAGCGATTCAGTTTCAAACTGAGATTGAGGTTATTACAGGAAAATCTCTCGAAGAATTGAGGAATGTAAGCGAGTTGAACAAGAAGCTTGAGGAAATCAATCAAGAAGTTACCGGAAAAGTAACTTCACTGAAAGTTCAGCTCGAAGAGAAATACGGAATTGTAGCCGATATTCCTGAAAATGATGGCGGCAAAGAAGTAAGTTTTAACTTAAAAAATGAACTCTCAAAGCTTAATAAAATAAAAGAACTTCTTACGGCAGCCGAGCCTTTAGAAGAAGAAATCAAAGAGGTTGAGCATGAAGAGGAACCGGAAGTAAAACCAGAAGTTGGTCCGGATTTCGAAGCAGAAGGAGAAGAACCGGAACAAGGCTTAGAACAGGAGACGGAAGTAGAAGCAGTAACCGAAACTGAAGAAACTATAGAAACAAAGATGGAAGAAGAGAAAGAAGGAAAGAGATATCTTCCTGGAGAGCCGCGTCCAGATGAAGATACCGGAGAAGAAGACATTTCCCATGAGACAGAAGAAGAATTTAAGCCTGAGGAAACATTTCAAGATACTTATGAAGTCTTAGAGAAATACCGCAAGGTTGAAAATATAGAGAATGATGGTGAAATTAACTATTTTGAGAATAATAATAAGATGATCCTGGACACAGAGGTTCTTATTTCTGTCATAACTGATAGTATAGATAAGGCCAAAAAGCTCTACATAGAACTTTCTGAGACTGAGTCTCCCAAAGATCAGTTTTTTATTAAACAGGAGATCATACGGAATCAAGATGAACTCCGGAAGTTTATGTTGGGCAATATAAGGATGTGTGAGAAAGATAACTGTTCACTGCCGAGGTATACAGTGGGTATTTTAAATGAAAATGTTCTTAAAGATATTCTTGAAAAGGTAAGCATGGAAAATTGGAGTAATGAAGATGATTTTATTTCTTTTGAGAATGAGATAAAAGAATTGAAAGATAACTATTATGAGTGTATAACTCCTCCTGCCAAATATTTGGAATCAATAATTGAAGAATTGGAGATTAAATAGAAAAAGAGAGCCTATTGTAAGATAGATGATCCTTTTGTGTTGATAGAATTAAAATAATCCTCAAATATTATCCTGTCCTTTAGAGGCAATTCCCTGAATTTTAAACCTGAATGGTAATAAGGAAGGCTTGTATTTAATTTTTCAGAATAGACTACATCTCCTTTGCACTGGCAGGCTTTATTTCCAAGGATAATGATTATCTCATATGATTTATCCTGGGGGAGCTTCGATTCACTGCTGATTTTTGCCCCACTAAGGCTCAAATTTATTGTCTTTGTTACTGATTGAGATCTGTCATTTTTGTAAATAAGAACAGTTGAAGTGTAGTACCTTTTGAACGTTCTTCTTTCCTGAGCATAAATTTCTTTGTATGGCATGACAATATCTTGTCTTCCTAGTTCGTCAATTTTTTCTTTACAATATACAGAGATTCTGTTTTTGTCATTTGGAATTTTTTTCTTATCTTTGATGCCTAATTGCAATGCTCTTTTACCTTTTGCTTCTGCAAGGGCCATGTCTGCTTCGTTAACTATCTTTTTCAGGCTATTTTTTGTGATTGAATCCAAAGATGTGAACTTATCTTTTGAGAAGTTAGTAATGCCAAAGCTTATTGTCAGATTGTTCCTTGGCTGGAATTCCTGATGTTCAAAATAATGTTCTTCTACGTTTTTTCTAATTCTTTCGGTAAAGATAAAAGCTTCTTCTTTGCTTTTTATGGAGGAGAGAAAAAACACGAATTCTTCTCCGCCATAGCGGCACAGAAAATCTTCTTCTCTTATAGAGGATTTTAGGATGGAAGCCAATTCTCTGAGGAGCTTATTGCCGGCTTCATGGCCGTTTCTGTCGTTATAGTTTTTAAACCAGTCTACATCACCCATAACAAGGGAGTAAAATGATTGTTCCTGATATCTTTTTTTCTCCAATTTTAACTTATGAATTATTTTATTAAAAAAGGGATCAGGTCGGAGCAGGCCGGTCAGGGCATCATACTGAATCAGGTTAAGCTTTGTGATAGCTATGGAAATATGTTCAGAAAGCCTTCGCATTACTTGCTGGTCTTCTTTTGAGAATCCTCTTTTTTTTAAATTTCTGTTTTTATTTTTGTTATATACTTCCAGAATACCTATTATTTTACTGTCATGCATGATTGGGACAGAAAGAATGTTTTCCAGGGGGAATTTTAGTTGTTCGATATATCTTCTGGATAGCCTATTATCGAAGATAGGGTCAGAAGAATTGATTTCGTGGCCGTCATTGGCAACGGATGCAGCAAAATCCTGAGAATCAATAAGAACGATATGTTTTGAAAAGTCTGGGTAAGATAAAATAGAATCATCCCATACCAGAGGCTTTATGTATTTTCCAAGTGTTTCATTTTCGTCAAGGATGTAGATAGAAATACCTTGGGCCTGGACGATTTCTTTTATGTCGTCCACGATATCCAATAAACTTGTCACATCGTTAGCTCTGTAGAGCTTTTTGAGGATATGCTCAATTTTCAGTTTTTCCTTTTTGAAAGAAAAATATTTAGCCTCAACCTCAATGCGTTTTTCCAGTTCTTTGACGATTGAATCCTGGATAACATTTTTGATTTCTTTTATCTCTAGAAAAGCTTCTTTCATATCTATGTCATTTTGCATAACACAATTCCGCAAGTTTTCAACTTGCATTTTCAATTTGGAATGTTCAACTGCTCTTTCGAGTGTTCGCAGAAGGCCGTTGTTATCTTTTTCCTCAGATGGAAAAACATGAGTATCTAGGTGGTAAGCTTGAGGCCATTCACTGCTGATTTCATTTAGATTTTTTTCCTCTTTTCCTATGATAAGGATGCTTGTTGTTTTTTTTAGTAATCCTTTGAGTGAGGAATAATGTGCCATCGAATCTTTAACAATGATGACATTAATATTATTTGATTCAAGAAAGGAAATGGCTTTTTCCAATGTGGAGGCTGAATAAGCATAACCAACTTTACTGAATAGATTATATAGATACTCTCTTTCTTCTTGATTATTATTCAGTATCAGTAAGTTTTTGGTGTAATTAATTTTCTCCATACCTCTGTGATTTAATAAAGACAAGTACGCTTTATTCTTCAATGACCTTAAACCTTGGCTATATAATTAATTTTTCTTCTATAGAAAAATGAATTTTGTTCCTCTTACATTCCAACTAATTTTACATATTTTTTCTCATGGTAGTCAACCCTTTTTTTTAAATATACGTAGATCATTTTATCAAGGATATTTAGCCTGGATTATTCTTGAAATAAGCATTAACGCGGCGGATAGTTTTTTCTCTGCCTAAAAGCTCTACTACATCGAAAATACCAGGGCTGACTGACATTCCTAGAATAAGCATTCTTAAAGCATGTATAAAAAATGCCGCTTTTAGTCCTTCTTTCTCTGCTCTTTTACGCAAAGCATGTTCTATGTTTTCTGCGGTAAAAGTTTGCATTTCTTTAAAATCTCGCATTAATTTTTGCATGAGTTCTTCCAGTCTTTTGTCGTTTAAGTATTTTTCAACACCGGAAGGACCATATTCAAAGTCATCTGAAAGAAAAGGCCTTCCTCTTACCGCAAATTCTTTGATTTTTCTGCTTCTCTCCTTTAGCAGGTTCAGGAGCCTGAAAAACCATTCTTTTTGCTCTTTTGCATATTTATCCTGCCAGAGATTTGCATTTTTCAATTCAGTTTTTACATAAGGAAAGAGCTCATCGGCTGTCATTGCGGAGATTAACTGGCCGTTAAGCCAGTCGAGTTTAGACAGGTCGAATACAGGATTGCCTTTGGCACGTTTTTCAAGAGAAAATCTGTTTACCATCTCATCTAAAGAATAAATCCTTTCTTCACCAGGTGACCAGCTCATCTGGGCTAAAAAATTCAAAATGGCAAGGGACAGATAACCATCCTCTTTGAATTGAAGGACAGAACTCACGCCGTGCCTTTTACTCAGTTTCTTTTTGTCCTTGCCGAGAATAAGAGATTGATGGGCAAATTCAGGCGGTTCAACACCAAATGCCTGATAAAGCAAGATCTGTTTAGGCGTGTTAGAAATATGGTCATCACCCCGGATGATATGCGTTATTTTTTGCTCTATATCATCTACAACAACAGAGAGATGGTAGGTAGGGAGGCCATCGCTTCGTAACAAGACGAAATGCTCGATGTTTTCGTTCTGTACACAGATGTGTCCGTGAATTAAATCGTTATAATTTATTTCACCCTCAGGGACCAGAAATCTGATAGCCCTAGGCTTTTTGTGCAGTTCAAAACACCTTTTCTCCTCGGGTGAGATCCTTAAACAACGGCGGTCCTGAATCCAGTTTTTTCCTGAATCCAGGGCTTCTTTTTTTCTTTTCTGAATTTCCTCGGGCAGGCAGTAGCAGTAATAAGCCTTTCCCTTCCGGACAAGCTCTTCTGCTTTATTCCTGTAAATCTCTATTCTTTTTGACTGAAAGATTGGTCCTTCATCCCAGTCAAGTCCCAGCCATGTCAGTGCCTGGATTATTCCCCTGCTCATCTTGTCTGAGGATCTGGCTGTATCTGTATCTTCAATACGAAGTATAAACTTTCCTTTATGATGACGTACAAACAGCCAGTTAATAAGGCATGTGCGTGCTGCACCTATGTGCAGATATCCAGTTGGGCTTGGAGCAAATCTGACATGTACCATTTTCATCATAAATATATCATATGCAGTTGGCAATATCCATTTTCCTGGATTATTCATAAAAATTGCTTCATGCGCTGTGCCTTGCATCTGCGGCAAGCTTGACTCGTGAATAACCCAGGACTTCCTGAATTATTCATAAAGAATGCCGATACCATTATTTAACATTGATGAAATCTGCATGTCACAAAGTGTGACATCCAAATATGGGGAGACGGCATAAAGTGTGACATTTTTTTCTTATTTTGATTGTTTTCCTCTATAGATTGTATTTTATATCTTTTTTATATTCAACATGTTAGACGAATATTATTATAAATTATTTATGGCATAAATATTGCTATATATCTTAAGTGAAAGGAGGTTAAACAAATGAGTAAAATTAATGGAAACAAAATTATTGTTGGAGCTTTGCTTTTGTTAGCTTTGCTCCAGGTCACGGCTCCGTTCATGCAGGCTAAAAATGTTTGTATGGGTGGATTGGTTAAATGTGAAGCTGATGCTTTGATTGTTGGGGCATTTGGGGGACTTGAAGTATTCGGTATGTATGCTGCCGCATGTATGGTGGGATATACCTGGTGTATTAAGTATTATCTTATGAGATAAATTTAAAAAGGAGGGAAAAAATGAGAAAAAAATGCAAAAATCTAAATAAGCTGCTTATTTTAGTGGTATTATTTGCCGTGATTTTGAGTTTAAATGCTTCGTTTGTTGAAGCAGGGGGTTGTGAGAATGCTTTTATGAGATGTGTTGATGATCCTATTTCACATATTTCTATGGTTGGGGGAGTGGTCTGTATAATAGGTTATGTTTTTTGTAAGAAGTATATTGAAAGATGATGAAGTCTGTGAAATGAGAAAGTAAAAGTTTCTCTGTCGTCTTATAGATTACGGGTGGATAAAAATGAGAAAAAGAAAGATTTGTATGGGAGTTTTGTTTTTAGCTGTGCTGTTTTGTTCCAGGCTTCAGTTCATATTAGCAGAAGAAGTGCGGCAAGTATCGCTTGAAGAAGTCCTTTCTATCGGAAATCTTGATGACAATATTTTATTCCAGTGGGCTGGTGTTGCAGTGGATTCGCAGAATTATATTTATGTGACCGATGCAATGGATTACTGCCTTAAAAAATTTGATTGTCAGGGGAACTTACAGAAAAAAATCGGGCGGAAAGGTCAGGGGCCTGGGGAGTTTTTAGCCCCCAGGCTTCTTGACTGTTCCAGGGCCTATATCTATGTGACTGACCAGTATGTTCCCGGGTTTCAAGTATTTAATAAGGATCTGAAATTTCAACACCGCATTCCTTTAAGGATGTTCATAAATGATTTTAAAGTAATTTCTGATAGTGAGATCGCTGTGACTGCAGTAACTTCAGATCAGACCTGCAGTATCCTGGTACTAAACACAAAGGGAGAGGTCATCCGGAAATTTCATTATTCAGAAAAGAAATCTTCACTTATGATGAATTGGATAGATTTTGATTTTGATTCCAGGAAGAATCTATATATTGCTTATAACTTTCAGGATAAGATAGTTAAATTTGACCCACAGGGAAAAAAACTGTGGTCCCACAGTCTTATGAAGATGAAACATGTAAAAAAGAAAAAAGTCGGTTCATTTGTTGTTCCCTGTGAGATTGTATACAAGGACATTGCTGTCGATAGTACCGGGAAAGTGTATGTTCTTAGTGGGGAGTTTTCGAAAAATCCCAGCAGGGATGTGTATGTTCTCGATCCTGAGGGAAAACAGAAAGCATTATTAACCCTTCCCGAAGGAAGCCACTGTATTTATATTGACGGCAGTGATTTTCTTTATTCCAGGGCCGGTGATGGAATCACATTGAAGAAGTACAGGATTGTAGACAGTGAGAGGCAAGCTGAAAGTATGAATAAATAAGCTAAAACAGCAAAGCACAAGCATGTCAGATTGGCAGAGTGGAACGCATATGAAACAGAAATACCGGGGGAAAAAACTTTTTTTATTTTTTCTTATTATGGGTCTGTCTCTCTTTTATGGTGACTTCTATGGTAACAGCCTTCAAATTGAGCAGGCTCAATTGATTATTATAATTGATTTTAACGATTTTATGTGTTTTAGCTGTCTTGATTCCTTTGTTGAGTTTTGTCAATTACTGCCTCTTCATTCTAAAGACGGGAAAGTATGTGGAGTGCTGGTTGTTAATGATGCAGATGAGACAGACCTTTCTTTTAAAATTGTCGAGAAAAAATTGCGTGGCTTTATTAGTGCTAACAATATTAAATTTCCTGTTTTAATTGATTATTTGCATATTTTTAATCCTTTTGCTGAGGATGGGACAGTAATTATTCTTTTTAATCACCGGGAAAAATGTATAAAGAAATATTTATTTCCATTGAAGAGAGAGCAAAAAGCAGATATCCTCAGTGCATTAAAAGATTAACTGAAAGAACTTCCACCAAATTTATCTCATTTCCTTCATGCTGGATTATTGGAGCTGTTGATTGACTGAAATTTGAAAAACAGAAAGCTTTGGGCTATATTGGAGAAGTTCAAAGAAGATTAAATTTTGGTTTAAATCGACAGGACAAACTGAATAAAACAAATAGACTGAATACAGGGTGCGCCTGTAGCTCAGGGGATAGAGCGACGGACTCCGGATCCGTAGGTCGCAGGTTCGAATCCTGCTAGGCGCGCCACAATCTATCACATTCCATTTATAAATACAGGCCAAGTTTATTCCCTATTTTTTACAGTGGTAGGGCATACCAGGGAGCAAAAAGCAATAATACTAAGTTATCTATAATGTTATCAGTTAGTTGAATCGGTTCGACCCCAAATAAATAACAATTGATATCGCTTCATGTTTATGTTATTTCTACTATTTATGATATTTTCGCTGGGATATTGAGATGAAAAAGACCGTACTTTTTTTTATGTTGTTTCTCCTGGTGAATTTTTTCTCCTACGGCCAGTTGAAAACGAAAGAAACTTCCGCTAGAAAAATTGACAAACCAGTAATTGTAGATGGATTTTTGAGTGAACCTTCGTGGAAAAAAGCTCCTCAAGCAGGAGACTTTATTCAATTTCAACCGGAAAGAGGCAGCCCTGCTTCTCTCAATACGGAAGTTAAGATTCTATACGATGATAACTTTGTTTATTTTGGTTTTCTATGCTATGACCCTGAACCTGATAAAATAGCAGCAAGCATAACCAAAAGAGATGCAGAGTTAAAAAGTGATGATGCTGTTTTGGTTTATCTTGATACATTTCATGACAGAAGAACTTGCTATTTTTTTATAACTAATCTCCTGGGAACTCAGCTCGATGGCCGGATAACTGACAATGGAAAGACAAGACAAACAACGTGGGATGGAATATGGAAATCCGCAGGTCAAAAAACTGATTTTGGATGGAGCGTGGAAATTGCTATTGATTTAAGTTGTTTAAAGTATGAACCTGGGGAAGAAAAGGCATGGGGTCTTAATTTTGGCAGACCTATTCCTCGAAGGCTTGAAAGAAGTTTTTGGGTAGGCCCACTGGAATCTCCTTTAAAAGTTTCACAGTATGGTGTATTAAATGGTCTTGAGCTTGTGAAATCCGAGAAGAAATATTCCATAATTCCCCATATTATTTCGAAGCTTGAAGAGGGCAAAAAATCAGAATTAGAAGGTGGTGTAGATGTACGTTATGCTTTTTCTCAAATGGTTTCAGGAAATCTAACAATCAACCCGGATTTTGCAACCGTAGAGGCAGACCAGGAGAAGATCAATTTAAGTCGTTTTGAGCTTGACCTTCCAGAAAAGAGGAATTTCTTTCTGGAAGGTTCTGAAATGTACGGGCAGCGCATCAAGTTGTTTTACTCGAGAAGAATTTCGGATATTTATGGTGGTCTCAAAGTTTATGAAAAATCCGGTGGATTTGAATTTTCCGGGTTAAGTGCTCAAACGAAAAAAGATGAGACTCTTGGAGAGGATTCGGCGAATTTTAGTGTCTTCCGTCTCAAAAAAGATGTCATGAAGTCGTCAAATATTGGATTTCTGTTGGCCAATAAACTGACAGGCAGTAAAAATAGAGGAACAGCCGGGTTTGACACATCGCTGTACTTCACGGATACTTTTAAATTTACAGGGCAGTTGGCTTTAAGTTATGGAGACTATAATGAGCGTAATATTGCTTTCTTCCTGCGGCCGAGCTATGATTCGTCAACATTTCATATCCATATTCGTTATGGACAGTTAGGAGAGAATTTTGCAGATAATGCCAATGAAGTTGGATTTGTAAAGGATGATAACCGTAGGGAACTGGATTCAGCCATAATAAAAACTTTCTGGGTTAAAAAATGGGGTTTTGAGCGAATTGAATATAATTCAAATTATAACATTTACTGGGGAATGGACAGGACTTTACGGAGCTGGCAGGTGGATGAAGGGCTGGAATTTGATTTTAAGAATAAGTTTTCAATCGAGTTAAATCACACTCAGGAATACAAGCTTTTTGAAAAGGAGTTCAGGAATCATTGTACCGATTTTGAACTCGGTTATAATACAAGGGAGTGGCAGTCTGCGGAAGTTTCATACAGTTTTGGGCATAATTTCGATTTGGATTTCAGTCTTGTCACTGGAAGAATTAATTATAAATTAACTCAGGATTTTTCTCTTTCATATGATTTGACACGTCTGAATTTCGAGCCGGATCCTGAGAACGAAAGTACGTGGATTCATATTGTCCGGGCGACAAATTATTTCACGAAAGACCTCTTCATAAAATTGTTTTATCAGTTGAATTCTTCCATAGATAAAAGCAATATTCAGATTCTGTTTGTTTATCGTTTCCAGCCTCCGTTTGGCTTCATTCAACTTGCATATCAGAAAGGGACTGCGCGGTTCGGCGAGAAAGGAACACAAGGCAATACAGTGTTTTTGAAATTGACATATATGTTCTAACTAATTCGGGTTGTATTCCAAGTGCCAAATTGGTCAAAAAAGACGAAATATGTTGTGAACGTGTAACGAAGATATTATAATAACCTTTCTTTAAATCCTGAAGCATACAGAATCCGGATTCAATTTTGCTGGAAAAAAGTGCTTATTTTCATATTTCTTAAGAGGGAGGATTTGTCCGGATGGATAAAAAAGAAGCATTAGAAAAAATAGCAAAAAAACTACGCATTCATTCCCTGAAAATGACATCAACTGCAGGTTCAGGACATCCAACAACATGCCTATCTGCGGCGGAAATAATAGCCTGCCTGTTCTTTGATGAAATGAGATACAACATCAAAGACCCACATGACTGGGCAAATGATGAGTTTGTTCTCTCAAAGGGACATGCGGCTCCTATTTTGTGGGCAGCCTATGCAGAAGCCGGGATCATTTCCTTAAACAGCCTGATGAACCTCAGGAAGATTGACAGCCCTCTTGAGGGACATCCCACGCCTCGTATGAGATGGGTTAAAGCTGCAACGGGTTCTCTTGGGCAGGGTCTTTCGGTTGGACTTGGAATGGCAATGGCCATGAAGCTTGGAAAATCCCGCAGAAGGGTTTATGTCTTGATGGGTGACGGAGAATGTGCTGAGGGATCAGTCTGGGAAGCAGCCAATACGGCTGCCCATCAGAATCTTGATAATATATGCGTGGTTGTTGATATAAACAGGCTTGGACAGTCAGATGCCACAATGTTCGGCCATGATATAAAATCTTACGAGAAAAGATTTAAAGCCTTTGACTGGGATGTGATTAAGATTGATGGACACAGCATTGAAAATATTTTGCTGGCATTTGAAAAGGCAAGACTGTCGGACAAACCAACAGCAGTACTTGCGAAAACCACAAAAGGAAAAGGAGTTTCTTTCCTAGAGAACAAGAACGGCTGGCATGGCAAGCCTTTGAAACAGGATGACCTCGAGAAAGCCCTCGATGAACTGGGCCCTATGCCTGAAATCGACGCAAAGAAATATGTGCGCAGGCCTGGAAGAGTAAAGAGCCCGCAGTTTACAAAGAGGTACAGCTTTAAAAAGAATACCTACAAAGAAAAAACAGCGACCAGGAGGGCGTATGGCAATGCACTTTTAGCTCTCGGAAAAATAAACGATTCTGTTGTAGCGATTGATGGGGATGTGAAAAATTCCACATATGCAGAAGATTTCTTTAAAGCTTTTCCTGAAAGGTCATTTCAGGTTTATATTGCCGAGCAAAGCATGGCAGGTATTGGAATTGGCATGTCGGCGAAGGGGTATATTCCTTTTATCGCTACGTTCGCAGCATTTATAAGCAGGGCTCATGACCAGATAAGGATGGCGGCCTATTCTTTTTCAAACGTGAAATTTGTCGGTTCACATGTTGGAGTGAGCATAGGTGCTGATGGCCCTTCACAGATGGGGCTTGAGGACATGGCAATTTTCAGGCCCATTCCTGGATGTGCTGTGCTTTATCCCTGTGATGCATATTCTGCTGAGGCTTGTGTGGAATCTATGGTCAGGTATAAGGGGTTGGCATATTTGAGAACCACGCGGCCTGGGACGACTATTTTGTATAATAAGGGAGATAAATTTCCGATTGGTGGGTCAAAAGTTTTGAAGACGCACAAGAGAGATGCTGCTGCGGTCATTGCAGCGGGGATTACTGTCCATGAGGCTTTAAAGGCATACGTAGAACTTAGAAAGGAAGGAATATCAGCCAGGATCATCGATGCCTATTCCATCCAGCCAATAGATAAGGAAAATATAACACGTGAAGTGGAAGAAGCAGGGAAAAAGGTTGTAGTAGTGGAAGACCATTTTGCGAGTGGAGGCCTTGGTGAGGCTGTGGCTCTGGCTTTGGCAGGGAAAGCCGAGATAATCCATCTTGCAGTGTATGACCTGCCGCGGTCCGGTAAACCCGAAGAGCTTCTGGATAAATACGGTATTTCGGCAAGGCACATCGTTAGTGCAGTAAAAACAGTATGTAGTAAGCAGTGAAAAGACAGTAGGCAGTGAAAAATGTACCAGGTACGTATTTACTTGTACCAGGTACAGTTTTTCACCAGGTACAGTTTTTCAATATGTAGTAAGCATTAAAGAGCAGTAAGCTGGCGGTTAAATAATCAGTGGTAGGTGTATGTTGATATTTCGTTATAGCAAGTTATTAAAATATGTTTTCTGTTCACTCCTAATCGTATGTCTTTTTTCGTGGAATTCTTTTGCTGATAGCGGGGTTGTTACTGCTGTTTACGATGGTGATACCATTAAGGTAAGGTTTGAGAGCGGCCTTGAAAAAAAGGTCAGGCTTATTGGAATCGATACTCCTGAGATAGACAGCCTGAAAGAAGAAGAAATATTTAAGGCTTTAATGGCCAAAAGGTTTGCTTTTTACTATCTTTACAGTAAAAAAATAGAGCTTTCTTATGACTGGGAGCGCGAAGATAAATACGGGAGACTTCTTGCTTATGTCTGGACCGAAAACAACGGTCTTTTTAACGAATTTATCCTGAGGGAAGGTTTTGCCTATGTATTCTTGAAATATCCTTTCCGGAAAGATTACAGGGAAAAGTTTATCAAGGCAATAAATGAGGCCAAGAAGGCGGAAAGAGGCTTCTGGAAAAAAGGTTCCTTTCCATGTATTTCAACGCTTGAAACCGGGAAGAATATTGGCAGGCTGCTTTCTGTGAAATATAGATGTTTTCGTGTGGAGGCCAGGGGGAAGTTTGTTTATTTCCATTCCCCCGGAGGGGAATTTTCTGCTCTGATTCAGCGAAAAGACATACGATTTTTTCCTGATATTGGATCATTTGAAGGGCGGATCATATCAGTAACAGGGTTTTTAGAAGAGTATAAAGGGAAGCCTCAGATTATGGTTTTACTTCCTAAGCAAATAAAATTTGGAGAACTCAATACACGGAAAGTAATATAACATCCTCAGTAAAGGAGCTTTTTATGAAATCATTAAGAATTTTTATTGTAACTGGTTTGATCTTATTTTTTCTATTTGGACTCACAGTGGAGTCAGGATGGAGCAAATCGCAAAAAAAGATAACAAAATATGATGAAAATCTTTATAAGGCTATGACATGGCGCTGTATTGGGCCTTATCGTGGCGGCCGTTGTACTGCGGTTACAGGTATCTCCAGCCAGCCGTATACGTATTATTTCGGAGCATGTGGAGGGGGTGTGTGGAAAACAGAGGATGGAGGAATGAACTGGAAGCCTGTTTCTGACGGATTTTTTAAGACAGGTTCAGTCGGTGCTGTTGCTGTTTCCGAATGGGATCCAAACATTGTTTATGTCGGGATGGGTGAGGGTCCGATCAGGGGAAATGTTTCACATGGGGATGGAATGTATAAATCCACTGACAGTGGAAAGACCTGGAAAAAAATCGGGCTTTCGGATACCAGCCAAATATCAAGAGTGCGAATCCACCCGAAGGACCCGGATCTTGTTTACGCAGCGGCTCTTGGTCATGTTTACGGGCCAAATGCAGAAAGGGGAATCTTTAGATCAAAGGATGGGGGGAAGACATGGGAGAAGATTCTCTTTCGAAGTGAGAAAGCAGGGGCGATCGATCTTATTCTTGACCCCTTGAATCCGAGAATTATATATGCGGCTTTATGGGAAGTTTACCGGACACCTTACAGCCTTGTAAGTGGAGGATCCGGCAGTGGACTTTTTAAGTCTACAGATGGAGGTGATACCTGGAAAGAGATATCAAGAAATAAAGGCCTTCCTAAAGGTGTACTTGGAAAGATTGGTGTGACTGTTTCCCCGGCAAAAATGGATCGAGTATGGGTGATTGTTGAAGCAAAAGACGGTGGTGTTTTTCGTTCTGATGATGGAGGTGACACCTGGGCAAAGATGAATGATGACCGACGGCTCCGTCAGAGGGCCTGGTATTACACCCGGATCTATGCGGATACAAAGGATGCAGAAACTGTCTATGTGCTGAATACAGGCCTCTACCGTTCGGTGGACGGCGGCAGGACATATTCCTCAATACGTGTGCCTCATGGGGATAATCATGACTTGTGGATCGATCCTGAAAACTCACAGCGGATGATTAACAGCAATGATGGAGGCGCCAATGTTTCATATAATGGCGGGATATCCTGGACACTGCAGGATAATCAGCCAACAGCCCAGTTTTACCATGTGACGACTGACAGCCGGTTTCCTTACTGGGTCTACGGTGCCCAGCAGGATAACAGTACTGTGCGTATTGCGAGTCGCACTTCGGAAAGCGGCATTGATAAGCAGGATTGGCATTCTGTCGGAGGAGGGGAGAGCGGTCATATCGCTCCACGCCATGACAATCCAGATATAGTTTATGCAGGAAGCTACGGAGGGCTGATTACAAGGTGGGATTACAAGACCAGGCAGCAGAGAGTCATATCTTCCTGGCCCGATAATCCAATGGGATGGGGAGCATGTGACCTGAAGTACAGATTCCAGTGGACCGCTCCTATTCTTGTTTCACGGTTTGATTCCAATGTTCTTTATCATGCAGCACAGGTGCTTTTTAAATCGACAGACGAAGGCCAAAGCTGGGAAGTTATCAGTCCGGACCTAACAACGAACGACAAAACAAAGCAGCAGAAGTCAGGAGGACCGATAACAAAAGACGATACGAGTGTTGAGTATTACTGCACAATTTTTGCCCTGGCTGAATCATATCATGATCCGAATATTCTCTGGGTTGGGTCAGATGATGGATTGGTTCATATCACAAAAGACGGCGGTAAAAACTGGAAAAATATCACACCAAAGCAAATGCCTGAATGGAGCCTGATAAGTATGATCGATACTTCAACATTTGATGTAGGTACTGCTTACCTGGCTGTTGACAGGCATGAGCTTGATGATTTTGGCCCATATATTTACAAGACGACAGATTTTGGCAGGGCATGGGAAAAAATCACTAACGGTATTCCTGATAACACTTTTGTCCGTGTTGTGAGGGAAGACCCAGAACGAAAGGGTCTTCTTTATGCAGGAACAGAAACTGGTGTTTTTGTCTCTTTTAATGATGGAAAAGGCTGGCAGTCCATGCAGCTTAACCTTCCAGTGGTTCCGATACATGATATGGTCGTAAAGAACAATGACCTCGTTGCTGCAACTCACGGTCGTTCCTTCTGGATTCTGGATGATCTTACACCTCTGCACCAGATTTCGGATGAAATGGCGAAATCAGATGTATTTCTCTTCAAACCGCGCGATGCTTTCCGTATGGGAGGACGGGGTTATCCCAGGCCTAATGTTGGACAGAATCCGCCTGGTGGGTCAGTGATTTATTATTATTTAAAAGAAAAACCCAGGGAAGAGATTAAACTAGAATTCCTTGATAATGAAGGCAATCTTATCAAAAAGTTTACGAGCAGGGCAAAAGGAGAAGAAGACTCGAGAGATTCGATACCGATGAGGTTCCGTAGTTCATTTACCAGCAGTATTCCTGCAGAAGCCGGGATGAATCGGTTCGTCTGGAACATGCGTTATCCTGATGCTGAACGGGTTCCGGGTTCTATTCTTTGGGCCGGAAGAATAACCGCTCCAATAGCAGTGCCTGGAAAATATCAGGTTCGCCTAACTGTTGGTGAAGAAGTGAAAACGCAGGCCTGGGAATGGAAGAAAGATCCCCGTCTTTTGACCACTCAGGAGGATTCTCAAGAACAGTTTGATTTTATGATTAAGATCAGGGACAAGACAACCGAAGTAAACAGGGCAGTAAATAAACTTCGTGCTGTAAAAAAACAGGTCAATGACCTGCTGCATAAGATAAAAGATTTCCCTGGAACCGAACAGATTGTAAAAGCCGGAAAAGAACTAAATAAGAAGCTTAAAGAAGTTGAAGATGTGCTCATACAATCAAAATCAAAAAGCGGCCAGGATCCTCTCAATTATCCTATATTGCTTGACGACAAAATAGCCGGTGTAGCCTCGGTTGTTGCAAGTGCGGACTCAAGGCCTACGGATCAGTCTTATGAGGTTTTTAAAGAATTGTCAGAAAAAGCAGATGAGCAGATATTAAAGTTGAAAAAGATCTTGGAATCTGACATTCCGGCTTTTAATAAACTCGTGCTGGAAGCGGGCATTCCTGCTATAATTTTAAAACATAATTAAAGCGGCGGCTCAGCATGGATTATTCAGGTAAACGTGGATTATTCACGAGTCGAGGTTGCAGCAGATGCAAGGCACAGCACATGAAGCAATTTTTATGAATAACCCAGGTTAGTTATGTATAAAAAGGTTGATCAAACAATAATCAAGAAATTAGAGGAGATCTGCGGTCAGCAAAACTTGATTACAGGCAGGGAAAAAATGTCCGATTATACCCATGATGAGTTTTCCCTTCCAGATATAGCTCATGCTCCGGAGGTCGTTGTGAAGCCGAAGACTTCTGATGAGGTTGCAGATATTCTAAAGCTGGCAAACAGAGAGAAAATTCCTGTTACACCTCGAGGTGGTGCAACAGGACTATGCGGCGGGTGTGTTCCTTCTTTCGGAGGAATAGTCCTCTCATTGGAGAATATGAATAGAGTCATTGAGATAGATAGATATAATCAAATGGCAGTTGTTGAAGCAGGAGTAACTTTAATGGATTTTTACAGGGCAGTCGAAGATGCAGGGCTTTTCTTTCCTCCTCATCCTGGCGAAGAAAGTGCCATGATGGGAGGTGTTATTGCCACGAACGCAGGTGGTTCCAGAGCGGTCAAGTATGGAGTTATCAGGAATTATGTGCGGGGATTGGATGTAGTACTTCCTTCGGGTGTTATTATTCATCCCGGCGGTAAGCTCATGAAAAGCACAACAGGATATAATCTTATGAATCTGTTCATCGGATCGGAGGGGACACTGGGAATCATTACCAGGGCAATTATTCAACTTATGCCTGAGCCGGAAGTAATACGCTCTCTCATTATTCCTTATGACAGCTTGGAAAAGGCGATAGAGACAGTGCCTTTTTTGATAATGAAAAAGATTTTCCCACTGGCGGTTGAATTTATTCCTAAAGAAGTCATCCAGATAGCCGAAGAGTTTATGAACAAGAAGTGGCCTTCTACTGAGGGAAATACCTATCTTCTTATTATTCTTGATTCTTCCAGCGCAGAAGAAATGGACAGGTTGTCGGAGATAGTTGCAGGATTTTGTATGGAAAAAGGAGCTCTTGATGTTTTTGTTGCTGATAACAAGAAAAAACAGGAGCAGGTTCTGGAAATACGCAGCAAACTTTATGAGCCTATCAAGGAGTATACTCTGGAAATTCTTGACATTGTCGTTCCCAGGGCAGAAATTGCCCTGCATGTAAAAAAAGTCCAGGAAGTCTCACGGAAATATGGAATATGGCTTCCAACTTTTGGCCATGCTGCTGACGGAAATGTTCATACACATATAATGAAGGCGCGCTTTGAAAATGGGAAAATAATCCCTCTTCCTGAATCAGAATGGAAGGATAAAATCGATAAAGTGCGTGAAGAACTTTATCAGGATTGTAAAAAAAGAGGCGGCATGATTTCAGGCGAGCACGGAATCGGCATAGTCAAAAAGCCTTATCTTTCCTATGTCCTGGACGAGGAAGAGATTTTACTTATGAAGGGGATAAAGAAGCATTTTGATCCCCAGAATATCCTGAACCCCGGGAAAATCTTCGATCAAAACTAGTTGGTATTATATTAATTCTAGCAGCAATTTTTATTAATAATCTACGTGGGCGTGGGTTATTCACGAGTCAAGCTTGCTGCAGATGCAAGGCACAGCGCATGAAGTTGTGGTCCTTCACCACGAATGTGCTGTAACGAAGCAGATGCGGTAAGATCGGCTCGCCCAAAGGGTAAAGAATGCCGATTATAATTAAGTTAGATTCAACAAAGAAAGCAAAAATCTCAATCCTGAAAAAAATCATGCTGATAAGCAGATTTCATCAATGTTAAATAAAGGTATCGGTATTCTTTATGAATAACCCATGTCAGTTTGGTTCGGGATATAACAGTGCATTAAAGAGGAATTTGTATGTTCCGTGTGATTGAGCCCTATACTGGCAGCGAAACCCGATGAGAATGATGTGTCCCTTCTTGTATTTTGTATCGACAACTGCCGCCTTGCGAGCAATAACATCTTCTCCCATGAGCCATCCGCTCAAGAGAATATCTTCTTTTGGATAACTGGCTACTACTTTTCTGTCCCAGTATCCAGAGGGAATCTGTGTACTTAAGGCAAGGCTCCTATCAAACATGGCAGCAGCCTCTTTTGGCATTCCATAACCAATAGGAGATTTATTATCGACTGTGATTTTTAAAATGGATGACGGGCAGAAAAATTTGCTCCTGGGGACATTCTCAATAGCATTTCTGACAGGGGATTTAAATTCTTTGAAAACCAGCCCGCATGCTCTGTTTAGAGTAACAAGAATACCACCTTCTTCGACAAAGGTTTTTAAAGCTTCAATTCCTTCCTTGTCTATGCCTCCCTCATATTCAGGAGGTGTGCTGCCTGAATAATATCTTCTATACGGTGATGAAGCGCTGGGTTTTCCTGTTTTGATAATATCAGCGTTTTCACTGGCAAATACAATCACGTCAAAATTTTCTTTCAAGTTGGCTTTCTTTTTCTTTGTGCCTTTGAAGTCTTTGTTGTGCAGAGTCTTGAAAGGAATCCCCATGCTGTCAAAAGCATAGCGAGTCCAGCCTTCATCCATATTAGACTTCCATGACTGGTAAAGTCCTACTCTGTGCCTTATTAAGGGAGCTTTTGGGATGTCGTTGATATTATCCAGCGTATACGCCTTGACGTGCCATTTATCAAGAAGATCTGGAAGCTTTTTCTGTACCTGTGGTGTATTTTTAATGATGAAGCTTCCTGCGGCTGCATTAAATCCTTCGCCGCTTATAAAATCTTTTGAGCGGTAGACCTCGATTTTTTCATTGATGAGAGAGAAAATCACAGAAAAGGAAGCATTTACCCTGGAATCAAGTACTATATAGGATGCTGTTTCTTTAGGAGGTGTAATCTGAGTGTAAGGGACTTTGTCTATCTTTACAAGGTTCGCTTTAAACGGCTTTTGGATTTGCTCACATGATACACTCATCTGCAGTGGAAGAGTCCATCCAGCATTATCATAGGGGGGAACAGGAGGGCCGCCTGGATATTGGCGCATGTCCGGATATTTCTGTTTCTCCAGCAAGTTCTGCGCATAAGCCCTGTAAGGCTGTGCCATTAATGCCACAAAAGAACCGCTGTGGTAAACCCTGTCGTCTGCTGTAAAATCTTCTTTAGCCTGGTGGATTTCTACACCACCGAGCATCAGGATGTCGAGCATTTTGAGAGTCGTGGGATAATCGCGCTGTTTTTTTGGAATAACAAAGGCAAAGGGCTGTCCTTCTTCTCTTTTTTCAATGTTGTACTTACACATCTTGTAAAAATTAAAAAGAAGGTCTTCCTTATGCAGATAAGCTGTTTTTACAAGGCTTGTAGAAAGGACCAGTTCATATTCCACAATGTCTCTCAATCTCCACCAGCCGCCTGGCCATGGGTCAGGAAACTGCATGTGCTTTTCAACATAGGAGTTTGGGAGTTCTGTAGGATCGACATATATAGGTGATGCCATTCTGACTGAAGCCATTTCGCTGAGTAGACCGATGTTATTGTGAAGCCAGGAAGTATCATCACAGGCACCGATCCACCATCCTGTAAAACTTCTGTCATAAACGACACCGCTGAAACCATTTTTCTGTAAATCAAAGGCCATGTTTGTTCCCAAGAGAGCAACTCCTCGCCAGATGAGTGGGTGGACATTGGGGGTGGGAGGATCCATGAAAGGCGGAAGAAAAAGACGTGCACCTGTAGATCCCATCTGGTGTTCATCTATGTGGATCTGAGAAATCCAATCTTGATATAAAACTTTGGTTACGGCTCTTGTCTCGGGGAGGTTAAGCATATACCAATCACGGTTGTCATCATGGCCAGCATAATGATGATAGAGCCAGGGCATGCTGCCTCCTTCGAATTCAGTTCCTACATATTTTCTGTACCAGTCTGTAACCATTTGCTCACCGTCAGGGTTAGTTGTGGGAACTAGCAGGACAATGACATCCTCAAGAACTTTATCAGCATCAAATGGTGTTTTGCCTGTTACAAGGTTATATGCGAATTCCATGGACATCTGGGCAGAGGCGATTTCTGTGGAGTGAATATTGCAGGTAATAAGAACAATAACCTTCCCGTCTTTGGAAAGCTGCCTGGCTTTTTCAGCAGATAATCCTCTTGCATCTCTTAGTTTTTTTGTAATTTCCTGATAGGTGTTGAGCTTTGACATGTTTTCTTCCGAAGTTATGACTGCCATGATCATTGGTTTGTTTAATGTTGTTTTGCCGATTGTTAGAACCTTGATTTTTTCCGATTCCTGGTCGAGTTTCTGGAAGTATGCCTGGATCTGGTTGTAATCGGCGAGTTTACGGTCTGCACCGACTTTATAGCCTAAAAATTCTTCCGGTGGTGTCTGCGCAGTGATAAAAATTGGGATAATAAACAATAAAAGCAAGCTGAATAAAAATAATTTTTTCCTCAATGATGCCTCCTATAAGAAATTCTAGAGAATACAATTTTTTATCACTTGGAGTTTTAACTGTCAAGAGAAAAAGTAAGGCTTAGTGTGTAAACGATCATGTTCAGTCCCACAACTAGTTGAAATAAAGAAGATAAAAGGTTAAAATTTATATTAAAAAATGTTCAGTGAGAGAGATGGATATCTGAGAAGAAAACGACATACAAAAATAATACGAGAGGGCGAAGAAGTGCTGCGTATAGAAAAGGAAATAATTAAGGATATATTTGCTTTATCTCCGGATGCCATCTTGATTGCCGACTTGAAGTTAAATGTAGTGGAATGTAACCAAGCAACATTAGATTTATTAGGAGGTGCAACGAAAAATGAAATAATAGGCAAGGATATTAACGACTTCGTTGTCGATAGAGACCGTCAGAGAGTTATGAAGGATATAAATAAAACTTTAGAGCAAGGTTTTGTTAAAGACATTGAATATAATTGCCTAACCAAAAAAAGAGACGAATTAATAGTATTGATTTCTTTAAGTATTGTCAAAGATACTATAGATAATCCCTTATATTTTGTAGCAATAGTCAAGGACATCACCAAAATTATCCTGAGTAAGAAAAGACTCCAGGCAGTTTTTGATGGGATAAAGGATGGAATTTTAATTATTGATAAGGATTATAATATCTTAATGGCTAACTCAGCAATATTGAGGATGTTTAATAAAAAGAATTTTTCAGATTTGATTGGGAAAAATTGTTTTAATGAATTTTATAACAATGAAAGACCCTGCGATAATTGTCCTGTTCATAAGACATTTAAAAGTGGTAATCCTTGCAGTATGACTAAGATTTACGATAGATTTGATAAAGAAAAAATGATACTAAATTTAGACGTTTTTCCTATAAAAGATAAGGATGGGACAGTCATCCAGGCAATCGAACATTTAAAAAATATCACTGCCAGAATTAAATTAGAAGAGCAATTAAATTATCAAGAGAGGATGGCGACGATAGAAGAATTGGCATCTGGAGTTGCTCATGAGATAAGGAATCCCTTGGGTAATATATTTGCCTCGGCACAATATTGTCTTAGTAAATATGAGCTCCCTGAAAAAGTAAAAAGATATTTAAAGATTATTTTAAAAAATTCTGATAATGCAAACACGGTTATTAAGAGCCTACTCAATCTCGCTAGGCCAAGAAAAGTTTCTTTTAAGATGGCTGATATTGGCAACGTTATAAATAACTCCTGTAATCTATTTAAAGCGAAATTTTTGAAGCAGCATGTGCATTTGATTCGCCGATTGCCGAGGAGGCTTCCGTGGATATTATTAGATGAGGAAGAGATCATAGAGGCATTCTCGAACTTTATTTTAAATGCATTAGATGCTATGCCTGAAGGTGGGAGGTTGACTATTACGAGCTATGCTGATTTTAAAAATAGTGAGGTAGTAGTTAGCTTTTTAGATACGGGCAAAGGAATTTGTCAAGAAGATTTGAGTAAAATATTTCAACCCTTTTTTACTACAAAAAGAAATGGAGTAGGATTAGGATTAAGTCTGGCTCTTCAAATTATTAACAACCACAAAGGGAGAATAAAAATAGAAAGTAAGGTTGACCATGGTACAGAAGTGATTATTAGACTTCCAATTTCAAGAGCATAATAAAATAGGTATTCAGAATTTAAATAAGGAGAGAGAATATGGATAAAATTTTAATCGTTGATGATGACAAAGATTTCCAATTTACTGTTTATAATATCTTAAAAGATGAAGGATATGAAGTCATAGTTACAAATAATGGAACAGGAGCATTTAACGAAATTAAGAAGACCTCTCCTGATTTAGTCTTATTGGATATTAAGCTTCCCGATATGAATGGAATGAAAATTTTAGAAAGGATAAAAAAAACCGATAAGGATTTAATAGTCATTATGATTACTGGCTATGGTCATATTAATGAGACAGTAAAAGCAATGAAATTAGGGGCTTTTGACTATATTACCAAGCCTTTTGACAATAGGGAGCTCATTATTAGAATTAAAAAAGCCCTTCAGGCCCAATATTTAAACAAAGAACTAGAAAGCTTAAGAAAAATAGTAGGTGAAAATATTGTTACTAAAGAGGTCATGGGAGAAGGCCCCCAGATAAAGAGAGTCCTGAACCAACTAAAAATAATTGCTCCAACCAATTTAAGCGTGATAATCCAAGGCGAAAGCGGAACAGGCAAGGAATTGATTGCTCAGATGATTCATCAAGTAAGCAAAAGGAAAGATGAACCTTTTATAACCATAGACTGTGGTACTATTCCTGTGGAACTGGCGGAGAGCGAGTTGTTTGGCTATGAAAAAGGAGCTTTTACCGGGTCCGATTCTAAAAAAGAAGGAAGATTTGAACAGGCTAATGGAGGCACATTGTTTTTAGATGAAATCAACAATCTCTCAGATGCCATACAGATGAAGCTTTTGAGGGTGATTCAAGAAAGAAAATTGCAGCACTTAGGAGGTAAAAAAGATATAAATATAAATGTGAGGATAATTGTAGCCACAAATGTCGATCTTTATAAAGCGGTAAAAAGCGGTAAATTTAGAAATGACCTTTTTCACAGGCTTAATGAATTTCACATATTAATTCCGCCACTGCGAGAAAGAAAAGAAGACATACCAACATTAGCCAAGCATTTTTTAAACATGGCAAATAAAGAACTTAATAGAAAGATAAAAGGATTCTCAGAAGATGCTATGAAATTTCTACATAATTATAGCTGGCCAGGAAATGTAAGAGAATTGAAAAATGCTATTAGAAGAGCTGTAATTTTAACTGATTATGACGTATCTAAATATATTAGTCTTACCAGTTTATCTGCAGATATGAAGCAACAAGAAGAAATTGAGATGATAAAGACTTTTGAAGAAGGATTCTCATTTGGGGAGATAATTAAAAATTTCGAGAGAAATTTGATCCAGAAAGCCCTTGAAAAAGCAGATAATAATAAGACGCAAGCAGCAAAAATTTTGAAAATACAAAGGAAAGCTCTTTATCGAAAAATGGAAAAATTAGGTTTGTGACGATTTCGTCCAATCCTGTCCCAAATATGTCTCATAATTTTTAAAGCAATTTTTTTATTCAGAACACTATTTTCTAAAACTTCCTGCTGTTAATATTCCTTTAACTTCCTGCAATTAATAGTAATACATGAATTTTTAAAATTATTTTATCTCGTTTAAAGATATTTGGCATGATATTTGCTCTAATTGGAATTAATGGACAACATATTAATTGTTGAAGATGATTTAGATATGTGTAATTTGCTCTCAGATATCCTTGAGGAAGAATGCTTTCTGACAGATAAAGCCCATGATGGCAAATCAGCGATTAGGAAAATAAAAAGACATAAATATGACCTCATGATTTTGGATTATAAACTTCCGGGGAGTTCTGGATTAGTTGTTTTAGAAGAAGCAAAACAAATAAGACAAAAATTAATGGTAATGATGATTTCTGCCTATGGAAATGAACATATCAAAGCAAAGGCAAAAAAATTAGGTGCTATTGGTTTTTTAGATAAGCCTTTTGATGTTGAAAAACTGGTGCGAAAAGTAAAGAATATATTAGCAAAAAAAAATAAGATGAGGTTGACCGCTCCTCGTAGGGGATTTTCCCCTCATAAAAAAGCGGAATCCAAATGAAAGGAGGAAAAAACCATGCCAGTAGAAAAAGCAATCGCTTCTTCCAGTCTTGTAGAAGTTGTTGACCGAATCCTGGACAAGGGTGTTGTGGTTGATGCCTGGGTGAGGGTCTCTTTAGTGGGTATTGAAATACTCGCAATTGAGGCAAGAGTTGTAGTGTCATCTGTCGAGACCTATCTGAAATATGCCGAAGCTATCGGTCTCACTGCAACCGCAGCCTAAGGATTAGGTAAGAAGGATTCTTGCCGAGTCATCCTTGCGTTCTGAATCACTCAGAGCAGAAAGCATGGATCGCCAAGAATTTCCTTCCCTTCTCAAAGAGAATAAAGTTTAAGAGAAAAGGAAAGGAAGTGTCTGTATACAAAGACTCAAATAACCTTGTTAACAATATCCTTCATTCTTATGAGGCCAGAATTCAGAGCATTGGATCTGTTTTTGATGTCACCCATCAAATCATTCAGGGTTTTCAAGATGATCTCCTTGATACAAGACAAGAAAGAGAAAATATTAGAGCGGAATTGAGGGAAAGTCTTGCAAAAAACGAATCTCTTAGGAGGAAGGATTTTGACAATATGATGCAGGGCATTCTTTTGACTCAGGAAGAGAGGAAGAAGGAAGTAAGGAATTTATTGAATCGTTACCTTAATGAACAGAAGGAAATGGTCCAAGCTTTAAGGGAGAATTTAGAGAGGTTTAAAGTTTCCCTTGCCAAAGGTGAAGCCCAAAAAATCAAAGGATTCCAAGAGATAATTAAAGAAATCCTTGCTAAACAGGATAAGAGAAAAGAGGAGGTAACCTCCAGGCTGAAAGAGTTTCAAAAAGAACAAGCAATGTTGTCAAAAAGGCTAAAAGAACTCTTAGCTAAAGGAAAGGAGCTTCGTATAAAAGATTTCAAATCAATGGTTAGAGAATTTGAGTCCCAACATAAAGAGCGGATAACTCGCCAGCAAGAAAGAAGAGAAATGGTGCACAATTTGCTCGAAGGTTTTAAAAAGGAAAGAGTAGAAGCAGCTGAAAACTGGCGGCTTGGGCTAAAGAAGAGTGCTCAAAGAATGAACAGGCAAAAGCATTAAAGGGATAACTCGCTTAGAGCAATTCACTCTGTTAGAAACAAGAATTTCTAACGGAGTTAATATAAATGCACCAAAAGAAGGTGTAGAAAAATAAGTAAAAAATAAGGAGGTAAAAATGGGAATTGCCAGTGACATGAAAAACCTAAGTGAGGACATTGTCTCCTCTTATGATGTGCGAGTAAAGGCGATTGGAATACTTGTTAATAATGTCCACAGAACGCTCAAGGGCTTTTCGATCGATAGGAAGAAGATGGCTAATGAACAGGCAAAAGCATTAAAAAATTTTGTTAATGAGTTGAGTAATAATGTAGGCAACATGATAGAAGGTATTCAGAAAGAGCATAAGGAGATGGCTGATAAGCTTAAGGCGGACCTTGCAAAGGGAGAAGGAGAGAGGCTAAAGGATTTCAAGACAATGATGGCTGACATTCAAAAGGCTATAAAGGAAATTGAAACCTATGTTAAAAACAAACTCAAGGAGTTTTCTGATGCCCATGCTGATATGAGCGCTGAGCTTAAAAAAGATCTTGCTGAATATGTAGCCGGTATTGTCAGTGAAACTAAGAGACTGTTAAAAGATTATGAAGATGAAAGTAAAAAGATGGCAGCTAACTGGCAAGCCCTCGCTGCTAAGATGGCTAAGAAAAAAGGCATTAAACCCATGGCGGAGGCAGAAGTGAAAGTAAGACCTGTAAAAGAAGCGATTGAAGAACTGAAAAAAGAGGAAGTGCCTGTAGAAGAGGTAGTTGAGGAGGTTGTTAAAGAGGCGAAAGAAGAAGTGGCTCCTGAGATAAGCTTGGAAGAAAAAGTATTGGAGTTTATTAAGAGACATCCAGAAGGGGTGAGGGTTGGCAACATGGAAGAGCCCCTTGGAGTGACGAAACTGAGGTTGGGTAAAATAGCCAAGAGCCTATTAAATGAGGGAAAAGTCAGGAAAGAGGATAATCTGTATTTTTCACTAGAGGAATAAGAAAAGGAATAAAAAAGCAAAAAGTAAGAAGGTGAGGTAAGAGAATGAAGGTGGTACAATGTGCCTTCTGTAAAGGCAAAGGCAAAGACCCATTTAATCTGTTATCTGAGCTTGCCACCTGTCAGGTCTGTGGAGGTAGAGGTAAGGTCGAGATTAATGAGCCAGCGATTAAATGTGCTTATTGTAAGGGTTCAGGTATCCATCCGCTGGGTGCCCGAGTTACCTGTACGGTATGTAATGGCAAAGGCTTGGTTACAGTAAAGAGTCCTTTTGAAGAATGTCCTAAATGTAAGGGAACCGGACAAGAAATAGATAGCGGTCTCTCTTGTATTAAATGCAGTGGCAAAGGGGTTATTTTGAAGAGATGACTGAATTAATTTCTTTCAGAAAAAACATTATCAAAAAGAGGAAGCAAGCTTAGACTAAAGTCAATTCCTTGAGAAAAGAGTTTGAAAAGAAGGAAAAGGATATGAGGGCAGATTTAGAAGAGGCAAGAAGAATCTGGAGAGAAATGAGCGAAAAATTCAGGTGGTGGCAATCTCTGCCTTAGAAAGATAAGAGGAACAAAAACTTTAATTAGGGGGTAAGAGAGATGATTGATGAGATGACTACAGTATTGGAGCCAAGTCCTCTGTCAGACTTTGTGGAGACTAACTATGTAAAGGATATTACCAAGAGGACCATTTCCTATATTAAGGCAGGTTTTCCGGTTCATTTTAGGGGCCCCTCGGGTACCGGCAAGACGACTCTGGCAATGCATGTCGCCTCTAAAATTGGCCGTCCGGTAGTTATGATTCATGGAGATGAGGAATTCACAACCTCTGACTTGGTCGGCGGCGAATATGGCTACAGGTTCAGGAAAGTTGTTGACCGCTTTGTGTCCCGAGTCTTAAAGATGGAAGAGGAGATGACAAAACGATGGGTTGATAACCGTCTGACCGTTGCCTGTAAATATGGTTTTACCTTAATCTATGATGAGTTTACACGCTCAAGACCAGAGGCAAATAACATACTTCTTTCAATCTTGCAGGAGAAGATGATGGATTTACCCGTGGGAAGAGGAGAGGAGCCATATTTAAGGGTTGATCCGGATTTTACCGCTATTTTCACGAGCAACCCCGAAGAATATGCTGGTGTCCACAGAAGCCAGGATGCTTTGAGGGACAGGATGATAACTATGGATTTGGACCATTTTGACTATGATACAGAGATAGCAATAACGAAGGCAAAATCCAAACTCTCTAAACAGCATGCAAAGATGACAGTTAATATTGTAAGGGGCTTAAGAGAATCTGGAAAGTGTGAATTTGCTCCAACTGTCCGCGGCTGCATAATGATTGCCAAGACAATTAAAGTTCAACGTATTACTCCTGCCAAATCTAATGGCGCCTTTATGGCGATTTGCCAGGATATTCTGGCTTCTGAAACAAGCAGAGTTGGCTCAAAGACAAATCAGGCAAGGGTAAAAGAGATAGTCAAGGAGCTGGTTAAAAAACATTGTTAGTGACTGGAGGAGGACAATCAAATGACTTTAATGAGAGCATTTTGTAAGGTGGATAAAGAGGGAAAGATTGCCATTCCCGGTAATATTCAACGGGAAGCAGGCATTAAAGAAAGCCAATTGATCGAACTGAAGATTGTAGGGACAAGCACTAAAAAAAGTATTCTTATTACAGCAAGGAAAAGTGCACGATAGCCCACATTGATTGCGCAGCCTAAAGGTTGCGGCTAGAGGAAAAATTCCAATAAGGAGGGATTAAGGATGGCTAGAGGCGTAAGCGATATCAGTGGTCTTCGAAATATAAGGAGTATGCGCAGCATAGGCAAGCGCTCTTTACCCAAAAATCAAAGTTCGACGTATTTAGATTTGTATATGCTCAATAAAGAGAAAAAAAGGCTCCTGAAGGAAGACGAGAGACTATCTATGAGAAAGGATACTATTAAAAAACGCCTGGAAGAAATGGAACTGGAGATGAATAGACTAAAAGAGGCTAAGGCTATTATTGAAGTCACTGGAAACGTAGGTTCTTCAGGAGGTACTTTTACCCAGAAAGATGGGATCAAAAAAGATTGGAAGAAGATGCCTTTAAAATATTAATACCACGGAGTACGGATTCCTGTGTAATCCGTTAATTCGGTGATTCCATGGTTGCAAAGGTAGATTATAATGGATTGGAAGACATTCGACTTTAAAGGTGGCATAACAAGGTTGGGCCGAAAAATGGGTGAGATTTTAGAAGGGGATAGGTTTAAATGTGCGCTATGTGCCGGTACAGGAATATTACCCAGAACCGAAGGCATAAAATGCCCGACCTGCAAAGGTTCAGGCATAGTTTCTTTAACTGGACCAGCAGTGGTATGCGTTTATTGCAAAGGCAGAGGTGATTATCCATCCAGAACAAATATTAGCTGTCCAATTTGCGGTGGAAAAGGTGTAGTTAGCATTACAGAGCCTATTGAGAGATGCAGTCATTGCCGGGGGACTGGCACAGAACAAGGCAATAAGCTTCCTTGCTTAAAATGTAGGGGTAAAGGCGTTGTTACAAAAGGAAAGATTAAAATAAGAAAGGAGGTAATGAGATGAATAATAAAAAAAAGAAGGAAGATGAAGAAGGATTAGATATTGATTTTGGGATAGGCAAATTAAGCTTAGGGGGTTTATTTAAAGGAATTGAGAAATTAATAGATCTTTCTGCAGATTTGAAAGAGGCTGGTGGAGAAATAAAGAAAGAAGGAGAGATTGACCTGAGCCATCTTAAAGAAGGCATGAAAGGAGTTTTTGGATTTTCAGTAAAGACCGCAGTAGGAGGAAAATCAGTTGTAGAGCCATTTGGCAATATTAAGAAGACATCTAAAGGATCTGTGGTTGTAGAAGAGAAAAGAGAACCTTTAACAGATGTGTTTGATGAGAAGGATGAAATCTTGGTTATATCGGAGGTTCCAGGAGTTACTAAGGAGGGTATAAGCTTAACTTTAAAAAGGGATATATTAGAAATATCTGCGTCAGGCAAAAATATAACCTATTATAAAGAAATCCTTCTACCTGTCGAAGGCAAGCAAGAAAATCTTTCTTATAGCTACAATAATGGTGTCTTAGAAGTAAGAATAAAAAAGTGAAAAAAGATATTACAACCTTATCCCTGAAAGTAAAAGAGGCTCTAGCAAAAGATGTAGGCAGGGCAATTGCAAGAATTGACCCGGAAGACGCAAAAATCCTCGGAGTTGAGATAGGCGATATCATAGGGATTGAAGGCAAGAGAAAAACCCCTGCTAAAGTAATGCCCTGCTATGTTGAGAATAGAGGTAAAAGCATAATCCAGATGGACGGGATATCTAGGGAAAATGCGCAGATTGGACTGGATGAAAAGGTAAAGATTCGAAAGATTGACTATAAACATGCTAATAAAATTACGCTGGTGCCTTTAACTATCTCAAGCTTGCTTCAAAAAGATAAGGACACTAGATATATTGGCTCACTCATAGAAGGCCTCCCTGTGACTTCTGGTGATAGGGTTAGGGCTACCCTTTTTGGTTCAAGGTCCTGCGAATTTAAAGTATTAGATACTGTACCTGAAGGAATAGTCTTGGTAAGCCCTGCTACTTTAATAAGGATAAAAACAAAAGAGGTTGGAGAGAGTAAACCAACAAAGATTACGTACGAAGATATTGGCGGACTTGGTACTCAGATTCAAAGAATCAGAGAAATGATTGAACTGCCACTAAGATATCCTCAAATATTTGAAAGATTAGGGATTGACCCTCCAAAAGGTGTTTTACTCTATGGGCCGCCCGGGACAGGAAAAACATTAATCGCCCGTGCAGTGGCTAATGAAACCTATGCTTACTTTACTCATATATCAGGTCCTGAGGTTATGGGCAAATTTTATGGCGAAAGTGAGGCGCGTTTAAGAATGGTATTTGAAGATGCACAGAATCATACACCAGCCATAATCTTTATCGATGAAATTGATGCTATTGCTCCTAAAAGAGAAGAGATGGGCGGAGAAAAACAGGTGGAACGGAGAGTAGTAGCTCAGCTTTTGGCTTTAATGGATGGATTAGAATCTCGAGGGCAGGTTATAGTTATAGGAGCGACAAACATTCCTAATACTCTAGATTCCGCATTAAGAAGGCCGGGGAGATTTGATCGAGAAATTTCTATTCCCATTCCTGATAAAAATGGAAGATTGGATATATTACAGATACATACAAGAGGAATGCCTTTAGCAGAAAATGTCAGTTTAAAAAAGCTAGCTGAGATTACGCATGGATTTGTGGGGGCAGATTTAGAGGCTTTGGCAAGAGAGGCAGCAATGTCAGCGCTTCGTAAAATCTTGCCAAAGATTGATTTTGAAATGGCAGACATTCCTTACAAAACTTTAATGAAATTAGAAGTAATAATGGATAATTTCCTGGAGGCAATGAAAGAGGTTGAGCCCTCAGCGATCAGGGAATTCTTTGTGGAAGTGCCGGATGTCAAATGGAGAGATGTAGGGGGTCTTGAAAATGTGAAAGAAGAACTGAAAGAAGCTGTGGAGTGGCCGTTGAAGTTTGCTGGTATATTTAAAAAAGCTAATACAAATCCTCCTAAAGGGATTTTACTCTGTGGTCCTCCTGGCACAGGAAAGACTTTATTGGCTAAAGCAGCGGCCAGTGAGAGTGGAGTTAATTTTATTTCTGTAAAAGGCCCCTCTCTCATTTCCAAATATGTTGGAGAAAGTGAAAGGGCCATTCGTGAGGTGTTTAAAAAAGCAAAACAGGCTTCTCCCACAATTATATTTTTTGACGAGATTGACGCCATAGTTCCCCGGAGAAGTTCTGCAAGCACAGACGCGCATGTGACAGAACGTGTGGTAAGTCAATTTTTAACTGAACTGGATGGGATTGAGGAACTTAAAGGTGTGCTTGTTTTAGCTGCCACCAACAGATTAGATTTAGTTGATCCTGCCATCTTGCGTAGTGGTAGATTCGACCTTTTGTTCAAATTGCCTAAACCAGATCAGAAAGCGAGAAAAAAAATATTCGAGATACACACTAAGAATAAACCTATTGCTAAAGATGTTGATTTTAAAAGGTTAGCTACTGAGACTGAAGGTAAAACAGGTGCTGACATTGAATCTATATGCCGAAAAACTTCTATGCTGGCGATAAAAGAATTTATAGACATTGGTACACACAAATCTAAAGAAAGCGCGCTTCTCACAGGCAGGGATTATACAGATGAAGATTTAAAGATTTCAAGGAAGCATTTTGAAGAGGCGATTAAACTGGTAAAAGAACAGGACAGTAAAGAATAGGTAATATATTATGAATGAAGAAGGAAAATATATTTATGGAATTATAAATTCTAACACCCATGGCAGTTTAGAATCCTATGATATAGAGGATAAAAAAGCCTATTCTATTCCCTATAAGGATATATCAGTAATAGTAAGTAACGAAGAGATAGTTGATTACACGCATATGCATAGAGATGTCTTAGCCAGGTTGTTAGTTAGGCATCAAAAAGTTATTGAAAAAATTATGAGCCTTGGATATACCATCATCCCCTTGAGATTGGGGACATTCGCAATAGACAAAGCAGATGCAAAGGATATTTTAAATAAAGGATATATTCTTATAAAAGACATATTCAAAAAGATGAGAGGTAAAATAGAAATTGATGTCGTTTGCACTTGGAGTGATTTAACTTTAGTTCTTAAAGAACTTAATGAAGAAAAAGAGATTAAGGAATACAGGGAAATGCTTATAGCCCGCTCTAAAGGGATAACGGTAGACGATCAAATGAAAGTAGGATTTATGCTTAAGAAGGCATTGGATGATAAAAGGGAAAGATATGCTTTCAAGATACAGAGCGCTCTAAAGAATGTTAGCCATGACCTCAAGATTCATGAACTTATGGATGATAAAATGATTATTAATTCGGCCTTTTTAATCAATAAAGACAGTCAAAAAGAATTTGATAGAAAAATAGAAAGCCTGAATAATGAGTTTGCCGAAAAGCTAAATTTTAGATGTGTTGGCCCTCTTCCTCCCTATAGTTTTTACACGCTTGAGATAGAGAAGATGCAGTTCAAAGATGTAGATTGGGCGAGAAAGAAACTTGGCCTTTTGAATGATTTTTCAACCAAAGATGAAATCAAGAAAGCCTATCGATCAAGAGCTTCTTCTTCCCACCCAGATAAATATCCTGATACACCTGGTATGGAAAGAGAATTTAATGAAATAAAAATGGCTTATAAAACACTTGTTAAGTATTATGAGGCATGCAAACAAGCGAATAAGACAGAGGTCTGCTATTTTAAAGAAGAAGAATTTAAAAAGAATTCAGTTTTGGTAAGGATAAGAAAATAATATGGAAAAGGAAGGAAAATATATTTATTGTGTTATTGGAACAAAACAGGAGAGGAATTTTGGTCCGATAGGTATAGGTGGTAGAGGGGACGAAGTGTTGACTATCAGTTATAACGATCTGAGCATGGTTGTCAGTAATCATCCGCTGACTAAATTTGTTATAGACTCTGAGAATTTACTTTCTCATGAGAAAGTAATTGAGGAGGTGATGAAAGAATTTGATAGTGTGCTTCCGGTTAGATTTGGTACTGTTGCCTCTAATGCAGATGAGATACGCAATCTCCTTGATAGAAGATACAGAGAATTTAAAGATGCCTTAAGAAATATGGATCATAAGGTAGAATTAGGCGTTAAAGGAATATGGAAAAGTATGGATGTCATTTTTAAAGAAGTTGTAGAGGAAAATTGTGAAATTCAGAGATTAAAGCAAAAAATTAAAAAAGATCCAAGTAGAAACAAAATTAAGGACAAAGTGCTGGTTGGTAAGCTTGTTCAAGAAGCCTTGGAAAAAAAGAAAGAGAAAGAAGCAGAAAGATTTGTTGATATGCTAAGGAGATGCTCTATCGAGTATAAACTCAACAAGACCATTGGTGATGAGATGTTTATGAATGTGTCTTTTTTGGTGGATAAAGGTAGAGAGAAAGAATTTGACAATATAATGGATGATCTAAGTGATGAATATGAGGGCAGAATTAAATTTATGTATGCAGGACCTTTGCCGGTATTTAACTTTGTTAATATTACGATTTATCCAGAGGAATGGGAGAAATAGTGTTTTTTTAACAACAAGAAATGGCTACTTTAAGCATAAAATAAGTCTAAAATGGAAACAGAGGAGATTTTGGAAGAAGGCAAGTATATCTACTGTATAATAGAATTAAATAAACCTCAATCATTTGGTCCATTGGGGATTGGAGGGAGAGGAGATGAACTGCATACAATATACTTTCAGAATATAGCAGCTGTAGTGAGCAATTCTCCAATAATAAAATATTCAATATCAAGGGAAAATATGCTTGCTCATGAAAAGGCGATTGAAGAGGTAATGAAGAAACATACAGTTTTGCCGGTGAGATTTGCCACTATTGCTAAGGATGAGGAGAAGGTAAAAAAGATATTAGAAAAAGAGTATGATAGGTTCATCGATCTATTAGAGAATATGAAAGGGAAAAAAGAACTCGGGCTTAAAGCAATATTTAAAGAGGATGTTATTTATAAGGAGATTTTGGAAAAATATAGAGATATAAAGATACTAAAGGATAGACTTGCAGTTTTACCCCTTGAGAAAACATATTATCAGCAAATTGAAATAGGAAAGATGGTCGAGGCAGCTTTACAGAAAGAGAAAGAGATTTATAAAAAGGATATTTTAAATACCCTATCACCGTTAGCAGTAGAAGTTAAGACCAATAATACTTATGGCGAGCGGATGATTATCGATGCTGCTTTTTTGGTAGAAAAAAATAAAGAGAAATGGTTTGACCAAAAAGTAAATGAGGTTTCCGACAAATGCGACGATAAAATAAAATTTAAGTATGTAGGAACAGTGCCTCCATTTAATTTTGTCAATCTGGTGATTAGGACAGAAGAATATTGAGATGTTTTTAATTGACGATATATTACTTGCACCATTAAAAGGGGTGATCTGGGTTGCAGAAAAAGTCAAACAAATAGCAGAACAAGAGTTATATGATGAAGGGCGTATAAAAGAGAAACTTATGGAATTGCAGCTCCAGTTTGAATTATATGATGAAATAAGTGAGGAAGAGTATAAGAAACAGGAGAATGAACTCTTAGCAAGATTGGATGCTATTAGAAAAGCAAAAGAAGAGGAAAAAGAATAATAGAGATATTAAAAGATTAAAACTTAAGGAGGTATCAAAATGGCAAGGAATATGGGAGCAATAATTGAGCATGCGCGTAAGGAATTAAGTAAGTTAACTGGACTTAAACCTTCATCTACAATAGGAGCTACTAAAGATGAAAAGGGGTGGCATGTATCTATTGAAATGGTAGAAAAACAGTCTATCCCTGACCAGATGGATATTCTGGCTGTATATGAGGCCCTTTTGGATGAAGAGGGGAATCTCTTGAGCTTTGAGCGAAAAGCAATGCGTAAGCGGATGGAGACATAGGTAGAGGTAAAAGAATAAATCAGAATTAAAGTAATGGAAGGATTATATTTATATTGTATTCGGAAAAGAATTGATACTCCTTCTTCATTTTCTGCAAAAGGCATTGATGAAAAGCACGTAGTCACAACTATTGCCTTCCAGGAATTAGAGGCGGTTGTAAGTGACGTTTCCTTAGAGGAATTCGCATCTGAAGAGATTCAAAAAAAAGCCCAAGAAGACCTAAAATGGATTAAAGAAAAGGCCATTGCTCATGAAAAAGTTATAGAAGAAGTAATGAGGAGGAACGATAAAGTATTAAGCTTGATTCCGATGAGATTCGGTGCCATTTTTAAAGATTTAACAAGTTTAGAAGAAGCTTTAAAGAAAGACTATTCCAAGATAAAAGAGGTTTTAGAAAGAATTCAAGGAAGACAAGAGTGGAGTGTTAAGATATATATAAAGGACAAAAAAATTTTTGAGCAAGTGATAAAAAATAAGAATAAGGCAATAAAAGAGAAGGAAAAAGAAATTGCTTCTTTACCTGAGGGTATGGCCTATTTTATGGAAGAAGAGCTGAAAGAAGTTATTTCAAGTGAAGTGGACAAAGAATTAAATAATGTTGTAGAAGGTATATTTGAAAGCTTAAGCAACCAGGCTGAAGCCTCGGTTAAAAGCAAAATTTTGGAGAAAGAATTAACAGGCAGGCGTGAGCCTATGGTTTTAAACGCAGCCTATTTAGTTTCTGAAGAGAAAATCGAAGATTTTAAAAAAGAACTTGAGAATTTAAATCAACAGACTCAAGCAAAGGGATTTTGCATTGAATATAGCGGCCCCTGGCCCGCTTATAATTTCACATCCTATTAAAACTATGATTAATAAAAATGACAATGTAACATTGGTAGATGCACTAGATAAGGTTTTAGAAAAGGGAGCAATTATCAATGGAGAAATGGTGATAAGAGTAGCAGATGTAGACCTTGTTTTTCTAGGCTTAAGGCTTATCTTAACATCCATTTCCAAAGCAGAGGAGTTATCAGGTAAGAGTTTTGGTAACCCTGACAAAGAATTTACTCCCGAAGATATAGAATATATAGAAAGACTACAAAGAGAGATAAAAAAGGCAGAAGAAAATATCCCTAAGCTTATTGATTTGAGTACTCCCAGGAAGACAGAAGAAGGTTTAGCTAAATTGGTTTTAACCCTGGTCGAATTGATAAGAAGAGTCATGGAGAAAGAAGCCTTTAGAAGAGTAAGAAGAGAAACACTCTCTAATCCAGAAATTCAAAAATTAGGATTGAGCCTCAAAGCAGTGAAAAAAAAGATAAAAGAGGTTCAGACAATCTTTGGTATAGAGGATGAGGAGTTAAATTTAGATTTAGGTCCTTTAGGAAATTTGATGTGAGGTAAGACTATGATTAAAGAAAAACCAAATATAAATTGTCCAGTATTTCAAAAACAAGAGCCAATAATAAAGGATATTACAAATGAAATTAATATGGCCAAAGAATTGCAGAAAAAAATAAGATTTGCAGAGGAATTACAAAAAGAGGTAGGTGTGCTCCTTTCTTGTCTTGATTATGATGATAAAAGAATAGATTGCAAGAATTGCCGTTTCATTGCGAATTTGCGCAAGAAAACCGCAAATCTGATTATAAAAACTAAGAAGTTGGGATAATTAAGAAAAGGAGGTTTTACAATGGCTGAAGCAAGAACAAAAATGGCCCATCCCATGGAAGCGACTAATCTTGCAGATATTTTAGAGCGAGTTTTAGATAAGGGAATCGTGATTGCTGGTGATATAAAGATTCAAATTGCTGATATTGATCTTCTCACTATCAAAATAAGGCTCTTGGTTGCTTCTGTTGATAAGGCGATGGAGATGGGGATAAACTGGTGGCAGCAAGATTCTTTTTTATCTTCAAAAGCACAAGATGCCGAAAAAGAAAAGAAGATTGAGGAACTTGAGAAAGAGGTTGAAAAATTAAAAAGCAAAGCATAGAAATGAAAATAAAAGATATCGTAGAGATAGCAAAAGAGAAGTTAATTGAGCTAACGGGATTTAGTTCTCCCAATGTGATAGGAATAAATAAAGAAGGGGATATATGGCACATTAATGTGGAGGTAACAGAGAAGCCTTCTAAAGCAATTAATTTAGAAATCCTTGGAGTTTATGATGTCCGAGTCGATGCTTCTGGAAATCTTCTTGGCTTTGAGAGAGTAAGAATGAGGAAACGCGGTGATATTCACTAGATTATAGAAAATGAGAACCATTATTTTTGTTCCTATCATTCATACCAGTGCCGATCTTGGCTCTTTGGCAAAAGATGTAGCAAATCGCGGCATCGATGCTTTAGGGCAAGATCTTTGGAAAGTTCATAGAAAAACAGTAGATGGATTGTGGGATGCCATATCACATTATTTTGATTCTATAAATGTATCGGGAATGAAAATATACCAGGATGGGATGGTAGCGGATGGAGCGGTCGGTCAAGAAATAGTCGAAGCAGGCATGAAATCAGGAAGCAAAAATTACCAGTTACTCTCAGGACTCCTTAAACGAGGAGCAACTCTAGTTAAGACAGAGGATTTTAAACTTGTCAAAAAAGAACGCGATAGGCTGCTCGCCATAACCCAGGCAAAGTCAATATTTAAGAAATTACTCGCATTTATAAAATATAAATTAGTCAAAAATAGACTTCTAAACAAAAGAGATAAATTTATTGCTAAAAAGATAAACGAAACCTTAAATCAAAGTGAAAGAGGGATTATCTTAATTGGTGCTTATCATAACATAAAAGAAAGGCTTCCCAAAGACATTCAAATTAAAGAGATAAAGGATATACAAAAGATTAGAAAATATCAGAAAATGCTACCTTTTTATGATAAGAATAAAGAAGAATTTGAGGAATTGTGCAAGTACCTTGTTTCAGGAATAAGTGATATTACTGTAGGATAAAAAACTAGTTGGATTTTTTCTGATTTTATTTTTAAATGATTCATTGTAGAATATATTTAACGTAGAAACTGCTTTTGTAAATACTGGACCGTGCTAGATGGGGAGCTAGCGGTGCCCTGTTACCTACAATCCGCTATAGTAGGGTTGAATTCCCTGTCGAGGCTTAGCTTTTTCTGAACAGTGTCCATGTAAGTGGTGATGACGGTATGGGCCCTGTGCAAAGGACTCTCTGTAAATCCCGTCAGGACCGGGAGGTAGCAGCGGTAGCAGATCTGTTTCTTGTGCTGCAGGACAGCCTTGCCTGAGCTAACTGCCTGGATAACTCAGGGGGAGTTGAGTCGGAGCAGGGTGCACGGTCTTTTAACCCAGTAAGAAGTGAGCTTCTTGTATCCTTTTCCGAATGTTTACTCCATAGGGGCACACACTTTCACACTGCCCGCACTCCGTGCATGAAGCGGCCGTTGCAGAAGGATCTAAGCTTGAATATGCCTTTTTGGCGTAGTCTGTTTTCCCGTAGCTTTCATAATATGCTAGGTAGCGTAGAATAGATGTTGTTTTGATATTTAATGGACATGATGATTCACAAAGCCCGCATAAATGGCAGTAGTCTTTCGAATTTTCTGCAACATAGCAAAGGAGATTTCTTTTTTCTTTTTGCAAGAAAGGCTGATTTACAACTGCAAGGTCTTCTTCCATCTGTTTGAATGTGAGCATTTCTGTCACAACGGATGAGACATGCCTATTTTCTAGAACCCATTTTAGCATGGCCTGAAAGATGGAGATGTCTCCTGTTTTATATCTTTCAAGATTTTGTCTTTTCCCCCCAATTTTTAGGGTTTTCATAGCAATTATTCCTATATCCTTAGATCTTGCAAGTGAGAGGAGGTGCCTGATTCCGCTTGCTCCCAAATAATCGTCATAAGTTTTTATTTCCTTTTCTGTTTTTTGAATGTCGAATACATTGTATCCAAGCTGAATCATGTCATAGCGGCCGCACTCCACTGCTTTTTTCACTACTTCATTGTGATTTGAATGACAGGAAATGCCTTGAAACCTGTATTTTCCCTCTTTTTTAAGCTTTTCAAATGCATTAAGCACTCTCTCGTCAGTAATATACTTTTCTTCTGCCCCATGAATAAGAAGAACATCTATATAATCTGTTTTAAGCCTTTGGAGACTCCCATCGACAGATTTTATGATAGATTCTTCGCTCGAATTTTCCCTGGCGTGAAATTTTGTTGCTACGTATATCTTATCTCTTCCTACATTTCTAAGAAGCGTGCCTATTTGCCGTTCGCTGTTCCCATTCATATATGTGTGAGATGTGTCGATATAATTAACACCTCTCTCTATAATTTCAAGAAGGACAGCCCAGTCGGGAAGAGGGCTTGCTCCGAGCGAAATTTCTGATATGTTTAGGTTTGTTCTTCCAAGGCGGCGGTAGAACATCTGGCCTTTTTTTATACGGTGCGTTTTCTCATTTCCGAAGAGCCGGGCTTTTGTGGCTAAGGAAGCTGTGAGAGTACCACAGATAATATTTTTAAGAAACATCCTTCTGCTGTTTTTATTCATGACAGATTCCCTTTTTTATTTGATAGGCATTAGGAGATTTAGTTTATTAAGAATATCCTCTATAGTGTTTTTGCCTTTCTCATCAAGGGGAAGAAGAGGCAAGCGGCATGGGCCGCCATAGTAGCCTAATAAATCGAGGGCATATTTTGCAGCCGGGACACCTAAGGTTTTTGTGATAGCCTGGTTGAGTGGAACAAGATCGAGTTGAAGCCTGCGTGCTTCATCCAATTTTCGTTCCATAGATAGGTTGTAGAGTTTAATACACAGGTCAGGGACAATGTCGGATAGAGTGATAATCCCACCGCTTGCACCATAAATGAGCCCTGGGAAGAGAATGCTTCCGGCACCGAGCAGAAAATTGAAATGAGAGTCAAGGTCAGTGATAACCTCTCCTAGAAAAGAAAGGTTTCCAGAACTGTCTTTCATCCCTATTATATTGGGATGTTTAGAAAGTTCGAGAATGAGTTGTTGATCTACAGAGATCCCTGTGTTTTGTGGGATGTTGTAAACAATAATTGGGAGCTTAGAATGATCTGCAATAGTCAAGAAGTGATTTTTCAGAGCTGCCCGGTTCAAACAGTTTTTAAAATAGCTGGGAGTACGGATCAGAGCTGCATCCGGTCCGAGAGCAGCCATGCGGTTTGTGAATTCGAGGGTGACCTTAGTGGATTCTCGTGCTGTTCCGACTAGAATTTTTTTCCCTGAAGAGGCGGTTTCTATTGCTGTATGGAGTAGCTTCTCCGATTCTTCATCAGTAAGATAGATGCTTTCTCCTGTGGAGCCTAAAATGACATAACCGCTCAGATCAAAATTGTTGTATTTTAAGATATTTTCTCTGAATTTTTCTGTAGAAATATTACTCCCTTCAAAAGGGGTGGTTAAAGGAGCAAAGATACCTTTGAAACTTAGGTTCATGTTTACGCCTCCAAACTTATTATAATTTTTCGATTTCCCTCAATTCTTCTTCGCTTAAACCGAAATAGTGTCCGATTTCATGGAAAACTACTTCCTTGACTTTCTTTCTTATTTCTTCTTCAGTAGAGCAAAAATTTTCAATAGATTCCTGGTAGATAGTGATTACATCAGGGGGAAGATTTCCATAGAAAGGTCCCCGGTTTTTATAAGGGACGCCGTGATATACCCCCAGGATTGTACTGAATCGGGAAAGTCCTGTTTTGTCGTAAATATCTCTTGCTGCCTTTGCTTCGACAATTACAGCCAGATTATCCAGAAGTCTTTTGAATTTATCGGGAATATCAGAGAGTGCTTCTTCGACAAATCCTTCGAATTTCTCTTTATCCACTAAAATATCTCTCTTATTTTTCAATGCCGTCTCTTGCGTGAACATTGCTGGCATAATAGTGTTTTACTTCTTTCATCTCTGTGACTAAATCGGCTCTTTTTATGAATGATTTAGGTGCATACCTTCCGGTTAGAATGACTTCTACTTCTTTTGGTTTTTTGTCAAGGAACTTGTGAATTTGTTTCTCTGTTATAAGCTTGAAATATACAGCAACGTTGATTTCATCCAGGACTATGATCTTGTACTTTCCGGAAAGCATTGCTTCGAGGGATTTTTTTAAGCCGTTTTTTACATTCCTGATGTCTTCCTCATCTGGGTTCTTTGTGACATCAATAAAACCCTTTCTTCCGAACTGCTTGATAGTAATCAGTGGTGTGAATTTTTTAATAGAAGAAAGTTCCCCGTAATTCTGCCCTTTTAGAAACTGTCCTATATAAGTCTTGAGGCCGTGGCCTGCCGCTCGAATGGCAAGGCCAATAGCGGCTGTGGTCTTGCCTTTGCCGTTTCCAGTATAGATCTGGATATAGCCCCTGAAATTTTTTCCCATTTTATTCGAATATTTTTTTTCTGAATTGTACTTTTGTTGCTTTTTTCATTCTTTCATAACTATATTTTAAACATCTATATGAGTCAACATGATAATTTTCAAAGGCTGAGACTTATGTTATAATCATCCCCATGTTAGATTCAAAATTTGTTCAGGACAATCCAGATCTTGTCTTAAAAAAGACAGCATCCAGAGGAACGAAAATCAGCCTTGATAAGTTTATTAAGCTTTCTCAGGAAAAGAAAGGATGTTTGCAGGAAATAGAAGTCCTTCGTGCTGAACTGAATAAAGCTTCTAAACTAATCGGTCAGATGAAAAAAGAGGGGAAAGACGCATCTACCATTATTTTGCAGATGAAAAAAGTCTCTGATGAGGCGAAGCAGGGTGAGGAGAAATTTAAAAAAATTGAAGAGAAGTTAAAGAGAATTCTTCTTGCTGTTCCTAATATTCCTCATGAATCTGTCCCTGAGGGTCGTTCTTCAGACGATAATTTAGAAGTTGCTAGCTTTGGTCGGAAGCCAAAATTTTCATTTCCTGTAAAACCCCATTGGGAAATTGGAAAGAGACTTGGCATCCTTGATTTTGATAGGGCATCGAAAATTGTGGGTGCAAGATTTGCAGTTTATCTTGGAGTAGGGGCTATGCTTGAGAGGGCACTGATCAACTTTATGCTCGATATTCATATTGAAAAAGGATACAAGGAAATCCTTCCTCCATTCATTGCAAATAAGGCAAGTTTGATCGGGACTGGAAATTTACCAAAATTTGAAGATGACCTTTTTAAACTAAGAAGCCATTCATGGTACATGATTCCTACTGCGGAAGTTCCTCTGGTAAATCTTTACAGGGAAGAGATACTTGATGCGGACCTTCTCCCGAAGAGATTTGTAGCATATACGCCATGTTTCAGGCGTGAGGCTGGATCTTATGGGAAAGATATAAGGGGACTTATCCGCCAGCATCAGTTTAACAAGGTCGAACTTGTGAGCTTTACTTTGCCTGAAAACTCTTACAAGGAACTGGAAAAACTGGTCGAAGATGCAGGAGATGTGCTGCAAAAATTGGGCTTGCATTACAGGGTAGTAGTTTTATGTACAGCGGATTTAGGATTTGCAGGAGCCAAGACATATGATTTGGAACTTTGGATGCCTCATCGAAACAGCTATATTGAAATATCTTCATGTACAAACTGCGAAAGTTTCCAGGCGAGAAGGGCAAATATTCGTTTTCGAAGGAACCCTAAGTCAAAACCCGAATTTGTCCATACTCTAAATGGCTCAGGTGTGGCATTAGGAAGGACTGTCAGTGCTATCCTGGAAGTTTACCAGCAGAAGGATGGTTCTGTGACCATCCCTGAACTTTTGCGTCCTTATATGCATGGATTGGATAGAATATCCATATAGTATCGAAAATGATAAAATATCGCTTTCTGTAGTATTTATGTGGAGGGATGGCCGAGTGGTTGAAGGCGGCGGTCTTGAAAATCGCTTCACGAGCAATCGTGACGGGGGTTCGAATCCCTCTCCCTCCGTTTTTTACGTGGATTATTCATAAAGAATGCCGATACCTTTATTTAACCTTGATGAAATCTGCTTATAAAAGTATATGAATTTGAGGGGATGGAAGAAGCGACATTGAAAGATTTAGCCTTTCTGAGTCGATCTTCGAGGGAATCAGACAAAGTCGGGACTGATGGATGTGTGAGCACTGTATAATCAAAGGGGCGGTGTTAATGGTGGCTCGCGGACATTGTGGCGGTGCTTAAGATAAACATGCGGAGTTCCAGCAGAGCCGAGAAGATCGGGGAGGAAATGGCGTTAAAAATCTTAGTGGAGCGCAGACATGTTCTCAAATTCATCTATTATCGGCATTCTTTACCTTACAGGCGAGCCGATCTTACTGCATCTGCTGCGTTACAGCATATTCGTGGTGAAGGACCACAACTTCATGCGCTGTGCCTTGCATCTGCAGCAAGCTTGGCTCGTGAATAATCCACGTCCACGTGGATTATTCATAAAGAATGCCGATACCATTAGTTAATTTCAATGATATTTGCCTTTTAGTATGATCTTTCGCAAGATAAAGGTAATCACATTGTGCCTCAAATTTTCTTTCAATAATAATCGGCATTTTTTACCCTTTGGGCGAGCCGATCTTACTGCATCTGCTTCGTTACAGCGCATTCGCGGTGGACGACCACAGCTGCATACCCTGTGCCTCGCATCTGCTTTTCAGGGATTTTGAATATCGGCTGAAAAATGCTATTATAAGACAAGCTTCAGGAAAAGATGCGGAGAGGTGCTGGAGTGGCTGATCAGGGTCGCCTGCTAAGCGATTGTACCGTTAATAAGCGGTACCGTGGGTTCGAATCCCACCCTCTCCGCCCTGCCAGGCGAATGATACCTGCTGTTCGCCGTATGTCAAGGCCTGCCTGATCATTTCTTCCATTATCTCGTCACTCATCCGGTGGGTGTTAACGCCTGAGAACAGCTTGGATTTTTCCAGATAAAAACAGTATGTACAGGCCATGTTGCAGTCAGGCCCAGCAGGTTTCACAAGGATGGAAGATAGCGGTTTTTGGCGGTGTGAATAATCCACCTTAGTTATTCCTTAGACAGCAGTTCGCATTAATCATATCTATTTTAAATTTATATTTTAATTGGATATCATAGTCAAATTGGTTCTTATTCTGAGATTATTTGAGATTTTTGGCTTTTATAAGATTATAATCGTTAATGTGAAATTAAGGACAATAACAACAGGTTTTAACCTTGAGCCGGCCAGGGCAGAGGACCAAATCAGGAAAGTCAGCGGTTTTACGAATGCCGTAAAGAAAGTATTTGAGCAGAACGGATATGTTGTTCAATCAATCCGTATAGCGACTCAACCATGGGAAAAATATTTCACTTCCAAGAGTCAAATATTGAGATTAGTTGAAAGTATAGAAGATTATACTAATAGATACAGCATTGATTATTTCAATATTGGTACAACGCTTGATTCGAATAATATTTTACTTATATTTGACATGATAAAGAATACTTCCATCGGATTTTGTACTGTTCTTGTTTCTGATGATAGAAAGATTAATTATGAAGCAGCGAGGCAAACAGCTAAATTGATGAAGAAACTGTCAAGGATAGATAAAGAAGGTTTTGCAAATTTAAGATTCGCGGCTATATTTAACACAAAACCTGGAAGTCCGTTTTATCCTGCAGCATATCACAAGGGCAAGACTTCTTTTGCTATAGGGACTGAAAACAGTGGGCTTGTGTATAAGGCATTTTCGAAAGCAAAGAATATAGAAGCTGCAGGAAGGCATCTAAAAAAAATCCTGACTGATGAATTTAAAAGTATCGAGAGAATTGCCAATAAAATAAGCAGTGAAGAGAAGATAAAATATGGCGGAATTGATGTTTCTATTGCAAGTTCTGTAGATCGAAAGGAAAGTATTGCTTTTGCTTTTGAAAAGCTCGGCTTAGGAAAATTCGGTGAATCAGGAACACTTGCTGTTGCAAAACTCATTACTGATACCTTGCGAGATTTGAAAGTAAAAAAATGTGGTTATTCGGGGCTTATGCTGCCTGTCCTCGAAGATTATGGGTTAGCCAAAAGGAATAGTGAAGGTAAATATAATTTGGCTAATTTGCTGCTATATTCATCTGTATGCGGGACAGGGCTGGATACTATTCCGCTGCCAGGGGATGTATCAGAAAAGAAGCTTTATGCATTGCTTTTGGATGTAGCATCTCTTTCAATTAAGTTGAATAAGCCGCTTTCAGCAAGGTTAATGCCTGTCCCGGGAAGGAAAACAGGTGAAATGACTTTTTATAAATTCGAATATTTTGCTAATAGTAAGGTCATGAAAATATAAACTAGTTTTTCTTTTTCTTGCCTTTTTTTTCTTCTTTGAACATTTCCTGAAAGTGATTGCTAATATTTTTTATATCCTTGCTTTCGATTCTGGCTTTTTTCTTAAGAAGATTTTTATCTGTTTTGGGAAAAAGGTTGCTTATTTTATCATCCTCTGCGGACTTTAAAGTTATGCTCACAGTATATGAAACTTTCTTGCCTTTTTTATTTTCCTGTTCGATATTTTTCATTATTCTCTTGCATACATTTTCAGCATCTCTTTTTTTTGTGTGTGGCAGTAAAATTACAAACTCGTCTCCTCCATATCTTGCAACAATATCAACTGTTCTTGTGTTCTTTTTCAATATCCGGGCCAGGTCTTTTAAAATATTGTCGCCTACTGAGTTTCCATGTTGATCGTTTATTTTTTTAAAATCGTCTATATCAATAATTATCAGAGAAAGTCCATGACTGTAACGCTTATACCTTTCTATTTCCTTATTTAATTGTTTGTCGAAATTGCTTTTGTTGTATACGCCAGTTAAAGAATCAATATTGGCCATATTTTTTAAAGAACTCAAGTAGTAAACATTTTCTATAGCAGCAGCAGCATAATCAGCAATAGTCGTTAAAATTTTGACTTCTGCTGGAGAAAATGGTTTCTTATTCTTCTTGTTAATTAACTGGATAACACCTATGATTTTGTCGTTAACTTTTAAAGGGGCACCAATAATTGATTTAGCCTTGAATCCTGTGATTTTGTCAATTCGACTGCTTAATTTTGGGTCCTTTTGGACATCTTCAATCAAGATAGGCTGACCGGTTTTTACAACTTTGTTTGTGATGCTTTCTTCTTTTGGAATCCTCTTATTTTTCAATTTGCCGGCATTTTTGCCAACAACCAGTTTGAAATAGAGTTTTTCCGTTTTTTTATCGATAAGTAAGAGAGACCAGTTGACTGGAGCAATGATATTACCGATTTTTTCCATTACCCGGTTCATTGCTTCATTTATTGTTTTCACTGCAGCGATTCCAACATCTACATCTACGAAAGCAGAGAGTTTAACAAAATCATCCAGGTTTTCTAATTCTTTTTCTTCATCCATCTTGTATGTTGCCTTTTCCCGTATTTGCTTATGACAAACTTATAGCACAGGAATATAAAGAGGTCAAATATTCAATCTAATCCTGTTAATCTCCTGCCCTCTTTTGAAAAGAATGCTGGATAATGCCAATGTTTTACATCCTTTCTAGCTGAGGTATCCCCATGAGGGAAAGTGCCTGGTTGAGGATTTTTTTTAGGTAATAAATAGTCAAGATGCGAATATTCTTAATTTCCCTATTTTCTTCAGACAGGATTTGATATTTGTGGTAATATGCATTGATTTTTTGACAGAGATTGAAGGAATATTTGGCCAGATGAGAAAATTCAAGAGAGCGGATAGAATGCAGCACCTCTTCATCAAGTTTTGAAGCCTGGAGGACAATATCCCAAAAGTCAGACATCTCTGATTCTGGCAAATCATCAAATGAGATTTTTTCTGGTGAGATGAGAGATAGAATATTTGCCTCTTCAAATCCTTCTCTTTCTTTAAGCTTGCGGAATATGCTGTTGATGCGGACAGAAGTGTATTGGAGGTAGACTCCTGTCTCTCCTTCAAAATTAAGTGCCTCGTCAAAATCAAATATGATGAGAGAGTTATTTGTAAATTTGAGCATGAAGTAGCGGAGTGCCCCACAGGCAATTTTATGGGCAGCATTGCTTTTTTGGTCAAGAGAAAATTGAGGATTTCTTTTATTCACTTCGACTAAAGCTTTTTCTTCAAGGCGGTCCAGTAGATCATCGGCTTTAACGCCAATGCCTTTTCTCCCTGAAACTTCGAGGAAAGTTTTTGTGCTGTCTTTCTCTTCCATTTCCAGATCAAGTTCCTTAAGGCTTTTTGGGGAAAGAGCGACCATTTCATATGAAAAGTGGATGGATTTTTCAGCTTCTTTGATAAATTTAAGAGATTTTAATCCCTGGATTACGATTTTTTGCAAGTAGGACTGTCTTGAATCTATAACATTATAGATCAGGCTGCCTTTTCCGAAACTGGCAGAACATTTGGTTGGAGCTGATGATGTTATCCATATTATTTTTCCATCCTGCTTTACAAAAGGTTCATAATAAAAATCTTTTCCTAAAAGGCCTAATTTCCAGAGCTGGTAAGCGATATCTTTCCCGACGTAAGTAACTGTCCCATCAGAACGAACAATTATTTTTTCCTTATCAGGATCATCTTCAAGTTTCATGACCCAGCATCCTTTGTTCATCCCTGCATCTGATAAAGAGATGGCATTTTTCTTTTTAAGAAGATTGAGGGCCTTTTCCCAGAATTTTAATCCGAGAATACTGCTTTCACATGGAAGAACATCATAGCTTATACCGAGTCTCTGCATTGTTTGAAGATGGGCATTGATGATTCGTCGCGAGACGTATTCTGCTATTTTGAATTCGGGATTTTCTCCTTTTTCTATTTTTTTTAGAATTTCGGATTTTCTTTTTAAAGATTCTGGATGACTTTCTAAATATGAAGTAACTTTCGTATAGAGATCCCAACAGTAATAATCGAATTTACCTTTGATTTTTTGAATGTCTTCCAGAGCTTTTTTCTCCAAATCCATAAATCCGAAGACAATATCTACTACTTGGACTCCAGTGTCGTCTATGTAGTTTTGAATCTCAACATTTTCTCCTTTGAATTTGAGGCAGCGTGCTAAAGTGTCTCCAAGAACAGCGTTCCTTAAATGGCCGATATGTGCAGCTTTATTGGGGTTAATGTTGGTATGCTCTATAATGACTTTTTTCTCCTGGGGAAGGAGAGAAGTGTTTCCGGAAGATAGAATTTTCTTGGAGAAAAAATTTCTTCTATCCAAATAAAGGTTAATGTATCCTCCTCCTGCTGCCTCGATTCTTTCAACTCTTTTAAGAGATGAAAGCTGGGGGATGATTTCAAGTGCCAATTCTCTTGGCTGCCTCTTTATTTTTTTTGCCAGGAGAAAGGGAAATGCCAGGGCAAGGTCTCCCATTTTGATTTGAGGAGTATATGTAATTTCCAGCTCTTCTCGTTCCAGAGGATATTTATCTTTCAGGAGTTTGTAGATTTTTTCTTTAAGATAGAGTTTTAATTCCTTCATGATGGAATTCTCATTATAACAAATTTGGCCAATTGGGCAAGGAGGCAGAGAATTTTTCTTGCATCGATGGTTGTTATATGATACTAAATTATTTTATAGTATCGACAGTTTTCATGAATATTCAGGTTAACCATTATAAAGGGATATAATAGAGGAAAACCATGAAAAAGACACGTCTTAATAGCTTCCATAAAAGTCATAAAGCCAGGATGGTCGAGTTCTTCGGCTGGGAGATGCCAATTGAGTATTCTGGAATAATCGAAGAGCATCTTGCAGTACGCAATAGAGCTGGATTGTTTGATGTGAGTCACATGGGAGAAATCCTTATTTCAGGAAGTCAGGCGCTTGATTTTGTCCAGTATTTAACGCCAAATAATGCGGCCCGTTTAACTGAGGGGAAGGCCCAGTATTCTGCGTTAACTACTCCACCGGGGACTTTTATTGATGACCTTTTAGTTTATTATCTGGATGAAAATAAATATTTTTTGGTTGTTAATGCGTCTAATTCTGATAAGGATTATGAATGGATCCTCAGTCATAAGCATGGTTTTGATGTTAAGGTTGAGAATCAGAGTGATGATTATTCACAGCTTGCTATCCAGGGGCCAAAGGCTTTAGAAATTCTTCATATGCTGACAGATATTGATTTAGAAGGAATGAAGCCCTTTAATTATAGTAGAAGAAAGGTTGCTGGTATTGAATCTATTGTTTCACGTACAGGTTATACAGGAGAAGACGGTTTTGAAATTTATACTCTTTCTTCTAAACCAGGCATAATCTGGGAGGCTGTCATAGATAAAGGTAAACCTTTTGGCCTTCTTCCTGTTGGTCTCGGAGCTCGTGATACACTCCGGTTGGAATCCATGCTAAGGCTGTATGGGAATGATATTGATGAAACTACAACCGTTCTGGAAGCAGACCTGCGCTGGATTGTTAAGTTTAAGAAAGGAGATTTCATGGGAAGGGAAGTTCTACTTAGACAAAAAGAAGAAGGAATTAAAAGAAAAATTATTGGGTTTGAAGTTATGGGCAGAGGAATTGCCCGTTCTCATTATCCTGTTTTCATAGAGGGGAAGAAGGTTTCTGAAGTGGCTTCAGGAACTTTTTCTCCATATTTAAAGAAAAGTATTGGGACTGCTTATCTTCCTGTTGAATTTACAAAGGTCGGTACTGAATTTGGAATTGAGATAAGAGGAAGTATTGTCAATGCTAAAGTTGTCCCTACGCCTTTTTATAAACGTAGTTAGAAAAACACAGAAACAAAAGTAATAAACACTTTTTTGAAAGATTGAAGAATTTCCGTTGCCAGTGACAGGTCACATATGACATGTGACTGGCACAGAGGAGGAAAATATGTATCCTGATGAATTTTATTTTACAAAAGACCATGAGTGGGCAAAGTTAGAAGGAGATGAAGCAGTCATTGGTATCTCAGATTTTGCTCAAAAACAACTTGGAGATGTAGTTTTTGTGGAAGTGCCTCATGTTGGAACACAATTGAAAGTCCATCAATCTTTGGGAGTAGTCGAGTCTGTTAAGTCTGTCTCTGATATTTATTCCCCTCTTTCGGGCGAAGTGACCGAGGTAAATGAAGAATTGAATGATTCCCCCGAGTTGGTAAACGAAGACCCTCATGGCAAAGGATGGATAATCCGTCTAAAGATCAAGGATGCCTCGGAAGTTGAAAAGTTGATGTCTGCTTCTGAATACGAGAAATATCTTGAGGGGCTTGAAGAGTAATCTTTTATAAAATAATTCGAGGATGGTTTGAATAATGAGCTATATACCTTTAAGCGATAAAGATAAGAAAGAAATGCTGATCAAAATCGGAATTTCTTCTATTGAAGATCTTTTTCATTCGATTCCAGAGAATATAAAATTAAAAAGAGATCTTGACTTGACCGGCCCTTTGTCAGAGCTTGAACTCATTCAGTATTTTGAAGGAGAAGCCCGGAAAAATAAATATACTGATTTCCTTTCCTTTTTAGGTGCCGGAGTTTACCGTCATGTTATACCTGCTGTTGTGGATTATTTAAGTAACAGGGGGGAATTCATTAGTCCTTACACACCTTATCAGCCGGAAGTGAGCCAGGGAACCCTCCAGATTATTTTTGAATTCCAGACTCTTATCTGTCAATTGACCGGTATGGAGGTTTCAAACGCATCGCTTTATGATGGTGTTTCGGGTGCGGCAGAAGCCGTTTTAATGGCATACCGCATAAAGAAAAAGCCTAAAATACTGGTAGCAAAAACTCTTCATCCTCAGTATAAGAAGGCGATAAATACTTATACGAGAAGATTGAATATTAAGATTGAGGAGATCAATTATTCGGATTCAGGTGAAATTGATTTTAATGATCTTCAGAAAAAGCTGGACGATGAAACGAGTGGAGTGATCTTTCAGTCTCCGAATTTTTTTGGAGTCATAGAAGATATAAAAAGAGTTTCAGGCATTGCCCATAGTTCCCAAGCTCTGTCCGTTGTTTCAGTGGCTGAGGCGATATCCCTTGGTATGTTGGAGCCTCCCGGGAATCTTGGAGCTGATATTGTTACAGGTGAGGCTCAATCTTTTGGAGTCCCTTTGAGTTTTGGTGGTCCTTATGTAGGCTTTATGGCTTGTGGCAAAGAGTTTATCAGGCAGTTTCCGGGCCGCATAACCGGACAAACCAGGGATGTTGATGGAAAGAGAGGATTTGTTTTAACTTTATCTACAAGAGAGCAGCATATTAGGCGGGAACGCGCAACTTCTAATATATGCACGAATCAAGCTTTGTGTGCTTTGAGGGCAACCATATTTCTGGAAACTCTTGGTCAAGAAGGGTTGAGAGAACTGGCCTTGCAGAACCTTCAAAAATCTTATTACGCATTAGATAATCTGCATAAGATAGAAGGAATAGCCAGGAAGTTTAAAGGAGCTTTTTTTAATGAGTTTGTCCTTGAATTTGATAAATCTTGGTCTGAAGTGGATCAGCACCTCAGGAAAAAGGGAATCGTCGGGGGGTTAGATCTTAAAGAATATTATCCAGAACTTGAGAATTGTGCATTGTTCTGCTTTACAGAAATGCATAAGAAAGAGGATGTCGATAGATTATCCCAGACGCTGAAGGATGCATTAAGATGATAGATTCAGAATATATATAGGGTTGGGAATAAAATGATAAGAGAACCATTGATTTTTGAGATTAGCAGTGAGGGAAAGAGAGCTTTTTTGCTTCCAAAGTTGGATGTCCCTGAAAAGAAGGAGCTGCTTGAAGGGGTTCCTGTCAGGGAAAAGATTGAAGGATTCCCAGAGGTTTCAGAGGTAGAGATTGTAAGGCATTTCACACGGCTCTCCCAAACGAACTATTGTATTGATTTAGGTTTTTTCCCTTTGGGATCATGTACGATGAAGTACAATCCAAAAATTAATGAAAAGATTGCTTCAATAGAACAGTTTGTTTCTTCACATCCTTATGCCCCCCAAGATTTAGTCCAGGGAAATCTCGAGATATTAAAAACTGCGGAAGAATTCTTTAAAGAGATTACAGGAATGGATGCCTTTACACTCCAACCTTCCGCAGGGGCGCATGGTGAGCTGACAGGAATGATGCTTATACATGCTTGCCTCGAGAGCAGGGGAGACCCAAGAAAAATCGTACTTATTCCTGATTCGGCTCATGGGACAAATCCTTCTAGTGCTCATATCTGTGGTTATCGAGTTCAGGAAATAAAATCTAATGAAAACGGTACGATTGATTTGGAAGATCTCGCCAGGGCTATGACAGAAGAAGTGGCTTCAATAATGGTTACTAACCCGAATACACTGGGGGTCTTTGAGTCGGATATAGAGACAATTGCTAAAATTGTCCATTCCAAGGGAGGTTTTGTGTATATGGATGGGGCAAACATGAATGCTCTGATGGGAATATGCCGTCCTGGAGATATGGATGTTGATGTCATTCATCTAAATTTACATAAGACTTTTTCGACACCCCATGGAGGTGGGGGGCCTGGCTCAGGACCTGTTGGAGTTAAAATGGAGTTGGAACCCTTCCTTCCTGTCCCGGTCATAAAGAGAGAAGGGGACTCGTATCGGCTTATTTATAACAGGCCCAAAAGCATTGGTCAGGTCAAGGGATTTTATGGGAATTTTTTAGTTATCGTTAAAGCTCTGGCTTATATGTTATCTCTAGGTTCGCAGGGAATAAAAGAGGTTTCTGAGATTGCTGTATTAAATTCAAATTATATAAGAAGAAATTTGGAGGATGACTATCATCTTAAGTACAAGGCAGCCACACTCCATGAGTGCGTTTTTTCGGATAAAAATCAAAAGGAACACGGCGTAAATAATATCGACATTGCAAAGAGGCTAATAGATTTTGATCTCCATCCTCCCACAATGTCTTTTCCTTTGATTGTCCATGGAGCTTTAATGATTGAACCAACTGAAACAGAGAGCAAAAGGGATTTAGATCTTTTTGTTAATGCTATGAAATTGATTTCCAGGGAGGCCGAAGAAAATCCTGATATAGTGAAATCTGCTCCACATAAATCTTATGTACGGCGGTTGGATGAAACCATGGCTGCCCGGAATCCTGTTTTGAGATGGAGCAGGGATAAAGAAAAGGAATAAAATGGCTATTCAAGATTTGATTATGGATCTTCATACTTTCTGGGCTGGCCAGGGATGTTATATTGCCCAGTCCTATGACCTTGAGGTTGGTGCCGGGACAATGACTCCTGATACATTTTTCAGGGTGCTGGATAAGCGGCCGTGGAAAGTTGCCTATGTACAACCCTCCCGCAGACCTGTAGATGGAAGATATGGAGAAAACCCTCACAGGGTCCAAAAGCATTTCCAATACCAGGTCATTATAAAGCCATCTCCTTCCGAGATTCAGAATACCTACATTGAGAGTTTGGCTTGCCTTGGTATTAATCTCCAGGATCACGACCTGCGTTTTGATGAGGATAATTGGGAATCTCCTACTATAGGAGCATGGGGAGTTGGATGGCAGGTGCTGCTCGATGGATTGGAGATAACTCAATTCACTTATTTTCAGCAAACAGGGGGAATAGAGCTTTTTCCGGTTCCGGTTGAGATAACATATGGGTTGGAAAGATTGGAGATGTTTCTAGAAGGGAAAGATAATATTTATGATTTAAAGTGGTCAAAGGATGTTAATTATGGAGATTTGAGATTTTTTGAAGAAAAAGAATTTTCGGATTATAACTTCAACTTTGCCAACGTAAATCTGTTGAGAAAATCGTTTTCTCTACATATCAAGGAAGCTAACGAACTTATTGACAAAGATTTACTGCTTCCAGCCTATGATATGTGTCTGAAATGTTCACATTTTTTTAATCTTCTGGACTCGAGGAAGGCAATAAGTGTGGCAGAAAGAGTCAAGATGATTTCTCAAATAAGGAGTGCTGTGAATAAAATTGCAAAAGAATACGCTGTAAAGGAGGCTTTATTCTGATGGAATTCCTTTTAGAGATCAATACGGAAGAGCTTCCTTCTGACCATGTTGAAATAGCTCTTTCCCAGCTTGGGAATAAAGTTAAAGATAAGCTTGAAGAGTCAAATGTCCTGATTTCCGGAATAAAAACATATGGGACTTGCCGCAGACTGGTAGTTGTAGGAGATCTTGCAGCCGAACAGAAGGATAAAAAAGTGGAAATTATCGGGCCTCCAAAGACAAAAGCTTTTATGGCAGATTGTTCACCTTCTCCTGCAGCTAAAGGATTTGCAAGGTCGCAAGGTGTCAGTGTAGATGAACTTGATGTGATAGAGACAGAAAAGGGAGAATATATTGGGATTAGAAAAGTTATAAGAGGGAAGCCTACTCAGGAGATTCTTATTAATATCCTTCCTCAGATTATATCATCTGTTTCATTTCCAAAAATGATGAGATGGGGAGAAAGCACATTCAAGTTTTCCCGTCCTGTAAAAAACATTCTCTGCCTTTTTGATGGGCAAGTTCTCTCTTTCTCTGTAGGAGGAGTTTTTAGCAATGATTTTACTAGCGGGCACAGGATGTATTTTCCGCAAAAAATACAAGTAAGATCTTTCTCTGAATATAAGGATATTTTAAAGAAAAATAAAGTTATACTTGAGCAGGAAAAAAGAAAAAAATTGATACTGGCTCAAATAGAAAGGAAATTGACTCCTTTGGAAGCACAACTTTTCAGGGATGAACAGCTTTTAGAAAAACTTACATATGATATTGAGCATCCATATGTCTTTTTGGGGAGATTTCCTGAGAAATATCTAAAATTACCAATTGAGATCCTTAGTACAGCTATGAAAGTAGGTCAGAATCTTTTTTCAGTCGTCAAGAGAAAAAAGCAGTTGCCATATTTCTTAGGTGTAGCCGATGCTTTTAAGGACACAAAAACTCTTATTAGAAGAGGAAATGAGCGGGTTCTAAAAGCTCGATTGGAAGATGCAAGGTTTTTCTGGGAGCAGGATTCTAAACTTACTTTGATGGAGAGAACAAAGCAACTCAATAAAATTATTTTTCAGGAGGGGTTAGGAAGCTATGAAGATAAGGCCTGGAGATTAAAAAAGATTGCTTCTTATCTTGCAGATAAGCTTGAAGTGAATAAAGAAAAAAAACATATTGTCCAGGCGGCTGAATTGTGCAAGGTGGATCTTCTTACAGAAATGGTAAGAGAATTTCCTTCTCTTCAGGGTAAAGTCGGTGGGCTATATGCTCGTAAAGAGGGATATCCTGCATTGATTTGGAAAGCTATATATGAACACTATCAACCTCTCAGCCTGGAAGATAAATCTCCTTCTTCATTATCTGGCGCGATTCTTTCTATTGCAGATAAAGTAGATTCTATAGTGGGACAGCTTGGAATTGGGATCAGTGTATCGGGCTCAAAAGATCCCTTTGGGCTGCGTCGTAGTACTCAGGGGGTATGTAAGATTATACTGGATAAAAAACTGAATTTACCTTTCTCGCGCTTTATGGATAAAGTATTAAATGTTTTAGGGGATAAACTTCAAGAGGATAGGCTTGATGTTAAGGATTACTGCCTGAAATTCTTTAAGGGCCGGTTGCAATACATTTTTGAAAGGAAAGGATATCGATATGACCTGGTTAAGGCAGCTCTTGCGCCCGGGATAGATAATATTTACTATTCTTATCTCAGGTTAAGGGCTTTAGATAGCCTCAAAGATAGCTCTCAATTTGAGCCGATGATTCTTATTGCCAAGCGCGTAAATAATATCCTTCGCGAACAACCCCAGTATAAAGTTAACTCAGAATTGTTTTTTGAAAAGCAAGAGAGGGAACTTTACACTACTTTTACTATAATTAAAGAAAATATTCTTCCGCTGATTTCAAGAGGAGATTTTTCTAAGGCTCAGAGAATTGCTTTCCGGATAAGGTCATCCATAAATAATTTTTTCGATCATGTCCTGGTTATAGATGATGATAAAAGAATCAGGCAGAATCGCCTGGCTCTTCTTCAAGCAATAAGCAAACTATTGATTCAGATCGCTGATTATTCTCAAGTAGTCATAAAGGGATAGATTATTTTTACCTGATTTTTATGACAAGAGACTATCTGGAATTATATCGGGAATTATTACCTTTTGAATTCGGATGTTTATCTAGCCGTCGACTTCATATTTGGAAGCATGGGAACTGTCAATATCGGATTTTTCCCATGTTGAAAACTTCTGTTCCAGGGCAATAATTTTCACGAGAGTGCCAGGATAGTTCTGCTCTTTTTTTTCTCCATAGGGATTAAATTGAACCCCTATTTGGTATTTGTAACTTTTCCCCACATTTGGAGAAACCCATCTCACCTGGCCTTTGATAAGCAAGGGGATCCTTTCGCCTGGAACAGATATTTTCATGATTAGATTCTTATTGATTTTTAAAGATAGCTGGCTGAGAAAACGAAGTCCCCCCCGGCTCATATCTAAAACAGGGCAAAATTCCTCCCTATATTTACTTTTTGAAGGGAAAAATTTTTTTGTCTTGTGGTTTACTGTTGCTCCTGGTATTTCAAAACGTAAACATGTCCTTCTTTCTATTCCTTTGAAGTTCATACAAGACCTCCTCTTCAGCTGTTTTCAACCATTGCTTGATTATTAAAGTAAGTATATCAAATTCTTTATTAATGTCAAACATCAAAAAAAGAATAATATTTTATTTTCTCGGGTGTCTCAGCAAGAAGAGAAAACAGAAAGAATTTAGAAGTAAAAGGTATTTTAAAAGAGGCAGAAGTCCAACGAGTGGGATGAGAAGAGAAGATGCGACGAGTGCTCCAAAGAAAGAACCGAGTAAATCTAAGCCATAACCAAGGCCGTAATTCTGTTTTTCTTCTAGATATAAAAGGTTAGAGACAATAAATAAATCTCCGGATAAAAAACCAAGAGAAAACAGAAATATGAAAAACAGGAACTCAGCAGGCTGTGTCTTTATTGCGGCAAGGATAAGGAAGAGCATGAGGATGAATAGGAATTGAATTAAAAGGATTTGTGAAAAGTCGAGTTTTTTTCTATTTTTTCCACGGAAAGAACCTGAAAATAGGCCAAGCATGAAGCATGCAAAAAGGAGAGCTATTTTTTGATAAACATATCCACAGTATATTTGAAAGGCTATTATCACGATTATTTCTACTACTATTGTAGTCAGGCCCATAACTGCAAGAGGGACCATGAAAAAATATGTTTTTTTTCTCTTTAGACTTAAAATAAAAAGTGAAATCAGGAACAAGAGCAGGGGAAAATCCAATAACCAGAAAGTGCTAATTTTTGAGAAGAAAGAAAATACCTTTGCTTCTAATCCTCTAAAGTGAGTGCTCCATAGTACAGAATTATAAAAATAGCTGACTGGTGCCAGGTCATGATTTATTGTTTTTTCCCCTGAAGTGATTTTTTCTTTTAAGTATTTCACTCTAAGCTTGTTAAGCCGTGATATGAGAAGTTGTGGGCTGACATAAATATTACGGAGGTTTAAATTTTCTATTCTCCGGCTGATCTCTTCATAGTCTAGAAAAAGAGGATGGAAGGACGCAAGGAAAATATTAGTGTCCCCGGGCACGATTTCAATAAAGGGAAACACTTCTTTGAGTGAAAAGTAAAGAGAGGCAAGAAAGTCTTGAAGCTCCACGCTGATATAGTTCTCAGCAGAAGGTACACGGAAAGAAAATATGCCCTGTTTTGTCAGCCGTTCTTTAACTTTTTGAAAAAATTCCTCTGTATAGAAGCGATTTATCTGAGCTGTTGCTGGTTCCGGCAGGTTGAGAATTATGATATCATATATTTTTTTTGTGCTGTTTATAAAAGCTCTTCCATCTTGATAAAAAGTATGTATTCTCCTGTTTTGAAAGATTTCTTGTTCTGATGCAGGGAGATATTGAAGAGAGAAACGGATAATTTCAGGGTCAAGTTCAACATAATCTATTTCTTCCAGGGGGTATTTTAAGGCCTGCCTTAAACTTCCCCCTGCACCTCCTCCGATGAGAAGGGCTTTTTTTGCCAAAGGATTTTGGAGAAGTGCGAAGTGAACAGATTCTTCTGAAGACGCAAGATCAGGATAAGAATAGACCATGAGATTGTTATTATAAAGAGATGCCTGTTCTTCTGTTTTGATGAGCTGAAGTTTTCCATAGGGAGTGTCTTTGCTCTGGATAAGGCGGAAAGGCTTCCAATAAAATTTTTGGGTTGGGAGGTCGTTTAGATAAAAAAATGCCAGAAAGACGAGTGTTAAGGAGAATACAATCTTGTGTTTTCTCCCTCCAAATGTAAAAAAGGCAATTAAGGAGATAAATATTCCGACTATCGCAGTAGCCTGCCAGTTAGAAAAAAATGGTATTAAAAGAAAATAGACAATTATGCCTGCAATTGAAGAGCCAAGGGCCTCGAGAAGATAAACTTGAGGCAGATTCCCCTTTAAGAAATGGATGTTGAATACAAAGAGTAATCCTATGGGGAAGCTTATGAAAAAGGCAAGAGCCAGTGAAAAGATCAAAACCGGAATTGTTCCTACGATCTCCCCAGGTAAAATCTTAAGTGGAAACCGTGAAAATCTCAGACTAATAAGGCATAGAGAAAATAAAATAATAATAACATAATAAATTTGAGGAAATCTTGAGATATTAAACTTGAATTTTTTCGAAGATATGCTTCCCAGTCCGCTCCAAAGGAGCCAGGCCGCAAGCAGCAGACCGAAAGTGATTTCGTTCCCGTAAAAATGAGCTGAAAATTCTCTAAGAAGAAGGGTTTGAAATGAAAGGGCAAGAAAACCCAGGAGAAAAGGAGGCAGAAAATTAATCAAGACCAGATTCCCGGGATAGGATTATTACAAAATTTGCATTTTCCATTAGTTAGATTGATTATTTGTATCTGATACCCCATCCGCTTTATAAGGATATTTTTGCAGTTTGGACAGTATGTATTTTCTGCTTTGTGCCCCGGCACATTTCCGATGTAAACGTAATGAATTCCTTCTTTAATAGCGATGTTTCGAGCCCTTTCAAGCGTAGAAATAGGAGTGGGTGGGAGATTTTTCATGAGATACATGGGATGGAACCTGGAAAAATGAAGCGGCACATCTGGTCCAATCTCTCGAAGTACCCATTGGCACATACTCCTGATTTCCTCAGGGGTGTCATTAAGAGTTGGAATAACGAGATATACGATTTCCATCCAGATTGTGCTGTTTGCTACTATTTTTATTGCATCAAGAACTGGCTGCAGTTTTCCTCTTACATAATTTGTATAAAACTCCTGAGAAAAGCTTTTTAGGTCGATCTTTATTGCATCTACAACTTGTATCAATTCCTTTAGAGGTGTGGGGTTTATATGCCCGCCAGTAATAACGACATTTTTAATTCCCTTTTTTCGGGCTTGCTGAGAAGTATCATACATGTATTCGTAAAAAACAATGGGTTCTGAATAAGTATAAGCGATTATTGGGCATTTATTTGCTTGGGCGGATTTCACGACTGAAGTAGGGGGGAAGTCAACATGATTAATTTGTTCAGGCCTTACCTGGGATATTTCCCAGTTTTGGCAGAATTTGCAATTTACATTACACCCGGCAGTAGCTATAGAAAGTGCTTGGTTGTTTGGGAGAAAATGGAACAGGGGCTTTTTTTCTATAGGATCAACATGAATGGAGCAGGCTTTTCCATAGACCAAAGTGTAGTATGTTCCGCCCATGTTTTCCCTGACACCGCAGTATCCCCTTTCTTTGTCGCTTAGTTTACAGAAGCGGGGGCAAAGAGTGCATTCTATCTCCCTGTCAGGATGCTTTTTGTAAAAACGGGCCTCGACCTTGGAGAGATTAGCTTTCTGGCTAAAAGCATAGAGGTTCGTGAGAACCGCTGTCAGATTGGTACCAGCCAAGATACCAGCTTCCCCGGTGGCCTTTAAAAATTGTCGTCTTTTCATTATTTAGTAAGATTTAAAATTATTTGCACCATGCGATTATTATACTTCACTTTCAATAATTATAACCTCATTTAAATTTGCCTTTCCTAGGCCCATTTTATCGGCTGTCTTTAGATAGACAGGTTCTCTTCGTTCTTCTGCCAGGGAAGGAAGTCCTTTTCTGGCTCTGAGTTTTTCTATTACATGCCATCCTGCAAAATCTGCCGCAACTGGATCGAAGCTGAAAATAAGAGCTCCATATTTTTCAGCCCATCTGGCATGGTATGAAGGCCCTCTATGATATTGAACAATAAGCGCATCAAGAATTGTTATTTTGTGTTTTTTCCTGATTAATCCTGTATCAAAAAGCTCAGCAATATAGGGATCACAGTTTGAGTCGTGGTATTTATTTGGATTATGAATAGCTCCAAAATAATTTTTCATCCCGGCTGTCACACCTGCCAGGCCGTGATCTTTCAAGACGGCAAGACTGATTGATGCTGTTATGAAGTTTGCTTGGATTTTTGAAAAGAGGCTTCCAATATTGAGATGAGAGATAAGTTCAGGATTATAACCGACTCCCTGAGTGTCTGTTCCGAGGATGTTAATGCTTCTTTTGTCTATGCTTAATCGATATCCCGCATCTCTCAATTCGTGATTAGTGCGGTCCCAGATAAATATGTTTTTCTTCTGGATGTTGTTGTCCGAGAGTAAATTGGCTAAAGACAATGAAACTTCAGGACGTGTTGAGAGCATTCTCCCGCTGAGTGTATTTATTTTTATTCCGATTCTGTCTTTTATATTGAAATTCAAACTTATGCATTCTCCAGGGGTGTTCCCGCCTGTCAGGGCGCTGAATCCCTGGCTGAACATATGTGCCAATTTTTTTTTGTTTACGTCCCCATATTGATTCAGGATTCCTTTTCCTCTGATAATGAAAACTTTTGAAATGCCCATTATCTAAAAAGCTACTATTTGTTAAAATATATGTCAATATGCACTAAAATATATTTTCCACATTCTCCTTGGTTCTTCATAAAAATTGCTGATAGAATTAATATAATATCAACTATCATATGAATTTGAGGGGATGGAGGAAGCGACATTGAAAGATTTAGCCTTTCTGAGTCGATCTTCGAGGGAATCCGAGGAAGTCGGGCCTGATGGATGTGTGAGCACTGTATAATCAAAGGGGCGGTGTTAATGGTGGCTCGCGGACATTGTGGCGTTGCTTAAGATAGACATGCGGAGTTCCAGCAGAGCCGAGAAGATCGGGAGGAAATGGCGTTAAAAATCTTAGTGGAGCGCAGACATGCCCTCAAATTCATCTATTATCGGCAATTTTTATGAATAATCCACGCCCGGCTGGATTATTCATGAGTTGAAAAAATTGCAATTTGTGCTTATAGTTAAAAAAACCGGATAGAGGAGCGCTTGAGATGAAAATGAATAAACATAAAGAAATATTGAAAAATATTGTAATATTTCTTCTTTTCTTTTCTGTTTTAAATATGAATGGGATTTCCCTGGAAAAAGAGAAGTTATCGGATCTTTCTTTGCTGTTACCGGAGATTAATTTATGGAAGTCAGTAGAAGATCCGCAGAGTTACTTTCCTGAGACGCTTTTTGAATACATTAATGGAGCAGCAGAGATTTATATTGCGTATGACTTCAAGGAGTTGATTGTTGCTGAGTATGAAAAGAGCGACTCGCAAACAACTATTGGGGTGGAAATATATGACATGGGGAATGAGAAAAATTCTTTTGGCATTTATAGTGTTGAGCGTTATCCTGATAATAATTTTATCTCTGTCGGGCTCCAAGGATATATTGAAGAGGGCTCTATGAATTTTCTGGTTGGCAGATATTATGTTAAACTGCTATGTTTTGATTGTGAAGACCAATCTGATAATTTTCTTTATCTTTTTTCTCGAGAAATTGTGAAAAGAGTCCGGCAGAAGGGCAGATTCCCTTCACTCTTAGAATTGTTTCCTGAAGAAGGATTAATTCCTAACACAGAGAAGTTTATCTTGAGGAATTTTTTGGGATATGATTTTTTTCATGATGGTTATTTAGCTAATTATAAATTCAAAGACATTGAGTTTGACTGTTTTCTTATAGAGGGAAAAGATCAGGAAGAGGGGCAGTCTATGATAAATCAGTATGTCAATACAAAGAAGAACCGGGATATAAAGGAAATTTTTCAGGGATATTGTTTTTTTGACCCCTACTACCATAATGTTTATCTGGCGAGAGTTGGAAATTATATTTGTGGAGTCATGAAAATAAATGAAGGGTTTGAGGAAGTGGGAAAGAAGTATTTGAAAGAGTTTATCAAAGAGTTGAAGGCCAGATAGGCTTTTTCATAGCTAGGAAATGTTTCAATCTCGTGAATTCTTTCTTTAATTCAATTAAAGTTGTCTTTGCTTTTTCAATGTTTTTTTCTTTCCCGGCTAGTTCCATTTTAAATCCTGTTTCTTGTAGAAAGATTAAGCTTAGATTGGCGGAAGATCCTTTCAAGCAGTGACCAATTTCTTGAATCAGCTTAAAATTTTCATGATTAATGGCGTCTTTAAGACTGTTGTATTTTTTGGGAAAATCTTCTGTATATATTCCTAGAAGTTCTTTTAGGAAAAGTTCATCTCCCTCCAATCTTTTAAGGGCTGAAGAGTAATCGATTGGAGATATTACTTTTTCAGAAAGTTCCTTTTCTTTCATTTTTAGCTTATTCTTGCGGACTTAAGTTTATTCTCATCTTTATTGATAATTATTTGCTGTTTTTAATTTATTTATTTGTTTTGCCATTTTATTGTTTAGGATTATTCAGTCTGAGAGGTCTGTGGCAATTTCTACGCGATTGCGCCCCTTTTGTTTGGCTAAATAAAGGGCGATGTCGCTTGCTTTTATAAAATCCTCCTGGGATGCTTGAGGGAAATTATCTGTTGATATTCCTCCTATACTGACTGTGATTTTTAAGGGGCCTTTTTCTGTTTGTATTTTTTCCCTACTGATAGTACGCAAGAGACGTTTTGCAATCTTGCTTATTTGGGTATGATCGCAGTGCGGAATAACCGCGAGAAACTCGTCTCCTCCGTAACGGCCAATTTGGTCATACTTCCTCATTGATTTATTTAAGCGCGTTACGACTTCTATGAGGACCTGGTCACCAATCAAATGTCCATGTGTGTCGTTTATATTTTTAAAATGGTCAACGTCAGCCAGAATAATTCCTATCGGATGATTCCTCCTGGAACCTCGCTCGATCTCTTCATTTAAGCACTCAAGAATTTTTTTTCTGTTCCAATGCTTTGTAAGGATATCAATAGATGCTTCCTTACGACTGCTGTCTTGGAGTTTAACAATGCGTTCGCCGTTTTTGAGCCGGACTTTCAGCTCATATGGATTAAATGGTTTTGTAATGTAATCGTCGGCCCCAACCGAGAGACCTTTTATGATATCTTCCTGTTTATCCCGGCCTGTTAGTAAGACGATATATATATAGTTTGAATTTTTTTCATTAATTTTATGACGTATTTTCCTGCAGAGTTCAACTCCGTCCATCTTGGGCATTTCCCAATCAAGAATTGCTATGTTGGTTTTTTGTTTTTCATCCCTGGTATCCCAGGTTTTTTTTATTATATTCCAGGCTTCTTCACCATCTTTTGCAATGCTGACTTCATAGTTCCAGTCTGAGATAGTTTTTTCTAAAGCTCTGCTGGAAATTACGTCGTCTTCTGCAATAAGGACTTTCATGATATTTTTTCACTTTATAATAATATTATCTTTAATTTTATTCAGAATGTAATTTTGGTCAATAGCCTTTCAGGATGAAAGCAGGGGTGATATTCGGTCTTAATGTTTCACCTTTTTAGGGGGGGAATTATAAATTTTGGATTAAAAAAAAATAGATTTTGATTTCAGATTTAAATAGATTATAATGATAAAAAGTAATGTCAGGAAACAAGATAACGACAGCTTCTCTTGTTATTGTAGTTATCTTTATAGGCGGAGTTGTAATACGGCTTGCAAAACCAGTGCTTTTTCCCTTTTTTCTAGCTATTTTCCTTACTTTTATACTGTCACCTGTGTTGGACCTTTTAACAAGGCTAAAAATTCCGAAAGCGGTTTCTATTATTTTTATCGTCTTGATTGCATTTTTTATCATTTATTTATTGGGGGTTTTATTTTACGCAAGCGGTAAGACTGCTGCTGCAGAGTTTCCTAAATATGGCCAAAAAATTAATTCTATCCTTAATTCTATCCAGGAAAAACTGAACCGGCCTGACTGGGAACCAGATGACTGGGTTGGGCAGCTTGAGTTTAGTAAAGTAGGTGGGTTCCTTCTTTCTTCTCTCGGTCCTTTTTTCTCTTTTATTTCGAACCTTTTTTTAATCTTTATCTTTCTCATTTTTATTCTGGCAGGTAGGGGAAAGACAAGGATAAAAATAATGAATTCGTTCAGCAAGAAAAGAGCAGAGAAAATAATCAAAGTTATCGAAAATATTGATAGCCAGGTCCAAAAATATCTGGCTATTAAAACAGGAATAGGCTTAGTAACCGGAATTCTTGTCACTGTTGTATTGATGCTTTTTGAGGTGGATTTTGCCATATTATTCGGCTTCTTGGCATTTCTGCTTAACTATATTCCAAATATCGGTTCTATTATAGCTACTGCCTTCCCTGTTATTATCGCCTGTTTTCAGTTTGAGACGCTGTGGCCTGCTTTCTGGATTCTTGTTATCCTTATTATTATCCAGCAAATTATGGGGAGTTTTATAGAACCTAGGTTAATGGGAGAAGGATTGGACCTGAGCCCTTTGTTGGTTCTTTTTTTTCTCTTTTTCTGGGGATGGCTGTGGGGGATTCCTGGTATGATTTTGGCTGTTCCGATAGCTGCAGTCATAAAGATTATATGCAGTAACATTGATGGGCTTCAGTTCGTGGCAGAGCTCATGAGCAAGCAGTAGTTCTTAAAAATAAAGGATTTTCTTCTGGAGGGATAATTTTTCTATTCTTGCGAATTGGTCAAACAGTTGCTCAAGATATCTTCTCCCTTCAAGATCTTCTCTGATTATGTGCTTTACAGAAATAATTATTCTTTCCAGGCACTTGAGTTTTTCTTCTTTTTTGTATGTTTGAATGTTTTCTGAGAGAATAAGCTTTTTTTCGTATCTACAATTTTGGATGTTTTGATAAATAGCTTCTCCAGTTTCGTTTCTTGGTTTCATGTTTTCCTCAGGCATAATAATGAACTTTTTCTCTGCATTAACTTTATCTCTGGCGTACTCTAAGGCTGATAGGGCGTCTTTGTCTGTGAAAGATTTATTGTTTTCTCCATGAGTTTTTAAGGGCACTTCGATATGTAAAGCCAGCCAGGCCATTCTTTCGTCTTTTAGGATGTCTTGTTCCGGATAGGAAGAAGCATCTGGTGAGATCTTTCTTTTCTGAATTGCCCGTTTTTCCTGGTAGGGTTTGTGTTTAATAAGATAAGTGCAGTTAGGAGGGCAGTGAATTTCTTTTTCTCTTAGATGGCCGCAGCATAGGCTGCACAAGGAAGCCCCTAATGCAGGACAATATCGTTTTGCTTTCCTCTTTTTGCATTTTATACATTTTGCCATATTATTTATTCACGACTCACGACAGGAGGATAATCATGAAAACCACCTAACCTGGATTATTCAGGCTAACAAGTCAGATGAAAAGCGCCTGCTGTGTTTTTTTTTAAAGAAAATTTATTATAATGCAGGACTGCTTTTTTTGTATTTTCTATGATGAGTAATATTCCTTGTTTTTGAAAGTATTCTTTCACTTCTTGTTCGACTTTCATTAGCCCGAAAAAACCCGTGCCTATGATAAACACTTCAAACTTATCTGATAAGATACTTTCAATGTCTTCCAGGTAAAGCTTATGTCCTGATTTTCTCCACCAGGAAGAATCTATCAGGCTACTGGATATAATAATGTCGGAAGTATAAACACTGCCGTCAATTACCATACGACCAAAAGTATAAGATTCAATCATTGTTTTTTCATGCGAAATGTATCTGAACTCAAGGCTCTGATTTTTTTCCCTAAAAGAGTTTTAAGGGCCTTCTGAGCAGCTTTCTGTTCGGCATTTTTTTTGGAGATGCCTTTTGCTTTGGCCAGTGATTTTTTATTGGAAAAAACTTCGATAATAAAGTTTTTTTTATGATTTGGTCCTTTTGTAGTGATGGTCTTATAAAATGGAGCAGGAAGATTTTCTTTTTGAAGATATTCTTGAAGGGCTGATTTGTAATTGTTAATAAAGAATTTTTCTACATTGATTTTTTTAAAAAATGGCCTCATGAGATCAACAAGGAACTCTCTTGTTTTGTCAATTCGTCCATCCAGATAAATAGCTGCTGTCAGGGCTTCGAAAGCTCCTGCCAGGATAGTTCTTTTCTTTCTGCCGCCGCTTTTTTCCTCTCCTTTTCCCAGAAGGATGTATTTATCTAACTTTATTTTCCTGGCAAAATAAAATAGAGCAGAAGTATTTGACGCTGCAGATTTTAACTTTGAAAGTTCTCCTTCGCTAAGCTCCGGATATTGAGAACAAAGATAATCTGCTGCAATCAGCCCGAGAACTGAATCTCCAAGGAATTCAAGCACTTCGTTATCTGATATTTCCTCTTGTTGTCTTTCGTATGCATAGGAACTGTGTGTCAGGGCTTTGAGGAGAAGCTCTTTCTTTTTGAACTCATAGTTCAACTGTTTTTCAAATTGAAGGAGATTCCTTTTTATTTGCTTATTGAGCATTATTATAATTTTGTTGTGGGAGAGCTAGAAGGGATAAACTACTTTTCCACCAACTATTGTCATTACTGGAGAGCCTTTTAATTTCCAGCCATGGAAAGGATTATTTCGGCTTTTAGACTCGAATTTATTTACATCTACAACAATTTCTTTATTAATATCTAAAATAGTCAAATCAGCATCAGCTCCGACACATATTTTACCTTTGTTTTCAAGGCCTAAGATATGGGCAGGCTTTAAAGAAATCATTTCTATAAACTTCTCAAGAGAGATGATTTTTTTATTAACAAGTCTGTCCAGAATAAGCGAGACAGCGGTTTCCAATCCGTTTATGCCAAATGGGGCTTCGTTGAATTCAACTGTTTTTTCATCAGGCGTATGAGGAGCATGATCGGTTACAAAGACGTCAATAATCCCGTCTTTAACTGCCTCTATCAGTGCTTTGGAGTCTTTATTACTTCTAATAGGTGGATTTACTTTTAGGTTTGTGTCATAAGTTTTAAGGTCAGAATCGTTAAGAAACATATGATGAGGAGTAACTTCTGTTGTAACTTTTATACCTTTCTTTTTGGCATTCTGGATGAGTTCAACACTTAATTTTGTACTTAAATGAGCAAGGTGAATTCTTGCATCGGCCTTTTCGGCTAAGATAATATTTCGGGCCACAATAACATCTTCTGAGGAGCTCGGGATGCCTTTCAGGCCAAAGAGATATGAATAGTACCCTTCATGCATCACTCCATTTCTGCTTAGATTTTTATCTTCGCAGTGGTCAATAATAAGGAAATTAAGTAGTTTTGAATATTCTAAGGTGTGCCTCATAGTTTGGCTGTCGTAGACTGGTTGACCATCATCAGAAAAAGCGACAGCCCCAGCATTTTTGAGGTCAGCCATGTCTGTGAGTTCTTCACCTTTTTGATCTTTTGTTATAGCAGCAATAGGAAAGACATTGACAGAAGTATTTTTTTTTGCTTCGGATAAAATAAACTTTGTGACCCCCTGATTGTCATTTACAGGAATAGTATTAGGCATACATGCTATCGAAGTAAAACCCCCTTTAGCTGCAGCAAGTGAACCGGTTCTTATTGTTTCTTTATCTTCTTGCCCGGGTTCTCTGAGATGAACATGCATATCAATAAAACCTGGGGAGACAATCAAATTTGAAGCATTAATGCTTTTTGCTAATTGTGTTCCGATATTAGACTTTATGTCAACGATTTTTCCTTTTTCAATCAAAATATCAAAAATTCCATCAATTCTAGAAGCAGGATCAACGATTCTTCCACCTTTAATCAGTAATTTCACGCTCTTTTCCTCCTAATAAAAGGTAAAGGACTGCCATTCTGACGGCTACCCCGTTTTCAACTTGTTTGAGTATGACTGATTTGACAGAATCAGCCAGATCAGCCGAAATTTCTACACCTCTGTTTATGGGACCTGGATGCATTATAATGGCATTTTTATTAGCTCTGCGGAACCTTTCCTCCGTCAGGCTAAAAAGATTTCTGTATTCTCGAATGGAGGGGAAGAAATTTTTCTCTTGCCTCTCCATTTGAATTCTTAACATCATGATTACATCGGCTCCTTCCAGAGCTCTATCTAAGTTGTAGTCAATATTAACACCCAATCTTTTTAATTCTTCAGGAATAAGGCCAGGGGGGGCAACAAGGACGATATTGGCTCCAAGTTTTTTTAGAAGGAATATGTTTGATCGAGCAACACGGCTGTGAAGGATATCACCTACAATGATAACTTTCAGGCCTTTAATTTTCTTTTTTTCCTGTCTTATGGTAAAAGCATCGAGCAGCGCCTGGGTGGGATGTTCGTGGGCTCCATCTCCTGCATTTATGATATGCGAAGTGCAGAATGTGCTGATAAAGTAGGGAGCTCCTGCGCATGAGTGGCGGACGACTATCGCATCTGCCTTCATGGCTTCAAGGTTGAGAACAGTATCTTTAAGGGTTTCGCCTTTAACAGTGCTGCTGTTCAGTTTGCTGAAATTAGTAATATCTGCGCTTAACCTTTTTGCCGCCAGTTCAAAAGAATTTCTTGTTCTGGTGCTGGGTTCGAAATAGAGATTGATAATAGTTTTTCCTCTCAATATAGGAACCTTTTTTACTTCTCTGGTAGAAATTTCTAAAAAAGATTCTGCTGTATTGAGTACTGTCATGATATCAAAGTCAGATAAATGCTCAATGCCGAGAAGATGTTTGTGATTAAATGCCAATTGTTATCTCCTATTTGATTTCATTGGGTTCTGCTATCAGAACTTCATCATTTCCATCAATTTCTTTAAGCCGTACATGCACAAGTTCTTTCCTGGATGTTGGAAGGAATTTTCCAACATAGTCAGCCCTTATTGGAAGTTCTTTATGACCGCGGTCAATTAACACAAGAAGTTGAATGGTCTTTGGACGGCCCAGGTCTATCAGGCTGTCCATCGCTGCCCTGATTGTTCTTCCAGTGAAAAGTACATCATCTATGAGAAGTACATCTTTATTAGTCAAAGGAAAATTTATTTCAGTCTTTTTTACCATATGTTGTGGTTCTAGTTCTGAGAAATCATCTCGGTATAGAGTTATATCCAGGACTCCAAACGGAATATCTATACCCTCTGATTCTTTAATAAGTTTTGCTATTATTTTTCCTAGCTGGACACCTCGTGTTCTTATCCCGACGATGACTAAATTATTCAAATTATGGTTACGTTCAATTATTTCTGTTGCCATCCGGTAGACAGCTCGTTTTATTTTACGCGAGTCCATAACACGGGCTTTAATTTTTTCATCCATAAGCTTACTCCTCTTTCAGCATCTTTTCATGATTCTATGAGTTATATTAAACCAAAGAAGTTTTTCTATAAGAAAATGCAATATATTGGAATAAAAGTCAAGAAAGATGTATTTTTTTATGAATAACCCAGGTGGAAGAAGGTTCTTGCAATCTCAATATCTTTCTTGATCTGCATGGATAGATCTTCTGGTGTTTCAAACTTTATTTCTCCCCTGATTTTTTTTATGAGGTTGACTATTGTTTTCCGTCCGTAGAGATTCTCATTGAAACTTAGGAGATAGGATTCAATGTTTGTTTCATTTTGGTTGAATGTTGGACATGTTCCTATGTTAGTAAGAGCCGGAAATGTTTTATTTCCTATCCTGACAGTAGATATAAAAACTCCTGAAGGAATGATTTCATTTTCTGTGCGGATATTGGCTGTTGGAAAACCAAGATTTTTCCCTCTTGATTTACCCTTTATAACCATTCCCTCTATTTCGTAAGGTCTTCCAAGTAAAGCATTGGCTTTTTCTATTTCCCCATCTTGAAGAAAGCTTCGAATAAGGCTGCTGCTTATAATTTTTCCTTCTTTGATAAGAGCCGGGATAGAATGGATGCTGAAATTGTATTTGGAGGCAAGATTGAAAAGAGTCAGGATGTCGCCTTCCCGGTTTCTCCCGAATCTAAAATTTTCCCCGACTATTATTTCTTTAGGGTTTAGAAAGTTAACGACTATTTTTTCTATAAAATCCTGGCTGGATAGATTCGAAATTCTCTTATTGAATGGTAAAACCAGCGTAGTGTGAATGCCAAAATTTTTGATCTTTTTTAATTTTTGATCGAGGGACTGAATCATTTTTATAGGGATTCTTCCCGTGATTTTTTTTGGATGTGGAGAAAAAGTCAAAATTAGAGGGGGAAGCTTAAGATACTTTGCTTCCTTAACAAGGAAATGCAAGATTTTCTTATGGCCGAGATGAAGCCCGTCAAAATTCCCTATGGCCACAACGGTTTTTTTATGAAAAGAAGGAAGTTTGTCTAAACTGATTATAACTTGCATTGTCTCGTGAATAATCTATCCTGAATTATTCATAAATTATGCCGACACCAATATTTATTTTCCATTATATCTGCCAGTTAGGTTGATATTTCCTTCAGTATAACATTTAACTCTTTTCCCATGAACTTCTTTTCCTGTATATCGGCATTCTTAACCCTTTGGGCGAGCCGATCTTACTGCATCTACTTCGTTACAGCCCATTCGTGGTGAAGGACCACAACTTCATGCGTTGTGCCTTGTATCTGCAGTAAGCTTGACTCGTGAATAATCCAGGCTAGGCTATAGAAAATCAAAGAAAACACATAGTCTTTTGGTCAACTAAATATTTTCTTCTAAAATATTTCTCTTGGGCCAAAAAAAATATACAATAATGTTAAGAATAGTGCAAGAAAGAGGAAAAATGAAAGATATTAAAAAGTCCGACAAGGACTTTGGAAAGAAAGAATTCCTTTTTGATGATATGATAAAGTCTTTTCCGGCACTCCTTGAGGCTTTTCAAATTGGACTTCGTGTTTCGGCTTATGGATTTGACTGGAAAAATCCTTTGGATGTTTTGCAAAAGGTGAAGGAGGAAATTACTGAATTAGAAATGGCAATCGAAGAGAAAAAGCATGACAAAATGGTCGAGGAAATGGGAGACATTTTGTTCTCTATGTCTAATATGTCTCGTCACCTCGGTATAAATCCAGAGATTGCCTTAAAACAGGCCAATAACAAGTTTATAAAAAGGTTTAATTATATTGAAAAGAAGTTAAAAGAAGATGGGAAAGAACTCAGTCAAACAAGTTTAAAAGAGATGGATAAGTTCTGGGAACAGGCAAAAAATAAGGTTTCATAACTTTACCCACGGACCAATCTTAATGCAGTTTCTTGCGTAACAGCAGGCTGGCTTTGATGAGTTCATCGATATCTCCATCAAGGACTTTTTCAACATTTCCTGTTTCTGCTTTTGTCCTTAAATCTTTTATCATACGGTAAGGATGAAGTACATATGAACGGATCTGGTTTCCCCATGCTATATCTGACTTTGTATCTTCGAGTTTTTCAAGCTTCTCAAGTTTCTTTTTCTTTTCCAATTCATAGAGACGGGCCTTGAGCACCTTCATTGCAGTCGCTTTGTTTTTGTGCTGTGATCTTTCGTTCTGGCATTGGACGACGATATTAGTAGGTAAGTGGGTGATTCTTACAGCTGAATCAGTAACGTTTATATGTTGGCCTCCATGGCCTGATGCATGATAAGTATCGATCCGCAAATCGTCAGGGTTTATTTCAACTTCTATATCCTCTTCAATCTCAGGGTAGACAAAGACTGCTGCAAAAGATGTGTGACGCCTTTTGTTAGCATCGAAAGGAGATATTCTGACCAGGCGGTGTACTCCTGATTCATGGGTCAGATTGCCGTAAGCATAATTTCCTTCCACTCGGACGGTTACGCTTTTCAAGCCGGCTTCGTCTCCAGGAAGGATATCCAGGATTTCTGTTTTAAACCCTTTTCTTTCTGCGTATCTGAGGTACATCCGAAGAAGCATTTGTGCCCAATCTTGGGATTCAGTACCGCCGGCGCCTGGATGGATAGTCAGGATAGCGTTTAAATGGTCGTCCTTTTCATAGAAAAGTGTTTGGAGTTTAGCATCCGATAAGTATTTTTTAAAAGTCGAGATGCTCTGTTTTAATTCTACTTCGACATTTTCTCCCTCTTTAAGCAGATCTTCGAAAACTTCAATTTCTTCTTTCAGTTCGATTATTTTTGAAAAAAAATTGACGTCTCTTTCCAACATTTTTTTATTTTGTTGGAGTGATTGGAATTTTTCCCGTTTTTTCCAGATATCAGGGGAGGATAGCTCTTGATTTATAGCATCGATTTCAGCTTTCTTTTGACTCTGGTCAAAGAAAACCTCGTAATTCTTCAAACTTAGAGAAGAGCTCTTTAATTGTGGCTTGAAGCTCAGAAAATCTTTCTTTGTTGATAGGATTTTTTTCTTTCATTCTTCCTCTTCAGTACAGTCAGGATAAGAAATAAGATTGATAAAGTCAAGCTTGCCAAAGGAAGAACATCACCATGTTTTGTGTAGAGAGTTAGAGCTTGAGATGGAGTAATGTTCCCTGAAAGAAATGTTTTTGTATCCAATTTAGATTGGGAGAGAATTCTTCCATAAGGATCGACAATTCCACTTATTCCGGTTGTTGCCGCTCTTAGTAAGAAGCGTCTGTTTTCAACGGCTCTAAATACAGCTATAGAAAAATGCTGGTATGGAGCAGAACTTTTTCCGTACCAACCATCGTTTGTGATTGTAACCAGAAAATTCCCTCCTATTTTAACGAATCTTCGCACAAGATTGGGGAAAATTATTTCATAACAAATTGGCGAGCCGAATTTAATGCCTTCAAATTCATGAAGGTAGTATTTTTTCCCTGGGGTTAATTCTCCAATTGCATGCGTAAATTTCGAAATAAAAGAAAAGATTTTTTTGTAAGGAGTGTACTCTCCAAAAGGAACAAGATGCATCTTGTAATATTGACTCGTGGAAAGGTTAGGGCTAAGACATAATGCTGTATTATGATATTGAATGCCTTCCTTGGTCTTTGTTGACTCATATGTTCCGAGGAGAAAAGTACATTCTGTTTTTTGAACAAATCGAAAGAGCTTGTCCTTGAATTCTTCATAGATGCCGTAGTGGCAGCTAAAACACAGAGGAACTGATAATTCGGGCCAGATGATTAGACGGCATCCTTGTAGATAAGCCTGAAAGCTTAGTTCGAGATGCTGGTCGAACAGGTCATATATTTTTTGGGGAGATTCTTCATTCCAGTTGGTTTCTGATGGTACATTGCCTTGGATAACGGAAGCTTTAAGAGAATTATCGGTTGAATGAATGGGTTTTATAATAGCATATCCCCACAAATGGATTATAAGCACAAGAGTTAATACGGAAAAAAATGGAGCTTTCTTCTTGAAATTTACAGAGAATATGAATGAGCTTTGAAAAAGAAGAAGAATAAAGGAAATTCCATATACACCGGTTATGGAAGCTGTTTGAATAAGGTATATGTTTTTATACTGGCTGTAGCCGATTAGTCCCCAGGGAAAGCCGGTGAAAATGTAGGTTAAGATGTATTCAAAGGAAACCCAGATGAAAGGGGCAAGAAATAAAACAGATTTTGGAAAAGATTGGTGGATTTTGGAATAGGTTAAAGAGAAAAAAGCCCAGAAAAGCGCAAGAAAAAGTATAAGAAGAATATAAATCAGAATGCTAAAGGCCAGGGACAGATTGCCGTAATGAGTTGGGACATCAGGGATCCAGTAGAGAAGTACGGCGTAAAAAGAAAAGCCAGAGATAAGTCCTAGAAGAAAAGATTGTTTAGGATTCTTTTTCGAAATAATGAATATTATAGGAATAAGCGAAATCCAGGAGATAAAAGAAAGATTAAACTTTGGGAATGAGAAGGCAGTTAAAGTGCCGCTCAATATAGAAAGAAAAATATCACTTATTCTTATTTTCAAGATTTGACCGCCAAACAGGAATCCAGACTACATCCAAAATTAGAATCCAAAATTAGAATCCAAAAGTCAGTATTCAGATTTCAGTATCTGACTATAAAGTAGTCACTCTTTTTTTTGCCTTCTGATTTTGCCAGTTTTGCCTTTATTGCCTCAGCTAGTTCTTTAGTTTCGAAACCCCCGATCCGTATTCGATATATATCTCTTTTATCATTAGGGAATGGGTCAAGCACAATGGAAGAGTAGCCATTATCCTTTAATCTTTGTGCGAGAGATAAGGCGCTTTCTTTAATGTGGAAGGCTCCTACCTGTACATAATAGAGATTTTGTTTCTTTATGGGTGGAGGTGATGGAGGGGTCGCTGGCTTCTCGAGCTCTTTCTTGTCTTTTTCATGGGAAGCCAATTCTTTGCTTATAGAATCTTCGGACTCTTTGACTGGTACGGGTTTTTCCTGCTTGACATTTTCTGTGATATTATGCGTGGCTATTTGGGATGATTTAACAATTTGAGCATGTTTTTTCCCGACAGATACTCCAAGTAGAAAAATAACAATGCCAAGAATTATTATTCCCAGAAAGAGTAAAACAAGCTGAGAGCTGGAAACCTGAAGTTCTCTGTAGTCTTTATTTCTCATCGTTGACTGAGAGTTATTTCTTTTCGTATGTAAATGCTTTTAGCATGTCAAGAGGAATAGGGAAGACAATAGTTGAATTCTTTTCGGTGGCAATTTCTGTTAGGGTCCCTAAAAACCTGAGCTGGAGGGCTTGAGGGTTTGTCGAGATGATATCTGCAGCTTTGGTTAGTTTGTCTGCTGCTTGAAATTCACCTTCAGCATGGATTATTTTGGCTCTTTTTTCCCTTTCTGCCTCAGCCTGTCTAGCAATGGCCCTGATCATATTATCGGGGAGATCCACATGTTTCATTTCAACCAGTTGAACTTTAATTCCCCATGGGTCTGTGTGTTTATCTATGATTTCTTGGAGTTGGGCATTTAATTTTTCTCTTTCTGAAAGAAGTCCATCGAGTTCTACCTCACCCAAAACACTCCGCAGTGTCGTTTGGGCAAGTTGTGAAGTTGCAAAAAGATAATCTTGGACTTCAATCACCGCCTTTTGAGGATCCATGACACGAAAATATACAACAGCATTGACCTTGACCGAAACATTATCCTTAGTAATGACATCCTGAGGGGGGATATCCATGACAATGATTCGAAGGCTGATTCTCACCATCTTGTCGATTGGGGCAAATACAAGAATGATACCCGGGCCTTTGGGTTTGCGAAGCACTCGACCAAGCCGGAAAATAACTCCTCTTTCATATTCTTTTAGGATTTTAATAGAGTTCAATAGATAGAGCACGATTATAATTATTACTATTACTGGAAAGGTTAACATTTTTACCTCCTTATGCAAAAGTTAGGTTTTGAATTAAACCATAAGAATTATTCTCTGGTTTTTCCCTAACTATTGTTCTTTATCTAACTTACCTGACTCGTGAATAATCCAGGTTTAACAATCTTTTTATAAAGATATTGTTTTCAATAATATAAGTTCTATTGGATTTTTATGACCTTTATTTTTAAGTTCTTCAAAACTTCGACAACTTTTACTTTTGCGCCTTTGGGAATTTCTTCAGGTGCTTCAGCATTCCATATTTCACCATGGACAAAAACTGTTCCTTCAGGATTCAGGTTTTTCTGAACGGTACCAATTTCCCCGATAAGGCCTTCTTTTCCTGTAGATGCTTTTTTTGAATGTGCTCTAACAGTGATGAAAATCAGGAAAATTATGATTAAAGAAACACCGATAGCAACTGGAATTATAAAATTAAGACTAGGCCGTAATTCTGGTATTGGGCTATTTATGAGCATAGTAGAGCCGATAATCATAGAAATAATTCCTCCTATTGATAGAATTCCATAGCTCTGAATTTTTATTTCCAAAATGAATAAGCCGATAGCCAATAATATCAACATTAAACCTACATAATTTATTGGCAGTATTTGAAAGGCAAATATTGCAAGAAGAAGTGAGATTGCTCCTACCACTCCCGGGATAATAGCCCCGGGATTTGAAAATTCGAAATATAGCCCCAGTAACCCTATCATGAAGAGGATATAAGCCAGGTTTGGGTTTGAAATAGTAAGCAGAAATTTCTGTCTGGCTGACATTGAAATTTCAGTAATCTCATCGCCTTCAAGTTCGAGGAGTAGTTCTTCTCCATTAAATCTTTTGATGGATCTGCCATTGAAATAATCAACGATTTCCTGTTCATTATTAGCTATTAAGTCAATTAGATTTCCTTCCAGGGCCTCTTTTTCTGTGTAAGACAAACTTTTCCTGACAGCATCCTCAGCCATTTTTGTGTTTCTGCCTCTTTTTTCGGCTATGCTCTTGATATAGGAGGCTGCATCATGTGTGACTTTTTCTTCCATGGTTTTATCCATCTGCTGTCCTGTGATGGATACCCCAACAGGATGAGCTGCACCTGTATTGGTTCCGGGAGCCATGACAAAAATGTCACATGCAATAGCGATGAAAAAACCTGCAGAAGCAGAACGACCCCCGCTGGGAGTAACATAAGCAGCAACGGGAACTTCAGAACTCAAGATTCTTTCAATGATTTCTCTCATGGAGGAGTCTAAACCTCCAGGTGTGTTGAGGGATATGATGATTAAGTGGGCGTTTTCTTTTTCTGCTCTGTCAATAGAATTCCGGATGTATTCTGAGGTAACTGGATGGATTGCGGCATTAACTGTGATCTTCAGAATTGAAGCATTGCTAAGAAGCGGAAAAATAAATATAAGAAGGGAAATAAGAATATTTTTTTTCACCGTGACTTAATTATAAAAAGGAGACTGCCATAAGTCAATAATTTATCTTGACTTTTCATTTTTAATAAATTAATTATAATTAATTATAAGGAGATTTTAATGATCAAGAATGATATCGCCCTAGCTATCGAAGAAGGATCTGAATTTACTAAGGCAAAATCATTGTTAATTGTTGAAATTATCCTTACTTCTTTAAAGGAAGCTCTTAGGAGTAATGAGAAAATAGAAATTAGGGGTTTTGCAAGTTTAAAGGTTGTTCCAAAAAAAACTGGATATGGAAGAGATATTCGTCGTAAGAAGCAGATAAAGATCAAAAAAGGAAAAAGGATAAAATTCAGACGCGGCCAGGAATTAAAAAATATTTAAAACAGTTTTTGCCTTTTACCCAATTCTTTTTATGTTGTTTTTCTGCATTATAATAGATTCTAAATAGCAACTTCCGGGTGAATACTGAAAAGAAGTCATGAGCAAATATAAAGTAAAACCTCTTCTTCCTGAAGACCTTAACACTTATTCTCTGAAGTCAAGAAAAAGTAAGGTGGACATTGATAGATTTGCTCGGCCTTTTAATCAGGATAAAGGTTTTAGAAATTTTATTGAGAGTTTTCCTAATATTCTGGCAGGGAGAGAGTATAAAGAATTTATTGCTTTAGTCAAACTGGCAAAAAAAAATGGCAGGGCTATTATTTTAGCTCTGGGGGCCCATGTCATAAAAGTAGGCTTGGCTCCGATTATTACAGATTTGATGAAAGAAGGATGGATAACAGCATTATCCATAAATGGGGCTGGTATTATTCACGATTTTGAGATTGCTTTTGCAGGCAAGACTTCTGAGGAAGTTGATATTCAAATCAGGGATGGTCAGTTTGGGATGGCTCAAGAAACAGGTGAAATGCTGAATGTTGCCATAAATGCCGGAGGGAAAGAGGACCTTGGGTTGGGAGAGGCTGTAGGAAAAATGATAGCAGCTTCTGATTTTCCATATAAGAGTTATAGTTTATTAGCAACTGCATATGATCTAAATATTCCCGTCACTGTACATGTAGCTATTGGCACAGATATAATTCATTTTCATCCAGATGTAAAAGGGGAGGAGTTGGGTAAGGCCACTTTGAGAGATTTTTTCCTATTCTGTTCAATTGTTAAGGAAATTAATGGAGGAGGAATTTTTCTCAATGTTGGTTCTGCGGTGATTCTTCCTGAAATTTTTCTTAAGGCCGTATCTTTTGTCAGGAATAAAGGAAATGTTCTTGATAATTTTTCTACAGCGGTTTTCGATTTTATACATCATTACCGGGCCTACCAGAATGTGGTTAAGAGGCCTTTAGGAAATAAGGGGAAAGGGTTTTATTTTATCGGCCATCATGAGATTATGATTCCTCTTTTTGCAGCTTCGTTAAAAGCAGAATGAATTCAGGCTTCTAAAAACACGATTTAGAATTGACTTAAAATCAAAATCAAATTTGGAAATTTGACCCTTGATATTTGATTTTGTAATCCAATATTAAATTTCTATAGATCCTTTCTGTCTGTTCTATAGTACTCTCGATTATACCGGATGTGTCGACAATATAATCGGCATATTTTAACTTTTTCTCAGGAGTTAACTGGCTTTTCATTTTCTTTATTGCTTCGGTTTTACTGATTTGGTCTCGTTTTATCAATCGTTTGAGCTGTATCTCTTGCTTGCAATATACAACAATGATTTTGTCAAAAAAATTAGCAAGGTTTGCCTCTATGGTCAATGCAGCTTCAGAAATAAATATCTTATATTGACCTTTTTCTTGAAGATCTTGGATGATATTTTTTTGTCTTTTGAAAACGAGAGGATGAATGATTCGGTTCAGAAAAAGCCTTTCTTTTTCCTCAGAAAAAACAACAGTTCCTAACTTAGAGCGGTTGATTGTGTTATTTTTATTGAGTATATCTTTGCCGAAGTGGGATACGATTTTTTCCCATGCGAATTGTCCGGGTTCCATAAGCTGATGTGCTATTTTGTCGGCCTGATTAATATAACAACCGAGTTCTTTTAGAACGTCAGCTACAACAGATTTTCCGGAAGCAATTCCTCCTGTTAAAGCAACAATCAGCATTAGCTCTTTAGAGTTTATAGGTTTTTTATTCTTCGGAAACGAATTGAAACTCTTCACTAAAACAAAGAGCAACTCCCTGTTTTTTATCCTTTTTATCAGATTTTTTAAGGCGAACTGTTAGTCCTCCAAGAGAAAGTTTTGTCTTTTTGCCTTCCGTTAATTTAGGAGGTAAATCGATAACGAGATTGATCTTAGATCCGACTGTAATTCCTGAATCGAGACAGAAATAAGCTCCTGTTGAACTTATGTTTTCAAGAGTTGTTTTCTCTTTAAATTTTATTCCCTTGGGGAGCTTCCCTTTGGCAATAGCCTCTAAGGGGATTTCGAATCTCCATTCCTTTCTGCGATCGCTTATAATCTTGGCAAGATTCTTTTCTAGGATAGGAGTTTTTTTTGTAGGTTTTTTTGAAGTCGATTTTTTTGTCATTGTTGCCTCGTGAAAATCATAAGTGAATCAAAATAAGGCAGAATTAATAGCGTACAAAGCAAGTTGGAGCCTGCTGTGAGTGTCAAGCTTTGCATAGATACTTTTTATATGTGATCTGACAGTGTTCTTACTAATGAACATGGCATCAGCAATTTCATCATTGCTCTTTCCCTGGCCGATGATTCTCAGAACCTGAAATTCCGTAGGGGTGAGTTGATCAAGTGTTTTTTCTTTTAGATCCCGTCCTACAACGGAAATGATACGATCCATTATACTGCTCATCTTGTCTCGAGGCAGCCAGATTTCTTCATTGTTAATAACACGAATAGCCTCTGCGAGTTGATTGGAAGGATCGTTTAGATCAAAGTAACCTCTTACACCTGAATTCATGAGGCTGACGATTTCTTCATGGGAAGGGATGTTTCCTAAAAGCATAAGTTGTAACTTTTTTTGGTCCTCGGAGATGTCTTTAATTGCTTTACAAACTTCTCTTATATTAGGAAGCGGTTCTGAATTGGTAAAAAGAATAATATTGGGTTTGATGTTTTTTATTGATTCTAAGAAAGTATCTATTGTGTTTTTTTCTATTTTAACTATTTCTATATCTGATGCTGATTCTACTGCTTTTAGGATGCCAGAGAGGATTAAATCCGATGTGCAGTAAATGAGAACATTTATCTTTTTATCTTTTAAAACTGGAGGTTTTTTTTCACTCATCGTTCTTTCTCTTCACCATAACCCTTTAAGCGATTTGAATTTCTCAAGTAATTTTATTCTTTTATGGTATGTTATAAAAACAAAAATTTGTTGTCAAGCTAAATAAGTCCTGTAATTCCCCTGAAAATTTATTCTCATCTCTTTGAATTCATGGCTTCTGGATAAGTAAAACATCATTTAGCACTAATGAAATATGGGAATCAGTGGAAACTAAAGTTATAAAAATGGCTGGAAGTATGCCCTTTCAATGAGAAAATCTTGCACAGAAATAAGGAATTTAGTATAGTCATCTGAACATGTACATAGTTTATTCATTTTTTCTTTTTTTTGTGATTCTTGGCTATATTCTTATATATTTCGTTAAACTGAAATTACTCAAAAGGGAAAACATCTATCTCTGCGAAAGACTCGGATTTCGGCTTCCCAGGGGGAAAAACCAGAGAAAATCTCTCTGGATTCACGCAGTTTCAGTTGGTGAAGTTCTCTCACTTCAGAATTTAACCATAGAGATTAAGAAAAAACACCCGGATTGGGTCATTTATTTTTCTTCTCTTACAAATACGGGTATGCGTATGGCAAAAGAAAAATTGTCTGAAGCAGATAATATCTTCTTTATACCAATAGATTTCCCATGTGTTACAAGGAAATTTTTTAAAGCCCTTAAACCCAGACTCTTTATATTGGCAGAATCAGAGTTCTGGCCAAATCTCTTAAAGACAGCAAAGGAATATACGAATGGAGTTCTGCTTATCAATGGCAGAATTTCTACGGGTTCATTTAAACGATTCAAAAGGTTCAAGTTTTTAATGAAAAAAGTTCTAAGTAATATAGACTTTTTTCTAGTCCAGACAGAAAGAGAGAAAGAAGGCCTTGAGAAGATTGGAATATCTCCAGAAGATATCGAAGTTTCAGGAAACCTTAAATCAGAAATTAGTCTCCCTGTACTCGATGAAAAAAGCATACGGAAATTGAAAAAAGACCTGAGCATCCCAGAAACAAAGAAAATTATTCTGGCTGGAAGCACTCGGAAGGGGGAGGAAGAAAAACTTCTCGAAGCATATGCAAAGGCAAAGGAAATTAGAAAGGATATTCTTCTTATCCTTGCTCCACGCCACCTTGAGAGGGTTTGTGAAATAGAGAGAATTTGTAAAAAATTTTCATTCAATGTAATGAAAAGGACTTCAGTTTCTCGAGGGCTGCAGTGGGATATATTGATATTAGATAGTCTTGGGGAACTTGCACAGTTTTATGCTTTATCAGATGTTTCCTTTATAGGGGGAAGTCTGGTCCCATGGGGAGGGCAGAATCTACTTGAGCCAGCGTTTTACAGTAAACCAATTTTTTTCGGACCCCATATGGATAATTTTGCATATCTTGCTGAGAAGTTTGTCAATTCTGGAGCTGCACAAATAATTTATAAAGATGAGGAATTGGTTGGACTATTTCTATTTAAGGACGAGAACTGGTTAAGAGAAATGGGAAATAAGGCAAAAAAAATCCTGAATTCATTACAGGGAGCTACGAAGAGAACACTTGAAGTCATTGAAGACTGGATGGCTGATTCCTAGAGGATATTTCATATGCTGAATATTTTTCAGAAATTGAAATCTTCATATTTTGTTTTAATATTGATAATTGTCTTGTTTTTTTCTTTTGTCCAACATCCAGTTTATGCAGAGGATTCTGTTTCTGAACACAAGTTTAATAAAGAGTTTCTGAGTAATTTTAAGGATGATTTTGTTAATGTCATCGAATCCCCAGGGCATTGGAGCTCTAAGGATATCTTAAGTTTATCGATTATTATCGGAACTGGAACTTTACTGTATGCAGTTGACCAGGACTTTCAAGACTGGTTTCAGGATAATCGCAGTCCTACTTCGGATGATATTTCTGGTTTTGTTTCTCCTCTTGGAAAAGGACTTTTTTTGGGTTTGCTGGCAGGTTCATTGTATGTTTCTGGAGGAATTTTTGACCGTGATGATCTGAGAAAAACGGCTCTGTTAAGTCTTGAGAGCTGGTTGACATCAGGGGTTATTGTCTTGGGACTAAAGTTTGTTACAGGAAGAGCAAGGCCAGGGGTAGGTGAGGGGTGTTATGCTTTCCATCCGTTCTCTTTCAAATCCAGTTACAATTCATTCCCGTCAGGGGATGCGGCTTCGGCATTTGCTGTGGCGGCAACAATAGCAGATCAGTCCGATAGTTTTTCAATTGATTTTTTAGTTTATAGTCTAGCCACTCTAGTGGGTATATACAGGATCCATGACAACAAACATTGGGCGTCTGATGTTTTTGTTGGGTCTTCCATTGGTTATTTTGTAGGGAAAAAAATTTCGGATTTAAGGCGGAGGCAGGATTCAAAAGATTTCAGAATTGGCTTCCAGTTTTCTCCGAATGAGCAGTCTCTTTCTATTTCTTTCTGTTTTTGATTGACTCGGCAGTTGTGAATGCTTGGTCCTTCTTTTTGTCTGGTTACATAACTTTTCTTGGAAGGAGAGGATTCAATCTGATCAGAATTTTATATGTAGAAATTCCACTCCATCTGGCAATCTCATCAGCTGTTATATTGTCCTTTCCTTGAGAGCCCATGGCCGTAAGCATTTGCTTTAATTACAGCCAGTACAGGAAGCCTGCTCTTTTTTTCTTCCTTCAATTTCCTAACGTGGATTATTCACGAGTTGACCCAACCATCATGTGGAGAAGTTTTCATGAATAATCCAGGCTGGACTTTGAGTGGGCTATTTTATATATTTATTCGCAGGTGCGTTTTAAGAGGAGCAGAAAATGGAGAAAGTAATTACTCGAAGAGATTTTATAAAAAAATCATCAAAGATTGCTGCTGTTACCGGTTGCGGAATACTGCTAAAAGGATGCAGCACAAAACAGGAGTTCGATATAGTCATTAAGGATGGATGTATCTTTGATGGTCTTGGAAATGAAGCATTTGTTTCGGATATTGGAATAAGCGAAAATTTTATTAAGTATATAGGGAAAATATCCAGTTCTAGGGGAAAGTCTATTATTGAGGCGAAAAATCTTAGTGTATGCCCTGGTTTTATTGATGCCCATGACCACACGGATGTAGGGCTTCTGGTGAATCCAAAAGCGGAAAGCTCTATCCGTCAGGGCATCACCACTGTTATCAGTGGGAATTGTGGAGCTTCTCCTTTTCCTATTGCTGAAGAAATATTTGAGGAAGCAAAAGAGAATATGAAGGAAGAATATCAGATAGATCTAACATGGAGAGATATCAAAGGATTTTTCTCAGCGTTGGAGGAAAAGGGAATTACTGTCAATTATTCTACTCTGGTTGGCCAGGGTTCTATCAGAGGAGCAGCTATGGGATTCAATGACAGGCCTCCAAAAGCCGAGGATCTGGAAATGATGAAGGGTTTGGTAGAAGAGAACATCAAAAATGGTGCAGTCGGTCTTTCAAGTGGTCTTGAGTATGCACCTGGGAGCTATGCTCAGGCTGATGAAATAACTGAGTTGTGCAGAGTAGTTGCCCAATATGATGGAGTGTATGCTACTCATATGCGTGATGAGGGGGATTATTTGCTTGAGTCTTTAGATGAGAGCATTGATGTTGCGCGTAAGACAGGAATTAGCCTCCAAATTTCACATTTTAAGGTTGCTTATCCCCGTAATTGGCATAAGGTTGATGAAGCCCTGGCTAAGGTTGAGAGTGCGAAGAAGGAGGGAATTCCAATCTTTTGCGACAGGTATCCTTATATTGCCGGATCTACCGGCCTCAGTTTTAATTTTCCTCTTTGGGCAAGACAGGGAACAACGGATGAATTTTTAGCGCGATTGAAAGATGTTTCGCTTGAAAGCAGGTTGCGTGCTTATATTGATGAAAGAAAAGAGAAACTTGGTTCATGGGATAAAGTTATTATTTCGTCTGTTATCACGGATAAGAATAGAGTTTTTGAAGGTATGAACATCCTGCAGGGAGCAAAAGAAACAGGGAAAGATCCTTTCGTGTTTATGAGAGATCTTCTGATAGAAGAGAGAAACAGAGTGGGAATGGTTATATTCATGATGAAAGAGGAGAATTTAAAGAAAATTCTGGCGCATCCTCTTGTTGGAGTGGGTTGTGATGGTTCAGCTATTGCTCCTTATGGTTTATTGGGGAAAGGGAAGCCTCATCCACGTAGTTATGGGACTTTTCCAAGGGTTCTGGGAAAATATATCCGTGATAAAAAAATTGTTTCAATGTCTGAAATGGTGAAAAAGATGACATCTATTCCTGCTAAAAAATTTGGATTTGTTAATAGAGGCGTGCTTAAAAGCGGATATTTTGCAGATATTGTTTTATTTGATAAAAATAAGGTTATTGATAAAGCTACATGGAAAGATCCTCATCAATATCCTGAAGGGATTGAATATGTACTTGTTAATGGTAAAGTCGTAATTAAGCGAGGTGAACATACAGGAGAGCTGCCAGGAAAAATCTTACGCAAGCATGTATAACAAATTTCCCTTGATCAAGAGAAATTCATGAAAAAGGCCATTATTGTTTATACGTTTATTTTTTGTTTAGGAGTTTTATGTGTCTTAGCCTGTGAAAATCAAGATCGGCTGAAGCCTCCTGGATTAAACTGTAATCTCAGTTATAGAGCTTTGCAGCCAGGAGAAGTAGTCAAAGTTATTTTAAAAGCAAGCCCAGGTGTTCAAAAAGCCCAAATTCAGTTTTCAGGTGTGAAATATCCAATGGGACCAGGCGAAAACTCCTGTGAATTTATGTCTTTAATCGGGCTTGATCTTGGTATGAAACCTGGAGTCAGGGAGATAGGGATCACTGCATTTTATAAGGATGGGACTACAGAGAGAATCCAAAAAGAGATTTATGTTATCAAAAAGCAATTTCCATTGAGAAAATTGTGGGTTAATGAGAAATTTGTCACTCCGCCTCAGAAAGTTCAAGAGAGAATAAGAGTGGAATCAGAACTTCTTGGAGTTATCTACGATATTTTTACACCTCAATGGCTGGGAGATGGTCCGTTCATTATCCCTTCTGTAGGGAAAGCATGGCCTAATTTTGGAGAACGGAGAATTTTTAATAATAAACCACGTTCTTCTCATAGCGGTGTGGATATATCGCTGCCATTCGGTTCGCCCGTCAAGGCTTCGAATTCTGGAGAGGTTGTTCTTGCAAATAATCTGTATTTTGCAGGCAATACAGTAATCATTGACCATGGTCTGGGTGTCTTTACGCTCTATTGCCATTTTTCTAAAATAATAACATCAAGAGGTGTTTTTGTAAAAAAGGGTGATATTATTGGAGAAATTGGTGCTACTGGAAGAGTAACTGGGCCGCACCTCCACTGGGGCATCAAGATTTTGGGGAATCGTGTAGATCCTTTTTCTCTTCTTGATTTAGATTTAAAATAAGATGGTAATCAAACAAAATTCTAAATTATGTAACATCCAGTTATAGCTGCATTTCTATAGTAATATAAGGAGACAGGATGAAAGAAGATAGGGATTTTGATTTAAGCTCGCCTATGGTGAAAGCCATAAAAAAGGCTTATAAAGAGGGAGAGGAAGATGAAGTCTTGGAGCCAATCATTGCTATTGACTCTTCAGACCAGCCTGTTGGAAGGCTGGAGAATGGAGACTATATTATTTTCTACGATATTAGAGGGGAAAGAGAGGTTGAACTGACGAAGAGCCTTATTGAAGAGAAATTTCCCCGCTTTGTTCGGAAGAAGAATCTAAAACTGAATTTTGTAACCATGATTGAGTATAATTCTGTATTGGATGTAAAAGTGGCATTTCCCCCCGATGGAAAGATTAAAAATACTTTTACTGAAGTTGTTTCGAAAGCAGGTTTAAGGTTTTGCAAGATTGCAGAATCTGAAAAAGCTATTCATATCACTTACTTTATAAACGGAAAGAATGAACAACCATTTCCAGGAGAAGAAAGAATAATTGTTCCCTCTATGGAAGCTGTTTCTTCCTATGAGCTTTCACCGGAGATGAAAGCTGAAGAAATAGCCATGGAAGTTTTATCAAAGCTCAAAGATACTTCCTTGCAGGTCATCATAGTAAACCTTGCAAACGTGGATGTAGTTGGTCATATTGAAGATAAGGCTGCTGTTATAAAAGCAGTTGAAGTAGTTGACCGTGAGTTAGGAAAAATTTCCGGCCACTGCTGTTCCCAAGGAGTAACACTTGTGGTTACTGCAGATCATGGGAGCGCAGAAGAATGGCTATATCCTGATGGGACTATTAATACAGGGCATACGAGGAATCCTGTTCCGTTTATTCTTGCAGATTTTTCCTTAAAAAATCCGAACCAGTGGAGTCTGAAGCAAGAAGGAGAGCTTGTAGATATTGCTCCCACACTCCTTGAATTATTGAAGTTAAAAAAGCCTGCGGAAATGACAGGAGAAAGTTTGCTAATAAATTCCTGTATCAACAAAAAATTTAAGCAGCGAGTTCTTCTTCTTATACTGGACGGATGGGGAATTCGGAAAGAAAAAAATGGTAACATGATAGCTGAGGCTGGAACGACGAACTTTGACAGTATGTGGTCCAAATTTCCTCATGCCTTATTAAAATCATCAGGAGAAGCTGTCGGAATGCCTTCCCATGCTGTAGGTAATTCTGAAGCTGGTCACCTTCACATAGGAGCTGGGAGGAGGGTACTATTAGATAGAGTTAAAATAGATAGAGCCATCGAAGATGGGAGCTTTTTCTCAAATGAATCTTTCTGCTGGGCAATGAAGAGAGCAAGAAGTGAGAATAAAGCACTTCATCTTTTAGGAATTGTTTCCCACTACAGTTCTCATGGATCAATCAGGCATCTTTTTGCCTTGCTCCGTATGGCTAAAGAACTGGATTTAAAAGATGTTTTTATACATGCCTTGATTGGCAGGAGAGGTGAAAGGCCTGAAAGTGGAGCTGTTTATATCAGTAAGATCGAAGAGATGTGCAGGTCTCTTTCTGTTGGGAAAGTCGCTACGGTTATAGGAAGATTCTGGGCATTAGATCGGGAAGAATATTGGGACCGTATTGAAAAAACTTATAGAGCTTTGGTTTATGGTGATGGAACCAGGGTATTGATTTAAAATAGGAAGAAGTTTTAAAGTAAAAAAGATGATATTGAATTTTAAGAAAATACAGGGAACTTTTTTTAGATATCTACGTATTTATTATTTAAAGAGTTAGGCAGAAAATGAGTGTTGAAATAAGAGATATATGTTTTAGTTATGGAAAAATTAAGGCTTTGGATGGGATCGATCTGAGTTTGCCTAAAGGAGCCGTCGGACTTCTAGGCCCCAATGGGGCAGGGAAAAGCACGCTGCTTCGTATCCTCCTTGGGTTTCTTACTCCGGATAGGGGGGAAGGTCAAGTTCTTGGATATGATATCAAGACACAGCAGGCTGTGATTCGCAAATTTGTTGGTTATATGCCAGAAGATGACTGTTTAATCCCAAGTATGGATGCGGTTTCCTTTACATCATACCTCGGTGAGTTGTCAGGAATGCCTCGCCAGGAAGCTATGAAGCGTGCGCATGAAGTACTTTTTTATGTGGGTTTGGAGGAAAGCCGGTACCGTAATATTGAAACTTATTCAGGAGGAATGAAACAGAGGCTGAAGCTTGCACAGGCTATTGTCCATGATCCAAAGCTTATTTTTCTCGATGAGCCAACAAGCGGTCTGGATCCACAGGGAAGAAAGGAAATATTAGAACTTATCATGGATGTATCTTCTAAGAAGGATATCCAGGTTTTTGTTTCTTCCCACATTCTTTCAGATATTGAATCTGTTTGTTCTTATGTTGTGATTTTGAACAAAGGAAAACTGGCTTCCCAGGGAAAGATCAGCGATCTAAAGCAGGTCAATTACAGCCTTTATGAAATAAAAATCAAAGGAGACTCAGAAGATTTTGTTAAGAGACTGAGAGATCTCCAGTGTAGAGTAGAGGAGACCGAAGACGGAATAATGAAAGTATATCTGCCTCCAGATAAGGGACCACAGGAAATATTCAAGATTGCTGCAGAAGGAAAAAATCAAATAAGACATTTCGAAAAAAGCCAGACTTCTCTTGAAGATGTTTTTGCAAGTTTAGTGGGAGTTGATTGATGCCGATCAGAGAGAAAGGCTATACTCACTGGGATGGAGAATTTCAGCCTAAAAAATTTTTTTGGTGGCCGATTACTCGTTATGGAATCAAGTTAACCTTTAAGAAAAAGTTTTTTAAATTTGTTTTTTTCATGACGCTTGTGCCTGCTGTTGTTTATCTCGCAGTAATTTATGTTTCAGAAAGATTGGATGATTTCAGTTTCATGATTAGGGAATCAGCCCCTTTATTACAGGTTAATCCAGCATTTTTTAAATCTTATTTTACCAGCGAGTTTCTGCTTTTTATGATAGTCATAATCATGTTGTTCTGTGGCGCCGGCCTTATTTCTGACGATCTGAAATATAATTCGCTTCAGTTGTACTTTTCCCGGCCCATCACTAAAAAAGATTATTTTATTGGGAAATCTGCTGTTATTGTTTTTTTCTTGTCCATTTTGACTCTCATCCCCGGCCTTATTTTTATTGTCATGAAGCTCATTTTTTCAGGAAGTTTTAAATTTCTTGCTTCCTATCCCTGGCTGCCTTTTTCGGTAATAGGTTATTCAGCCTTAATAACTTGTTTTTTCGCTTTTTATACACTTTTCCTTTCCTCCGTCAATAAGAACAGGAGGTATGTGTCGATTCTCATTTTTGGCCTCTATGTTTTTTCTGATATTCTTTTTGGAATTTTTTTCGGCATCTTTGGCAAACAATATTTTGCACTTCTTTCTATTAAGGTTAATCTGCAGCAGGTTGGAGCCTGCATTTTTGGACAGAAAACTCCGTATCATGTGCCTTGGTTTTATTCATTATTAATAATTACTGGAATATGTGTATTAGCTGTTAGTGTTTTGAAAAAGAAAATCAAGGGAGTTGAGATCATAAAATGAAGCCTGTTATTGAGACTCGAAACCTTTCCAAGTGGTATGGAAATGTTCTGGGCTTGAGTGATGTAACTCTTCAGATTGAACCCGGGATAACAGGTATTTTAGGCCCAAATGGTGCAGGAAAATCCACTTTTTTGAAGCTAATCAGCGGTCAGATAAAACCAAATATTGGAACTGTTAGTATTAAAGGGGAAAAAATAAGAAATAATTATCTACTCTTTTCCATAATCGGGTTCTGCCCGGAGCAGGATTCATTCTATGGAGAAATGACAGGCTGGCAGTTTATAAGCAGTCTTTTAAGACTTCATCATTTATCTCCCTTAGAAATCGAGAGTAAAGCAAAAAAAGCTCTCGAGATCGTAGAGTTGATAGAGGATAAAGACAGAGTGATAAAATCTTACAGCCGCGGAATGCGTCAAAGATTAAAGTTTGCTCAGGCTATTGCACATGAGCCCGAAATCATGATTCTTGATGAACCTCTTAACGGTTTGGACCCTCTCGGCAGGCGTAAAATAATTCGTCTTATAAAATCATATAAGGAAGAGGGAAGAACAATAATTGTGTCCAGCCATGTTTTGCCCGAGATTGAGGCTATGACTAAGAAGATTATTCTTATCCATCAAGGGAAGATTTTTGCCCAGGGTGATATTCATTATATTAGAGATTTGATAGAAACCCATCCTCATATGATCTACATTAAGTGCAGTAATCCTCGTGTGCTTGCTTCGAAATTTATAAATGAAGATTTTATCTTGAATGTCGACTTCACTTCTGCAGAAGACTCAGTCATTATAAAAACCAGGGATAGGGACAAGTTTTTTAGCTTATTGCCTGCCCTTTTTATTGAGAATAACATAGAGGTTAAAGAGATCACTTCGCCTGATGATAATCTTCAGGCTGTTTTTGATTATTTAATAGGAAAATAATAAAATGAATCCGGACGAGAGAGGGAAACTTCGGTTTTTTCTGAATTCGATAAGATATGTATTTACTTTCTTCTTTTCTCTAGGCAAAAGGGCCCGAAAGACAAAAGTTTTTTATTTAATTAGTTTTTTACCGGTTTTGATGTCTATGGTCATCAAGTTTACTCAAATTTTTTATGATAGACAGTTTATAGAAGGAATATATATTTTTTCCAATATGATAATGACGTTTTATCTGCAGTTTTTAATCCTAATTTTGGCTCTTTTCTTTGGAACTTCTGTCTGTTCGGAGGAATTAGAAGGGAAAACACTTACTTATTTAACAACCCGACCGGTTCCGAAATCATCTATTATACTTGGCAAATATGCAGCCTACACATCTTTGACCATTTTAATGACAGTTACAGGAGTAGTATTCTCTTTTTTAATCCTGAATGTGAACGACCTACTTAATCTGTCAATATATAAAATTCTTTTTCGGGATACAGCTGTTTTATGTTTGGGGATTATCTGTTACACATCATTTTTTACTTTTATAGGAACTTTCCTGAAGAAATCGATTATGTTTGGGCTGATCTTCAGCTTCGGCTGGGAAAATGTCATCCAATACTTTCCTGGATCCACCCAGCGATTTGCCATTGCACATTATCTTAAGTCAATACTCCCCGCGGCATCCTCGGGAGGAAGGTTCTCCTTTCTTTTATTCAGACTGGAACCAACCACTCCTGCTATAGCAATAGGAATGCTGTTACTCATCACAGCTGTTTTTATTACTTTAGCCTGTATTGTTTTTAGCTTAAAAGAATATATTTTTGAAGATTAAATTTGAACTTTTATTTAATTAGAGATGCTGGCAAATCTCCTTTGAGTTTGATCATGAGTTCTTCAGGAATGCTGGCAGAGATTTTCACATAGTCTTCGGTTGATGTAATCTGTATCTTGTTTACAAGTTCACCTATCTCTGGTTTTTCATTTGCTGCCATTGCCCCAAAAGCTTTAAGCCCGTTAAGCATGTCGGCAATTTGCTGGTTCTTGGCGGTATCGCTGCTTATTCCCTTTATTTCAGCAATGATATTCTGATTTTTGTAATCAAAATTGAGAAACACGGTATTCACTGCTTCTAAAGCACTGAGCATGGGCTTGCCGGATATTGCCTTGCTTACAACATCGGGGGGGATAGAAACAGCGCCCCAGAAGATTGTATCTTTATTGCTTTTTGCAAGGAGAGCTGAAAGTTCTTCGTTTTTGTAAATGTTTTCACCCTTATTCTGAACAATATCCAGCACAGATTTAACTCCCGATTCGTTGCCGGCAACTATGTTTGATTCATCGATAAAAGCAAAACATCCATCATTTTTTTCTGATTCCTTATAAATTGTCATTCCGTTGTAATCTTCTTCTGTGAATTCAGCTTCTGATTCTTCTTTAATCATGGAGAGCAATGTATCTTTGTTGTACTTTAGATTAATGATTGCAACCCCTTTCCCATCATCTAAGCTGGCTGTGATTCCGACTGCGATTAAATAAATATCTTTTTGCGGATCGATTCCTGATTTTTCAACAAATTCTTGATATTTTTCGTAATCTTTGTTCTCTGTAATGGCATTTGTTACAGATTCTATTCCCATTGTCTTGTGAAAATCGATAAAGAGAATGCCTTTTACGTCTTTAGGAATCAGCTTTAGCATGTCTTCTGCCGAAGCAGAGCCTGCCTTGGGAGCTACTGCCATTTTCCCGCAGGAAGTTAGGAAAAATGCAGCAAGGAATAAAATCATAAATATTTTCAGGCTTTTTTTCATTTGATCTCCTCCTTTTATTGTGAATAAATTTCTTTAAAAATAGAGTTTTTGGAACTATACCAAAAAAATATAGTTTGGGCAAGCAGTACTTACACATCCATCAGGCCCGACTTCGTTGGGTTCCCTCGAAGATCGACTCAAAAAGGCGCTAAATCTTTCAATGTCGCTTCTTCCATCCCCTCAAATTCATCTGCTTTACCTTAGGATAAAAAATGCCGATTATAATTAAAATTAAATTCAACAAAGAAAGCGGCTCTCTCAATCTTGCAAAAAATCATGCTGAAAAGCAGATTTCATCAAGGTTAAATAAAGGTATCAGCAATTTTTATGAATAATTCAGGTTAGGTTGGGTTGGTTTGCTATGATAGTAAAAAATGACGATAATAGATTTGATGGTATAAAAATGTCACATAAGAACATTGAAAGCAATAGCCCATTCCAGCAGCTTGTGCAGGGGCGTAAAAGTATACGCAGGTATCTGGATAAATCGGTCGAAAGGGAAAAAATTCTATTATGTCTTGAGGCTGCACGGCTGGCGCCATCTGCAGAAAACGCCCAGCCGTGGAGATTCCTGGTCATCGATGACCCTGATATTAGAGTTAATTTTGCAGAAGAAGTTTTTTCTGGGATTTATTCTGTCTCAAAATTTGCGGCTAAGGCTCCGGTTCTTATTATGATACTAGCTAAACTTGGTTTCATTGTCCATCGGCTTGGAAAACAAATCCAGAATATTAACTTTCATCTTCTTGATACTGGAATTGCAGGAGAGCACATGGTTCTCCAGGCTGAAGAACTCGGTCTCGGGACTTGCTGGATAGGATGGTTTAATACCAGGAAGGCCAGAAAATTTTTCAAGATTCCGAATAGATACAAAGTTATATCCCTTCTTGCTATGGGATATTATGAGAAAAAACCTTCAAGAGAAAGAAAAAGAAAGATGCTAGAAGAAATTGTCTGGTTTAACAGAATCGAATAGTAAGTTTAATTGCTGATAGATTATTTAGATAAGATGAATTTGAGGGCATGTCTGCGCTCCACTAAGATTTTTAACGCCATTTCCTCCCCGATCTTCTCGGCTCTGCTGGAACTCCGCATGTTTATCTTAAGCAACGTCACCAATGTCCGCGAGCCATCATTAACACCGCCCCTTTGATTATACAGTGCTCACACATCTATCAGGCCCGACTTCGTCTGGTTCCCTCGAAGATCGACTCAGAAAGGCTAAATCTTTCAATGGCGCTTCTTCCATCCTCTCAAATTCATCTGCTTTGCCTTGTATAGATTAATATCCATATGTTAGCTAAATCTTATCTCTTTGGTTCTTTACTATTGATAGGTTCTGATCTAGGGTAGTCTGGATTGGTTTGTCGCCGCCTGGAACTTAAGGTGGTCCCACTGGCGGATGGGAGGAGTGAGGACGGGGATATACAGATCCAGCCAATATCTTGGTATTATATTAATTCTATCAGCAATTTTTATGAATAATTCAGGTGGACCTGGATTATTCACGAGTCGAGGTTGCTGCAGATGCAAGGCACAGCGCATGAAGTTGTGGTCCTTCACCACGAATGGGCTGTAACGCAGCAGATGCGGTAAGATCGGCTCGCCCAAAGGGTAAAGAATGCCGATTATAATTAAATTAGATTCAATAAAGAAAGCGACTATCTCAATCTTGCAAAAAATCACGCTGACAAGCAGATTTCATCAATGTTAAATAATGGTATTGGCATTCTTTATGAATAATTCAGGTTTAGATATTCTTCAATAAGACTCAAAGCCTTGCTGAAGTATTCTTTATCTTCTCCAAGGCCGAAGCGAATGTGGAAGTCCACTTCAAACTGATCCCCAGGTTGGATGAGGACGCTTTTCTCCTCACGTATTTTGTGTCCTAATTCAGTTGAGTTGATGTTAAGGTTATATCTTGGAAAGGCTATGGCTCCTGCTTTAGGAGGAACACAATGAAAGAGTCCGTGCTGTTTTTTCATCCATGACTCAAGAATTGAGAAGTTTGTTCTTATGATATTGCGTGTTCTTTCAAGTATTTTTGCTTTGTTTGCAGGTGCAAGTGCAATTCGGGCAAGCCGGTCGCTTAATGCGCTTATTGTAATTGTGGTATAATCTTTATATTGCCATGTTTTATTGATTATATCTTCTGGTGCCACAATCCATCCTACTCTCAGGCCTGGAAGTCCATAAGCCTTGGAAAAACCGGAGGTTACTATTGCTTTTTTGTAAGTCCCCCAGAATGTTGGTGTTATTTGACTGTCATATTCTGCTCCCTGGTAAACTTCGTCTGAAATGATCCATGCATCTGCCCATTCAGCGAGTTCTATGATTGTTTTTCTAGCCTCTTTATTTAGTTGACATCCCGTTGGATTGTTGGGATTTGTGATAGAGATTATTTTTGTCTTTTTTGTTACGAGTTTCTTCAACTCATTCAAATCCGGATTCCAGTCAAGGTCTTCTTTGAGAAAAAATGTATTAACATTAGCTCCAAATGCTTTCATTAGGCCTCGTATTTGCATGAAGTTTGGGAGCATAAAAATTGTCTCATCGCCCGGCTCGATATTTGCCCATATCAAAAGAAAATTAGCTTCGGCTGAGCCTGATGTAACCAGAATATTTTCTGCATTGGCACCAGGATAATTTGAGCATATTGCTTTTTTTAATTCTGGAGTTCCATTGGTCTGAATGTAACCAAGTTTAGTATTTAATATATGTTCAAATTCATCTGGACTAATGAGTTGTTTAAAGGTATAAGAATGCACACCGCTTTCCGAAATGTTATAATCGACAAGGTGCTCCCATTCCGATTGCCAGCGTTCCATTTTAAATGTTTCAATATTCATAATGCACTCCTTTATCTGTTTTTTTTGAATAATCCACGTCCACTTGAATTATTCATAAAAATTGCAAACAACTAAGATTTATATCTCGATTTTAAAAACTCCCTTGAATGCGAATCCAAAGATGATAGAGAGAGCAAAATAAGCGATTAGCCAGTGAATATGCCACCCGAAGAGATTCATGCCTTTTGTTGTATAAGTGATTTCAATAGACTTTATAGGAGAGTCTTTTTTAAAGGGAGCCTCTGTTGGGTAGAGGGTCTCATCAATAAAGTTGCGCCGTATTTTCAATGGAGAAATTTTGTTAATTGATTTCTGGCTGGCAGTAACTTGTTTTGTGAATTTTTCTCCTTTCAGGGCAAGAGTCAAATTATATGTGCCTTTTTCATTTACTCTGAAGCGCCAATTTATTTCATTGTCTTCTATAATCCTGAGAGGAGGAGTTTCGATAGTCAAAGAAGGTGAGGGCTCTATCTTAATATCTGTTTCAACTGGGTTATAGCCTTCTTCAAGTTTTACCTTTAAAATGGCTTCCTGTCCAACCGACAATGCGTTATAACCGAACCAGAAATTTAGCTGTATCAAGATCAGAATAAGGGGGATGATCATTACCAACATAGGCTTTGCCGTATAGCTGATATATTTCAGGTTTGTACGAAGAATGTTTCCTTGTGATTTTAGAGAAATTTTTAGGTTGTCGTTAAATAATCTGAGCTCGAGCAAGTAGGCTTTAATTTTATTTTTTACGAATCGGATTCCTTCCTGGTTCGAAGTATACCGGAAGATAAAAAGCATAAATAACCCTGTAAGGAATGAAATAACTGTCATTCCGATCCACGGATTCATGTTATGGAAAGGCAGTAATATCAGATCAAAAATTTTTCCGAATATTAAATTGAATATATGCATTGAAATGATTCTAACAACTACTTTGTTTCATTTCTTTTATTCTTAGGATATGTAGCCGAGGCCTTTTAGCTTTTTCTTTATCTCTTCTTCGGAATCAGATTCTTCCAGTTTAGAAATCTCTTTTTCCAGACAGTGAGTAATAAATTCTTCAGGGGAAGAGTAACCGGACATCTCTGCATATTTTTTTACTTTATCCAGCAAATCTTTTTCAATTTTGACTTTGGCTTTACCCATTTTAATCTCCTTATTTAAATTACCGGATTTCCTATCATTTCAGGGGGCTTTTTTATTCCAAAAATCTTTAGAATTGTAGGGGCTAGATCATAAAGAGCAGGAAAATCTGATTTTATCTTGCGGTTCATCAGTAAAATTCCCGGGATAACTTCCGGTGCCATACAGTGGTCGCCGCTCCACTTTTCTGTGTTGTCTTCCATAATGTTTTTTGGCATTCTTCCTAAGGGAGAGACCCAGGAGATGCGGTAACCGTGGTTGAATCCCAAAATAATATCCGGAGCATCCTTCACATAAGGTCCCTTGTAGACGTCCTTAGAAATAAAGGCTCTTAAGACAGGCTTATCCCCGGTTTTTGGATCTTTGAAGTTTTCAAGCTTACGGGCGATTTCCCGCACGAGCATCTCTTTTTCTGCTCCGTCAGAGACAATACCTTGTGCTTCTCTTCCTTTCTGGTTGATATAGAGACCGTTAAGGCCAAGTGCATATGCTTTTGTCTTTGACCAATCTGTATTTAAAAATAGAGAGGATTCTCCCTGTCTCCATTCGTTTATAAGAGAATGATAAGCATATTCTTTCAGCCATGTGTTCAGGTTGAATGAGCGGCGGAATGGGGAAAATCCGTGGTCAGAAAGGACCATGATAATAGTATTTTTATCGGCTTTTTGTATGGCCTTGTCTAAAATCTTATCAGATTCAATATAGATGTTTTCGATTGTGTTTCCATATTTTGAAGCGAGGAGAGGATCGAAGTTAGGGTGCTCTTTATCGATAAGACGCCAGAACATGTGCTGCCGTTGATCAGAGCTTGAAAGATAATAAAAGAGAAGGCCAGAATCAAAACGTGCAAGTTCATACTCAAACATTTGAAGCCTTTCTTTTAGGACAATGTCGTCCTGCTTGAGAAATTCTCCATCATCCAGAACTCCATTATCGAGAGCCGAAGTGTCTGCTGGAAGACCCTGTGTGTAAAAAGGGCCGAATGTTTTTTCCAGTTCTTCTGAATAGCTTTTCGGCGTGGAAATTGGCAGGATTGCGTCTCCGGGATCTATGTTTACAGGAGATACATAAAGTTTGAATTCAGGCCTGATTTGTTTGAGGTAAAACATACAAATTCCACTTGCGCTCTGGGTTGGAATCATTTTGAAATTGAGTTTTTTCCAACTGCTCCATTCTCCTTCTTTTAGGATAAACTCATGATCCTGAATTACTATTTTAGCAATGGGGTTTACAGGATCGATATATACTCTAAAATCAATCGATGAGTCAGGCCTGTCCTTTTTAAATGAATTTATTGGTCCGGGAAGCTTTGACTCAACCATGTTGCCGATGACGTATACTTCATGGATTTTTCCTCCGCCAATATCTTCGTTGATTTTAGCTGGCTCGGTCGTATAGTAGTTGAATATACCATAAGTTCCGCGGATATCCGGTGTTCCCATCCCTGAAATGGTTCTTTGTTTCGTGGGAGAAGGAGGATAATTGGATGGGATTTTAAACACGGTAGCAGGGATATCATAATCTTCAAGGATTTGCCAGAAAGCTTTACCCTTGCGAAGATTCTCAACTTTCCCCCCTGAGATCGGGAGAACAACATTCCCGATGGAGAGAGTTTTTGTAGTTTCACTTGTTTTGGAAGCTGAAAATATTGCCATATAATTTTCAGGATCTCTGTGGATGAAATCAAAAATTCCGTGTCCTCCAGGATTCGTACCTGTAATGAAGTTTGACCAGGCAACAGGGCTCTGGGGAGGAATGCTTGTTCGAAGATGCGAAAAGCTGCCTTCGCTTCTGAGGCGACTGAATGCGGGAAGTTTGCCTGCATCCATCCAGAGTTTAAGAAGATTAGGGTCCAGTCCGTCAAGTCCAAGTATGATTATTTTTTTTGGCGTATCAGTTTGTCCGAAGACCTTTGTTACAAGATCTTTGCCATTTCCCAATGCTAAGATTGAGCCTGTTGTAATGCCAAACTTTAGAAAATCTCTTCTGTTTATTTTAGACATTTTTTTTACCTTTTCCCTTATTTTTCTGAGGGAAAATGAAATTTTCCTGATCTATTAGTGAAGAACCATCCATATGAGAAGGTACTTTCACTCCGAATAGTTCGAGTACAGTGGGTGCAACATCTATAATTGCAGGATTTTTTTTGTTAATTTTATGGTTGCAGAGGAATATTCCTGGAACTATTCGTGGATCGATGCAGTGGTCACCACTCCATGCTTTTGTGTTATCTTCAAAAATTGTGGAATTTACTTTTCCAGTTACTGAATCCCATGAAACCCTGTATCCTTCATTATATCCGACTATGAAATCCGGGCAGTTTTCTTTATAAGGACCAGGTGGAATTTCATCCCGGTCATAAATTTTATTTATAGCAATTTCTCCTCTTTCTTCATCTTTTAAGCCATCGAGTTTTTGGACAAGTTCTTCCTTTAAAGCCTTTGTCTCTGCCCCTGGGTTAACAGTACCTTGGGCTTCTCTCCCTTTCTGATTTATGTAAAGACCCCCGAGGCCCAGTCCGTAAGCCTTTGTTTTTTCCCAGTCGACATCTTTAAACCACTCATCGCTTTCTTTTTTGCCGTCTTTAAGACTTAGATAGCCGTTTGTATACAACCAAGAATTGAGATTGACTCCCCGGTGGAAAAGTTTAAATCCGTGATCGGACATAACAATCAGGAAGCTTTTTTTACTCACTTTTTTTAAGACTTTTCCTACCAATTCGTCCATTTTGATATAAAGGTCTTCGATGACTTTGGCACTCAATTTTGCCTGCCCACTTTTTAGTGCGGGATGTTTTTTGTCAAGATATCGAAAAAACATATGCTGAATACTATCTGTACTTTGGAACCAGCAGGCTACAACTCCTTTTTTTGTTTTATCAATAGCATTAAAAAGCATATCTTCCGATTCCCTGTGGTTGTCATATGTTAATTCTAAGAACGTCTCTTCAGGAAGAATTCCCTCATTTAAAGCCCATGTATCGTCTGCTTCACCGAGGGTGTTGAAACTTCCAAGGAGTTTTGCCAGATAAATAGAATAAATAAAAGGATGAGATATAGGAAGGGCCGGTTTTTCGGGGTCAATATTTAAAGGAGATATATACATCTCGAAGTGAGGGTGGATTTCAGACACGTAAAAGCGGCAGATAGCTTTTACTTTCATCCCGAGTCCTGGACGGAAAGTTATTTTTATCCATTTTGATAGTTTTTTCTTTTTAATATTGATTTTCTGGCCGGATACTTCGATAAGGACTTCCTCTTTATTTTTATCCAGGTTTATTGTCATTGGAAGCCGCATTTCTTCTGCTTTTTTAAGAAGCGAATTTTCCGGGCCGGATATGTAAGTTTCGATCTTAGTGGAATTAATAGTAACAGGAATATTCATTCCGCCTTCACGTTTTGTGACTTTTTCTTTATCTGAAGTATAGAATGAAAATGTACCCTGGCTTCCTTTTAAGTCTGGAGCACACATACCAGAAAGTAGGTGCCCTCGAAATTTTTCTGGAGGGAACGTTATTGGGATTCTGAGAATTGTGCTGAAAATGCCATTATCTCCTAAGATCTTCCAGAAAGGTATGCTTTTTCGCAGCCCTCTGATCACTGGTTTCGAAATTGGGAAATTATATTTTCCAATTGGAAGAAATTTTTTTGGATTTCCAATATAGGCAGAAGAAAGATCAGGCAGATAATTATTTGGATTTCTGCTGAGGAAATCAAAAATATTATGCTTACATGGATTAGAACCAGTCATAAAAGAAGACCATGCAACAGGAGATATAGCAGGAATTGTTGTTGCCAGCTTTTCATATGTTCCTTCTTTCTTGAGGCTTGAGAAATTAGGCAGTTTTCCTTCTGACATAAATTTTTCCAACAGAGTCGGTTCCATTCCATCAAGGCCAACAATGACGACCTGATCAACAAGGCTGTTTTTATATGCTTTTTGTCCTTTTATGATACGGAGTAGAAACCTGAATGGCCATGAAAGAAAAGAGAAAATTGCCAGGAAAAAAGTAATAAACAGGATAAGGAATGAAGATAGAAATGCAAATCCTGCCCCTGGTCCTACATAAGCTTTAAGCTGGATAGATGATGCCAGGATTAAGAAGGTAAATATTTTTAATTTTAGGAAAAGACTTTTTCTCATTTTATTCATGTGAAATTGCTCATAATAATAGCAGCCAAATCTGATATGCAGAGATCTGAACCATGGTTTCTATTTGCCAAGAAAAAAGCATCATCCCACGTGTGCATTCCCTGGAGAATCGAGCGGCCAAAAATGTCTTTTTTCTTGACTGAACCTTTCATATCGAAACCATACTCGGAAAGCACAATTAAGTCCGGTCCCAGTTGTACGTAAGGGCCTGAGTAAATCTCTTCAGTATCAAATACTTTTCTGACAACTTTTTTCCCTTCATATTCGAGTTTTTCAAGTTTATGTATAAGTTCTTGCTTTAGTATGTCCTTTTCCGATTCTTTGACAGTGCCATTTGGGAATTTTTCTTTAAGGTTGAGATAAATGCGGTTAGGGTCCATGGTAAAAGCACGGGTTGAAGGAGATATCTCACTTAAATTTTTAGGGGGGGATGTATTGAAATGCAAGTAGTTTTCTTTTTCTAACCATGCATTCAAATATACTTCCTGTTCGATACCAGTGAATCCGTGGTCTGAAAGCATATAAAATCCTTCATCGCTTCCTGTGAGTTTGTGAAAAGCCACATTGATTTCATTGATAAATTTGTCGATCTCCCTGTAATAATCTAAAAATTTCTGATTGTATATATGATTTTCATCTTCATAGGCGTTCCATAAGAAATGCTGAAGCCTGTCAGTTCCTGTGATGACAAGCTCGAAGTAATCCCAATCTTCTTTCCAGAAGGAATGAAAGGCTTCTTTGCGGCTTTTTAATGTAGTACTCAGTTCATTCCAGAGAAGTTCATGATCTTCCCTGGATTTAAATGTATCGATATCTATCTGATAGCCTATTTGTTCGAGAGTATGTTTGACAGAAAAAGGATAGACAGCCTTAGCCAGGTCGATTGCTACAAAGCCTGAAATCAGAATACCATTGATTTTTCGTGCAGGGTAAGTCGAAGGCTGATTGATAACAATGCATCTTTTCTTTTGATTTCCGATGATGTCCCAAAATCTTTCTTTTTTTACATCGAGATAGTTTGGAAACCGGAGATCATAGGAGTTTTTTTTGAAGTCAGTAAATCCAAAGATGCCATGAGTCCCTGGGTTGGAACCAGTCATGAAGTCTGTCCAGCTTACAGAGGATATCTCAGGAAGGCTGGCCTTCATCTTGTGAAGATGTCCTGAATCAACAAGCATTCCTACATAAGGCATGACTCCTTTTTTAGCAAGATTGAGAAGGAGATAATGGGGAACTCCATCCAGACCTATGACACATACCCTATTTTTCGTTTTTTTCTTAAAAAGTCCCATGAGAGTAACCTGATACTAAAAACTTATCTTTCCTGGATTATTTATAAATTATGCCGACACCAATATTTATTCTCCATTATATCTGCCAGTTACGTTGATTTTTCCTTCAGCATAACATTTAACTCTTTTCCCATGCACTCCCTTTCCTCTATATCGGCATTCTTTACCCTTTGGGCGAGCCGATCTTACCGCATCTGCTGTGTTACAGCCCATTCGTGGTGGATGACCACAACTTCATGCGCTGTGCCTTGCATCTGCAGCAACCTCGACTCGTGAATAATCCAAGATATTATACTAATTGATATCAAAATGTCTACATGATTTAAATTATACGCTAGAAAAGCCAGAATGGGTAATATTGAATTTTGAAAACCACAGCCTCATACGCAGGATCGGGTGAATTATTCAGGCTATCTTGTCTGTGCCACGAAATAATCAGAAGCCTTTATATTATATTTATCCTGGTCAAGAGATTTGACAATTGTCCTCTTGTACTTATTTGTTTTTGGATCTATTCCCGTAAGGTCAACGATTTCTCCGTCAAGCTTGTTTCCTGTTTCATCTGTAATCAGCTTCACTTTTGGCCTGAGCATATAGGCAGTCTCCTGGTTTATTTCTATGACAATAGCGATTTCGCCCGAATTAAGTAGAACCAGGGTGCCAACTGGACAAGTTCCCATCATATTAACAAATACTTTGAGGATAAGAGGGTCAAACTCAGTACCGCTTTTTTCTAACATCATGTTTATGGCTTCTTCCCTGGTGAAGTCCTTATTTCGGTAGGGTCTTTTTGTTGTTATAGCATCAAAGAAATCTATGATTTTAACAATTTTACTGAAAAGGTTTATTGTTTTTTTCTCTATGTATATTGGGTATCCGGAATGGCCATCGGAAGTATGATGTTCCATGGCAACATGGATAGCTCTCACTGGAAGGTGGCTTAACTCTCTAAGTTCAATTAATTTTTCTGCACCGTAGTAGGGATGTTTTTCGATAACATCTCTCTCATCTTTGTCAAGTTTTCCGGGTTTTAAGAGAATTTCTTTTGGGATATCTAATTTTCCTATGTCATGGAAAAATGCACTCATGCCCAAGTCAATCAACTCATTTCTGTCAAGCCCCATTCTTTTTCCAAGCGAGATTGACAATATACAGACATTTATTGAGTGATTTAAAGTATATTCGTCAAAGTTTTTTATTGTTGTTAGACCGTAGAGGAAAGATTCGTTCTGTGTGATATTGTTGAATAGTGACTGCATCAGTCTTCGGGTTGTCAGCAGCGGGAGCCTTTCATTTGCTTTCTGCTTGTTGAATGTTTCTTTCAGGTGCGTTATGCTTAAGAAAAAGATTTTTGCGGTGTCTTTTTTCTTATTGCTCATCTCGTCGAATGGGGATATTTTTTCTATAGAAATATGTTTAATCCCGTACTGCTTGAATTCTTTTAGAAAATCTTCAAGCGTAATTTTTGACTTGGATCCTTTTTTCGTAAAAAGAATAATGAAATTTTTCAATTCTTCTTCGTTGAGTCCTGTTTTAAAACTTAGTATGCCAATTTCTCTTTTTGGAAATTCGTTAATAATGAATTTAAGCAGGAAGTAACTGGAAAACCCAAATTTGAGTCTTATCCCGTTAAAAAACAATGTGCTTTGGCGTAGCATAAAAGTAACTTCTCCATCCACTTCTACAGCTTTTTGAATCAAATACAAAAGAGATTTTATTTGCCTTATGAAGATGAGATTGTTGGACTCGTAGATTTTTGCTATTTTTACTGTCCAATTGAATCGATAAAGGATATCTATGGCATCTTTAATAGTTGTTTTTTCTTTCATTGGAGTCTCGTGCTGGAACTTTTTTCTTCGCCTTTGGAATTCTGTCTTTCAGTTTCATTTCTGTTTGACAGATGCTTGACAGCAAGCTTGCAGGCCTGTTTTATCTTCCTGTTGTGGCTCTTGACTCCTTCTTCAAGAATCTTTACGGCTTCAAGATTTCCTGTGGTTTTCAGTGCTGAGATGGAACACAGACTTGTTTCAATATTTTTACGGTGGGAGAAAATAGTCGGTTTTTTCAAAATCTTCTTGAGAGCAGCCTTTGCTTCTGCAGCTTGGCTTCTTGCCAAGAATTCCAGTAGAGCTGTTTTCTCCTTTTTTTCCTTTTTTAAGAATGATTTGTTTTGGACTACCTTAAGGATATGTTCTACTATGGATTTATCTCCTGTATATTGGAGATTTTGAGTAGCAATAATTCTCAGTTCTTCTTCCTCATCTGAAAGAAATGCCAATAGAATTTTATTTGCAGTATTGTTCTGAAATTTTCCCAAAGCCTTTATTGCATTAGCCTTTATAGATTTGTTTTCATAGCTTATAAAGTTAGAGAGATACTGAACTGCGTTTTTGTCCTGACTTGTCTCTAAAATTGAAATAATTTCATTCGTGATGGCTGGATGTTTATTTTGAGCAATATTCATGAGAGTTTTTAAATCTTGCTTGCCTATCTCTTTTAAAAGGGATAAAGCCTTTATGCGGAAATCAGGAGATTTGCTTTCTTCGTAAAGGTTGCTTAAAAGTGGAATGGCCTCAGGGCCTAGTATTTGTAAATATTCTAAGAGAGCATCAGGTTCCAGGATTTTACCTTTCTGGAAAGCATCTTCAATGAGTGAAAGAAAATTTTTGTCTTTTATGTCTTTAAGGAATTTGTCAATAGAAATGGCTTTTCTGTCGGATTGAGAGAATAGAGATTTTTTAAGTTCGAGAATGAATTTGATGTTTTGTACAGCTCCGGGAAGATCTCCTTTTTTCAAAGTATCCATATGGCATTGTGTTAATATATCCATAGTTTTTGAGAATTCTGCTGGCCTCTGTTCAATATAGAGCATTTCAACAAGTAAAGAGAGAAGTTCTTCCTTGGGCAAAAATTTTCGATTTGAAAGAATCATGTGTTCTAACTTTCTTTCTTCTTCATCAGTAAGGGATGACTTTTCGGCCTCGCTGCTTGACTCAGGTTTGGATCCAGGTTTTTCTATTGAATCGTTCAGAATCTTTTGCGCTAAAGTACTTTCTTTAAGAGCCTTTTGATCTTCTGGCTTAAGTTCTATTTTTCCAGTAAATAATTTATTTTTATCAATTTTATATTCCAACTGTTCGATTCCGGCTCCTATTTTTGATTCAAGGAAATCGTCTGGAGCGAAATATCTGATGTTTGCAAAATCTTTTTCCCAAAGTGAAATAACAATGTCGCTTTCTTCTGCAGGAAGATTAGATGCATTTTTAATAACATCTAAAAAATCAAGGAATTCTTCCTTTTTCAAGCCTTTATAGAAGAATAGAATTTGAACACCATCTTTATAAAATAGAAAAGGAATACTTTTCCGGATTTGTATGTCAGTGAATACGGTTTCTCCACTGAAAGTAAAGGAAAATTCCTCAACACCGAGTTCCAGTTTCCAGTATTTCTCCAGAAATATGCAAGTTTTTTCATAAAGCTGATCTGTAAATTTAATTACATTTGCATGGTCTTCAGAAAAAATTTTCATCTGTGCAAAGCTTTTTTCGAATAACTTTAGAATTTCTTTGACTATCTCCAGCTTTTCTCTATTGACTTTGAGCTTTTGATTTTTTTCTTGATTGTTTTGATAGGAATGGTTGTTTGAATTTTTGTTCAACTTATTTACCACCATCACGTTACTTTTTACACTTTTTTCCAACATATAGTCAAGCAGCAGAAATTTGTATGTTATAAATTCGTGTGATAATATTGCCAAAGAGGATTTGAAGTGACAGGCAAAAAAAATTTATTCTGTTAAAAAAGTTACTCTATCCCAGGTAATAGTAGAAGAAAAGCCGTGAAAAACATTGGATTAAAAGTAAGTGAAGTTAAGATCGGAATAAAAACAAATTCGCCGAATCTTTTAGAAAAAGACAGATTTTTCTGGTTGGATACTAATTTCTTGTCTGTGGATAAAGTGCCTTTCGAGGAAGCGAAAGATTCCCTTGTCAAAGTATGGGATAATATTGGCGGAACTCCTTTAGAGATAAAAAGGAACACATTGTGTTTAAGAGGAAATTTTTCTGAACTGGAAAAAGAAGCTAACGATCTTAGGTACTCAATTTTCGGCAATCTGGGAATTTTTTCTTCATGGGTGCTCAGGGTGCTTGAAGAAACCCAGAATATTTATACTCTCCATGCATGTGGCCTTGTGAAAAGGAATAAGCTTATCATAATTCCTGGAGGTGCAGGAGCAGGGAAGTCTGTGTTTATTCTTTCCGCGTTAAGGAAAGGTTGGAAGATATTTTCCACTGAGTTTGTGCATTTCCGTGTAAAAGGTGGGATTGAGTTTTTTAAGGGTTCTTTAAAAGATACGGTTAGAGTGGATACTTTGAAATGCTATTTTCAGGATGTGGCAGAAGAGTTGGGAATAAGTTTAAAGGCAGAGATTGGAGGGAAAATGGTTGTTGATTTATCATTATTCCAGACAGATAAGTATCAAATTCGACCATCTGATGTTATCTTGATTTTTCCTCATGTAGAGGAAAGAAGGGACAGGATTATATGTGAGGAGCTGAAAGATAGGGAAATACTGTTGAGGAAACTTTTTAATAATGCATCTGACAAGATAGGTAAAAGCATCCTTCTTTACAGCAAACTGGCTGTACCTGGAGTAGATTCGGTGCGACTCGGACAAAGAAGGAAAGAAAACCTGGAAAAATTTTTGCAGTCCGGAAAGGTTAAGAAATCTCTTTTGTGGATTTCCGGTGTTAAAGAAGCAAGGGAAATTTTTGACAGAATAAATATAAATGAGTTTAATTAAGGAGAAAGCAGAATGAAGGCATGGGAAGAATGTATTGAGTCTCCTGTTAAAGACAGGAGTGAGAAGCCTCGGGAAGATGGGATAACTATGATTCTTGATAAAGGTTTGGGCATACGGGCTACAAAGGACCTTGTAGAAACAGCAGCAGCCTATATAGATGTCGTAAAATTCAGTTTTGGAACTTCTGCTTTCTATTCAAAAGAAGTATGTCGGGAAAAGATAAGAATCCTGAAAGATGCAGATATTCATGTTATGCCAGGGGGAACATTTCTGGAGGTTGCCATATGGAAAGGGAAATATGATGCTTACCTTAAGCGGGCAGGTGAACTGGGTTTTGATATGATAGAAGTTTCTGACGGGACTGTTAAAATAGACTTTAAAACCAGGAAAGCTGCCATCAGGAAAGCAGTAGATGCTGGCTTTATTGTCCTCTCTGAAGTCGGAAAAAAAGATCCTGCAGAAGAAGTTCCTTTGTCTGTTATACATGAATTGATCTCTACGGACCTGGAGTGCGGTTCTTTCAAGGTCATTGTTGAAGCAAGAGAGGCTGGAAAAGGAGTAGGAATCTTTGATAAGGAAGGAAAAGTCAAAGAAGATGAAGTAACAAAGATCCTTTCTGGGGTCAGGGATCCAGATGCTCTTTTATGGGAGGCCCCGATTAAAAGCCAGCAGCAGTTTCTTATTATGAATCTGGGTACAAATGTAAGCCTGGGAAATATTCCTCCAGGAGACATTCTGGCTTTGGAGGCTCTTCGCCAGGGGCTGCGTGGAGACACACTGAAAAAGGCTTACAGCGGTTGAATTTTTAAATAGGGAAAAATGCCGATAACATGTTTAAAATTTATTATAGATATGATATAGAACAAATTAGTTCTGAGAGTTTCATGAAGAATGATTCTGGCTGGTTGATATGGTTTAGTGAAATAGGCAGTTTTTATGAATAATCCAGTTTTAATATGAAAGGAGGAATTATGAAAAATAAAGTTTTGGCAGGATTAACTCTGCTTTTAGCATTAATTTGTGGAACAGCTTATGCTGGCAATGAGGCTCGTGTTCTGCGCTTTCCTGCTGTGTTTGGTGACCAGGTTGTTTTTAGCTATGCTGGAGATCTATATACTGTCAGTTCAGCAGGTGGTATTGCCAGGAGGCTGACAAGCCATGAAGGATTTGAAGTATTTGCCCGATTTTCACCTGATGGAAAGTATATTGCTTTTACAGGAGAGTATGACGGAAATCGTGAAGTTTATTTGATACCGAAAGAAGGCGGGATTCCTAAAAGATTGACATATACTCCAACTCTGGGCAGGGATGATGTATCTGACAGGATGGGTCCGAATAATATAGTTATAGGTTGGAAGCATGATAGTAAGCATATTGTTTTCCGTTCGCGTATGAGGGAATGGAACGATTTTAATGGTCAGTTGTATCTGGTCTCAATAGAAGGCACAATTCCTGAACAGATTCCTTTGCCTAGAGGGGGATTCTGCTCGTTTTCTTCAGATGATAAAAAATTGGCGTATAACCGGGTTTTTCGTGAGTTCCGGACATGGAAGCGATACAGAGGTGGTATGGCTGATGATATCTGGGTTTATGATTTTGAGAAGAAACAAGTTGAAAATATTACTGATAATCCGGCTCAGGATATAATTCCAATGTGGAGTGGAAACAAGATCTATTTTCTTTCTGATAGAGATGAAAATAAGAAAATGAATCTTTATGTCTATGATTGTGATAATAAAGAAATTAAAAAGCTTACAAGTTTTACTGAATTCGATATTAAATTTCCCTCCCTGGGTCCTGAGGCTATTGTCTTCGAAAATGGAGGATATATTTATAGGTTTGAATTCGCAAAAGGAGAGGCAGTTAAAATTCCTGTGGTTATTGCTAATGATACGAATTCAAACCGGAACAAGATCATAAAAGTTTCTGATAGTATAACAAATTATGAAATTTCTCCTGATGGAAAGCGAGCTTTATTTGGGGCACGTGGCGAGGTCTTTACTGTTCCTGTAAAGTATGGAAATACTCGCAACTTGACTAATTCTTCAGGTGTTCATGAGAGGAATTCAAAATGGTCCCCTGATGGGAAGTGGATTGCTTATATCTCTGATTCGAGTGGGGAAGATGAGATTTATATTTTAGCACAGGACGGCTCAGGAAAACAGCAGCAGGTCACAAAAGATGCAGATACATATAAATATCAGATTTACTGGTCTCCGGATTCCAAAAAGATTCTCTGGAGTGATAAGCTTCTGCGCCTTAATTATGTCGATATCCAGACAAAGAAAGTTACAGAAGTCGCCAGGGCGAAAGCCTGGGAAATAAATCAATACTGCTGGTCTCCTGACAGCAATTGGCTTGCTTATGTAAAGCCAGAACTCGAATCCATGATGAAGATTTATCTCTATAATATTGAGACAAAAAAGACAATTGAAGTTACAGATGGATGGTATTCTTCTTATTCGCCTTGTTTTCATTCCGGAGGAAAGTATCTTTTCTTTGTTTCGGACAGGGATTTTAACCCTATCTTCAGCAGAACAGAGTATAATCATTCATATCTGTCTATGGGAAGAATCTATCTTGCCGCTTTGACTAAGGATGTGAAGTCTCCTTTTGAACCTAAAAGTGACGAAGTATCTATAAAAAAGGAAGAAACTGCAAAGACTGACAAATCCGGGAAAAAAGGAGAAACTAAAACAGATACTTCAGTAAAAAAAGTAGATGTTAAAATTGATCCTGAAGGCCTAAAAGAGAGAATTATTGCCCTGCCGATTCAAGTTGCAAATTACAGGGACATCACTTCTGTAGATGATACAATCTATTACCTGATAAGAGGAAATAGAGACACAAAAGTTTCTATGAAAATGTTTGACTTAAAGGAACAGAAAGAAACAGATCTTGGAAACATCAATGGTTATGAAATTTCCTATGATCAAAAGAAAATGCTTTTCTCTCAGAATAAGGATTATGCCGTAATTGACCTTCCTAAATTAGTAATAAAAATAAAGGATAAGCTTGATCTATCCAAGATGGAAACAAAAATCAATATCAGGGAGGAATGGAATCAAATTTTTACTGAAAGCTGGCGGCAGATGAAGTATTTCTTCTATGCTCCTAATATGCATGGACTAGACTGGGAAAAAATGAAGCAACGTTATGAACCTTTGGCTAAGGCTGTTACTCATAGGGCGGACCTGACATATGTTATAGGAGAATTGATTGGAGAATTGAGTGTTGGCCATACTTATGTTGGAGGAGGCGATTTTATCCATCCGAAGAGAATAAATGTCGGAATGCTCGGGGCAAAATTTATACGGGATGAGAAATCTGGTTACTATAAAATTACTAAAATAATGAAAGGTCAGAATTGGAATAAGTCCTTACGTTCTCCTCTAACTGAGATAGGAGTGAATGTGAAGGAAGGAGATTATCTAATAACCATAAACAGCAAGCCTACAAACAGGATGAATAATATATATGAAGCACTGCTGAACACTGTAGGAAAGCAGGTGACACTTCGAGTAAACACAAAACCTGATGAAAAGGGAAGTAAGGAAGTTGTTGTCATCCCTGTTAAGGATGAGCTTTCACTGGTCTATTACAATTGGGTGCAGAACAATATTGATAAAGTTAGCAAAGCGACAAACGGAAAAGTAGGCTATATCCATATTCCTGACATGGGCGTAAGGGGTTTAAATGAATTTGTCAAACATTTTTATCCACAGCTTCGCAAGAAGGCTCTTATTATAGATGTTCGCGGGAATGGCGGAGGAAGCGTTTCTCCTATGGTAGCCGAGCGTTTAAGACGGGAAATAGTAATGGTGGGTATGGCGCGAAATACGGCTCCTGGAACTGACCCTGGAGCAGTCATGATAGGGCCTAAAGTATGCCTGATGGATGAATTTTCAGCATCTGATGGTGACATATTCCCTTACCGCTTTAGAAAGTATAATATGGGAAAGTTAATTGGAAAGCGGACATGGGGTGGAGTTGTAGGCATCAGAGGTTCTTTACCATTTGTTGATGGAGGATCATTGACGAAGCCGGAATTTGCAGTATACAGTACAGAGGGAGATAAGTGGATTATTGAGGGTAGGGGAGTTGATCCAGATATATATGTAGATAATGATCCGGCCAAGGAATACGCCGGGATTGATGAACAATTGAATAAGGCTATTGAAATAATCATGCAAGAATTGAAGACAAAAGGAAAAGAACTGCCTGAGGTTCCTCCTTATCCGATTAAGAAATAGAGAGTGAGGAATAAATGAGCTTTTATGATTTGATTGTTTCGAGAAGGTCAATACGTCAGTTTAGACAGAAACGTGTGTCCAGGGATATTCTTGAAAGATTAGTCGACACAGCGCGCCTTGCTCCTTCAGCAGCAAACCGCCAACCCTTGGAATTTGTGGTTATTGATGAACAAAAGACTGTTAAACAAATCTTCCCTTATTTGAAATGGGCTGCTTATATTGCTCCTGAAGGAAATCCTAAACTAGGCCATGAACCCGCAGCTTATATCGTCATTCTTGCAAATACAGAGGTAAGTGAGAAAGGATATGAGTGGGATGTTGGAGCAGCTGTAGAAAATATGATCCTTACTGCATTAGAAGACGGAATTGGAAGCTGCTGGCTTGTATCAGTTGATAGAGACAAGGTGAGGGAAATACTCAATATTCCAGTTAAATATAAGATAGATTCAGTACTGGCCTTGGGGTATCCGGCAGAAACACCTGTTATCGAAGACATGAATGGTTCTGTGAAATATTGGAAAGACAATAAAGCTAAGCTTCACGTTCCTAAAAGGAAATTAGAAGATGTGATTCATCTTAATAGATTCTGATTTTACTTTCCTGCAACTGTGAGCTCTTTGATTTTAATTGTAGGTCCTGAGAAAGAACTTCGAAATTCAAGGTCGTTTCCAACTATTTCTATTTCGTTTAGAATCACTCCGAGATTTCCTGAAATCGTTATTTCTGATACAGGGTAGGCAATTTTTCCATCTTCGATCCAGAGGCCAAACGCTCCGCGGGATATGTCACCTGTAACAGGATTTAGACCATGACCGATGGTTCTTGTCAGAAGAAGGCCCCTTTTTGTTGAGGCAATTATTTCTTCTGGGGATGTTTTTCCTGACTGGAGATAAAAGTTATTTGGTCCAACACTATTTGCATCCGCATTACCTGTGGATTTAAGCTTAAGTTTCCTTGCGGCATAAGTATTACATAGGTAATTTTTCAATATCCCTCTTTCGATAACCGTGTTTTTTGAGACGGGGACTCCTTCTGAATCAAAAGGCCTTGATCCAATCTTTCCGGGAATTGAGCCGTCATCATATACAGTAACATTCTTATTGCCGATTTTTTCTCCAAGCTTATCAACTAGAAAGGATGTTTTCTGATAAATGGAAATTCCGGAAATGCAGGAAAAAAGAAATGCTAGAAGCCATGAAGTCATCATAGGTTCAAAAATGACCGGGACGTTCTGGGTTTTTATCTTTCTTGGATTAAGCTGTCGGAGTGTTCTTTCAACAGCTTTTCTTGCAATCATTTCGGGCGATTCTAATTCTTTTAAAAATCTTTTTGAGCATGACCAAAAACCTTCTGCTTTGTTGTCGGTATCTCCCGCCTGAAGTCCGATACCAAGGCTGCAGTATGTTTCATCATATTCCTTCAAGAACCCATTCGAATTGGCCAGTGCTATTTTGATTTTTCTTGTCTCGAAGCTGGCACCGTGAGAATTTGTAATTTTTTTCTCATTAAGTGCGATTTTTTCTGTTTCTTTTGCAAGTGAAATCTTTTTTCTTGAGTCAAGTTTTGAAATATCCGGATCAAAAAGCTTCAAGGAAGCGATGTCTATTTGAGTTTTACGTAATGGTGGAAGCCCGGCACATTCGTCGGGGTTGCCCAGAGTTGAGCGTTTTACTGCATTTTTTACGAGGTTTTGAAGGGTTTCCTTTGTTAAATCAGATGAAGTAGCAATGGCTGTCTTTTTATCCTTAATGATCCTAAAGCCTAATGCCCTGGAACCAGCCTCGACCAAGTTTTCGATTTCCCCGAAGCGGACATCAACATTGAATTCGCTGCTTTCAATAATAGCAACTTCGATTTCATCTGCTCCCTGGATTCTTCCGAAAGCAACAAGGCTGTTTGCAATCTCTGACACTGAGGACTCTTTTTTCTCGTTCACTTCAGCCCTCCTACTGTCATTTTGGTGATTTTTATAGTCGGACATCCATCAGTCACTGGCGCTGCCTGTCCTTCTTTACCGCATGTTCCGGTTTGAAGGCCGAATTTAAGGTCAGAACCCACCATTTCAATTTTGTTTAAAATATCTATATTTGTTCCTATAAGAGTGGCCTGTTTTACAGGAGTACTTAGTTTTCCGTCTTCTATAAGGAAACCTGAACTTACTGAAAAAGTAAACTTGCCGGAATCTTCAACCTGGCCTCCTTGGTATTTATGTGCATAGAATCCTCGTTTGACGGATTTAATGATTTCTTCTGGGGCATATTCGCCTTTATCCATATAAGTGTTACTCATCCGCGGTATAGGCAGACAGGTGAAATCCTCTCTACGGCCGTTTCCTGTTAAAGACATATTCAGAGATTTGGCTGACAATCTGTCCTGGAGTAATCCGGTTTGTTTTCCTTTCTGGATAAGAGGCGTTTTATTTGGAATTGTCCCTTCATCATCAATGTTGTATGAACCGCGAAAGTAAGGGATTGTTGGGTCATCATAAATATTTACTTGTTCATTGCCCACTTTTTTCCCTCTCTTGTTCCAGAATATTGATGTTTTTTTGCGTATGAAATCTGCTTCGAGGAGATGGCCGACAGCTTCATGAATCAGGACACCACTATGTCCAGGTGCAAGTACAACAGGCATCTCTCCTGCTGGAGGATAGGCTGCATCTAGAAGGGTTAAAGCTTCTTTTGATGCTTCTTTTCCTATTTCTTCGGGAGTAAGCTTATTCTTGAAATACTCAAGACCTACTCTTCCTCCTCCGCCCGAGAATCCCACTTCCTTTCGTTTTGATTTTTCTGCAATTGACAAACATGTAAGCTTGATAAGCGGCCGCACGTCAGATATCATCAACCCCTCTGAATTGACTATAGTGATATGCTGTGTTTGATCCATAAAGGAAACTTTTACTCTGTTTATTTTTGAGTCGTATTTTTGGGCAGAAAGATAAGTTTTTTTGACGAGAGATATTTTCTTTTCTAGAGATTCTTTATTAGATGGTTTTAAAACAGGGTAATAATTATTCTTTAACCTGAATGGGCTCAATGAATTTGAGTTTCTGACTGAATGTTTTGATGCAATAGAGGCTGCTGTGATTGCAGCTTTCTTTATTTTGTCAAAAGACAGGTTGCTTGTATATCCGTATCCTGTTTTTTCCCCTGATATAATCCTGATTCCGATGCCGAGGCAGATACTTTCCGCCGTCTCTTTAATGATATCTTCTTCCATGTTAATAAAATTGTAGGTTTTATATTCTAGGAATATTTCTGAAAAATCGCCTCCATTCGAAAGGGCAATATTTAGGATTTTCAGAATGTCATTGTTGGAGATATGAAAGTGGTCTTCATAAACCAGTGCTGAGTTGTCTTTTTGCATTTGTTATTTTTTTGCAATTATCTGAGAAACTCTTTCTTTTTCGCTGAGGGGTTTTCCAGATTCGGGATTAATAGCGATACAGGCGCCATTTTTTATTTGTGTAAAAACTTTTCCTGCGGCATGAGAATTACCGCTGAGGTGGGGAGCATCTAATAATCCTATCTTAACGGCCTTAGCAAGGTTAACGGGATCTGTCCATGGGTCTTCTTTTCCACAACCAAGGTCTTGAATTGCCTTCAAGAGGTATTTGGTTTCTTCGACAAGCTCCTTTTTTCTCTTATCTATCATTGTATCGTTTTTCATTGGGAGAGACCCCAAGAAAAAATTTTTGATTACACCTTCAACGATTTTAGCGCTTTCAATTATATCCTGAGATGTGGCAGCATGATCTCCTTCACAGAATCCAACGACGTGTACTATTTTAGGTTCTAAAGCCAGTTGGTAATAACAGGAAGCGGCAAGCTGGCCCTTGGCCACATCCGGATCTGTGGAGAGACTCGCCAAACCTGTTCTCATCTGGCGGATGGATGTGAAATTTTTATCGTGTAAAGATTCTATCAATTCTATCTTTGCCATCATTTTAGCCATGTCCATTGGCGGGGAAGTATTAACAGGGGTGTTAAACATGTACTGGGCAACATAATGCCTTGTTCCGACTTTTTTTGCATTATATGCAGCGAGAAATGCGGCAGCAACTGCGACTGTATCAGGAGCATCCCTAAGGCTCCAATGATGGGACTCATTGACTTCAAGCGGTATGTTATGATCAGCATACCATCTCATGGTTTCCTGGTTTTCTTTAATAGATTCAACAGGCAGGCGCTGTGAGCGTCCATCTAGCTGGTTGTACCAGAAGAGAGGGATGGCTCCCCAGGCTATGTTTATTGTATTAAGAGACATCTCTGCCCATTTAATCAGGTCTTGAGTGCCAGAGTAACACCGTATAAGTGGGAAATTTCCGCAGCGTGAAGCCTTATAGATGAGTTCAAGGTCCTCAGGTTTTCTCAAAGGCACGCCGCCAGCTCCGTCCTGTTCTTTTTTCATTTTATCGGGAGAGAAAAATTTTTCTTGAGCATTCTGGTCGGGTCCAATAGAAATAATATCAATAGTCTCGGATAGGGCAATTTCTCGAGCTCCATTAATGGTTTCTTTTACAGTTGGCTGCCCGAAATGGTGACGAATAAGAGGATACGGAGACTTAAATGCGATTCGAGCGATAAGACTCTGAGGAGGAACTTTTTTTACTCTTGTATCTTCGATTTTCCCCTTAAGAAAGGATATTATGTCTTCTAAAGGTTCATTTCCGCTGAAAACAGCATCAAAAAGGGGGAATTTGCTTGCGATCCTGGCTGCTGGAGGTGTTCCCCCAAACACAAAAGTCTTATCTTCCAAGCCATTTTCTTTGACCTTTTTTTGCAGAGAAGAAAGGAGTTTTTCCAGGACTTCAGGGGTCAGACGGTAACTAATGGCAATAACGTCAGGTTTAAAGCTTTTTATACCCGCTGTTAATTTTTCGAGAGATACGGCCGGTCCTAAAAAAAAAGTCTCATAGCCGAAGTTTTTAGCAAGTTTTAAAAAACTGAGTATTCCGGCTACGTGCACACAATTCCCAAGTGAAGCCCCTAATATTTTCTTGCTGTTGAATGAAGTCAAATTATATTTCCCCTGATACTGCCAGCAGCCTGATGTCCTTTATAGACATTCCTTTAAGTCCTAGTTTTTCGACTGTTCTTCCTTCTTTTAAGAAATCTTTTCCTCTCATGAATGAAGCGAGGCGGATAATGAATTCTATAGCCGGGGTTTTGACTTTCAACATGTCTCCGATCGATGCAAGTGGAACAAGGCTCATAGGGACATCCTCATCGATATAGCGGTGGTTAAGTCGGTCAGGTGCTTTAATGCCGAGATAGCCTGGATTTGCATGAATGGCTTCATAAAGGTCTTTTCCTGAAGCGCTGTAAGCCGTATAGAGCCAATTTTTGGCACTTAGTGCTTTTATGCCTAAAGCAGCTGCAACTTCCAGTCTTTCTTTATCCAATTTTTCCAATACTTTTGAAACGGACTTGCTGGCTCCCTGTATGTAGTATTCAAAGTCGCCGTGTGTTTCTTCGATCCAGGCAGCGTTAAGGACTGTGAGGGCAGGGTGAAAGATTGCTCCGATATTGTCAAAACTCGTTTTGAATATATTATCTCCAGGTACGAATTGTGGAAAAGCTCGGTTGATGACCTTTAAAACTCCCGGGATCCAATAGGCTGGAAGTGTGGCTAATGGAACGGAATTTTTTATTGAAAATATTTTTGCTTGGGCTGGTCCAAGAGCTCTCGAAGCATATATGAATGTCTGGGTTTCAGCTATAAAAGGGAATTTTTTGACTCCCTCTTTTTTAAGAGTATGGAAAAATTCCAATGCTCCTCCAGTGCGGCCTGGATTGAGGATCACTATCTGATTTTCTTTTAGATAAGGGGCACAAGTCTTTGCCATGAATCGATGACCATTAGCAGGAACAACCACCATTAGAATATCTACATTATCAATGCATTCTTTTATGTTAGACGAAGCAAGTTCAATTTCCCCGACTCCCTGAATCTCTCCTTCAACTTTGATCCCTTTTCTGTGGGCAATAAGCTGTAGCCTCTTTCTGCCTCGATTAAAAACGTTGACTTTAAAACCCATGATTGCCAGGTGGCCGGCCATAGCCATCCCTCCATGTCCAGATCCAAGGACGCAAAATTTCAATTCTTTAGCGGGTTTTTTAAGAAGGTTTTTAATATATTGCTTCCTTCTTGCATCAGTTTTATTTATTATTTTTTTTATCATTTTGTTTTCCCTGATATATAAATCATTTTTTTATCTGTTTTAAATTTTAGGCTTTTATCAGCCGCTTTTTTTGGCTGGTAGGTTTGTTTCACTGAAATATAGATGTATTTTAATAGAGATTGCTGGAAAAGGCAAATAAATTAATAACGGATGTGCTTTGCTTTTTTTATAAATGGAAAAGCAAGAATTATGATACTAATTATACCGAGAAAATATTCAAAAAGATTGCTGATTAAATGAATGCCAATACCTGACATAATGGCCAAACTTGGTTCGAAATTCATAAGTTTGAAAGTTAGGGCCCAAGCAGATTCCCATGTGCCAAAACCTGCGATTCCTTTAATGGGAAGGGCTCCGGTCATTTCAGCCCCTGTAGTTCCTAGAATGGTTTTGCAAAAGCTCAATGTTTTAAGGGAAAAGCCATGGCTTTTGAGCAGGGAAAAAAGAAGTAGATACAGTGAACCGTATTTTGCCAACCGAATGCCTAAAGAGAGGAAGAATATAGGCCAGTAGATTTTTCTTTTTTTAATTTGCTTTAAGTCTTCTATGGTCAGATGGATTTTTTCAGTGCTGACCTTTGCCCATTTTTTCTCTTTTAGCCGGATAGATTTTAGGAATAATCTGTATATTTTAAGCATGAAAACAGAGAGTTGGGTTATTTTCCATAGAATTATAAAGACAAGGAAGAAAAAAATTGTAGATATAACAAGTAGTGAAATACTTGATAAGGCCGTATTCCCGAGGCCAACGAAAAATATTGAGAAAATCAGAAATGGACTGAGTGTGAGAAAATCGAAGACAAAACTCACTACAAATGTTGATGTAGCAGCTTCAAAAGAAAAATTAAGTTTCCTGTTTAATATATAAATATATGAGAGTGAACCTATGCGAGCAGGAAAAAGATCAACAAAGAGATTCCTTATGAATGTAACCAGAAAAATATTTCCCCAGCTTATACTACTGGGGTGAAGAAGCCATTTATAACGCCATGCACGGAGCAGAGCTGAGGTCAGGGCAATGACTATAAAAGCAAGGAAAGCAGGATAATAAATCTTCGAGAATATTTCAAAGAGGTCTTTAATTTCAATTTGAGACAGTAAAAACCAGATAAGGATTACTGATACAATAAAAGAAAGAAGAATATAAAAGATATTCTTTTTTGGCATTAATTATATTTAATTGACTTTTTCTTATAATGTCAAACGTGGGTTATTCATAAAGAATGCCGATAGAATTAATATAATACCAAATAGCAGATGAATTTGAGGGGATGGAGAAAGCGACATTGAAAGATTCAGCCTTTCTGAGTCGATCTTTCGAGGGAACCCGACAAAGTCGGTCGGGCCTGATGGATGTGTGAGCACTGTACAATCAAAGGTGCGGTGTTAATGATGGCTTGGGGACATCATAGCGTTGCTTAAGATAAGCACGCGGAGTTCCAGCAGAGCCGAGAAGATCGGGGAGGAAATGGCGTTAAAAATCTTAGTGGAGCGCAGACATGCCCTCAAATTTATCTTATCTAAATCTATCATCGGCATTCTTTATGAATAATCCAGGTTATGTAATTGTTTAGTTTGATTTGACTGATGGTTGTAATAAATTTATAATCTTTCCCATGGACATAGAAAAAATTGACTCAATTATTGAGGCAGCCATAAAGGAAGATATGCCTCAAGGTGATATTACATCAGAAAATATTATTCCCCTGGATTCTGATTCCGAAGCAGTACTAATAGCCCAAGAAAAAGGAGTCCTGGCAGGAATAGATGTCGCTGAAAGAGTTTTTAAGATAATAGACCCTTCTGTTTCATTTGAGAAGCTTTTTAAAGATGGTCAGGTTGTAGAGAGAGGAGATAAATTGGCTGAACTACTTGGGAATTCAATTTGCCTTCTTAAAAGTGAACGGATAGCTTTGAATTTTCTCCAGAGGATGTCAGGCATTGCAAGCCTCACAAGAAAATTTGTTAAAGCTCTGGAAGGAAGCAAGACAAAGGTTTTAGATACCCGAAAAACAACGCCAGGACTGAGAATTTTGGAGAAGTATGCAGTAAAGATAGGTGGAGGAGAGAATCATCGCTTCAGTCTTTCAGACATGGTGTTAATCAAGGATAATCATCTTAAGATTGTTGGAAGTGTTCTCGAAGTAGTAAAACTAGCAAAGGAAAAGGTAAAACCAGGAACAAAAATTGAAGTTGAGACAAATAATTTTGATGAGGTTAAAGAAGCTGTTCAAAGTGGTGCGGATATGATCATGCTGGATAATATGTCCTTAGAAGGGATGAGAGAAGTCGTAAGATGGGTCAAGGGTAGGGTCCCCTTAGAAGCGTCAGGGAATATTGATTTAATCAAGGCAAAGGAGATTGCTTCTATAGGTATTGATTATGTCTCTGTTGGGAGTTTGACTCATTCTTTCAAATCTTTGAATATCAACATGGAATTTTTATGACTTTTAACAGCATCTTATCGCATTAGAACTGAATAATATGCTAAACGAAAAAACCATAAAAACAGATATTTTGGTGATAGGTTGTGGTATTGCCGGAGTCAGTGCTGCCCTGGAGGCAGCGAAAGGCGGTTTAAAAGTCATTGTGGTCACAAAGAATTCCAAGATTGAGGAATCAAATACTTACTATGCCCAAGGCGGAATCGTATCTTTAGGCAAGGATGATTATCCTGAACTTTTGAAAGAAGATATTATAAAAAGCGGTAATGGAATAAATGATCCAGACGCTGTGGAAATATTAGCCAAAGAAGGAAAAGTTTTAGTTGATAGAATATTAATAAAAGAATTAAAGATTCCTTTTACCAAAAATTCTCCCGATTCGTTAGATTATGCTCAGGAAGCTGCACATTCTCGAAGGCGTATACTTCATGTAAAAGACACTACAGGAAAGGCTATAGAAGAGAAGTTTATTGCCGAATTAAAAACATACTCTAATGTGACTATTTTACAGGACCATACGGCTGTAGATTTGCTGACGATTCCTCATCATTCGAAGAATCCCAGTGCATTTTATAAAGAGCCGCAGTGTATAGGGGGATATATTTTAGATAATGTATCCAAGAGAGTGAAAATTATTTTTGCTTCTTACACTATTCTGGCAACGGGTGGCTGTGGAGCTGTTTTTCTGAATACCACGAATCCAAAGGGATCCATTGGAGATGGATTTGCTATGGCTTATCGTGCAGGTGCCAGAATTGTAAATATGGAATATATCCAGTTCCATCCAACTTCTCTTTATCAAAAGGATGGGGAAATGTTTTTGATATCCGAGACTGTAAGAGGAGAAGGAGCTAGACTGAAAACTCAAGGTGGACAGACCTTTATGGAAAAATACAATTCCAAAAAAGACCTTGCTCCGCGTGATGAGGTAAGCAGGGCTATATATGCTGAGATGGTTAACAGCAATTTCAGCTTTGTTACACTGGATTTGGCATCTTATGCTAAGATAAATATCCGAAAAAGATTTCCCAATATTTATAATACATGTCTGAAGTATGGAATAGATATTACAAAAGATCCTATACCTGTTGTTCCTGCTGCTCACTACTGCTGCGGGGGAGTTCTTGTTGATGAATGGGGAAGGAGTTCCCTTAAACGGCTTATTGCTGTTGGTGAGGTAAGCTGTACGGGGCTCCATGGAGCGAATCGTTTAGCTTCGACTTCACTTTTAGAAGGTTTAGTCTGGGGAACAAGGGCAGCCCGGCATATAGTTGCGCATTTTGATAAGAAAATGCCTTATAAGGCCTCTGATATTCATGAATGGTATTATTCAGATAAACAGGAGGAAATTGACCCTGCCTTAATCAATCAGGATTGGTTGTCTATAAGGTCTACGATGTGGAATTATGCTGGAATTATCCGGACGAAAAAGCGTTTAGAAAGGGCAAGGGCAGACCTGGATTATTTGAGGCACAGGATTGAGAAGTTTTACAAAGAGGCCATAATGGATCCAAAAGTTGTGAGTTTAAAACACGGTATCCAGGTAGCAATCTTGATTACCTCTGCTGCTTTAAGCAACCCGATAAGCCTTGGTTCACATTATATAAAAGATTAATTTTCCTGGATTATTCATAAAGAATGCCGATAAGTTATAACAATTAAAACTAGCTTCGATCGTTCTCCAAGAAATCCTCATAACTACCTTGACTCATACGTTCTCTATAATAAATTTTAATTATATTATCAGCAATTTTTACCTTTCAGGCGAGCCGATCTTACCGCATCTGCTGCGTTACAGCGCATTCGTGGTGAAGGACCACAACTTCATGTGCTGTGCCTTGCATCTGCGGCAAGCTTGGCTCGTGAATCATTCAGGACTTCCTGAATTATTCATAAAAATTGTTGATAGAATTAATATAATATCAAAAAGCATATGAATTTGAGGGGATGGATGAAGTGACATTGAAAGATTTAGCCTTTCTGAGTCGATCTTCGAGGGAACCCGACAAAGTCGGACGGGCCTGATGGATGTGTGAGCACTGTAGAATCAAAGGGACGGTGTTAATGATGGATAGGGGACATCATGGCGCTGCTTAAGATAAACATGCGGAGTTCCAGCAGAGCCGAGAAGATAGGGGAGGAAATGGCGTTAAAAATCTGAGTGGAGCGCAGACATGCCCTCAAATTCATCTTATCTTAATCTATCATCGGCATTTTTTATAAATATTGACTTTTTGTGGTGGAGAAATAAAATAGCTTATTCTATAATAAAAATACGCTGGAGAGTACCATGGCAGATATCGATAATGTTAAAGAAACATTGAATCTTCCTAAGACTTCTTTTTCTATGAAGGCGAAGCTTGCCCAAAAAGAGCCTGAGATCCTAAAAAAATGGGAACAAATTAGACTTTATGAAAAGATCCAAAAGAAAAGAGAGAATTGTACTTCCTTTGTGCTTCATGATGGGCCTCCTTATGCAAATGGGAATATTCATTTGGGAACAGCCCTGAACAAGATTTTAAAAGATTTTATTGTGAAAACAAATAATATGCAGGGATATAAGGCCCCTTATATCCCCGGTTGGGATTGCCACGGGCTTCCGATTGAGATTAAGGTTGATCAACTACTTGGAAAGAAAAAAGAAAGCATGTCTGTAATAGATATAAGAGAAGAATGCAAGAAATATGCCTTGAAATTTGTAGATATTCAGAGAAAGCAGTTCAGGAGGCTGGGGGTTTTTGGACAGTGGGATAAACCTTATTTAACAATGGATCCAGAATATGAAGGTGAAGTCTTGCGCCATCTTGCAGCTTTTTTTGCTAATGGCAATGTTTATAAGGGGAAAAAACCTGTCTATTGGTGCTGCCACTGCCGTACTGCACTTGCTGAAGCAGAAATCGAATACAAAGACCGCAAATCCCCTTCTGTCCATGTGAAATTTCCCGTTGTTTCTAGGCTTTCTGAAAAATTTCCGGAACTGAAAGGGAAAAAAGTTTCTGTTCTTATCTGGACCACGACACCCTGGACGCTTCCTGCTAACTTGGCTATTGCTTTCCATCCGAATTATGAATATGCTGCTTTTGAAAATGGTGAGGAAGTCTATATCGCTGCCAGACGCTTGATTCCTGTAATCAGTGAAGTATTAGGCTTTAGAGAGCCCAGGATTTTGACATGTTTTGTTGGCAAAGAAGTAGAAGGGTTAAAGGCCAGGCATCCGTTTATTGATAGAGAGTCGATTTTTGTTTTGGCTGATTATGTTACACTTGATCAGGGAACAGGGTGTGTTCATACGGCTCCTGGTCACGGTCAGGAAGACTATTTGACGGGTCTGAAATATAACCTTGATATTTATAACCCTGTGGATGACGAAGGGAAATTCATTTCTCAAGTTGGAAGATACGCTGGAATGAATGTTTTCGATGCTAATGAAGTAATAATCCAGGATATGGATAAAAATGGTACTCTTTTGGGATCCAGTGAGATTATTCATTCATATCCCCACTGCTGGCGATGTAAAAATCCTGTGATTTTCCGGGCCACTGCTCAGTGGTTTATTTCCATGGATAAGAATGATTTTCGGAAAAAGGCACTCGAGGAAGTAAAAAAGATTAAATGGATTCCGGGCTGGGGTGAAGAAAGGATTAGTAACATGATAGATGCTCGGCCCGATTGGTGTATTTCGAGGCAGCGTTCATGGGGAGTTCCGATTCCAGCGTTTTATTGTCAAAAATGCGGTTATATTCTTGCCAATGAAGAGATTACACAAAGAGTTGCAGATATCTTTTCCAGGGAGGGTTCTAATTCCTGGTTTACTAAGAAAGTAGAAGAGATTTTGCCTCTCGATACAAGGTGTCCTGAGTGCGGTTCAACAGAATTCAGTAAAGAGAACAATATTCTGGATGTGTGGTTCGAGTCAGGAGCCAGCCATAATATCCTTGGAAAGAAAAAGGATCTTCCTTGGCCTGCGGATATATATATCGAGGGGCATGATCAATACAGGGGATGGTTTAATAGTTCTCTTCTTATCGGACTTGCAGCAAAAAAAGCTTCTCCTTATCGAACTTGTATAACTCATGGTTTTGTTCTTGATGAACAGGGGAGAGGAATGTCGAAATCCCTGGGAAATTTTATCGAGCCGGAAGAAATCATATCTAGAAATGGAGCAGAAATTTTGAGACTGTGGGTGGCCATGCTCAATTACAAAGAAGATGCTCGTTTCGGAAATGAAACTCTACAACGTCTTGTGGAAGCCTACCGTAAGATAAGGAATACATGGAGATTTATCTTGGGGAATATTCATGATTTTTCGCCTGATGAAGATTCAACCCCCATCGATAAAATGGAACTTTTCGATAGATGGATACTAGAAAAATGCTCTCGGATAGGGAAGAGGATTCTCAATGCTTATAAGAATTATGAATATCATATTGTATTCCATGCAGTTTATAATTTTTTTACTGTCGAGTTGAGTTCATTTTATCTTGATGTTATCAAGGATAGGCTCTATTGTTCGGCAAGAGATTCTGTTCTGCGAAAATCTGCTCAAACAGCTCTTTTTAATCTTTTGAAAACAACCCTTGTGTTGATGGCTCCAATTTTACCTTTCACAACCGAAGAAGCCTGGGAACTAATTCCGGATTTTAAAGATAAAGATGAGTCCATTCATCTTGGACTTTTTCCTTCATTTCCCCAGATTTGGCTCGGATCCGATGCTTTTCAAGACTGGAAAGACTTGGGGATTATAAGAGAAGATGTACTGAAGGAGCTTGAGCTTGCACGGGAAAAAAAGCTCATAGGGAATTCTCTGGAAGCAGGAGTCAAATTAAAGGTTCCAACTACCCAGAAAAATCTTATAGAAAAATATGAAAAGGAGCTTCCTTCGCTTTTTATTGTTTCTACTGTTGAGATTGAAGTCCATGATGGAGATATAATGGAAGTGGAAGTTTCCAAGGCCAAAGGACAAAAATGTCAGAGATGTTGGAATTTTTCTACTTATGTAGGCAAAAGCTCTAAATATCCCTACTTCTGCAGGCGGTGTGAAGAAGTAGTAAAGAAGTTAGATTTATGAAGAACAAAAGTTTCTATTTTATATTTATCTTTTTTTTAGTAGCTGTAGACCAGCTGACTAAAACAATTGTAAACAGAAGTATGGGTCTTTATAGTAGTATAAAAGTAATCCCGGGCTTTTTAAATTTGACTTATATTAGAAATAAAGGAGCAATCTTCGGTTTTTTCTCCTGGCCTGGTAATTCACTTGTTTATATCTTCCTGACATTAACTTCCTTTCTTGCTTTAAGCTTGGTTATATACTATTTTTTTAAGACTCCTTCTTCTGAGAAGCTTATGAAAATTTCTCTTTCTCTTATTCTGGCTGGAGCACTTGGTAATCTAATTGATAGAGTGTTCAGAGGCTATGTGATTGATTTTGTAGATTGTTACATTAAAAAATGGCACTGGCCTTTTTTTAATGTAGCTGACTCGTGCATAACTATCGGAGCTTTATTTCTCATTTATATTTTTCTTTTTAAGAAAGGTACAAAATGTTCCCAATATTAGTAAAAATAGGCCCCTTCACTATTCATACCTATGGTTTCATGATGGCTCTCGGTGTAGCTTTTGCATTATGGTTTATTTTTATTCAGGGGAAGAAACATGGCCTTGAAGGTTCAAAACTCATTGATATGGCTTTTTATACGATTATTATTGCATTAATTGGTGCTAAAACTGTCCTGCTGGTTGGAAATTTTTCTTATTATAAGAGATATCCTGGAGAGCTTTTGAATTTGGCCCGCAGTGGGGGAGTTTTTCAGGGTGGTCTAGCCTTCGGCTTTGTTTTTGCCGTGTGGTATTTGCACAAACACAGGATTCCTACATGGAAAACAGCTGATATTGTTGGTGTTGCTATAGCATTGGCACATGGCTTCGGCCGTATTGGGTGTTTTTGTGCTGGTTGCTGCTTCGGACGTGAATGTACAATGCCTTGGGGTGTGACTTTTCATAGTGAATACAGCCATAATCTAACAGGAATTCCAATTGGGACTGCACTTCATCCTACACAGCTTTATGAGTCTGTCCTAAATTTTTTAAATTCCCTGATTCTCTTTATTATACTGAAAAAAAAGAAATTTGATGGACAGGTTTTTTCGTTCTATATTATAAATTATTCCATAATAAGGTTTTTTGTTGAATTTTACCGTGGAGACCATCCTGATAATACTTACCTCATAAAAAATCCTTCTCCTTACATGAGCCTATCTTTTCCTCAGCTTTTCTGTATTGTAGGTTTAATTACTGGGTTGGTGATGATATTCATTTTTAAAAAAAAGAAGCGTGCCTAAAAAAGAATTCGTAGTTACTACCTGTTTAGGGAAAGAACAAAGGCTTGATATTTTTCTCACAGAGAAGGTTAGAGCTTTGAGCCGCTCACAGATAAAAAAGTTAATTGAGAAGAAAAAGGTTAGGGTTGATGGTGTTTTAAGAAAATCGAGTTACAAATTGCAAGAAAAAGAAAGGGTGGAGATTGATTATGAGCGTCCAGACTATAAAGAGAACATTCCTGAGAATATTCCGCTAGAATTAATTTACACTGATGAACATATTGTTGTTATCAATAAGCCTTCAGGTTTGGTGGTTCATCCGGGGGCAGGCTATAAAGAGCATACACTAGTCAATGCGTTACTCTACTATTTTCCTGAAATTAAAGATATTGGCCCTGATGACAGGCCTGGCATTGTACATCGTCTTGATAAAGAAACATCAGGAGTGATGGTTGTTGCCAAAACTTCAGAAGCTTACAGGAGGCTTCAACGCCAGTTTAAGCAAAGAAAGGTGCAAAAACTTTATCTTTGTCTGGTGTGGGGGAAAATAACCGCTGAGGAGGGTAGGATTAGCTGGTCTATTGGACGTCATCCAACTCATGGAGAAAGAATGTCTATAAAGAGTAGGAAACCGCGTAAGGCGGAGACACTCTATTCTGTTAAGAAAAGATTTGCAAAGTTTACCCTCCTGGAGGTAAAACCACTTACTGGAAGAACTCACCAGATAAGAGTTCATCTTTCCGCTTCTGGTCATCCTCTTGTAGGTGATACTCGGTACGGCCGCCGTAAATCCACGAATGTTGAGTGTCCACGTCTTTTTCTTCATGCTTTTAAGCTACTGTTTAACCATCCAGAGACTCAGCAGAGGGTTGAATTTTCATCTCCTTTGCCGCAAGATCTGAAGTCTTTTTTAGAAAATCTGGATTGATTGTTTTGTTATATAAGTTTGAGGGAACATTTATGATTTTGTCTTGAGTAATAGGGAATTTTTATAGTATTATAATCCTTACTAATTTTGTTAAAAATTAAATTTTTAATTTAAACCTGGATTATTCACGAATTGAGATTGCAACAGATGCAAGGCACAGTGCATAAACAGGCTAATTTAGTATTGATATTCATATGTCTTTGGAGGCTTCGAGATGAAAGATTATACTGCAGATAAAATCAGGAATGTTGCTATTATAGGTCATGGCTCCTCGGGAAAAACCTCTCTGACTTCCGCGTTTTTATTCGATACGGGAGTGACTTCAAGATTCACCAGAGTAGATAGCGGCAATACTGTAACAGATTATGACCCGGATGAGATTGAAAGAAAGATATCAATCAATTCAGCAGTTTGTCATTTGGAATGGAAAGACCATAAAATTAACATTATTGATTGTCCTGGCTATACTAATTTTTTATGGGATACAAGAGCCAGTTTGAGAGCTGTAGATGCAGGAGCAGTTGTCATATGTGCTGTAGCCGGTGTGGAGGTTGGAACAGAGAAAGTCTGGGAGATGCTAGAGGAATTTGAGATCCCGAGAATAATTGTTATAAACAAGCTGGACCGGGAGAATTCCAATTACAAAAGGACGCTAGAATCCATTCGTCAGTTTTTTGGACGCAAGACTGTTATGATCCAGCTCCCTGTTGGAGAGGAAGATAAATTCTCCGGAGTCGTCGATTTAATCCGTAAAAAAGCATATATGTTTGAAAAAGATGGGAATGGGAAATTTAAAGAAACTGATATCCCTGCTGATTTGAAGGATGAAGCAAGAAAGAGAATTGAAGAGTTAACTGAGATGGTTGCTGAAAATGACGAAGAGTTGATGGAAAGATACTTTGAAAATGGGGTACTTTCCCCGGAAGAATTGATAAAAGGACTAAAAACAAGTATTTCTAAAAGGCAGCTGTTTCCCGTCTTTGTATCCTCTGCATTACTAAATATTGGAGCACAGCCAGTCCTTGGTGGAATAGTCAATTTTTTTCCTTCGCCTCTTGAGAAGAATGAGATAAAATTAGAAAAAGGAACATTAAAGCCTTCTATTGAAGAACCTTTTTCTGCTTTTGTTTTTAAGACAATTTCCGATCCTTACACCGGAAGGATTTCCATTATGAGGATATATTCAGGAAAAGTGAATCCGGATTCAACTGTAACGAATACAACGAGGCGGCGGGATGAAAAGCTAGGTGGTCTGTTTTTCCTACAGGGAAAAGAGCAGATTCCAGCGGGTCAGGCAAAGGCAGGTGATTTGGTAGCTACTGCAAAATTAAAATGGACTGTTACAGGAGATACCCTGGCGGCTAAGGGTGCTGCTAATAAGTTCCCATGTATTAAGTTCCCTGAACCTTCTGTTTCATTTGCGATGGAACCGAAGACACGTTCGGATGAAGATCGAATTTCACAGGCCATTCATCGGATTACAGAGGAAGATCCAACAGCAAGGATCGAGAGGGATCCCGAGACCAATGAATTGATCATTTCTGGAAACGGCCAGCTCCATGTTGAGATTATTACCAATCGTTTAAAAAAGAGGTTTAACGTGAATGTTAGCTTGAAACCTCCAAAAATTCCTTACAAAGAGACAGTTAAAGGGAAATCAGATGTTCAGAGTAAATACAAAAAACAGACCGGCGGCCATGGCCAGTATGGAGATGTAAAGATCAAGATTGAGCCATTGCCCAGAGGAAAAGATTTTGAGTTCGAAGATAAGATTTTCGGAGGGTCAATTCCTAAAAATTATATTCCTTCAGTAGAAAAAGGAATCCAGGAAGCACGGAAAAAAGGAGTACTTGCCGGTTATCCAACGATTGATTTCAAAGCCATTCTATATGATGGGTCTTACCATGAAGTTGACTCTTCGGATATTGCATTTAAGATTGCAGCATCTATGGCTTTCAAAAAAGGAGTAAAGGAGGCCAAACCAACAATCCTTGAACCTATTATGGAAGTAGAAGTCTATACACCAGAAGCTTACATGGGAGATATTATGGGCAACCTCAACGGCAGACGGGGAAAAGTACAGGGGATGGAGCAAAAAGGGAATATGCGTATCATCAAAGCCCTGGTACCAATGGCTGAAATGCTGGATTTTGAGCCAATTCTTACTTCCATTACAGGAGGAAGAGGCTCTTTCCTAATGAAATTTTTACACTATGAAGAAGTGCCAGTCCATCTTCAACAGAAAGTCATCGATGGTGCAGTGAAAGAGGGCAGGATTAAGCCTGAAGAAGATGAAAAGTAGGCTGACTTGGGGAAGGCTGGGTCAGCAGTGTTTATAAATAATTCACTTTAGGTATTACATAATATTTTTTAGGAAGGGGAACATATGGAAAAGAAAAAATTTAAATTCAGAGCATTTACAGCACTGATTATGCTGTGGTCTTTGATAATTGAAACTGTTTCCGGTGTTGTCTTATATATTGTTCCTCCTGGGAGAATAGCCCACTGGACCAATTGGGAACTCTGGAGTCTTAATAAGGAGGGATGGGAAGCCATCCATACGATTTTTGGCTATTTGTTTCTTATTTTTGCATGCATACACATTTATTACAACTGGAAATCAATACTGAATTATGTAAGGAAAAAGATTAAAGCTGGTCTTAGAATGAAGATTGAGCTTGTAACATCTCTTCTTTTAATTGTAATCTTTTTCATTGGAACAGCCATAAGTATTCCCCCATTTAGCAGCATCATGAATTTAAGCGAAAAATTAAAGAATTCCTGGGAAGACAGCCAAAGGAAGCCTTTTATGCCTAATGCTGAACTTTTTAGCTTTGATGTGTTCCTGAGAGAAATTGGAGTCTCGAAAGATGCTGCATTTGAAATCTTAAAGGCTAAAGGGATAAAGATAAAAGATCAGAATCTTACAATTAAAGAAATTGCTAGAGATAATAAAATTGCACCTGTTGAGATTTATAATATATTGATAAAAGGCCTTCCACTTGAAGAAAAGGAAAAGACTGAAAGAATTCAGGGTTTAAACAGAACTTCCTCGGGGCAGGGGTATGGATGGAAAACTATAGAGGATATTGCAAAGGATGTTGGGATTCCTGTTGAGAGAGCGGTTGAGATTTTACGTTCTAAGGGGATTTCTGTGAGAAAAGGGGATATGCTGAAAACCATTGCCGGCAAATATGGCAAGAGGCCAGTTGAGATTGTAGAATTGATTAAAGAAGGCAGATAGAATTTCATGAAGATTTGTTAGCTTGAATCAGAATTTATCGGTGTTTCTTAACAAAGAAGAGCATGAATCCTGAAACGATTGTAAGAAATAAGGAAAAATAGAAAGGTGCAGACATCCCTAAGCCTTCCCACAATAATCCGGCAATGAATGAGGCTGGAAGGGCACATAAACCGATTACCATCTGATATCCGCCCAGACAGCTTGCCTTGAATTCTTCGGGTGCAAGCTCTGAGACAAATGTTTTTTGGACAGGCTCTAAAGCACCTTTATGGGCTCCGTATAAGATAAAAGTAAAAATAATCATCATTTGGCTGGGGCTTAAGATCAGGATCAAACAGACTAGTGCCCACAATAGGAACGAGAGTATCAATACAGATTTTCTTCCGATTTTATCCGAAAGCTTTCCAAAAGGAAGAGAGAAAAGAGAAGCAGATGCAGTATATATCAAATAGAGAACAGGGACAAAACCTACCTTGAAGCCAGAATTCTTGGCATAGATTAGTAAAAAGGAATAACTGAAGGCCCCCAGAGCGAATATAGAACTAAGGATAAGAAAAAACGTGAAATTTCTATCCAGGTCTTTTAGGGTGATTCCTCTGTATATTTTAACTTTTTCTGATTTTTTTTCCTTGATAAATAAGAAGACGAGAAGAGCACTAACAAAAGACGGAATAGCTGCAATGGCAAAGAGGATTTTATATCCTAATATTTTAAAAAAAATGATGCAGACAATTATCCCGAATACTGCCCCGAGGTGGTCCATGGTTCTCAGGAAGCCAAAATTTTTCCCTCTGTTTTCATCTGTTGATACATCAGCCACTATTGCATCTCTGGGAGCACTCCTTATTTTTCCTGTCCGGTCTATGATTTTAAAAGGGATTAGATGAGGCCAGATTGTTGAGAGTGAATATCCTATTCTTGAGAGAGCACCAAGAAAATATCCGGTCCAGATAAAGATTTTCCGTTTTTTGAGCCTGTCCGATAGATACCCTGAAACAGCAGTAGAGATAGAAACTAAAGCGTCTCCAAGGCCGTCTAAAAACCCCAGGGCTGCCATGTTGGCTCTTAAGATTGAAGTGACAAAAATAGGCCAGATAGGATGGATAATATCCGAACCTAAGTCATTCAGGAATGAAGTCCATGCAAATATCCGGACTGTTTTTCTATTTTCTATATCCTGCTTTTGCATTGGGTATTAATATAATTTGAAAGAATAGAATTGTCTAGCTAGTGTTCAAATGTTATCATAACTTGTCCACTAAAAGGAGGAAGAGATGAACATTAAGAAAATATCAGCAGTTTTTATTTTGATTTTTGTTTTTTGTATTCTTCATGGAGAAGGAAAAACTGTCAACACTCCTGCAGAAAAAGTAAATTTCACTCAGTACAGCCAGTATGAAGAGATTACTCAATTTCTGAGCTTTGTTGATAATATGAGTAAGGAAATGTCAGTTGTGATTGTAGGCCGTACACTGGAGACAAAGGATTATGGATCAAAAGATCTATATTTGTGTATTCTTACTGAAGAAGGAATTGATTGTCCGGAAAATCTTAACAGGAATAAACCCACTTTTTATCTTGTTGCCGCAAAACATGGGAATGAACAATCGGCAAAGGAAGCTGCCCTTTGTTTGATTAGAGACATTGCTGTTGGAGAGCTTAAGCTCCTGCTTAAGAAAGTGAATTTCCTTATCATCCTCCAGGCTAATCCCTATGGAAACTTCTTAAACCAGCGCCGCAATGAACAGAACCTTGATTTGAACCGCGACCAGGTCAAACTGGAGGCCCCTGAAGCAGAAGTCATTAATCGTGTTTTCAGGACCTGGATGCCAGAAGTGACGATGGATGTCCATGAGAAGGGTGATGATTATTACAGAGTCAATATTGGCTGTGTTTCTAATATAAATATCCACTCGGATATTCAAAAATTTTCCCGGAATCCCATCCTGCAGGAAGTGGAGAAAAGCCTGAAAAAGAAAGGTATTACATTCCATGAATATTTGGTTACTCAGGAGATGGGAATTGACTCATCTGCTGGAGTTAATTACAGCCGTGAAGACACAGGAAAAAGGGAGATAATGAAGCGCTTTAGCACAACGGATCTCAATGATGGCAGAAATAGTCCTGGCATCTATGAAACTCTTTCATTTATTCAAGAAGGTGCTTCCCGCCATGACCTCAAAACTTTGAAGGAAAGAACCCGCTGGCAGTATTTTGGAATCAGGTTTTTTTTAGAAAGTATTGCCAGGCATGGCATAGAGATAAACTCTATGGTCCGAGGCCTGCGCAAGAATCTAATTGATAAGGCAAGAATTTATTCCGAGAGTGATTTAGTCCATTTAAGGATGAAATATGCCAGGGATGAAAAAGAACCTACAATAACCATCAAGAAATTTGAACGCATTCAGACTAACGTTCGAGGAGTGCTAAAAGTTGATAAAAAAGCAGGAGACACACTCTTTTTATCTGATATAATTCCTTATCAGTACCCTTCAAGCTATAAAGTTGTTGAGGAAACCATTGAAAATTGGTTCCCCAATGTAGAACCATTAATCAGTGTGTCTCGTCCTTTAGGCTATATCATCCCTTCTGGGCATTTGGATGTTGTCGAAACATTGCTTAGGCATGGTTTAAGAGTAGAGACTTTTGTAAACGATATTTCTGTTGAAGTGGAAGCTTACAAATTCCTAGATGTTATTCCGGCAAAATATGATTATCTCCCTCCTGAGAAGATCGAGGTGGAGAAGAAGGTACTGAAAACGATAATTAAAAGAGGCGATTATTATGTAACATGTGCTCAGGATGGGGCTAGTCTGATTCCATCCCTTCTTGAACCTCAATCTCTGTATGGATTTATTCGCTATTGGAAGTTCAAGTTAGTGCCTGAAAAGGGAGATTTTTTCGCTATATTAAGATTTGTAAAAAAAGTAGATTTGCCTGTTATCCTCTATAAGAGATGGAAAAGGTAGCTATCCTTGATTGTTTAGGCTATTTTCTAGAAGATATTTTACTTTTTCTCTGTGAGCTCAAGATAGATAACTTCAACCAGGCTGAGCCATGGGCGTCTGCCGGCTTGTGCAGGCCGGTCCTCAATATTAAAAATTTTCTTGATTTCATCGAGGGATTTTCCTTCCTGGATGAGGCTCTTTATTTTTATCTGTTTTTCTTCGAGTGCTTTTATCAGTCCTTCGATATCGCTCCGGCTAGCGATATCACCATGGCCGTGAATAAAAGTGTCTGCATCAAGTTCAAGTATGCTTTTTAATGTTTTTACAAGTCCGAAAGAACTTCCATTCTTATGGCGGTGAATTAATGGGTCTCTTCCAAGGAAGATAAGGTCTCCTAAGAAAGCAACTTTTTCCTCAGGGAAGAGGATAACGATGTCTCCGCTTGTATGGGCTGGGAAAAAGTAGAATAATTTTATTTGCTTATTTCCCACGTAGAGATCGAGCTTTTTTGAAAATGTTATGGTTGGAAGATAGAATCTTTGTTCTGGGTTTTTGAAGGCTTTGTCCATGTCTTTTCTCGTTTGATAATGGGAAATGATGTTCAAATCCACTGGAAAACCTACAAGGCCGTTGACATGGTCACCGTCACTATGGCTTAAGACAATATATTTAATAGGATTAGTGGTTAGTTTTTTAATTTCAGCAATCATCTGTCTGGCTGATTCGGCACTCATTTTTGCGTCCATCACAAGGACCTCTTTTTCTCCAATAAAAAAAGCTGTATTTGCGCCACTTCCGCCTTTCACTTCATAAATATTCCCTTTGACTTGATGTGCTTTACATGGAGGGGGCTGGTTTTTCTCTTGAGCAATTCCGGCAGAAATAGAAATAATAAATATAAGGCAAATAATGGAATAAAGTTTAAAAGTATTTTTCATGAGAGGGCTCCTTTTGAAAATTGATATTTTTAATATATTATCTTTATTATAAAGATGTCAATTGTGGAAATAATCTCTGGGGCTTTTATTTGAGATCAACTGAGGTTAGACCCCATTTGAGTTTGAACCCCATCTGAGAACATTTTTGAGAATCATTTGAGCAAGAAGGGATGTAGATGCTCTGGTCTTTATGGTCATTTTGAGAGGTGAGTATTTTTTCTTGTGACGTAAGGTATCCATACCGGGCAGAGGCTAGGAGTCCCGAGATCTCCATCCCCGCGAATAACTTTGAACTCAAATTAGACTAATGGGGGAGAAAATTTTCCATCACCCAAATTTCTTTGACTTGCATATAATTGTGGAAGGCAATCTGTTCTCCAGCAGGGTGTACATCCAGACAGTCTATTTTCTTATCCGTTTTCCAGAGCATTTGAGGCTCTCCCCCTTCTGAGGGGATTTCCCAAAGGCTGGTGCCATCTTTTTCGCCTTTGGCAAAGAGAACGGATTTCCCATTAAATGACCAGTCAAAAGTCCGAAGAAATCCCGGCTCCTTTATTATGAGTAATTTCCTTGCTTCTCCGCCCGACACAAGCATAATCAGAAGCTTCCCTGTGCCTTCTTCAGCGTCGTAGATTTCAAAAAGCAATCTATTTCTATCAGGCGAAATGGTAAGATTTCTCAGTATATTGGGATCACAATAAAGTTGCTGCTTCTGACCTGATTTGACTTCGTGTTTCAAGATGCAGCCTTGATTTACATAGAAAACAGCTCTTCCATCCGCTGACCGTTCGCCCCTGATATTGGCCCATTCACCAGTATCCAGACTTTCCAGAGCATATTCGGCCATTTGGCTCACTTTCCCATTATCAATGTTGATCCGGTAAAACCCTCCAACGTAACCTTTTTTTCTCTCCGGATTATAGAAAGATGTGACCATAATGGAGCGGCCGTCTGGGGACCAACGGGGATTATTCAGAAACTTTAATTTACAAGACACTTCGCGGTCCTCTTCAGTTTCGAGGGAATATATATGGAGGACTTCCTCAAAAAAACCAGGTCCTGCAGGTTTGAGTTGCTCAAAAATATAGGCCATCTGTGTGCCATCGGGTGACCACTGGGGGCAGCGATTTGAACCTTTGAAGGGCTGTTTCAGAGAAAATTGAACTTTACCCGTATTTAAGTCTATAGTAGCAACAGAGGAATTAAACCAGCTTCGATACGTGCTGAAAAAATAGTCGCCATTTTGAGTAAATCCCAAGGGAAAAATTTTCCCGATATCGCTTTTAATCATTTGGGGAGACCCTTTACGCCTACCATTTTCGACCGGAATCATCCAAAGGTCCATGGTTCCTGTGCGGTCGCTGATGAATATCACTTCCTTCCCACCCGGAGCCCAGCCCAACAGCTTGTCGTTGGCTGAGTGTTCTATCAGAGGGATTTCCCGGCTACCATCTGCAGCAAGAAGATAGATATCGTAATTATCGGAATCTTCTTCGACCGGAAGGTCAAAAGCGATGTACAGGTCATCGGGTGAATAGCAGATGCAATCTTGTGTTGTCTGTCTCACCTCTGATTTCTTGATCACATGGAGATCTCCATCACTGACCCAGACCCATGCGATCTGGAACTTCTTGTCTGTTCTGCTGTACATTCTGACCGCAATACGTTTGCCATCTGAAGACCATTGGGCTGGATAGATCTCAAAATCTTTGTTGCCGTAAAGAATGCGAGAGGAGGATCCATCAATTCCGATGAGTCTTAATTCGATATAATAATTATCATCAGAAAGTTGCTTAAACCAGGAGTAGGCGATTTGCTTGCCATCAGGAGAAATTCGCGAGTAAAAGGCATGTTGCCTGGGAGATTGCCATGTTGCATCATGGGTGAGGCAATGCTTTTTTCCAGTCGCCAATTCGTGGATGGCTAGATCTCCTGTTTCCCAGTCTATATAAGAGAGATAGCGGCCGTCTGGGGAGGGGCTTCCGCGAAAATCCACACCAGGACCTGACCAGATCTGGCGGATAATGAACTCTCTTTCCCCTTTCTCTGTTAATGCCTGAGCTTTGAGAAGATTTGAGATTTTTTCCCTGGCAAGCCTGACCTCTTCAGTTTGCTCGGGATAACCATCAACCACTTTCTGGTAGGCTTTGAGTGCTTGCTCCATACCCAGTTTTTCATAGCACATGCCGATTTGAAGCTGAGCTTTGGCACCCATTTCTCTCTCTTCAGGGAAGCCGGTTATAATCTTGAGAAAAAGCTGGATGGCTCCCTCCATGTCACCCTCTGCTTCTTTCTTAAAAAGGGCTTCTTCGTAGAGTTGTCCGGCTGACTCCTGGGGGAAAGCTTTGGGCAAAAAAAATAGAGTAAACAGAATTGATAATGCTATGGCCATAACAAGCGAAAGCGAGATTTTCTTTTGGCTCATATCCACCAACAATCTTGCCTGTTAATATTCTCTCTGTGCATAGATCGTATCAAATTTTTCACCACCGTCGGTTAAGATTGGATTAAGATTGCGATGCATTTCGATTAAGAGCTCATTTCCCTATAAATTTGTATCCAACTCCCCTGACACTGATAATGAATCTTGGGTTTGCTGGATCGTCCTCAATTTTCCTTCTCAAGTGAACGATGTGAGGATCAATTGTCCGCGGTGAGACAATGGCATTCCCCCAGGCTTCATCGAGCAGGTTATCCCTGGTTAACACTTCTCCTTTATGCTCGATGAGATGCTTGAGTAGGTTAAATTCCAAGGCTGTTAAATTTAGCTTCTTTCCAGCCTTATGCACTTCGTGACTTTTGATGTTAATAGTTACATCACCGAATGTGTGGACCTCTCCAACGTCTTCCTTCTGCCGCGTCCTTCTTAAAATCGCTTTCACTCTGGCAACTAACTCTCTGGTGCCCACAGGTTTGGTGACATAATCATCAGCGCCCAATTCCAGTCCAATCACCTTATCCATCTCTTCGGTCCTTACTGCTGTTAGCATCAAAATAGGGGTGTTTTTGTCCGCTTCCCTGATCTTTTTGCACACCTCGAAACCATTGAGCTCTGGTAACATGATATCAAGGATGATCAACTGGAAATCTTGGTCCATGGCCTTTTTCAAGCCCTCCTTGCCGTCTGAGGCAGTAGAGACTTTGTATCCCTCGAACTCAAGGTCATCTTTTATTCCCATAAGGATGGCATTATCATCTTCAACAACCAGAATCTTATCCATTTTTATCCATATCTCCTTTTAATGGTATTTTTAATGTGACCTTTGTTCCTATACCGCGCTCGCTTTCTAGCTTTACCTCACCTTTATGCGCCTTGATGATATGAGAGACAACTCCAAGACCTATCCCGCTGCCCCTTATTTTATCGTCATATGCTCTGTCAGACCTGTAAAACCTGTCAAACACTTTTTTCTGTTCTTCCTTGCTGATCCCTATCCCCTTATCTTCCACTTCTAAAAACACATTCTCTCGGTCGGACCAGGCTCGAAGATTTGCTCTCTGACTTTGTCCCCGGTATTTCAAAGCATTATCTAGCATATTGAAAAGGGCCCGAGAAATGGCTTCCTTATCGGCTGAAACTTTCGGCATTTGCTTCGGTATCTCTGTTATCAGTATAAATTTCTTCCCGACAACCTGTTTTTGAAAGCGAGAAGCAACATCCCTTGCCAGTTGGGCGATGTCTGTTTTCTCAAAGCGGTATTCTTTCATATCTGCCTCTATTTTGGAGAAATCGAGAATGTTTTCGACCAGCCGGCTCAAGCGATCGGTTTCATCGGTTATGGTTTCATAGTACAGTTGTTTTTTTGTCTCTTCCTTAATCCGACCTCTCTTGAGAAGTTCGGCTAAATAACGGATGGACGTCAAGGGTGTTCTGAAATCATGGGAGACTGTGGAAACAAATTCTGATTTTAACTTAGCTAGTTCAAACTCTTTGGCTGTAATCCTGATAGCTAAAAAGCCTCCCAAAAGTATGGCCATTACGAGCGCTGCCACAAAAAGGATATAAATATTTCTCCTCAGAATATATTTCCTCCCGGCTTCGCTGGGATTGTCTTGGAGGATATTCACGTTCCAGGGTAGGAAGTTTTCCTCAAAGCTTTTTGAAAACGCCAAGGAAGGAGACTGCTTCTCTTGGATCCATATATTTTTTCCGGCCACGACATCCCCAGATTCATCTCTTATCTGGATATGCCAATCTTCTTTTAGAGGAAACCTTTCCAATATTTTCGGCAGAAGATTTGCGGCGAGAAATCTGATGTCGATTTTCATGCCCAATAGTACTTTTTCATCGATGTATGTATAACTGATCATATAGACTTCTTCTTCAATCTCCTGGCAAAAATGGGCAAAAATTCCAGGCAATGTTCTTGGGGCATGATTTTTTTTCTCAATCAAGGGCGCGATCCTTTGAGCAAGATTCTCTAGTGTGTTCATCCGGCCTAGTTTTTGTTCCTCAATCTTCTCCAGCTTCTCCCATTCTTTGATAAGGTTCTCATTATTGTTTGTTTCTCTTATTTCTACGAGGGCAGATTCAATGGTTTTTCTGATTTTATTCCGGTAAAAATAAAAGCGGTCCTTTTTCAACTGCCATTTTGATTTGAAAATGTTGCTGTAGAGTTCAAGGAATGCTTCGACTTCTTCAATTTTTTTACCCATATTGCCGTTGATTGTTCCTATTTGGTATCGAGCTAATAATCCGAAAGGAATTCCATCAGAGCTTATCTCATCAGGATATTTTTTTAAGATCTTTCGGTAAGCTTCCAGTGCTTTCAGGTTTTTTCCGGATTTTATATAGCAACGGCCAATGCAATTCAGTAGTATTGCCCATGAGGCGATATCGGAAGTTTCATTCATTAATTTTTTGTATGATTCTATGGCCAGATGATAATTTTTCGTACGAAATTCGCATGTTCCTGCTCTTTTGAAATGGAAATCGGCTTCTATTTCAATCGGATGTTTACCTGAAAATTCTCCTTCTCCCTGAAGAAAATAAAGCGGTTTAATCAGCGGGAAAGACATTCTGCCTTGTGCGTTGATAATAAAAATCTCATCGGTGATTTCTTCTTCCTCTGCTATCCTCCTGCAGGTTTCTTTAAGGACTATTTCTTGAGATGAAATTTGATCATTCCGGATTGATCTAATTATTCTCTCCTCAGCTTCTGATACAATCGCTCTCACTTGATCAATGAGGAGTTGGGCTGTTCTCGCCTGTTCTTCTTTTATCTCCTTTTCTTTAACCAGCTTTCCCCTTTCGGCTTCACGGATAGCAAGAATGGTAAGGATGACGCTCAAGAGGATTGTCAGTCCAGAGAAAGCTATTATTGCCTTTCTTTTCCAACCCAGCCTTATCTTCACGGACAGTGCATTCCCAGAAAAATCAATGTGGGAAAATCACATGTTCAACGAAATGATGTTTTGCAACGATTTCCCCTTGGAAAAGGTTATACCAGGATAAGAACGAAGTCAAATGATTCAGAGCGGGAAAGATGGACAGTTTGAGATGAACTGCGTAAGCTTGAAAAGTTACTTGGCGTCAGGAATTGGGGGAGAGGAGATGGAGTTTTTTTTGATCTTAAGTACACATACTCTCGACTTAATGGGAAATTTAAATGAGTTTGGATAAGCCTTCTATTTACTGCGGGTCCAGGTTGTTACGAAAGAAAATGGAGTTGTGGCCGTGAGGGGTATCTTGGTTTCCCATCTTTTTTTGTTTTTGAGGAGTCTATAGGTCTCTTGAAAAACAAATTCGTCGTCGATTCTAATTGTCCATTCATCTGAAGTGACTCTAGAAATCTCCATTTCCTCGACGTTATTGCTGCTTACAATATTATGAAAATCACCACAGGCATCCTTAAAAGCCTCGAATGAGTTACGGACATCGATCATTACCCAGCCAGAAGATGTGATGCTACCTCCTTCTATAGCTTCAATATCACAATCTACTCTGATTATCAGGCATATCTCCTTATAATCACAAGCTGGATGGGGTTGATTTTCCAGAAACGTCTGCATACAAGTTGGGGGTACCTCCTCAATTGGATCTAAACAATCAGAAGTGGGGAAATAACAACAAAAGTCTGCGGAGTCAATAAGTGAAAGATTTAAATACTGAAAACCAACTTGACTGTAATTCGCCGGATCTGGATCATTTTCTATTGTTAATTGAAAGTAATATCCTGTCGTTGGCCCGCCTTTGTATTTCTTCACACTCACAGTGACGTTATTCCCATCAAGCTCAGCGTATGGAAATCCATATAGATTAGTACTGTCGTACGGAATTGTAACTGCCCAAGTCTCCTTCACGGGCTTCTTGGCATCGAGAGAATTAATCCCCATAAAAACTAAAGCCGCCATTAATGGGATCACCAAACCCCATCGTTTTGAGTTATTAAACATTTTCTCCTCCTTTTTTTATTATTGTTTTGTTAATTTTGTGTTTTATCTTTGGCATCACCCCCTCTTCAGAAGAAAACTTACACCATCTACAATATCATTATAAAGTTTTATGAATGTCTGTTGGTTAAGGTTGTGTTGTGATTTGGTTGAGAATTGATGTCGTTTTTTTATTTTTTTTATCTCTTTAAAGAGTAGCTACTATGATGAAAACTATAGGAAGATTAAAGGGCCGCGTTAAGCTCTATTGTTGTTTATCGCCACAAACAGAGGGTTCATCAAATGAGCCAGGGCGATGAGCACAACACATCCGATCACGTTAAACCACAGGTAGGGGATCTCGGTGAAAAAATAGCAGGCTAATACAGCCAGCTCTGCGATGAGGGCCGCAATAAAGGTGGCGTTTCCGCCGATATTCTTGAAAAAGAAAGCTATTAAGAAAATTCCTAGAATCGTTCCATAAAAAAGAGAACCCAGAATATTTACAGCTTCGATTAGCGACCCTATACGGTTGGCAAACAGGGCAAAACTGACGGCATAGATCCCCCAGAAAACTGTGGCTAATCTGGATGCGATGAGATAATGCCGATTCGAGGCGTTTTTCTTGAACACACGTTTGTAAATATCTACGATAGTAACTGAGGCCAGGGCATTCAATTCAGCAGAAGTGGAGGACATCGAAGCCGAGAGAATAGACGCAAGAATCAGCCCGACCAGTCCCACCGGTAGGAAGTTTATGACAAAACTTAAAAAGATATAGTTGATATCGTTGGTGTCGGCATTCGGATCAGCTTTTTTAATGAGTGCAGTGGCTTCTTCTTTGATCTTTGACTCCGATTCTCGCGATTTCTGCAGCATTTGGATGGTTTGATCTAAATCCGAATCCGCATGGCTCTTGATGGCGGCCAGCATATCCCTAATATGAGCTTGTTTCTCTTTATGGACGCGCTCATGCCTGGTTTCAAGTTCCTGATAAGCTTGGGAGTAGGTGCTGTTTTTGATATTGGCGGTTTCGACCGAATTGAAAAATATTGGGGGTGTCACGAACTGGTAAAAAACAAAAATCATGGCTCCGGTGTAAAGAATGACGAACTGCATAGGAACCTTAAGAACCCCGTTCGCCAGTAACCCGAAACGACTTTGTGCTATCGAACGTCCGGAGAGATAACGCTGCACCTGCGATTGGTCCGTTCCGAAGTAAGAAAGGGCCAGGAATGCTCCTCCGATCAGGCCAGACCATATGTTGTAACGATCCTTCCAGTCAAAAGCTAAGTTTATGACGTTTAATTTCCCCATTTTACCCGCCACATGGGCGGCATCCAGAAAGGAAATGTCGGACGGCAGTAAGCGAAAAATCATGAAAAACGCTGCTCCCATCCCCACGGTTATGATACCCATCTGCAAGATATGAGTTCTATAGACGGCATCGGTACCGCCGGTGGTGGTGTACAAGATGACAAGGCCGCCAATCATGAAAATTGTGAGACGAATATCCCACCCGAGAAGCACTGAAATGATCAAGGACGGGGCAAAGATAGTGAATCCGCAAGCTAATCCCCGTTGAATGAGAAAGAGAATGCTCCCTAACATGCGGTTTTTCAAATCAAAACGCTTCTCCAAAAATTCATAGGCCGTATAGACTTTTAGTCTGTGGAAATAGGGGACAGCCGTAATGGAGAGGATGACCATGGCGATGGGGAGGCCTAAATAGAACTGCACAAAACGCATACCGTCCATATAGGCCTGTCCCGGGGTGGAAAGAAAGGTAATGGCGCTAGCCTGTGTCGCCATGATAGAAAGCGTGATTGTGTACCATGGCGTCGATTTGTTCGCCAGAATGTAACCATTGATGTCTTTTTTCCCTCGGGTTTTCCAGACACCATAGACGGTGACAAAAATGAGAAAAGAAATCATCAATATCCAGTCAAAGTTGCTCATGGTTTACAATTTTATCGATCTTAAGGCCGAAAATTTATGGCGTTTTCTGCTAGGCCATCAATATTTCCTCATAAAAGGCTTCGTATTGAGGAATGATTTGATCTGCATTGAAAGACTGCGTGGCTCGTCTCCTTGCTTGGTGTTTAAATAACTCATGTTTTTGTGGGTTGCTCAGAAGTTCGATGGATTTTTCCGCCATTTTTTTTATTTCACCCACAGGATACAGATATCCTGTCTCGCCGTGTGTGATGACTTCCGGTAGACCCCCGGTTTCTGTAGCGATCACCGGAACACTGCAGTTCATGGCCTCGAGCGCCGTCAATCCAAAGCTCTCCTGTTCGCTGGGCAAAAGAAAGAGATCGGCGCAAAGGAACAAAGATTCTAAATGATCCTGTTCCCCCTGAAAATACACATCGGCACTGAGTTTCAACTCTTTGACCAATTGCTGGATGAACAGCCGCTCCGGTCCGTCACCGATCAATATGAGTTTTGCCGGGATTTTGGCATGAACCTGCTCGAAAATACGGACAACGTCTCCCACTCTTTTAACCGGACGGAAATTGGAGGCGTGCATAAGGATCTTTTCTCCATGAGGCGCATAGGATTCTCGATTACAATGGATGCGGCTTTGTACCGGTTGAGTGGGGTCGATAAAATTGTAGATTACCCGTATCTCATGCTGAATGTCGAATTCTCGGATGGTACGCTGTTTCAAATAGTTTGAAACTGCAGTGATACCGTCGGATTTCTCGATAGTGAATTTTATGACCCGGTAAAATGATTGATCGGCCCCGACCAGTGTTATATCTGTTCCATGCAGAGTGGTGATGATTTTTATCCCCTGCGAATTCAAAATCTGTTTTGCCAAATAGGCACTGGCGGCGTGGGGGACAGCATAATGGGCATGAATAAGCTCAAGATCATAGGCCTCGACCAGTTCCACTAATTTTGTTGCCAGTCCAAGAGCATACGGCGGATATTTAAACAGCGGATAGCTCGTAATTCCTACCTCATGGATAAAGATATTCTGATGAAAAGAACGCAAGCGAAAGGGGGGAGCATAGCTCACAATGTGGATTTCGTGCCCTTTTTTGGCAAGGCCGATCGCTAATTCCGAAGCCACGACACCGCTGCCGCCGTGTGTCGGGTAACATACTATTCCGACTTTCATGGTAAATGCTTAACCTGAAATATTCATAAGACCATGGATCTTCATGGAATCGTCTCCAGATATTCTGGGTCGAAAAAATCAACAGGATCATTGATTTTTATTACTTCCCGAACCAGAAAAGGCTCGCCATATTTTACGCCGATATATGTACCGTATTGTCTGTCTCGAGTTTCGATTCTGTCCAGGAATTCAGGTCTGCTGAGCAGAGTTTCATCATCTCCGAATTCTGCCTTATCCTGATGGTGAAATTGCGATTTGTAGGAGAGAATAGATTTCATCTTTTGTGCGTGAAAATCCGAGATGTCAACAATAAAAGACGGATTGAACTCGAAGCATGTCTGGTAGTAAATGACTTTGTACGGCTTATAGGGCTTCTGATCCGGTTTCAGTTTTTTTAGTCCGGAGAGGTAGGCAGCTTCACGAACGAGATGAGACGCTTTTTCGTGGTCAGGATGGCGGGAGACCCAGTAGGGAGTGAAAATGATTCTAGGTTTATAAGTGCGGATCTCCTTTATAATTTTAATCTTATTCTCCCATGTGACTTCAATCCGACCGTCTGGGATATCCAGCATCTTGTGAGAAGCTAGACCCATAATTTTAGCGGATTGTGCAAACTCTTGAGATCGGATTTCGGCACTGCCCCGGGTCGCCATCTCTCCCCGGGTTAGCGTAATGACCCCGGTTTTATACCCTGAGGCTCCCAATTTTATGATCGTGCCACTGCAGGCCAACTCCACATCGTCTGCGTGAGATCCGAAAGCTAATGCATCGAGTTTCACTTCAATCTCCAGTTTGGGTATTTACATCTTTTATAATTTAAAAAGCTGATGATCATGATGTTTTATATCAACAGCTTGGTAAAGTCTGTCCATAAATGCAAAGCCATATTTTATAAGAAATGGGGTGATGTTGAATACCCTTTCCTGTAAGCGCTGATTTGGGTAAAGACTACTTTTCGCTAGGTGGATTCGCTGCGTTATGATGGTGTTCTGTTTTTTGGAAGCCTTGAGAATCTTCTTTTCCAGAAGGTTAATTTGGTGATGGATTTTCCTAATAATAAGATCGACTGATTTTTCCAGCGTAGGTTCAAAAGCCAACGTTTCCTGCTTGATGTCTGTCAAATCCTTGTCAAGATGAGATGCTGTGGTCTGAAAAGCTTTATCAAGAGATTTAGGGATTTTTTCTTTAGCGATTTCATTAATTTTGGCATCCGCGTTCCGCCATATATCCTGAACTTTCAGGCTGTAAGTTTTTAAGACTTTGTCCACATTTTTTTCGATAATGGTGAGACTTTTCCTCGGATAGATAATCGGCATTGGTAAACTGAATCTTTCGTAAACCTCTTTCATCTGTGCAAAGTAGGCTACTTCACTCAGTCCCCCCACATAGGCGACGGTCGGCAAAACCGTGTCCTGATACAGGGGACGCAGCAGGACATTAGGGCTGAATTTATGAGGCTGCTTCTCCAAAAGTTGGAGAAGTTCATCTTTCTTAAACGTTTGTGGCTTACCTTTTATGCTGTAATCGTCATCCCTGAATTGGATGCTGTCTCTTTCGTCCTCCACCAGAAATAAATTCAATATCCCCTCATGTAGTTGAATTTGTGTTCTGTAGTTTTTTTGTGTCAATTTTCGTGAAGTTTCCACGGCACACTGTGTTGAGGGTGAGTTTTGGGCGATCTCGGTATAAAAAACATCTTTCCCCAGGTCCTTTAAGTCAGGATGCCCGGCATCAATGAATATAAGACCATAGGACTTGAACAATCGTGTCATCCACTGTGCAAAAGCTTCAACAAACGATCGGCCGGGCTGATAGGCCGTGCCCAATTGCGATAGGATTTCCGGTTTGAATTCGGAATCACGGGTAAGATCATTAAGTTGTTTAATACAATTCGAAATTTCCGCTGAGAGTACGATTTTCGAAACCGGTTTTTTGAGGTTGGATAAATGCCCCTGGTATTGAATGTCTTCAATCTGGTTTTCTTTGTCTAGTAGGGTAATGTGATTTATCTCTTCAAAGTCGTGATCATCCGAAGCCAACCAAAAGACCGGCACAAAGCACCCCAGGATGTTTTGGTTGAGGGATTCGGTGAGCTTGATTGTTGTCAGCGCTTTGAAGATGGTGTAGAGGGGACCTGAGAATAGTCCGACCTGCTGCCCAGTTACGACTGCACAGGCCTTATCTTGAATAAACTTTTTGATATTCCCGATAGTTTGAGCTCCACATCCGTAGCTTAGATTTAACTCTTTTAATATGGCGGCCAATTGTTCCCGCGGAAGGTCGCGTGATCTGACTTTCTCGGTTTGCAGGGAGTATGCGGTTTGATCGCGAAAATTACCTGTAAAAAATTCACTGACCTTGTCGTACTCATAGAAATAGTCATATACGAGAGATGATATGTTGGGCAGCTTATTTGTCGGTATTACCATCGGGGACTATTCAAATACAATGGATATCGGGAACATAGCCTGAATCTCTGTCGTCCTCTAATCAAAAGCTTTGGTAAAAAGATAGAAAAGCACTATGATCAGGGCCAGATTCAGCAAGACCACCGTGTACAGCCGGTTCCATGAAGATAAGATGGGCGGCTTTTCCTGATCTATTTCCTTGTTCTCAATTCGTTCGTTTTTCATCGGCATCTCCTGACGAAATCAAGTTAGCGAAAAGGCGATACGCACCCGGAACACCCGCCGGTAGTTGCCGGAACCAGGAATATCCTGTATAGATAAAAATGCCTTTCCCATAGCGTGCGTACAACAAACCTCCTTTTTTATCCGACTCATTGGTGTCGGAGGATGTAAGAATTGGTTCATATCTTTCGTCCCATCCCGTAGCAAAGTATAAACCTCTTTCTTGTACCCAGCCATCAAAATCTTTTTGTGTGATTTTGTTGGGAAAATTTAAGAGAGGATGTTGTGGGTTGAGGAATGCGACCGGAGCAGTTTCTTCGCTCACCCGATCCCGCCCGATAGTAAAAGGATAAGGACCAATGTTTTCAGTCTGTAATCCGCGAGACACATTGTATTGGACGATGAAGGTCCCGCCGTCCTTGACGTACTGAAGAAATCGCGGATAGGTATTTTTAAGACGTTCCCTGGTGTTGTAGGCTCTTATACCAGCTATGATGGCATCGAATTGGTCAAGATCTGCTCTTTCCAGCATATCATCATCAAGCAGTGTCACCTCGTAGCCGAGATTAAGCAAACTATCCGCGACTTCGTCACCGGAGCCCATGATATAACCGAGTTTAGTTCCCGCATGCTTAATATCCATTTTGATGGCCTTTACGCGGCTTTCGGGGAAATACACCTGCCTTTTGATGTGGGGATGGGAAATTTCCACTATATCTCGGTCAAACTTTTCCCCGTTTATCTCTGCTACGGCGGTCAAGATGGCTTCATCTGAATTCTTAGGCGGAGTGACTTTAAACGTGACCTTCGTTTCTTCATATTTGTTGGCCAAGACAAATGGAATGCTTTCCGGGGTGACACGCCACTGTACAGGTGCCGCGAGGCGGATTGTACCTACTATATTCGGAGAGTGACTTTTTAATTTCACCCGAAGTTCCTGGGGATCATCCTTGGTGAAAATTTTAACTTTGTCTTCTATTTGAACTGTAACCCTAGGTCTGATTTCAAAAGGCCTGTATCGTTCACCAGCAACTCTATCCGTCCATCGATAAAGCAGTGGAACAGAGTACTCTAAAAGATTGCTGTCGGTGCTTAATTTGATATTCACACGGATCGAAAGCGGATTTTCATCCAATCCGATAAGGTTTTGTTCCCGGATGGAAAACATTGCTTTTTTTGGGGGGGATTTTAGCCAGTAGGGTTGTGAAATCGGAAAATCCTTGGGAATTCGAATGGTTTTCACAAAAGTTTGAGGGTTGTTGTTTTTGAGAAGGATGTTTAAGTCAGAATCAGAAGCAAGTTCATAAAAATCTATTTCTTGAATTCTGAAGGAGTATTCCGACCGATTGACGATTGTGGTTTGTATCTTAATCTCATCGCCGGGAGCGGCAGCAAAATCAGGTGAAACTGCCTCAATCCAGAGTCCTGCACAAGACTGGATGACCCGCAGAAGTTCTTCTTTTTTGATCTTGACCCAATATGTCTCATCTAACTCGGTCAGTTTAGTATAGACAGCCAGCAGGCTTGGGAGGGATTTTGATGGGTATTGAGGATCAAAAGTGTCTATAATCTTAGCCAGCATGCGTTCAACCTTTTGGCCACCGGGGACTCGCTGCCAGGATGTATCGATTCCGTCGAAGAGATCCGTGGTCGTAGGGGTACCCTCTATGAGTTGGTAGTAGTCGTAGCGGGCTCCCCGTCGACCGGCCGCGCCGAATCCCTGACTTTTGTGCATGGACCTGCTTTCCGCACCGATTTCCGAGTATGATTTGCCAAGCAGAGGATTGTACTCGCCGGTGTTAATCGTTAGGGCATCGGCCATCTCTTGCTGACCGCGCCGCCATCTGTTCCAGAATAATCTCTGGGCCTGCCAGGCCTGTACATACTGCAATTGTTCTGGAAATTTATTAGAATCTGCGGCCGCACGAAAAGCTTCCTTGGTCAGCTTGCCGGAGGCCGCGTGGTGGCCATGGCCGCTGTAGCCCTCGGCAAGAGAACGGGCGATGATCACATCCGGACGGAAGATTCGAATGACCCAGACTATGTCGGCCAGGATGGCTTCTTTTCCCCAAAGAGATAAGGTTTCCTCAGGTGTTTTGGAGTAACCGAAATCGATGGCGCGCGTAAAAAATTGTTCGGCGCTGTCGTTGCGGCGGGCGGCCATGAGCTCTTGGGTTCGGATGATCCCGATTTCAGCCCCTTTTTCAGGGCCGATCAGGTTTTGGCCCCCGTCACCACGCGTAAGGGACAAATACGCTGTGCGATATTTTCGGCCTATTGAAAAATAGGCCAAGGCCGATGTGTTTTCATCATCTGGATGAGCTTCGATGTAAATAACACTGCCGAGAACATTGAGTTTATGAAGAGCAATCTGCAATTCTGCAGCATTGAGGGGTTCAATCTGGGGAGGGATCGCATTCAAGTTTAGAAATAACGTACATACAAAGAGGATAGCAATATACTTTTTCAATTTTCCATCCATTTCAGGCTAGATAAAATTAAGGTGCTTAATTGCATATTATTGAATGTCTAATCCTAACTAATGAGAACGAGATTTGATCTTATTAAAAGAAAATAAATACAATAACGAAAGTTCGTAAAAGAATCTTGAGCTCAGATTTTGTTTATTCTTTGGGCAGCTCGATTTTAAACGGCACCTTTAATTTTTCCCAGTAGAGGAAGGCGGTTGCGGATGTTCCCGCCAGACTGTCAAATCCGAATATCAGCCACTCTTGGTGTGGAGCCTCTACAGGAGTCACGGTTACCCGGAGGGCATCTTCTTCCTGCTTATAGGAGAAGCTTCCCCAGGCGGAGTTGTTCTTGCTGAAGATGATGATCCAGTCGTTTTTTGAAGGGATCATATGAATGCCGTATTTGCCCGCCGGCAGTTTATTCCCCTCAATAAGGACGTCCTTGCTGAATTCAATAGTCGTGTTTTCGTTAGCGCCGGTCCGCCATGGAAAGGGTTTATTATTTGAATATTTATTTCCGGGTGCCATGCCGTAAGGCACGAGTTCGCCCCAGATTTTTCTGCCTTTGACCCCCGGCCTGCAGTATTCGATGGTGATATCTGTGTCAATTCCCAGTCTTTGTGTAACGCTGGCTTTCAGACTTGCTCGGACTTTATTTCTTTGGGCGAAAGTGGTTGAAGGCAGAATCAGGAGAAAGGATAAGATCAGGAAAAAACTGATCATGCTAAGTCGTTTCATTGTTCCCTCCATTTTAATGCCAAAGCTAATTTAAAAGTTTTGTTAAAAGCAGGTTAGTTATTACTATAATTTACTTAGAATGTCAATCATTTGTACTCGTTGTTCTCGTTCAGACACATTAGTGACACTTTAGAAGAGAAATTCCTCGATCTCTTGAAGGATGCTGACCTGGGTATTCCTGAGGTTGAGGTTGTGAGGAAGAGGACTCCGAGGCTGTGACACTAACCCCTTAATAACCTCGCTAATAAAATGCTCTATTTTCAAAATAATGAATAGGGATTTAACAGTAAATATTTGCCTTAAGTTATTGATGATAAAGAAGATATAATGCCGAAGAGGGGACTCGAACCCCTACGAGCGAATTATGCTCACTAGCCCCTCAAGCTAGCGTGTCTACCAATTCCACCACTTCGGCATCAGAGCTGCGAAACCGGCCTCAAAAAATGCCTTTAGACAAAGACTGCCTTCTCAAAATAATTGTTATTTTTCCTCTTGTTCTGTGCTTTTCTTCTCTTCTTCCTGTTTTTTTTGCTGATCTGGAGCTTTTTGTTCCTCTCCTTTCTTCTTCTCGCTTTCTGTGACTGCTGCAGGTTGTTTACTTTCGGTTTCTGTAACTGCTGGAGGTTCTTCCCCTTTTACTACGGATTTGGCTCCTTTAGCAGAAAGAATCCAAAGCCCTATGGAGGTAAACATAAAAAGAACAGCACAAATCGTTGTGACTTTTGACAGAATATTCGTCGTGCCGCGGGGTCCAAAAATCGATTGACTTCCACCTCCGCCAAATGTACCTGCCAGATCGGCTGATTTGCCTGATTGGAGCAGAACAACAATAATGAGGATAAAACAAACAACAATATGAATTAAAGTAATTAATGTAGACATTTTTCCTTATATGCTTTTAATGCTTCCTTTATAATTTCAATAAATGATTCAGCTTTAAGTGATGCTCCTCCGACCAAAGCTCCATCTATATCTTTTTCTCTTAATAATGAAAAAGCATTGGCCGGTTTAACAGAACCGCCGTAGAGGATTATAGCACAGAAACCGGTCTCGTTTCCATATTTTTCTGACAGTTTATTTCTTATAAAGTTGTGAACTTCCTGGGCTTGAGATGGAGCAGCGGTTAGGCCTGTTCCTATTGCCCATAGGGGCTCATAGGCTATTACTATCCGGCTGACCTCTTTTCTATTGAAGTTTCTTAATCCCTCTGTTATTTGAGTCTCGACTTTCCTTATCGTTTCTCCTTTTTTCTTCTCTCCCAATGACTCCCCGATACACATGATTGGCACAAGTTTATGAAATAGGGCTGATTTGATCTTTTTGTTTACTGTTTCGTTTGTTTCGCCAAAATACTGGCGTCTTTCTGAATGGCCTATAACTACATAAGTACAACCTGCGTCTTTTAGCATGGTAGGGGAAATCTCTCCTGTAAAAGCACCGCTGTCTTCCCAAAAGAGATTTTGTGCACCAATATGAATGGAGCTTCCCTGAAGTACTTTTTTTGTTGCGTATAATGCTGTAAAAGGAGGGATGATTACTATTTCAGCTTCAGTCATGTCCCTACTTTTTTCTAGAACTGTTTTGACCAGTTCAGATGCTTCGGAAATAGTCATATTCATCTTCCAATTCCCAGCGATGAATGGTTTTCTGATATTGAATGCCATTTTATTTCTCCCTTAAAACTTCAATGCCTGGAAGAGTCTCATTAGCGATGAATTCTAAAGATGCCCCTCCTCCAGTTGAAATGTGGGAAATGTTTTTATCCAATCCTGCTTTATACACAGCTGCAGATGACTCGCCACCGCCGATTATAGAAAGGGCATTAGAATTTGCGATTGCCCTGGCGATTTTATTGGTTCCTTTTGAGAATTTGTCGATTTCGAATACACCTAAAGGGCCGTTCCAAAAAATGGTTTTTGCCTCAGAGATTATTTTTGAGTATTTATCCACTGTTTTTGGTCCTATGTCGACTGCCATGAAGTCCTTAGGGATTGGAAAATCTTCTATTGTTAGGCTTCTTGATCTGGGTTCTAATTTAGCTGCTATGATATGGTCTAAAGGAAAATGAATTTGAACACTTTTTTCCCTAGCCTCTTTTAAAAGCAAGAGTGCCAGTTCTTCTTTGTCTTCTTCGATGAGAGAGCGGCCGACATCGAATCCCTGGGCAGCTAGAAAAGTGTATGCCATTGCTCCGCCTATGAGGATATTATCCGCTTTATTCAGTAGGTTTTGAATGACAGGTATTTTGTCCGATACTTTAGCCCCTCCAAGAATTATTGTATAAGGTTTTTCGGGAGAATAAATCAGTTTACTCAGATACTTAATTTCTCTGTTTAGTTGAAACCCCCCTGCTGATTTTTTTACATATTGAGTGATGGCGATGATAGAAGCATGGATCCTGTGGCAGGTGCTGAATGCGTCATTGACATAGAAATCTACATGTTTGGCCAATTTCTGTGCAAAGTATGTGTCATTGCGGCTCTCTTCTGGATAGAACCTAAGGTTTTCAAGAAGAAGAGCCTGACCATTCTTAAGTAACATTTTTAATTTATCGACTCTCTCTCCGATAACATCATCGGCAAAGGTAATTTCTTTAGAGGTCAACTCTGACAGCCTTTTTAACACAGGTTTCAGGCTTAATTCTGGGATGAATTTCCCTTTGGGGCGTCCTAAATGCGAGCCAATTATGACTTTAGCGTCTTTATTAAGCAGATAATTCAGAGTTGGCAAAACAGTCCTTATACGGTTGTCATCTGTAATTTTGCCTTCTTGTGTAATAGGGACATTAAAATCCACGCGTAAAAAAACAGTCTTTCCCCTGAGCTTCAAATCTTTTGGAGAAAGCATGATTCTCACCGTGAGATAAATCTGGCGAGGTCAATGAGACGGCATGAATAACCCCATTCATTGTCGTACCATGCAAGCACTTTTACCAGGTTATTATCTATCACTCTGGTGAAAGGGCCGTCAACAATAGAAGAATAGGGGCTTGCCATGTAATCGACAGAAACAAGAGGCTCTTCTGTATAGTGAAGTATTCCCTTTAGTTTTCCCTCAGAGGCTTCCTTAAAGGCCGCATTAATCTCATCTGGAGTGCTGTTTTTCTTTAAAACGGCTACAAGGTCAACGAGAGAGACATTTGGAGTAGGTACTCTAATAGCTATTCCATCAATTTTTCCATAGAGTTCAGGGATAACAATTCCTGTAGCTTTCGCCGCTCCGGTTGTTGTAGGAATTTGGGATATGGCTGCTGATCGTGCTCTCCGAAGATCTTTGTGCGGGGAATCGAGAATCTTCTGGTCACTTGTGTAAGAATGAATCGTTGTCATGAAGGCCTTTTCAATGCCGAACTTCTGATGAAGGACTTTTGTTGGGGGGGCCAAACAGTTGGTAGTGCATGAGGCATTGGAAATTATGTAATGTTTATCTGGATCATAGGACTCCTCATTTACTCCAAGAACAATAGTTATATCTGGTTCTGTAGCTGGAGCAGATATGATAACTTTATCAGCACCTCCTCTTTCAATATGCTTGATAGCATCTTGTCTTTTCCTGAACAAGCCGGTCGATTCGATTACAATGGAAACACCCAACTCTTTCCATGGGAGATTGCCGGGATCTTTCTCAGAGAGTACTTTTACTTTTTTATTATTGACTATTATTGCATCTTCTGAGAATGTAATGTTTGCATCTAGCACTCCGAGTACTGAATCATATTTCAATAGATGAGCCAAAGTTTTTGCATCTGTGATGTCATTGACAGCAACTATTTCAATATTAGGATCTTGATATGAAGCGCGAAATATGTTTCTGCCAATCCGGCCAAAGCCATTAATTCCGATTTTAAGATTCATATAAAACCTCCACTTTTGTTTATTTTTCTTTAGTAACATAAATATCTGTCTAAATCAATTTATATTAAGATAAAAAGGAGGGTTTTTATATTTTACTTCCATAACATTAAATTCTTATTTACAATATACACATTTAACAAGGAGACATTGATTGATGGATGTTTTTGCCACCAATTTCAAGACAGTCGATTGGATAATAGTGTCAATCTACATCTGCATTCCTGTCGTAATCGGTATTATTGTCAGAAAATATATTCGTCAGTTGAGTGATTTTTTAGTTGCCGGTCGTTCATTAAGATTGTTTATTGCTATTGCCACTCTGACCGGAACAGAGCTGGGTCTTGTCACAGTCATGTACAATTCGGAGTTAGGATTCATACACGGTTTTTCCGCATTTCATGTGGGGATAATCGAGACTGCCTGCATTCTAGCTATAGGTTTGACAGGATTCATAGTCTATAAACTGCGCCAATTGAAGATCATGACGATTCCGGAGTTCTATGAAATGCGTTTTGGAAGAAATGTACGTATCATCGGAGGAATCATATTAGCTCTGGGAGGGATCCTTAACATGGGACTCTTTCTTCAGGCAGGTGCGCGTTTTATGATGGGTGTAACCGGTTACATCAACCCTGCTGGTTTGAAACTTTTCATGTCAGGCATGTTGATCATGGTGCTAGTCTATACAGTTCTGGGAGGCATGGTTTCTGTAGTACTGAATGATTTCATACAGTTTATCGTATTATCGATAGGAATGATCATTGGTTCTTATTTCGCGATAGTAAAGATTGGCTGGGGGAACCTGTTCAAGACACCAAATACAATGGATGGTGCATCATGGTTTAATCCTGTTGCCGAGGGCTCTGGTTTCGGAATGATTTATGTCATTTTCATGGTAGTACTAACTTTTTCTGCAGGTGCATTATGGCAGTCTGGAACACTACGTGCGCTGTCGGCAAAAACACCAAAAATCGCTAAACAGCTCTATACGTGGAGTTCGATCTCTTATTTAGCCCGCCGTGTCATTCCTATGCTGTGGGGAATATGCGCCTTCATCTTTGTCTCGCAAAGTCCAAAACTCCTGGAGGCATTTCAGGGGCCTAATGCATTAAATAGTCAATTTGGCATGCCTATCTTTATTGCCAAAGTGTTGCCGAGCGGCTTTCTTGGCATTATGGCTGCTGGGATGTTCGCTGCATTTATGTCAACACACGATAGTTACCTGCTTAGTTGGAGCTCTGTAATCACACAGGATATTGTGGCCCCTCTAAAAAAGGATCGACTCTCGGATAAAGCACGCCTTCTAATTACAAGGATTTGTATCGTAAGTATTGGTTTATTCCTGCTTATTTGGGGGCTTTGGTTTGAAGCTCCAGTATCTCTTTGGAATTATATGGCTGTGACAGGTACGATTTATCTGGCAGGAGCATTCACTGTAGTAACGGCCGGGTTATACTGGAAAAAAGCTAGTAAAACCGGTGCAACCATTGCCCTGTACGCTGGATTATTAGCTATCTTGGGAATTGGTCCCTGGACGCGTGGAGATAATGTTCCTTTTTACTTTACAGATAAATTCATTGGACTCATGACTTTTATCATCGCTATCTCAGGTATGGTTATCGGGTCTCTTCTTTTTCCGGATAAACAAAAACAAAAGGAGATAGAAGCATGAATTGGCAGCAGTTATGGAAGTTTGTTTTGATTTTTACCCTTTCTGCATATTCAGTCCTTGTAATTATTGTCATTTTTGGAGGTCTGAAAAACGTTGTGGATATGCTTAAAGACCTTAAAAAACCCGTCGATCCTAAATAGGATGTAAGTGAGCTAGAGATAGTAATGACCAATAAATATCAAAAAAAAATCGAGGAATATAAGACTACTTCTGAGAAAGAGACATTCCTTTTAGCCGAAAAATTAGCAGGAAATTTTAAAGGTAAAGAGGTTGTCTTTTTATTTGGGGAACTTGGGTCAGGAAAAACGGTTTTTGCCAAAGGAATTGCTTCTGGCCTTGCGCTTGAAGATGTGCATCAAGTCTGCAGCCCTTCTTATACTCTAGTTAACATTTATAAAGCAAAATATATTATTTTTCATATTGACCTTTACCGGCTCGGAAAAAATTCAGAGATTTTGGATTTGGGCTGGGAAGATTATTTAGATCAGGGTGTTATCATCGTAGAATGGGCAGAAAAGCTGAAGTTCGATTTGGATGCTATTCAAGTAAAGATAGATATTATAGATAATAATCTACGAACTATCAGAATTTGTAAATAGCTTTTTGGATCTATGAAATTTTAGCTGATAGTTTATATTCTAAGGTTTATAGAATAAAGTAATTGCTTTGTTGCCATGCTGATGTCTTTGGCGCCGAGAATAGCTGAGATAACAGCGATGCCGTCTGCTCCTGAATCAATCACTTTGGCAGCATTACTTCTGTTTATCCCACCGATTGCCAGGATTGGAATATTTACTTTATTTCTTATGGTTTGTAGACCATCTAACCCGAGGAGAGGCCTTAGATTATCTTTAGATGATGTTGGAAAAATTGGCCCAACCCCCAGATAATCGGCCCCTTCATATTCAGCTTTTACTGCCTCCTTTTCAGTGTTTACACTGATTCCGATCAACTTGTTTTCGCCAAGGATTTTTCTGGCAAAAGGGAGGGGTATATCTTCTTGGCCCAGATGAACGCCGTCAGCATCACATGATAAAACAATATCGATTCTATCATTAATTATGAAAGGAAGATTTCTGGATTTCATGAGATCTAATGTTTTGAGAGCTAATTTGAGAAATTCCCTCGTTTTTAATTTTTTCGCTCTCAACTGGACGATTGTTACCCCCGCCTTTAGAGCTTCATTCATCTTGGGAATAAGGCATGTTTTTCTCACTGCTTCTTGATCTGCTATCAGACAGAGTTTCCAGTTTATTGATTTCATGAAATTTGTTTTGGTGGTCAATGATCTTCTCTCTGCTGGCAGTGTGCAGTTCTTAATTATCAAGCATTAATAAACAATTATCAATGAAAATAATTGTTCGTGAGTTTCCTCTATTTTTTCTAATATTTTGTTTAAGGGAAAGGTGTGCTGACTGCAGACTGATTTTTTAATTTCTTACTGCTGACTGCAGAATGCAAACTGGTTTTTTGATCTGTGGAATTGAAATTGTGAGGGGGATTATGTATATATATAGTCAAAGCAAATTAGAAGAGGAGATATTTGTATGAATACGGTGTCTAAGATTTTTCAGTTTATTTTAAATAACATCTATCTGCGTTTTCTGTTTATTCTACTGGTAAGTTTTATAATTGCTTTTTTATCCAGGTTAATTGTGAAAAAAGTGTTGAAGCCTCTTGTACAGAAAACCAAGACAAAAATTGACGATTTAATCATTAAAAACCTTTCTTCAATAATCTTTTATATTGTCATTGTTCTCGGCTTCAAAATTGGCGTTCAGCATTTTGAATTCAAGACTACTATTTTTAACAGTTTGATAGACAACATCTTAATTTTCATAATATGTATCCTGATGATAAGGATTATAAATGATTTTTCTCGGCATTGGCTTATGGAATGGGCATATAAAACAGAGTCGACCGCCGATGACAGGTTGATTCCAATTGTGGTAAAAATAATAAAGGTCATTGTCATTGTGTTAGCTGTTATTTTTGCTTGTGATGCGTGGAAAATTGACATAAGTCCTCTACTTGCCACTGCCGGGATTGCAGGAATTGCGCTTAGTTTGGCTGTTAAGGATTCTTTAAACAATATTATTGGGGGAATTCAGCTTGTTTTGGATAAGACTTTTAAAGTGGGAGATAAAGTACAGCTTGAGTCGGGAGAAATGGGAGTTATCCTGGATATTGGATTGAGAAGTACTAAATTAAAGACTTATGACAATGAAATGATCTATATTCCTAACGGGTATTTGGCAAACGCTAAGATTAAAAATTACACAATGCCAGATTTATCAATCCGGGTGAATGTTAATTTTTGCGTTGAATATGGCTTAGATACCGAGAAAGTCAGAAAAGTTGTTTTAAACGCAGTAAAAAGCATTGATAGTGTTCTTGAAGAACCTGCTCCTCAAGTTCAATTCTTGAAGATGTCAGATTTTTCCTTGGATTTTATTGCAAGGGCTTGGGTAAAAAATTATGGTGACGCTTATTCCACGAAGCTCAGAATGACCGATGAGATCTATAGTGCTTTAAGTAAAGCAAATATTGGCATTCCTTTTCCTACTCAAACAATCCTAACAAAACCAACTGATTGAGGAGGGGACTATGATTAATCTGGCTAAAGAAAAAATATGTGAAGTTAAAGATTTCCCAAAACCAGGAATTGGGTTCAAAGATATTACTCCTTTATTGCAGGATGCGAATTGTTTCAATTTTGTGATTGACAGTCTTGCCTCTCGTGTAAAAGAGAAGAAAAGTGAGGTGATTGTAGGAATTGAATCCAGGGGGTTTATTTTTGCAGCTCCAGTTGCATATCAATTAGGCTTAGGGTTTGTGGTTATCAGGAAAAAAGGTAAACTGCCCCGGAAGACTGTTTGTGTAAAAGCACCAAACGAATATGGAGTTGAATATTTTGAAATGCACACCGATAGCATTCTTCCCGGGCAGAAAGTCTTCATCATAGATGACCTGATTGCAACGGGTTCGTCTTCTGTAAGCGCCATCGAGCTGGTAAAAAAAATAGGAGGAAAGGTAGTCGGTTTTGCTTCTGTAGTTGAGCTGTCATTTTTAAACGGTGTAGAATTTATAAGAAGAGCTCACCCGGATGTCGATATTTTCTCTTTAATTCAATTTAAAAAATAGAACCAAGTATGAAAGACTGGATAAACCGTTTCTTTGCTCTTGAAGAGAATAACACATCGCTTCGTAGAGAGATGGTGGGGGGACTTACTACTTTTATGACCATGTCTTATATTATATTTGTCCAGCCTGCGATTCTTTCTGCAGCCGGAATGGACGGAGGTGCTGTAATGTTTGCCACCTGCGTTTCAAGTGCGCTGGCAACGCTTTTGATGGGATTGTTGGCTAAATATCCCATAGCTCTGGCACCGGCTATGGGCCATAATGTCTTTTTTGCGGTTATTGTATGCGGTACCATGGGTTATTCCTGGCAGATAGCCCTTGGAGCGGTTTTTATATCAGGCATGATTTTTATTGTCCTATCTGTTATTGGAGTTTGGGAAGGTTTTGTGGCTTCTGTTCCAGACTCTCTAAAACATGCTATTCCAGTGGGGATAGGACTTTTAATTGCCTTAGTCGGGCTTGAATATGGAGGAATAGTTATAGATGCTTCGGGTTCGCTTGTGGGGATTGGAAAACTTGCCAGCAAGCCAGTTGTTCTTGTTTTATTTGGAGTGGTTTTTATATCTGTTTTGATGGCCTTGAAGATTCGAGGAGCTATTTTTTGGGGAGTTTTGGCTACAGGTGTTTTAGGTATTCCTTTAGGTGTGGTTAAATACCAGGGAATTGTTGCTGTGCCTCCCAGTATTATGCCGACTCTTTTTAAGCTTGATATTTTAGGTGCATTCAAGATAGGCCTCATTACTGTAGTTTTTGTATTCTTCTTTATGGATCTTTTTGACACAGTAGGTACTCTGATAGGAATTGGAGGTAAAGCAGGTTTTCTTAAGAAAGGAAAACTTCCAAGAGCTAACAAGGCAATGTTTTCCGATGCAGTAGGTACTGTAGGAGGGGCTCTTTTAGGAACATCCACAGTCACCAGTTATATCGAGAGTGCCGCAGGAATAGAACAAGGTGCAAGAACAGGATTGGCCAATATTTTTACATCCTTGCTCTTTTTACTGGCACTTTTTTTCAATCCACTGGCCAGAATGATCGGTGGAGAATGTATTTATAATGGTATGACACTTCGACCAGTAGTCGCTCCTCCCTTGATTATTGTTGGTTTTTTAATGATGAAAAGCGTGACATTCATAGACTGGGATGATTTAACAGAAGCAATCCCTGCCTTTTTGACTATAATTATCATGCCTCTTACGATTAGTATCACCGAAGGAATAGCTTTTGGGTTTATATCCTACTCCATTTTGAAACTTGTCACCGGACAAGGAAAGAATGTCCACTGGGTTATTTATCTTTTTTCGGTTTTGTTTATTATCCGCTACATCATTTCCTGAATTATTATTAGGTAAAGAAACAGGATCGCTCCTGTCTCTTCCCTGTTCCAACCCATCGTGCCCTATTAAGGCAATAGGCTGACGACAAAACCCTTCGCAAAACGACATGTCAAAATAAAGGGTGGTAGACAGTGGCCTTTGGTAACGGATATTTCCTGAAAAACTCCCAGAACTGATCAAGCGTTATCGATTTCCGTTGACTCCTCCGGTTTATCCATTTAAAGAAGATTTCAGCCGCTCTTCGACGAAAGAATGCCACATATTGAGTGTTAAAGGATACTCCATAATACCGTACATGACCTCGCACCTTAACCCCGTACTGTATCCAGAGATCTTTGAGTCGCGCCTGATCCCGATTATGTTTGATCCACTTCTTGAGTTTCTTTAATTTAGATCGACATCGTTTACCACTCGTCTTGACCTTGACTATTCCATATCCTCTTCTAGACTGCCCCAAATAGAATGTAAACCCCAAAAAATCAAATGTCCCTTGTTTATGTCCTGATCTGTATTTCCCTTTACTGAAAGGAATGATCTTCGTCTTCTCCTCATTTAGGCTAAGCGCAAATCTCTCCAACCTCTTGATCAACGCTCTTTTTATCTTTTCGGCATCACTTCGATATTGACAGCATATAACCATGTCATCACAATAACGATATAGTTCCACAGCTCCCCTGACATGTTTCTTCACTACGTCCTGAAACCAACTGTCAATCGTATAATGTGCGTATACATTAGCCAATATGGGACTCACTATACTTCCCTGTGGGCTTCCTTCTTCTGTAACTTTAAGTTCCCCTTTACTGAGCACCCCGGCCTTGAGCATCCGCACAATGTATCTGATCAGCTTCTTATCCTTGATTTTAAGCTCCAGCATCTCAACTAATCTCTTGTGATTCAGACTGCCAAAGAAGTCCTTGATGTCTATATCGATAACAACCTCACATCTGTTCCGGAATAGATAATCCCTTACCGCTCTGATAGCCGTATGACAGCTTCTCTCTGGCCGGAATCCATATGAACAATCCCTAAATATCGGTTCATATATCGCCGTCAGTATCTTATTCATCATCAACTGGACTATCTTATCCTCAAAATTACTGATTCCAAGCGACCGGAAGGCTCGCCTGATTCCCTCTTTGGGAATAAGCACTTCTCTCACCGGCCCCGGCCGGTAGGCCATCCTCTTCATCCTGGCTATCAACCTTCTTATGTTTTCCCTCAAATGTCTACCATATTCCTCCTTTGTCTGACTATCTACTCCAACAGCCTTCTTACCATCCAGCTCGTTGAAGCAGCCGATGAGCGACTCCTCATTAAAATGTGGCATAAGCCAGTTGAACTCAGCCTGAGGGTCTTCACCAGACCGTTGCGCTATCCTTTTCAGTTTCGTTGCCGTTGCCTCTTCAGGCTTTGTCTTACCTGTCAACGTTTCTCCTCCAAGGACGATTTCACCATGGGCCCTTCCCTCCACGGTCGTTACTCGCTTCACAGGTACTATGGACCCGCTGACTTCCTTATCACCATCTCGGCTTCCTCACTTGTACGTTTGTCCACCAATACTTTCCTCACGAAAGAGCGATAAGAAGATCCCACGTTCACTTAGCCACCTTCAAGACATGCCATGCTCTCAGACCCCGGGAGTGCCCGCTGAAACAGCCCTCTTCGTCCCAGCGAATCTTGTCTTCCATGTTTATGAGCATGTCGACCACTCCAATATGCATATTTCGGGGCTCAATCACTTCAACCTCACGGCTTACGGCCTGCCTCTCTCTCTGTCTACGCTTAACCCATGTCGTTACCTCCATGAGCCCAAGACTCGATGTCGGGTGCGGTGGGCTCTACACTTACCATCGAGGACTTTCACCTCTGATCACTAAGCGCTTCGTGGCGCACCATAAAAATTGCTGATAGAATTATTATAATATCAACTAGTGTCTTGTCTCATAAATAACTTGATTATATTGCCTTCTTATGTTATCATGAGCATAATCTTAAAGGAGGACACTCATGAGAACAGGAAGACCGAAACAAGTTATCATTCTATCAAAGGAAGA
>Ga0265594_1000015_pt1 | contig 165632 bp, 176 predicted proteins | sample saktaG_11_FD_190147 | JGI IMG/M metagenome (GOLD analysis project Ga0265594, IMG submission 190147) | Saline water microbial communities from Sakinaw Lake, British Columbia, Canada - sak_2011_5_24_80m | ecosystem: Environmental > Aquatic > Non-marine Saline and Alkaline > Saline ...
ACATCTCCAATCGAGGCTGTAAAAGAACCGCTTCTAGCATTGATAATCTCCTGTTGTCTAGTCGTTAGTTCAGCAATTTTATTACTAATCTCACCCAAATATTCATCTACTTTTTTAACCTCAACTCTTAAAAAAGAAGCTTGACTACTAATCCCTGACTTTGTTTTCGTCAACCAAGATTGATTAGTTTCTAATTTATCTTTATCTTCTTGAAGTTTTTTTAAATCCTGGGAAATTTCAACAATGATTTTTTTGTCTTCATTAGTTTGAACGGTTCGATAAGAAAGTTCACGAGTTAATTCACTGGCATTCTCTGAGGCTAAAAAAATTAAAAAAGGTGAAAATTGACGTGATCTTTTATAAAAGTCTCTAACCCTTTTGTTAAAAACCTCTTGTTTCTCCGATAATTCTGCTTCCCTCTCTTGAATTTCATCAGCTATTTTTTGTAACTGGAATTCCGCTGAAGCAATCAACTTTTCGGTATTAGCTAATTGTTTTTCCAAAGCGGCCAATTGCTCTTTGTTCTTAGTTTGCGCCGGAGTGTAAGCACTAATAACACTGGTACATTCATCAATCTTTTTTTGGAGATCAGTAATCGAACAATTAGGACAATCGGCCGTATCACAAACAGCCGCCAAAGAAGTCTTAACCGAAAAAATTTGTTGATGGAAAATTAAAACCGTTGCCAACAACAATAAAACAAAAAAATAGTAAAAAAACTTGGAAAACCTAATCATTAATTTAGTATAACATCTTTCCTCTTGTTAGCCCTCATTGGCAGTGCTAAAATTTATCTAATGAAAAAGGTTATTTTTTTAAGCTTGATCATTTTTTTATTAGGTTTTTATTTAATCCCCAATAAAGTTTTTGCTGAAAATAAATGTGGTAACATCTGCACGGGGTCAACTGATTGTCAAGGCGCGGATGATGGTTGTGGTATTTGCGTCCAAGACAACATAAATCAAGAATTCGGTGGTTGTGAAATTTATGGAGCTTGTCATTGTAAAAAAAGTGATCAAAGTATTCACGAAGGTGGCTCAGAAGTAATTGTTGATTATGTAAAACCAATCACTCAAAAAGAAACTTCTAATACAACGGTTGTGAATCAAAATGAATCCTTTAAAGATTTAACCGATAAAGTTAATCAAATCATCCCCTACGCCATTGGAATAGGTGGTTTAATAGCCTTTTTCTTAATGATTTTTGGAGGTTTACAAATTATTTTATCCGGTGGTAATCCTGAAAAAGTTAAAGCTGGTAAAGAAATTATTACCTCGGCTATCGCCGGTCTCTTGCTTATTATCTTTTCAGTCTTTATCCTTAGATTAATCGGTGTTGATCTTTTGAATTTACCAGGATTTAATAAATAAAATGAAACAACTTGTTTTAAAATTACCAGGAACAGGCGCTGAGATTCAAAGTCCCGATAAATTTGCGTTTGAGGGAGCTACCTTAGGTGATATCGTTTCTGAATTATTACCTTATATTTTTGTTCTAGCCGGTTTAATTTTGTTTTTTATGCTGATTATTGGTGGTTTTGGTTTAATGACTGCCGGAGGGAGTCCTGACAAAGTTAAAGCTGCTCAAGGGAAAATTACCAGTGCTGTTATCGGTTTTGTCATTATCTTCATCAGTTATTGGTTGGCTAAAATTCTGGAGATTATTTTAGGGATTACGATCTTAGGCTAATTATTTACCAAAATTTCTTTGTCTTCTTTGATATTCAAAAATCGCTTTATCTAATTCTTTTGGAGAAAAATTTGGCCATAAAGTATCGGTAAAATAAAGTTCAGAATAAGACATCTGCCATAAAAGAAAATTAGAAAGCCTTATTTCTCCACCAGTTCTAATAATTAAATCCGGATCGGCTTCCCCGTCGGTATATAAAAATTTACCGAAAGTTTCCTCAGTTATCTTTTCTATTGGAATTTTCTTGGCCATAATTTCTTTAACCGCCTTAATAATTTCATCCCGTCCCCCATAATTTAAAGCCACATTAACTTTTAATCTTTCTTCTTTTTTAATAATGCCCAAAACTTCATTAACAGCGCTAGCTACCTTTCTGGGAAAAGCTTGAAATTCACCTAAGACCGCTAATTTAACTCCACGTCTGGCATAGTCTTTTTTTCTTTTTTTAACGTAACTAATCAAAAGATCAAAAATACCTTTAACTTCTTTTTGGCTTCTTTGACGCCAGTTTTCAGTGGAAAGAGCATAAACCGTTAAAGTTTTGACTCCTAGCTTTAAACAATATTCAATAATTTTCTCTAAAGCTTGAGCTCCGGCTTTATGGCCATCGTTAACGCTCAAACCCTTTTTTTCCGCCCAACGGCGATTGCCATCCATGATAATACCGATATGTTGGGGAATATTATTCGAATCAAGTTTTATTTTTTTCATTTTGGTTAACAATTTTACACCTTCTTTTAATCTATACCAAATTATATTGACACAACAGTCTCAATCTTGCTAAACTAAATTTGTGAAGAACCTGTTAGCTTTAGATATCGGTAATCAATTTTGGGTTAGACCTGAAACAGGCATTCGTGGCGCTTCCGGCTTTGGCTCAATCGGTGAAATTATCTCTAATCTTCTTCCCAATATTTATACCATTGCTGGAATTATTCTTTTTATCATCTTGATTGTTGGCGGCCTGATGTTTATGATGGGGGCAGGGCAGGAAAATCCAGAAGCAGCCAAAAGGGGCAAACAGGCTATTACCTCTTCCCTGATTGGCTTTTTGATAATTTTTTGCTCTTATTGGATAATAAAGATCATTGAAATTGTAACTGGATTACAAATTTTTAATTCAAATTTATGATTGGTGAAAAATTAACCAACGTTGTTTTAGCCGCTGAGGAAAGTATTATTGGTAAAATTACTCCTCCCCCAGGAGTCATTAATTATGGTGATGGTAGTGGTAATCCTTCAGGTTTAATTATGCTTCTAAACAATATTTTAAGATTAGCCATTATAGTAGCTGGTATTTTTGCCTTATTTAATTTTATTTTAGCTGGTTATTCTTTTATGACCGCCGCTGGTGATCCTAAAAAGGTTGAGCTAGCCTGGGCTAAAATCTGGCAGTCGATGGTTGGTCTTCTAATTATTGCTGGTTCTTTTGCTTTAGCAGCTTTGGTTGGTTGGTTAGTCTTTAAAGATCCAAAAGCTATTTTACAACCAGTTATTTATGGACCAGGTCAATAAAAATTTAAAATGATAAAAATTTTATTAGCACAAAAACCAACACCAATCGGAATTATCGGTGAAGGTGAGGGTCTTGGACCATGGAGCAATCCTGAAAACCCAGGGATTATTCTTTCCGATATTATCAGTATGGCTATCGGAGTAATGACTTTAGCTGCTGGGATTTGGTTTTTATTTCAAGCGATTATGTCTGGTTATAATTTCTTAAATGCTGGTGGGGATAAAGAAAGACTGGTTAATGCCGGACGTAAATTAACCAATGCCATTATTGGTTTGGCTGTTGTTGTGGCTGCCTACGGCTTAATGGCTTTAATGGGTAAATTCTTTGGAGTTAATTTCTTAGAAATAAATGAAGGGCTTGAAAGAATTATGGGGATTAGCCAATGAGTATTATTAAATCAGCTTTTGCCGGTAACGGCACGATTGAAAACCCTCTTGTTCCAGTTTTTGGTAGTGGTGGAACCGAAGCTGGCACCAAAATTATTGGCGATTTAATCACTAATATTATTAATGCCATGATGATCGCTGGCGCCATTATCCTTCTAATTATGATCATCTGGGCTGGGATAGCTTGGGCATCCGCAGGTGATAATAAGGAACGGATGCAAGGAGCTCAAAAAAGACTTTCCAATGCTGTTATTGGCTTCATTGTTGTCATTTGTGTCTTTGCTATCGCTAACTTTGTTGGTAGCATTTTTGGCCTGGGTTGGTTTAAAAATTTTAGCATTCCCTTGCCTACTCCAAGTGGCACCTAAAAGTTTGACATTAATAGAATTTAAAATAAAATAAAGATATTAGGAAAGGAGGTGAAAAAACATAAAAAACTTAATTAACAAAACCAAGAACATATTACCGGCTATCGTTTTAGCCGCTGATGAAATCGATCTTTCTCCTAAAGGTGAATTTTCTAATTTAGGTGAATTAACAATCCCTAGAATTGTTTCCGGTGGAATTAGAATGATTTTAGTTGTGGCTGCTTTAACCGCTTTTATCTTTTTGATTATCGGTGGTATTCGTTGGGTCACCTCAGGTGGTGATAAAGAAAAAACTGCCAGAGCTCAACAAACTTTAACAGCAGCTTTAGTTGGCTTGGTTATCGTTTTTGCCGCTTGGGCAATTATCAGATTAATCGAAACCTTCTTTGGTATTCAAATTTTGACCTTAACTATTCCAACTATTTAAGAAAATAGTGGTTTAATTAGTTAAATCGATTTGACTGCAAGTTTTTTTTGTTGTAAATTTAAAGCTGTGAAGAAGCTAAAGTCCTTTTTATCATTTATCCCTGGTGTTTTAGCCGCTGAATCCACCTGGTTTGATCCGAAAGGTGATGAGCCAGCCAGAATTGAAGATATTACTGTTATCGCTGAAAGGATCCTAAATATCTTTTTAAGTTTGGCAGGTTTAGCTGCTTTTGTTATGATAATTGTAGGTGGTTTTCAATATTTAACAGCCGGTAATGATCCTAAAAAAACTCAAGCCGCTGGACAAACTATTACTTTTGCTATTTTTGGTTTAGTTGCCGTTATTGCCGCTTGGTTTATTCTCCTCTTTATTGAAAAGTTTACTGGTGTAGATGTTTCCTCAAGTTTTAAAATTTTAGATTTCCGGAAAATATTTGAATTTTAAGCTGCTAAACCTTAAGATTGTTGGTAAATTTAGTTAAAAATGCAATGATTTAATGAAAAAAAACTGCTCGTTATTAGGCATCTTTATCATCATCTTTCTCTTTTTTATTACCAGCTATGTCCAAGAAACTAAAGCTCAAGAAGAGGAAATATGTAAACCTCCTGTTATTTCTGAAGAAAGAAATCCACGCCCAGCTGCTTGTAATCAATGTGCTCCTGAGCTTAACCCCACTTTTTCTTGTGCCACTTCTTTAAAAACCGAAGAAGAAATTAATCTTAATTCTAGACAAAACCCTAACCCTATTATTGAATGGGAAACACAATTTGGTATTAATGCCGGTGAAGCCATTATTCCCTTTGTTGGTAAAGAAAATGACGAAAAACTTTTTGATTTATGGGAAAATTCTAATACTAGTGAAAACGACTACCTGGCTGACTATTTCGAAGGAACCAATGAATACTATCGCAATTATGGCCAACAAACTACTCTTACTAATTATCAAGGTGTTTTAAGGAAATTGACCCCTTTTGAATACCAAAACCAATTAAAAAAAGCCTTAGTTAATCGGGTTAGTCAAGAAGGTGACGATCATATAAGTGATTACACTATTAAATTCATTGGTCGACTTTGCTGGGATATGCCTTTTTGGTTTGAAGCTTTCGATTTTGTTGTTGATGAATTTACACAAAATATACTTGATAAAAGCCTCAATAGGATCTTCGCTTTTATTAGTGGTCTTTTCAATACCGAAAAAACACCTGAGATTAAAGTTAATACACCCGATCTAGGTCATTTTTGCCTCTATGCTAGTCCAAATGATAGTTCTTTATTAAGTTGGTTGATTGTTAAAGCTAATGAGACAATTGCAGAAGTGCCTATAATTGGTGACTTTTATGATCGGTTATTAGAATTTTCCCAAGAACTACCTGGGGTAATACACGTTAGGCTTCTGCCTGGAGCTGATGGTACTCTCTCTTATTTCAATGAGGATAATTTTCCGCCGGAACCTGGGACTGAGGATTATCTTGAAAAATTTCTTAAGTGGAAATATGAAGATTACGAAAGCGGTAGTAAAAAATTAAGTAAAGCTTATCGCCTCTGGCAAGCCTTACCAATGGTAAGTCGCGAAGATGTAAGAGGTGAAATTGAACCTTATCTTAGTACTGATGAAAGCGAAAATATTAGCGTTCTTGAAGAAGACAAACAGCTTATCTTGGTCCCTCATATAGCCCGACTAGATGAAGCCAGTCACCAAATAAATAATATTCTTATTCCCACCGGGGTTGAAATCGAAAAACCTGAAAGTTCTGATCCATCATTAAGTGTCCAGCCTGATTCCTGCATAAAAACAGATTATATTTTTGGACCTAAAGATAAAGGAGATAATATCTGCGGCCAAAAAATTATTGGTTTAATCCAAAATGAAACTGAAAATCCTTATTACGATCAATGTGGAAATTTACAAGATTTATTACCAGAAGAAATTCCACCTGAATGTTTTAAGCCACCAGAAGAAATCTTAGCCACTAAAGATATTGGCGTTAAAATTTCCCTGCCTCAACTAAACGAAATTTGGAGCTATACTTCCTATCCAACTAGTGGGTTTTTTAATATCTTTCGTCCTTATAATATTCCCGTTTTTGAGGATATTGACGCCGCTACTTCTCTTTCCTATTCATATGAATCAGGAGACAGTAAAACAAGTGGTGTTAATATTGGGAACGGCGAAGTCTTACCCCAGGAAGGACTTTTGTTTTACCCTCATTTAGGAGGAATTCAAAAGGCCAAAGAATGGGTTGTTGGTGAGGTTTTATGGCCTTATATAAGACAATAGTTATATTGAACCATTGTTCCTTTTATGCTATGTTTAAATTAAGAAAACTGCCATGAAGAAAAAATTATTAACTGCATTTTTTATTTCCCTTTTTACAATTTTAGGCTTTGTCAAGCCGATAGTTGCTTTTGAAACTCCTGATCTTGATTACCAAATTCAGTTTGAGGAAGCGATTAGCGCCCCTGAAATGAATTTACAAAGTTTTGTTAATGAAGTTTTAAAAGCAGTAATGGCAGCTTCAACCCGCCTTGCTATTGGCCAAGTACCAAACCCACGAGAATCAGATAAAATCAGTATTGATTTAGACAATACATCCCCATCAGGGTTAATTCCAAGTACTCTTTTTGTCTTTTCCAAAGCTTATTCTTATCAACCAGCTTCTGGAATTGACTATTTTTCCAATTTGGCTAAGCGTTTAACTTTTACTGAAGAAGCTTTTGCCAAAGAAACTGGTTTTATTGGAGGTTTATCTCAACTCCAACCGATTTGGACAACTTTTCGCAATATTACCTATATTCTTTTTGCCTTAGTCTTAATCTTCCTAGGTTTTGCTATCATGTTTCGGATGAAAATATCACCTCAAGTTGTTGTAACCATACAATCAGCTCTTCCTCGCATTATTCTGGCCTTGATTTTGATTACTTTTTCTTATGCCATTGTTGGCTTATTACTTGATATTATGGCTTTTATAAATAATCTTATTATGACAATATTTAATGGCATCCTTTCAAACCAGGGAGGCTGGCAAAGTTTCCGAGAATTCACAAGATTGAATGAATATCTTCCAGGGATGACAGATAAATACCTTCTACCAGGGTTTGATGCTTTTGACATGGTTTCAGCTGGATTAACTTTTTTCTTTATATACTTAATTTGGGTTTTCCCAATTGTAGGATTCATTTTGTTGCTAATTCTTTCTATTGTTGTCATTATTGCTCTTTTCAAATGCCTATTTGTCATTCTTAAAGCAATGACCATGATCATCGTGAATATTATTTTTGCTCCTTTAAGAATTTTAGCTGGAGCTTTTCCCGGAAGTACTGCAATTAACGATTGGTTTAAAGACCTTATTTCTAATATGGCCATCATTCCTTTTATGCTAATCATTTTCTATATTAGTGCCTATCTCATGCTTGTCTCTGTCCCCGAAAGTATAGGAACACTTGGCTTTTCAGGGCTTAAGGGGTTCATAAATATAGCAAAAGGTATCACTGATGAAACAGAATTAAGTGTAGCTTTTATTTTGCCATTTGTTGGCCTTGGACTTTTACTAATGGCTCCTAAAGCAGCCGAAATAATCCAATCCTTTATGACTAAAAAACCGTTTGATTATGGCACCGCTATCGGTCAAGCTATGGGACCAGGCACTGCTCCGCTTAGGGCTGGGGCAGGAATGGTTAGAGATTATACGAGAAAAGTATCTAGTGGCTTAGCTGAACAAACAGTTACCAGATTCACAAAGGGAAGACTATCGCCAGAAAAGAAGCTAGATAAAAGTGAAACAGAAACAATTCCGGAAGGATAAAAAAATGACATTAAACAAGAAAAAAAATCAACAAGAAAAAAATAAAAATTATAAAAATTTAATAAAGTTACGCAAAGAAATAAAAGAAACAACTTACACTGAATTTTTAAAAAGACCTGGTGACAAATTTCCACCAGAAGGATAAGATTTTATCTTTTCCCCCCTTTAGAAAATGAGCTAAAAGAATCTCTACTTGCCCTATAAAGCGTAAGTAAAGCTAATCTTCCTGAAAGTCCTGTTTTCCTTTCAATCCATTGCCACTGTTTGGGTGAAATAAAAGTTCCAGCTTCTTTAGAAAGAATCTCCATTGTTACTGCTTTCCTTAATTCTCTGAAGGCCATCGAATCCCAATTTAAAGCTTCATTACTTAAAGCTGAATCAACAATGCCTAACAACCATAAAGTACGCAGTTTCAAGGGACCGTCTCTCTTTTGTTTTAAATATTTCTTTGCTGCTTCACTTTTCCCACCACCAAAACGTTCTTTTTCCTCATTTGTTAAAACTGGTTTATCAGCATTGAGAAATAGAACTATTAACCCTTGTAATGCATTTTTATCAATTTTAAGTGGTTCTAAGGTTCTATTCATCAAATAACCCTTAAGCAAACTATATCTTGTCAAAACTAAAGCCGTATAATATGAATAACTACCTTCTTTAATTTTATCGATATTTTTAATCACTTCTTCTGAATTTAAAACTCTTTCAGTCTTTTCTAAGTTTCTTGTTTTATCTTCGGATATATATCTTAACCATGATTGCCCAAAACCTGGAATTAAATTCTCATGTATTTCTGGCCCTCTATTTCTACCTTTTTCAGTTCTTCCCTTACGCCAATCTTCAAGATAAACAATTTCTGACAAGTGATCATTGCCAGTAGAAGCATCATTAAAAATCGAAGTTTCAAGAGTAGCAATTGCCATTTTTTCTGCCAATTGCAGGCTTTTTTCGGCATTCTTATCACCACCAAGCTCTGAAATTATGTGCCTACGAACAGCTTCTTTTCTTATACCTTCTGAATCAGTATAAAAATTTGAGGGAATCTTCTGACCGAGTTCATCATCAAATTTTTCTAAACCTTTAAGATTAAAAAATTGGCTAAAATCATTCTCTTTAAGTCTCATTTTTTCTACTTGTTTTTTTTGGTTTTCATCTAATCTTTTAAAACTAAAAGCTTTATTTTTTCTAATCCAGTTAATGGCTTTATTTATTTCTTCATTAGAAAAATTCCTTGATTTATTTTCTTTTAAATCCCTTGCCAAAACGAGTAATCGATCATTTAGCGCTAAAGATACGTATCTATCGTAGTTAAAAACAGCTTCTTGCATTTTATCCCAAGCCTCTGGAATTTTTAAACCCGGCAAGCCACCATCCATTGAATTTCGAAATAAGATTTCGATCTTTTTTCTTGTTAAGTCATGATGCCACTCTTTAGCTTTTGCAGCTGCACTACCTATGGTAAAACCATAACCAACTTTTTCTTGATCTCTTTGAAGCCACCCATTAGCCTGTAAAATTAATTCAGAACAATCATGTAATGAGAGCCTTGCTTCAACTTCATTTCTTACACTTGGCGCCATTTCTTCTAAAGAACCCTCTAGAGCATTGACAATGTAACTTATAGCAAAATCATGCGAATCTCTATTTGAATTTTCAATATTATCAAGAAATTTTCTAATATATAACCTTTGTTTTTCTATTTGACTTTCTCTATTTGATAAAGAATCTTCGGGACTAAACTGTGGTAATTCCAAATTGATTTGTTCTGTCTTCGCCTTTCTCTGTGATTCAGTCATTGACTCAACAAATCTTTCTTCTGAATCTATTTTCTTTTTTTGATCTCTTGCAGTTAAATTACGAAGTTGTTCGTGAAATTTTGGAATTAATTTATCAGCCTCAAATTTTTTAATTTTTCCACTTGAAACAGAACCATGAAGTTTATCTATGCTATTTAAAACAGCACTCACTGTTAAATATCTTGAATCAATCCCACCAGTAAATTCAACAAATGTTTTTAACTCTTCATTCTTTATATCTTTAAAATCTTTTTCGTTTATAAGCCAATTCTTAAATTCGGGAACATTCTCTACTAATTTTTCTCCTTGAGATTTTGATTCTTTTTCCGGATTTGACATGTTTTTATCTTTAAAATTTCCTAAAAGTTTATCTATCTTTGAAAAAGATTTTTCTATTCTTTTTTCTCTTTCTTTTCTTTCCTTTTCTTTCTCTTTAATCCATAAATCAGATTCATTACTTAATTCATGATTAATGTGATTTTCTTTATTTTCTCCACCACCTTCAGGCATAGGTTTTTCCTTTGAGGAAATTATAACATAATTTCATCTGAATTTTATACAGATCTTTGAGAAAATGTTCTATTGGCGTTCTTGAATGATTACTTTATATACAGTTGAACTCAATTTCGCATCATTTTAGAATAAAAAGAAGTAGAGAAAACATAACTGTCCATGGAACAACATCCAGTACCACAACATCTCGCCTCATACGAATTTCGTTTGGTTGGCGATATGACTCTAAAACAATTTGCCCAGCTAGCTGCTGGCGGAATCTTGGCGATTCTAATGTACGCCCTACCAATCCCCGCTATTTTCAAATGGCCCTTGGTGGTTTGGTTTGCTTTTTTAGGTTTTGCTTTCGCTTTTTTACCAATTAATGAAAGACCATTAAGTATTTGGGTTATTTCTTTCTTTAAAGCAGCTTTTTCTCCTACCATTTTTATTTGGCAAAAAAAAGCAGGTCAACCTGAGATGTTTAAACATTCTTTAACCAAACCAATCGATCAAAAAACACCAAACCAACAAGTTGATAAAACCAATCTTAATAATTATTTATCTACTCTACCTTATGCTGGAAACAAAGACCAAATTGATCAGCAAGAAGAAAGCTTCCTTAAAGAAGTTGATAATTTATTTCAGCTAACTCCTGATCAGGCTAATATACCAACACCACAACCTCAATTACAAACTCAACCACAGTTTGAGCCAGAACCAAAAAAAGAGGTTCCCTCTTCCTTTGTCCCGCCAACTGAACCAGTTAAACCTAAATACAAACCCTTTGTCCCCCCTTCCGTGGAAAAAAAGCCAAAAAGACCAACGGTTGAGGCTAAAATTAACCAGGAGTTACCGATGCCCATGGCTGCTAGCCAACCCAATATTGCTACCGGTATGGTTTTGGATAATGAGGGAAAAATTCTTGAAGGAGCTATTTTAGAAATCAGAGACCCCCAAGGCAATCCGGTCAGAGCTTTAAAAAGCAATAAGCTAGGCCAATTTATGATTGCCACTTCTTTGGAAAATGGTCAATACGAAATTGAAGTTGATAAAGAAGGTTACCAATTTGATATCATTAAAATTGAAACTAAAGGTGAAATTTTTCAGCCAATTGAAATTAGAGCCAAAGGAACCTTAGCAAACAATCAACCTGTAAAGGAATAATTATGGATCCTGCCAAAATTGCCATCAAAGCCTCGACTCAAGAATATCTTGAAATTGAAGATATCCAAGAAGGGCTAGTCATTTTAAAAGACGGTTCTTGCTGTTTAGTCTTATCTACCACCGCCATTAATTTTGGTTTGCTTTCTGAAAAAGAACAGGAAGCCACTATTTTTGCCTACGCCGCTTTGTTAAACTCTTTGACTTTCCAAATCCAAATTCTCATCCGCTCCACCAAAAAAGATATTTCTTCTTATCTTGGGCTCTTAGCTGATCGAGAGGCTAAAGAAAAAAGAAGTTTAATTAAGGAGCAAATTGGTAAATATCGAAAATTTATTCAGGAAACCGTTCGTAAAAATAATGTTTTAGATAAAAAGTTTTATTTGGTCATCCCGATGAGTGGGATGGAGATTGGCGGCATCAAAAACATTAGCTTGCCTATTAAAAAAGCTAAAAATACACCTTTAGATAAGGGTTATATTATCCAACAAGCCAGAACCAATCTCTATCCGAAAAAAGATCATTTATTGAGGCAGCTGGCTCGCTTGGGCTTAAAGAGCCATCAGCTTGATAGCCAAGAATTAATCAAACTGTTTTTTGATATTTACAACCCCGAGTTAGCTGGGCAACAAATGGCTGATTCTGCTCAATATATTAAACCCTTGGTTAAAACAGCTACTCCGCCAACGCTAGAAATAGTTGAAGAGCCAAAACCACAAACGGAAAAACCGGAAGTTAATTTAAACGAAAACAAACAAAAACCTAACATCCATAGCCAAATTAATAATCTTGTCAAAAATGAAACTACCATTTCTTAAAACTAATCAGCCTAAAAAGGAAGGAAAACAGTCACCGGTCATGGCTACCAATATGGATAAAAATATTCAGTTAAACCAAGGTATGGTTTCGGTTCAAGATATTATCGCTCCTCCAGCCATTGAGGTTGATTTTGATTACCTTAAAATCGGTAATAAATTTTTAAGAACTCTTTTTATCGCTGGTTATCCTCGTTTTGTCACCGCCAACTGGCTTTCCCCTTTAATTAATTTTGATCATTCTTTAGATATTGCCATGTACATTTATCCAGTTGAGGGGAAGGGTGTGTTGGATAATCTCAGACGTAAGATTGCCGAGATGGAAGCTGAAATACAAACCGATTTGGAAAGAGGCCGGATTATTAACCCTAGCACTCAAGCCAAATTGGAAGATGCCAGAGAATTACAACAGCAATTAGTCAAAGGGGCTGAAAGATTTTTCCAGTTTGGTCTTTATGTCACCATCTCAGCCGAATCAGTTGATGAATTGAATAAGGTTACCAAAGAAGTCACTTCAACCTTGGGTTCTCTTTTAATCATCGCCAAATCAGCGACTTTACAAATGGAAGACGGTTTTAAAACCACTGTTCCCACTTGCGTTGATAAATTAATGATCACCCGCAACATGGATACCACCTCATTGGCCACTACTTTTCCTTTTACTTCTTCCGAATTGACCAGTAATGAAGGTGTTTTGTACGGCATTAACGAACATAATGATTCTTTAATTATTTTTGATCGTTTCAGTTTGGAAAATGCCAATTCGGTTATCTTTGCCAAATCCGGAGCCGGTAAATCTTACATGGTTAAGCTTGAAGCTTTAAGGTCTTTGATGTTTGGCACCGAAATTATCACCATTGACCCGGAAGCTGAATACAAAAATCTATCTGAGGCCGTTGGTGGTGAATACATTACTTTTGGCTTCAGAAGTAAAGCTAAAATTAATCCTTTCGATTTGGCTCCAATTTATCAAGAAGGTGAAAACGAACTAGGTCTAAAAATTATGTCCTTACATTCTCTTTTCAAAGTCATTATGGGCCAACTCAATCCTTCTGAAGAAGCTATTTTAGATCGTGCTCTGGTCTTAACTTATAAGATGAAAGGTATCACCAGTGACCCAGCTACTCAAAAAAATGAACCGCCTCTAATGGAAGACCTTTACAAGGCTTTAATCGGCATGGAGGAACCACAAGCCAGATCACTAGCTGACCGCATTGAGAAGTTTGTTAAAGGATCCTTTGTGGGCATTTTTGACCAACATTCAAACGTCGATATCAAAAACCCTTTTACTGTTTTCTCTTTAAAGGATCTTGAAGATACCCTACGGCCTATTGCCATGTTTATTATTTTGGATTATATTTGGACCAAAATAAAAAAAGATATGAAAAAAAGAATTCTCGTAGTTGATGAAGCCTGGTATTTAATGAAATATCCTGATTCCGCCAATTTCCTTTATTCCATTGCCAAAAGAGCCAGAAAGTATTATCTGGGAGTAACCACCATCACTCAAGATGTTGAAGACTTTTTAGGGAGTGATTTTGGCAAAGCTATTATCACTAACTCTTCCATCCAAGTTTTAATGAAACAATCCTCAGCTGCCATTGATAAAATTGCTCAAGTCTTTTATCTTTCTCAAGGAGAAAAACAACTTTTACTATCAGCCGATATTGGTGAGGGCTTGTTCTTTGTTGGCCCTAATCATGTAGCCGCTCATGTCATTGCTTCACCCGAAGAACATCAATTAATCACCACCAATCCGGCTGAGTTGATTAAAAAAAGTGAGTCACAGACAGAAGTATAAATAACTGATAAAATTAAAAATGCTCCATGAATGAAAAATCAACCTTTATCTTAGAAAAACCCAAAACTCTTGAAGAAGAACGCTCCTATTACTTAAAAATCCAAAGATTGATTTTCGGCCTTCAAACTGAAACTTGGCCTTTTGAAAACATTGATCGAACTGAAGCCTTTAATGAGATCGTTGTTTTTGGGCAAAAATTAGGAGTTGAATTCGACCCACTTGATCCTGATTTCCTATCGGCTTTACAAAAAAAAGTTTTTGATCTTCTTTCAGCTCCGATCCAACAGGAAGTTCTAACTATTCCTCCAAATCTTAAAGAAATGGTTGAAATTTATGAAGAAGCCAAGCAAAAAGATGAAATCGAAAAAGAAAAACTTTTGGGAAAAAATAAAATTCTCTATAAACAAATTAAGGTTAAAGTTAAAGAAACTCTTCTCAGAAGCGAAAAAATATCTCAGAATCAGCCTCTTTTAGAAGACCTTAGCAGCGATTTAGCTGAAAAAATTATTAGTAAGATCGAGCCCGTCTCCAAACAAGAGCTTTATACCCAAAACGAATTTCAAAAAATTATTCAACCCGAAGAGACAATTGCTCCACCGCCTGACGAAAAAGAGTTTAGAAATATCCCCACCGATAATATCATCTTGGAAAAATTTAAAGAATTAGGAATCAACCCTCCAGAAAATATTACCCAAGAACTAATACAAGAAACTTTCCCTATCAGCCAAAAAATTGCTACTTCACCAGAGCTAATGACTTTTTTCAAAGAAAGTAGGGTTTCTAGCCAAAAGGGTGAAATAAAAACAATTGATATCTCTTCTTTACCTCCAGAGATAATCCAGAAACTTAATCAATCAAATACCCCTGTTGGTTTTTCTCCGGCTGACACTATTTTTTATCCTAAAGCCTGGGTAGCTTTGGGTCAAAAAGTTATAGTTACTCCACGCGCTAAACTTCTTAAATTAGGCTTAAATGAAATTCCAGAACAAGAGCTTAAAGAATGGCGACAAATGGCCCAGCAGGGAATCTTTACTGAAGACCTTCAAACAACCCTTGAAGCCTTAGAAAAAATGGGATTAAAAAAAGATCATCCTATTTTCCCTTATCTAAAAGATAAGATTAATCGTTTTTATGAGGTTCAAAAAATTCCTATTAAAAACAAGGCTGGTAAAATTATTGGCTGGAAAGATAATGATTTTGCTAAAGTTTTTAAAAATTACTATCGCTACAATAAAATTACCGGTAAATTATCCATTAAAGATGAACAGTCAGATATTCATCTTTTAAACTCACCTGGTAAATTTTGGGGACAAGGTGGTTATGGTGGTTCTCTAAAAAATCTCCTTGATCGATTTCGAATTTTACCCCGCTTATATGAAAAAACTTTTAAATTTATAACCAAAGGCAAATATAGTTCTTTTGGCAATTGGACTCAAAAGGTTATTTATCCAAAATTTATAAAACCAATCTTAGTTAAATTAGGCAAAACGGCAATTGGCAAAGCGGTTAAAACTGCCGCTAAAAAAGTTGTGGCTAAATTAGCGGTTAAAGCCGGGGTTAAATTAGGTATCCGGGCGGCTAGCATTGCGGCTGCGCCAGAGTCATTCGGGATTAGCCTTTTAGTAGCGGCACTAATCGAAGCTGGGACTTGGATAATCAGAAAAGCTGTCGGTTGGCTTAAAAGGCTTATTCATGACCCTGAAAAAGCACTTCAATCAATTTTAGCTGGTGGCTTAGTTTTAGTTATTTTACCCATGCCAATTGCTTTAATCGGTGTTTTACCATTAGCTCTAGGAGTTGGCGGTTTGGCTGGTTTTGGTTTTTCCTCAGTTGGCTTAAAAAGTATTGGTGGTGGGACTAGTGGTGCTTTTAGTGCTCTTTCCGGAACCTCTTTCTCCTTACCAATAGTCCCTCTTTTAACCGCTATTTTTGGCGCAACCATCGGTCTAACTATTTTTATCGTTATGGTTGTTAGTGGTGCCTTTATTCTGCCTAATAAAACAACTCAAACACCCTTTTATGAAAAAGATTTTTTTACAGTTGAAAAAATCGCTGATCCTAACCAAATAGATAATGGTGATTTAGCCCAAAATCCATTTATTACCTACCACATTCGTCTCAGACCACAACAAAGTAAAAAAGTATCAATTTTATCGATCAGGGAAAAAATTGATTTAATTTATGACACTAACTCTGGCAAACAACTTTCCATCAACGGACACTCTTTTGAACAAGATTTAAAGGAAAAAGGGAAGGAAATTAATGATGTTTGGGAAACAACTTATCAAGTTCAAATTTCCCCAGGGTTTGAAGATACGGCAATTATTAATACCGTAACTGTTGAGGCTGTTGTTGAAGGAGAAAGTGGTAGTTTTGAAAAATCTGCTACCGCCGTAGTAATTGTCGGCAACCCACCAGATGATTGTCCTTATCCTTGGCCTTTAGCCAACGTAACTGAAGGAATGATCACTAGTGTCCCATTTGAAATACGTATTATTAATGGCCAAATAAGACCACATCGAGATGCTATTGACATTGCGGCTCCTCTAGGTACTCCAGTTTTTGCCACTCACAGGGGAATTATTTTAGCCAAAGGTTATGATTCAGGAAGAGGTAATTTTGTTCTAGTTGAAGGTTTTTGTAACGGCCATCGGTTTTATTCTTCTTATTACCATCTTTCTTCTATTGATAGTTATATTAAAGTTGGAGCCCCAGTTTTTGTCCAAAATAGCCAAGGAGAAAGAACAATTCTTGGCAAAGTCGGTAGTACTGGCTTTTCAACCGGGAGTCATTTACATTATGAATTTTCTGATCCAAAGATTGATCCTGATATGAAAGTTCCTTTTGTCCCAGAACAATGGTGGTAATAGAGTTATAATATATAATACTCTTATGAAGATTAAAACTTTTTTAAAGAAATATTGGCTGTTTATCTTTTTAGCTTCACTTGCTACAGTTCTGGTTTTTCTTTATATTAATAGAGATTCTAGCCAAAACCAAAAGACAGGATTAAAATCTGATTCTCTTCCTAAGCCAGAAATAATAGAAAAAACAAAGACAGATTTAAAAATAAATGTTAGTCAATTTATTGACGAATCAATCTTTAATAAGAAAGAAGCAAATGTTTATCAAGTTACTAAAAAACCATTAACCCAAGAACAAGCTGTAAATATTGCTAAAATATTTGGGTTTCAAAATCAACCTACGGTTTTAACAGATGAAAATAATCAAATTATTTATAATTGGTATTTAGATAATTCTGGCTTGGTTATTATTTTAAATAAGGGCGTTATTGATTATGGGGTTGATTTACTTGCCAATCCCCAATTAACTCAAGGGCAATTGCCAGGTATAAAAGAAGCTGAATCTCAATTTATAGAATTTCTAAAGAAAAATTCTTTTTATAATAACACCAATATTGATTTAAAAATTGAAAACCAAGGCTATGCTAAGGTTAATAAAAGTTATTTTGAACAAACAACTATTAATGATATTGAAAAAGAATTAATTTATTTTAAATTTAGTTACCAGATTGATGATATCAAAATTAGTGATTCTGAATCTAATGAAAATATTATTTATATTGGCCCTGAATCTAAAATCTTTAAACTAATTCTAAATAAACCTTTTGACCAATTAGAAATATTAAAAACCTATCCCCTTAAGACAAAAGAAGAACTTATTGCTCTTATTAAAAAAGAACCAAAAATAAGTTTTATTAAAGATAAATCTGGGTCTCTTGAGGAGAATATTCCAATTGATTTTATTATTGATGATTTACAAAGTATTAACTTTAATAAAATTGAGTTGATTTACCTGCAAGAAAATAAACAACAAATTTATCTCCAGCCGGTTTATTTAATCACTGGCGAAGTATTACTAAAAAATGGAGTTGAATATGAAGCTGGATTATATCTCCCTGCCATTAAAGACGAATATCTTTTACAAAATTAATTTAATTATTTATTCTTGGATTCTAATCGGCATGATGATATGAAGATAAGAAGGATCATCAACCTGTTTGAAAACACCCGGATCTAAAGAAGTATTTATCTCTAAGGTAATTAAATCTGATTTAACTGAATTTAAAAATTCCAAAAGGTAACGATAATTAAAAGCAACCTTTCCACCCTTACCATCCATTTTTACTTCTAATTTAATTTTATTTTCCCCAACCTGGGGACTATTGGAGCTTAACTCTACTTGATTATCTTTAAAGTCTAATTTAATAATATTAGCTGACTCTCTGGCAAAAATAGCGGCGGTTCTCACTGCCTGAAAGAAGCTCTCGGCATCTAAAGTAATTTTAGTCATGTTTTTACTAGGGATAATTCTTTCAAAATCAGGAAACTTCCCTTCAATTAAACGGGAAATAATCTCTAAATTTTTATTGGAAAAAATAATCTGGTTGTTTTTCGAAGTAATACTTAAACCTAATTCTTCTTTTTGATCAGAATCACTAATAATTTTACCAACCTCCATTAAAGCCCTTGAAGGAATTAGTAGCTCTTTTTGTTTTTCTAATATTTTATCTAAACCTTTCGCTTCTTTAATTTTCTTTAAACTTAATCGATAACCATCGGTAGCGACTAATAACAAACCATCTTTTTTAATCTTAATTAAAATGCCAGTTAGAGCTGGTCTGGCTTCATCTTGGCCGGCGGCAAAACAAACCTGACTAATAGCTAAAGCTAAATCTTGATTAGAGAAAATAAGATCTGGTTTCTTTTTTAAAGTGGGAATAATTGGAAATTCAGATGAAGATAAAGTAATAAAATCAGCCTGATAAGACAAGGAATTAATATTTAAAGTATTTTTATTGACCATTAAATTAATTTTTTCTGCCGGTAAGGAATTAATGTATTCTGTTAAAACTTTAGCGGGAACACAAATTTCACCTTCTTTTTCAATTTTAGATCCCAACCAAAGATTAATTCCAATTTCTAAATTGGTAGCTGATAGTTTTAATTGCCCTTGATCGGTTTTTATTAAAATATTATTTAAAATTGGTAATTGCGATTTATTAATAATAAACCGATTAACAATACTTAAACCTTTAGCTAAATTTTCTTGAAGAATTGAAAGTTTCATTTTTTTATTTTATTAAAGCTATTTATATTTTATAGGATTAGCAGTAAATGAACAATGATCTTTTTTTATTAGTTTTTTGATTTTTCTAAAATAGTTATCTTTACTAGTAGTAATAGTAGGCTTGTGGATAAGTGTATTGATGATAAAATTTAAACTTAGTTTTTGGGTTTTATTATTGTTTAAAAACATGTTGATAGTTTTAGTTATTTTGTGGATAAGTGTAAAACTTTAAAACTTTATCCATAAAGCTTTTTTCTTATCCCCATAACATTAACACGTAAGTCCTCAGACTCTGAGAGTAACTTAGTAATCTTTTCCACACCATGCATAACGGTGGTGTGATCCCTTCCTCCTAAAAAGTTACCAATGTCGGTTAAAGCCATTTTTAAATCAGTTCTTAAGAGATACATTAAAATTTGTCGAGGAACAACAATATTTTTATTCCTTTTAGGCCCGGTAAGATCATTAATTTTTAAATTATGATGATTGCCAATGGCACTTAAAATTTCTCTAGGTTTAACAATTTTTTGAGGTAAATTAGTGCCGTTGGTTTGTCCAAGTAACGCTTGAACAAAATCTAAACTAATCGGCTCTTTTTTAGTATCGGATTCAGTCATTAAACGGATTAAAAAGCCTTCTAATTTACGAGTAGAGGTAATATTCCCAGCGATTAATTGAGCGACATCAATTGGTAGTTTAAGTCCTCTTTGCTGGGCCTTAATTAAAAGGATGGCGCTTCTTAATTCAAAATCCGGTTCTTGGATATCAATAGTCAAGCCGCCTTCAAAACGAGAGCGAAGTCGATCCTCTAATTTACTAATTTCATCTGGTTTGCGATCAGAAGTCATAATGACCTGTCCTCCGGCTCGCCAGATAGCGTTAAAGGTATGAAAAAATTCTTCCTGAACAGCGGTTTTACCGGCAATAAATTGGATGTCATCAACTAAAAGAAGTTTGGCGGAACGGAATTTTTGTTTAAATTCTTTAGTGTTTTTTTCTCTGATGGCGTTAATAATTTCATTGGTAAATTCTTCTCCCATACAAAAAATAATTTTAGCTCGCGGATTTCTTTTTAAAACTTCGTAAGCCACCGCTTGCATTAAATGAGTTTTACCAACCCCAACCCCACCATACAAAAAAAGTGGATTGTAAGCTTTACCAGGCGAGTTAGAAATAGCGGTTGCGGCCGCATGGGCCATTTGGTTGGTAGAAGAAACGGCGAAAGTATCAAAATTAAAATCAGGCCTTAAACCAACTCTTTTTAAGGCGTCTTTAAAATCATCATTTTTTTTAGGCATTTCAAAAAGAGGTTGATTGCCAGCTTTATTTTTTTGTTTAGCTAATTTCTGTTTATTTTCTTTAACCACAAAAACCAAATCATTTTTCTTTTTGGTCACTTTATCCAAAGCTTCTTTAACTAAACCATAATAGCGGTTTTCAACAGTGTTGCTCACAAAAATTGAAGAGCAACCAATCTCAATAATTTGTCGTTGTTCATCGATTTCTTTTATCTGATTAATAAAGGTTGATGGGAACCAAGTGGCAAAATTAGCCGTGGATAAACTGATTTTTAAGTTTTCTAAGACGATAGACCAAACTTTATTTTTATCCATAAAGGTGTGAGTTTAAGGCAGAAGTAAACATCCTCAATTTAACAAAGTTATCCACAGAAAGTCAATATCTTCTTTTTGATCTTAATCTTGTTTTTTAAAGTGTTTTTTAGTATGATCAGCCTATGCCAAAAAGAACTTATCAACCTAAAAAAAGAAAAAGAGCTCGTAAGCATGGTTTCTTGTCTCGGATGAAAACCGTTGGTGGTCGTAAAGTTTTAAAAAGACGAAGATCCAAAAAACGAGCTAAACTTACCGTTTAATTAAATCTGTGATTCCTAAAAAACATCGTTTACCGCTAAAAACCCAATTTTTTTATCTTCAAAAAGAAGGTCATCTGTTCCAAAGTTATTTATTCGGTTTATTAGTAGCTCCTCAATTAGACCCAAAATTTCTTTTTAGAAGTGCTTTTGTTATTTCTACCAAAGTTGATAAAAAAGCTAATAAAAGAAATAAAGCCAGGCGTTGGTTAAAGGAAGCCTTAGTGTCATATCTTCCCTCTTTGAAATCCGGCTACGATGGTGTTTTTTTAGCTAAGAAACCTTTAATTAAGGCTGATTTAAATTCAGTCAAAAAAGAGATGGAGATGGTTTTCAAAAAAGCTAACCTTTTTAAGAATAAGAATAATTAATAAAATAATTAACAAAGTAGAATAATCAATCAAAATGAAAAAAATATTATTATCTTTAATTTCTTTTTATCAAAAAATTCCCTTGTTTAATCATCAGTCATGTCGCTACTCCCCAACCTGCTCTCAATATACATGTCGGGCTGTAAAAAAGTATGGTATAATCCAAGGAGGATTAATGGGATTAAGAAGAATTAGCCACTGTCACCCTTGGGCAAAAGGAGGCTTAGACCCAATCCCCTAAAAAATGATTCAAATTTGGAATGTATTACTATATCAACCTTTAGTTAACGCTCTGATCTTTTTTTATCAGTTGCTTTTTAATAATTTGGGTTGGGCCATTGTCGGCTTAACTGTAATTATTAGGTTAATTTTAATCCCCCTAACCATGCCTTCAATGAGAGCGGCTAAAAAAATGAGAGAATTAGCCCCGGAAATAGAAAAGCTTAAGAAAAAACATGGAAGTGATCGTCAACAATTAGCTAAAGCCCAGATGGAGCTTTATAAGAGACATGGAGCTAACCCAGCCGCTGGTTGTTTGCCCCAAATAGTTCAGCTGATTGTTTTAATTGCTTTGTATCGAGCCTTTTATCAAGTCTTAAAACCTGACGGAGATATTCTTGTTAAGCTTAATGAAGTTTTATATCCGGCTTTAAGATTACCGGTAGAGACGATTATTAACACCAATTTTTTCTATCTTGATTTAGCCAAGCCTGATGTTTTTCATTTGCCGGGTTTGTCTTTACCTCTACCAGGATTGTTTTTGATTTTAGCGGCTTCAATTCAATTTATATCTTCTAAGATGATGCAACCAATTGTGGCGAAATCTCAGTTAGAAGCCAAAAAGACCGAAGGTAAAGCCGATGATATGGCGGCTTCTCTGCAAGGACAAATGCTTTATTTGTTCCCGTTAATGACGATCTTTATTGGTTATCGTTTCCCATCAGGATTAATTATTTATTGGTTTATCTTTTCTTTATCAACAGCTATTCAGCAATATTTTGCTAGTGGCTGGGGAGGTTTACAACCATGGCTGATAAAATTAAAGCTATTGAAAAAATAAGTAAGGGTTTATTTGACCAAGTTGATTTAAAAGTTGATTTAAAAGTTGGAAAACAAGACGGTGATGTTTTTGCTATTCAAATTGAAACCGACCAATCGGGAATTTTAATTGGTTACCACGGTCAAACTTTATCAGCTTTACAACTTTTAATTGGGATGATGCTTTTCAAGCAATCAAATGAATGGGTTAGAGTTTTGGTTAATGTTGGTGATTATCGGGAAAAAAGAAAAGAAATGTTGGAGAATATGGCCAAAGCCAGTTCCCAAAAGGTTAAGGCTACCGGTCAAATTCATCGACTTCCTCCAATGCCTTCAATCGAAAGACGAATTATTCATTTGTTTTTAGCTGACGATAGTCAAGTAGAAACCACCTCTGAGGGTGAAGGTCGGGACAGGCACATTGTGATTAAACTAAAATCATAAAATGAAACTTCACCAAAAACTTTTTTGGTTATTAATCTTTTTATTGCCCGTACAATTAGCTCGTCATTTTTGGCCGGAAACGAGTTTTGTTTTAGGGCTAAGAGTTGATTATCTAAGCCCCACTGTTTATTTAACTGATTTACTTTTTTTGTTAATTTTAATCACTTGGGCCTGGACGGCTCCTTTCAGAAAAAATTTTCGTTTTGGTTTTATCTTTCTAGCTCTAACAACTTTTATTTTTCTTTTAACTAATAGTTGGCTGTCTTTAAATAGTACGGCAGCTTTTTACAAATTTGCCAAAATCATAGAATTTGGTTTTTTAATTGCCTATATTGCTTTTAGCAAACTAAAGTTAAAAGATATCCAATTGCCGTTAAGCTTGGCGATAATTTATTCAAGTTTAATAGCTTTAGGTCAATTTTTTAAACAAGCTTCCTTAAATGGCTTTTTCTGGTTTTTAGGTGAAAGAACTTTTGATATCGGAACCCCGGGAATTGCCAGGGCAATTTTTGATGGTCATTTATTGCTACGCCCCTATGCGACGTTCCCCCACCCTAACGCTTTGGCCGGTTTTCTTTTAGTTAGTTTGGTCTTAATTGCAGTTCCCTTTAATCTTAATAAAGGTTATTTAAAATTTTGGCGGATTCTAGCTCTGGTTGTGGGGTTAGTTGTGATTATTCTTTCTTTCTCCAGGACTGTTTGGCTAGCGAGCTTTCTTTTATTATTTGTTTTGACTTTCTTATTAAAACCAAAAAAAATAAAGATGCCTCTTTTATTATTGGAACTAGCTTTAGCTGTTTTAATTTTTTTAATGGCTACCGGTTTTTCCACTGATGAAGCTTTTTATCAGCGCTTACAGCTGGTTAAAGGAGCTACCTTGATGTTTCAGCAGTTTTCGTTATCAGGAATTGGTTTAAATAATTTTATTGTTTTTTTACCTAAACTTTGGGCGGTAACCGGTTTCACTTATTTGCTTCAACCAGTTCATAATATTTATCTTTTGCTTTTGGCGGAAACTGGCTTAGTAGGGCTGATTCTTTTTATTTGGTTTTTATTCTTAAGCTTTCAGAAAATTTTTAGAGATTATAATTTAATTTTAATTGAAAAAGCTAAAAGTGAAATCAAATTAAAAAATATAAAAGAAGTTTTAATTTTAATGATTGCCCTTGGATTGATTTTATTAATTGGCGTTTTTGACCACTATTGGCTAACCTTGCAACAAAATTTATTACTTTTTTGTTTGGTTTTAGGTTTAATATGGTCTTCTAAAAACTAAGATCCTGGTTTATTATTAAAATATGCGTCTTTCACAAAAAGTTGCTTTCAATACTTTAGTTCAAATCATTGCCAAAGTCATTACGGTCTTCTTTGGTCTTTTAACCATAGTCATTTTAACCAGGTATTTAGGGAAAGAGGCTTATGGTCAATATATGTATGTCATCACCTTAGTGATTTTATTTGGTTCAATTGCTGATTGGGGAACAGCCACTATTGGGGTTAGAGAAGCTTCTAAAGAAACTCAAAAACAAAACAAGGATGAAGTTTTATTAAATATTTTTTTATTGAGGATCTTTTTTGCTTTAGGTGCGGCAATCTTAATGATTTTATCGGCCTTTTGGTTGCCGATTAAAGGTAATCAAGAATGGGTAATTCGTCAGGGAGTTATTTTTGGTTCTTTGATTTTGATTTTGTTTGCGATCAGGGCTTCTTTGGCCATGATTTTTCAAACAAAGTTACAAATGCAGAAAACAGCCATTGCTGAAATTGTTGGCAGTCTTTTGGTTTTTTTAATTTCTTGGCTTTTTGTTTTTTATCGCTTTGGATTAATCCCTTTAATTTTGGCTGTTTTTTTAGCCAATTTGGTTTCCGTCGTTTTGCTTTTGATTTTAACTAGACAAGTTATTAAACTTCGCCTTGTTTGGCAAGGAAAATTAATTAAAAAATTTTTAGGTGAGTCTTTGCCAATGGGAGCAATCTTAATGATGTTTACGATCGATAATAAAATTGATACGGTGATGTTGGGTTCTTTAAAAGGGAGTGGGGCTGTCGGAATTTACGCTTTATCTTATCGGATTTATGATGTTTTAATTTTAGGTGCGGCTTATTTGATGAATGCCTTATTACCGGTTTTATCCCAATACTCAGATCTCAAGCTTTGGCGAGAAAAGATCAAAAGAATTTATCAAAAATCATTCGATATTTTATTTTTAATGGGGATCTTTGTTCTAATCTTTGTTTTAACCTTTTCGCCTTTGATCATCAAGGTTATTACTCAAAACCGTTTCACTGAATTTTTTGATGCGGTTATGGTTTTAAGACTTTTATCATTAGCAATTTTCTTTAGTTATTTTAATCACTTAACCGGCTACACAGTAGTGGCTTTAGGTCGTCAAAGACTTTACTTTTTTGTAGCCTTTTTTGCCCTAGCTTTTAATATTATTGCTAACCTTTTGGTTATCCCACGTTTTTCTTATTTTGGGGCTGCGGTTACCACAATCTTAACTGAAGGTTTGGTTTTATTAATTACCACCTTTTTTGTTTTCCGCTTAATCGGTTTTGTCCCGTCTTTAACTAGTGTTTTTAAAACAGCCAAACAATTAATTTCTAAGAAAGGGAGGATCTTTTAATGACAAAAGTTTTAAGTATTTTTACTGATGGTGGATCCCGGGGAAATCCCGGACCATCTGCTTTAGGAGTTGTGATTAAAAATGAAGAAGGGAAAACAATTCAAAAATTAAACAAATTTTTGGGTAATAAAACTAATAACCAAGCCGAGTACTTGGCGGTTTTAGAAGTTTTTGAATGGTTAAGTGTTAACCAAGATTTAAGTTCTTTAAAAATTGATTTTTTTATTGACTCAAAATTAGTTGTTAATCAGTTAAGTGGTTTTTATAAGATTAAAAATCAAGATCTTAAAGATTTAATAATTAAAATCAAATTTTTAGAGAATAAAATTTCAGGAAAAATTTTTTATCATTTTATTCCGAGAGAAAAAAATAAAGAAGCTGATCTTTTAGTTAACCAAACATTGGATAAAAAAATTTAAAAATCTATTTCACGTTAGAAATTGAAAATGGGTGAAAAACTTTTTCACAAAATTAATCAAGTCACTGAAAAACCAATCGCTTTAATTATTGAAAGCGAAAAATTTGTTGGCGATTTTTTAAAAAAAGCTTTAGCTCTTTATGGTTGTGATGTTGAGATAGTTGATGACCTCGCCAAAATTGATCAACGTAAATTTTACAATTATCTTTTTTGTTTTATTGAGAATTTATCGCGATTAAAAAAAATTTTTGATCATGATTTTTCCCAAACAAAAATTTTAATTGCCTCACCTTTTTTCCCGCAGCAAAGCGTTAATTACAAAAGCTTTATTGAAGAAGCTCAAGCAAAAAATTTAGACCTAAGAATTGTTTATTATTCTTATATCTATGGTCCGGGGATGGAGACTGGTCTTTATCGAATTTTAGATCAACTAATTAAGAAGGGTGAAGTGGCTCCAATCTTTGTTTCCGATTTTATTTATGGCATCTTAAAAGCAACTTTTACCGGAGAGACTAAAGGTAAGACTTTTTCATTATTATCGGAAAGTAAAGATCTTGGTTGGCGACCAAAGGTTAACCTAGAAGATGGACTTAAGCAAACTAAAGAATGGTTTTTACAAGAAATCAACCCCTCTTTAAATTTAAAAAGTTTAGAAAGGAGAAATGAAAGTAAAGTCAGGTCTGAAAATGATCATGATTTGGCAAGAGTTAACTTAAATGCTTTAGATAAAATAAATAAAGATTTAGATAAAAGCTCTTTATTCGAAACTAAAAAAACAGAAGAGCAAAAAAGGACAAATAGGTTTTTTAATTTTTTTACTCGCCATGCTTTGTCTTTAACTTTATGCTTTTTCTTTTTGGTATTAAGCTATCCTTTGACCTCTGTCTCATTCCATGGTTTAGTTGGGGCCAGAAGTTTAAAGCAGGCCCAGGTTTTAGCTCTAGAAGGAAATCTTAATACCGCCCATAGAAAAGCTTTAACCGCTAGAAATAATTTTTACCAAGGGCGACAACAATTATTGTCTTTAGATGGTTTTTTGCAATTTTTTTCTCAAACAAGAACAGATCAGGTTAATGATCTTTTTTATTTAGGGCAAACCACAGCTGACGGTTTAACTAGTTTTACTCAAGCCGGTCAAGCAACCGGGCAATTGGTAAAAGCTATCTTTCAAAAAGAAACAATTGATATCGAGGGTTTAATTATTAACATCAAGCTTGATTTGGAAAAAAGCTTTAACCAATTATCATTGGCCGAAAGTCAATTTGATCAAGGGCAAGAAGCTCAGCAATTAAAAGAGGTTAGAGGCTTAATTCTACGTTCCAAAAAAGGTTTAGATCTACTGCCTTCGCTGTTGGCCTTAAAAGATAGAAAAAGTTATTTAGTTCTTTTCCAAAATAACAGTGAGATTAGGCCTACTGGGGGATTTATTGGCTCTTACGGAATTTTAACTTTCGATAATGGTCAGTTTATTGATTTTGAGATTAAAGATGTTTACAGTGCTGATGGACAATTAAAAGGGCATGTCGAACCACCGGGAGATCTTAAAAAGTATTTAGGTGAGGCCAGTTGGTATTTACGTGATTCTAATTGGGATCCTGATTTTCCTACTTCAGCTGCTAGAGCTGCTTGGTTTTTGGAAAAAGAAACCGGTAGGACAACTGATGGTGTCATTGCCGTTGATTTGTTTTTAGCTCAAAAAGTTTTAGCAGCGGTAGGGGAGATCCAAATTCCTGATTACCAAGAAAAAATTAACGCCGATAATTTTTTTGAAAGAGCTGAATATTATTCTGAAATAAATTTCTTCCCAGGTTCGACCCAAAAACAGGATTTCTTAGGTAATGTCGCTCGAGTTTTATTTGAAAAAATTAAAGAAGCCGATCAAAAAACTTGGCTAAAATTAGCTCAAAATATTTATCCAAGTTTAACAGCTAAAGATTTGTTAATCTGGCTTCCGGATGAACAAACAACTTCCCTTGTCCGACAATTGGGTTGGGATGGAGGTTTAAAGTCGGTTGAGTGTCTGGGTAATGAAAAAAATTGCTTCCCTGATTTTCTAATGTTAATTGAGGCTAATGTTGGCATTAACAAGGCTAATTACTTTTTAAAAAGAAGTTTAAATCATCAAATTAAGATTGAAGAGGATGGGATGATAGAAGAAACTTTAGTAGTTAACTACCAAAATAATTCTCAATCAGAGGCCTTTCCAGCCGGTCGTTACAAAACTTATTTACGACTTTATACACCTTTAGATTCAAAGTTGATTAAAGTAGAGATTAAAAATTTAGCTACCGGCCAAATAGAAGAAGTTGAAGAAATTGAGCAGCAGCAAACTTATGATAAACAAATTTTTGGTTTTTTATTAGAAGTGCCTATCCAGGAAAGTCGTTCGGTGGAAATCGTTTATCAATTGGCAAAAAAGTTAGACCAAGAGGATGATTCTTATCATTTTTATTTACAAAAACAACCTGGAATTGAAGATGAAACTTTTAGCTTATGGTTTAAACCGCCAGTAGGAATTAACGTTACGGCTAATTACCAAGCCAGTCAAACTTCGCAAGGTTCAGTTTTTAGTCCTAATTTCAATCAAGATTTGCCATTTGAAATTAAACTGGCAAGATGATAAGATGTTAACCTATGTCCGACAAGAAAGAGAAGATTAAACTAGAAGTTGAAAAAAGAAAAGTAACTGGTCGTCAGGTTAAAGTTTTACGACGTGACGGGTTGCTACCAGCCAACATCTATGGGAAAAAAACCAAGTCATTGGCTGTTCAGGCCGATTTAAAATCATTCTTGCCGGTTTTAAAGCAAGCTGGAGAAACCACTTTAGTTGAGTTAAAAGTCGCTGGAGAGGATAAAGCCAGACCGGTTCTAATCCATAATGTCCAATACCATCCACTAGACGAGCAACCGCTTCATGCCGATTTTTATGAAGTTAATCTTAAAGAAAAAGTAACCACTAGGGTTGAAATTGAATTGGTAGGGGAATCTTTAGCCGTTAAAGAAAAAATTGGTATTTTAATTCAGCCTTTAACTGAAATTGAAGTTGAAGCTCTCCCAACTGATTTACCGGAAAAACTTCAATTGGAAATATCCAGTCTTAAACAGATAGGTGATGCTTTAACCGTGGGTGATATTAAAGTTCCTGAAGGAGTTACTTTTTTAACTGATCAAAAAGAAACTTTAGTTAAGATTGATCCACCAGCCAAGGAAGAGGAAGTTGTTGTCGCAGCCCCAGCTGAAGGTGAAGAAGGGGAAGAGGCTGAAAAGGGTGAGGAAGGCGGAGAAAAGAAAGAAGAAAAAGGTGAGGAAACAAAAGCTGAAGGCGAAGGTGAAAAAGCAAAGGGAGAAGAACAATCGCAAAAAGATCAGGTTTCAGGCCAAAAATCACAACCTAAGGCAGAATAGTTTGCTTCAGTTCTTTAGGTAATTCAAAATTAGGATCAATATCAAGAGCTTGCCGGAGACTTTGCTTGGCTAGTTGGATTTTATCGCTTTGATAATAAAGATAGGCGAGTTGTAAATAAGCGTCTCGATAATGAGGTTTTTGAACCGTAATTTGCTCCCATAAACTAATTAATTTAGAAATGTCTTCAGGATCAGAGTAATGTTTTTTTAACCAAAGATTTTCCAATTTTTCCTTAAAATCTTCTGTCAGTTCTTTTTTGGATTCTTGATTTTGCTTTTCCAGTTGATTTTGGGCAATAGCTAAAACTCTTTCGGTTTCTTCAAATTGATTATTAACCAGTAATTCTTCGGCCAAAACTAAATTGGCTTTAAGGTCATTGGGGTTTTTAACCAGCTGTTGTTTGGTTTGGTCAAATTCATTACGGTTAACCAAAAAAGAGGCAATTAAAAGGATCATCAAAATGGCTACGCTTACTGGGGCAGCCCAATAACTTTTTTTATTTTTAAAAGGATGATAAAGACGATTTAAAAGTTCTTTTTTACCTTTTAAATATTTTGAGTTAGTTAGAATATTTTTAATTCTAATCAAAATAAAGTTCATTTTTCTACCTTTGGCCAAGGAGCAATGATTAAAGCCTTAGATGTAAAAAATTTATTTTTACTTTTTTGACTTAAGGAAGCTAGCTGCCAAATCTGTTCGGTAATAAAGGGCATAAACGGATGGAGGAGTCTTAAATTAATTGATAAGACTTCAAGTAAAGTGTTTTGAGCTTGGTCTCTTCTGGTTTTGGTTTTTTCCAGGTAAAGATCACAAAAAGTATGCCAGAAAAAATGATAGATTCTTTCAGCGGCCAAATCAAAACGATATTTGCCAAAAAGTTTGTTAACGTCTTTAACCAACTGGTTGGTTTCTTTTAGAATCCAACTATCATCAGGATGAGCTTTGGCTGTTTTTGTTTTGTTTTGACTATCTTCGAGGTCAAGAATAAAACGGGAAGCATTCCAAATTTTATTGGCAAAGTTGCGACAGGCTTTAACTTTTTCTTCACCTAAAGAAAGATCATTACCAGGAGCATTACCTACCACTAAAGCCATTCGTAAGGCATCAGTACCGTAAGTTGCTGTTAATTTTAAAGGATCTAAAACGTTACCTTTAGTTTTGCTCATTTTTTGACCTTTTTTATCGCGGATAAGTCCATGTAAGTAAACGGTTTGATAAGGAACTTGGCCGGTTAGAAATAAACCTAACATGATTTCTCTAGCTACCCAAAAAAAGATGATATCATAACCAGTTTCGCGGATGGTGTTAGGATAGAATTTTTGATAATCACTAGTTTTGTCTGGCCAACCTAAAGTAGTGAATGGCCAAAGACCTGAAGAAAACCAAGTGTCTAAGACATCAGTTTCACCTTCAATGGGAATAGGATGTCCCCACCATAATTGTCGGGAGATACACCAGTCACGAATATTTTCCAGCCAATTACGATAAACCTTTTCAAAGCGCTTGGGGATGATCTCAATCTCTTTTTTATCAATTGCTTCTAAAGCCGGTTTAGCCAGATCTTTCATTTTAATAAACCACTGTTTGGAGATTAAGGGTTCGGTAATATGGTTACATCGTTGGCAATGGCCGATGGAATGAGTAATTTTTTCGATTTTGATTAAATTACCTTTAGCTTCCAACTCCTTAACAACAGCTTCCCTGGCTTCTTCTACTTTTAACCCGGCAAATTGTCCAGCTTCTTTTGTTAACCTTCCAAATTGATCGATAACACTTATAATTTTAAGTTTGTTTTTTTGGCCAATCTCAAAATCCAGATTGTCATGACCCGGGGTTACTTTTAGAATACCGGTGCCAAAATCAATATCAATTGATTCATCGGTAATAATTGGAATTTGGCGATTGGTTAGAGGTAAAGAAACCTTTTTTCCAACGAGCTTAGTGTACCGCTTATCCTGGGAATTGACGGCCAAGGCAACATCGGCAAACATTGTTTCAGGACGAGTAGTCGCAATGATAACTGGTCCGTATTTAATATGATAAAGTTTACCTTCTTCTTCCTGATAATCATTTTCCAAATCGGATAGGGCTGTTTGACAGCGGGGACACCAGGTGGTGATTCTTTCGCCTTGGTAAATGAGCCCTTTATCATAAAGTTTTTTAAAAGCGGTTTTAACTGCTTTGGCACGTTGTTCATCTAGAGTGTAGGCTTCCTTGGTCCAGTCTAGAGAGAACCCCATGGACATCAGCTGGCTTTTAATATATTGCTTAGATTCTTGAGCAAAAGCTTGGGCTTTTTTTAAAAACTCTTCTCGGGTAACATCTTTTTTCTTTTTACCTTCTTTTTGTAGTTGTTTATTAACCAGATATTCAACGGCAATGGAAGCATGGTCAAAACCCGGTAACCATAAAGTTGGTTGGCCCATCATTCGATGATAACGAATCATAATGTCTTCTAAAGTGTAAAGAGCGTGGCCTAGATGAAGTTCTCCGGTAACGTTTGGTGGTGGTAGGGTAATCACAAAAGGTTTACCCTTGGCTTTTTCCTGGACTTGAAAATAATGTCCCTTTTCCCAAAGTTGATAAATATTTTTTTCTGTTTTTTGGGGTTGATATTGTTTTTCCATATAGTCTTATTTTATCATTTCTTTAATTTCGAGGCTAGAGTTAGCTTGAACTTTGTGCCAGTTGATGGGATTGAAGTTAAAATAGGCGCAACTAGCAATATAAGCGGCATTATCGGTACAAAATTTAGGGCTAGGAATAAAAATAGGAACGTTTTTAATGGTTTGGTTAATTTTTTCTTTTAATCTTTGATTAGCAGTTACGCCACCAGCCAAAAGGATATTTTTAACCTGATAGGTTTGACTGGCCTTATTAACTTTGGCAACTAAAACATCGGTTATGGCCTCTTGAATTTCATCAGCTAGTTGGTTAATGGATAGTTGATTTAGCTTCTTGTCTTTTTCCATTTTTTTAAATTGAGCTAAAACAGCGGTTTTTAAACCGGAAAAAGAAAAATCTAAATCGGGGCTACTAATCATTGGTCTGGGTAATATCTTTTTTAATTTTTGATTTGTTTTAAGATTATTAGCGGCCTGAGCAATAGCTGGACCACCGGGATAACCAAGATTTAAAAGTCTGGCACATTTATCCAAGCATTCTCCAGCCGCATCATCTCTAGTCCCGCCCAACCATTTGATCTGACGGTGATTTTTAATTAAAACCAAATCGGTATGACCACCAGAAACGACTAAACCTAAAGCCGGGAAAGAAGGGGTTTTACCTTCAAGCCAATTGGCGTAAAGATGGGCCTGAAGATGATTAACCGGGATTAACGGTTTTTTCCAAATGTAAGCTAAAGCTTTGGCCGTTTCCACCCCAATTAATAAACTACCAATTAAACCTGGGCCGGCAGTGACGGCCAAAGCATCAATTGATTTTATTTCTTTTTTAAAGTTTTTACTTAAAGCCTGGTTAATAATCGGGATCAGATATTTAAGTTGTTCTCGAGCCGCAACTTCAGGAATAATACCACCGGTTCTTTGATGAAGTTCAACGGAGGAAGCAACGACATTATTGATGATGTTTTGTCCATTTTCGACAATGGCGGCCGCTGTTTCATCACAACTGGTTTCAATGGCTAAGATTTTCATTTTTAATTAGGGCCGATACCTTTGAGAAAGATAGCTTGCCAGGGTTTGTAATTGGAATAAAAAGTTTGGCTTTGTAAAGTTTGGCCACCACGTTGAACTTGATAATCAAAAGCAACTTTAGCTCCCCAAGCTTTCCAATCAATTTGTTTTACGGTTCCAGTTGGTAAGGTTGGGTCGTCTTGATAAAGGTCAGGTGGCGGAGGGCTTTGATCCCAGATTCTGGATTGGGAAATGGTTACTTGTCGACCGTCGCTGGTACCATAAATATCAAAAATCAGAATACGATTGGGAATATCAGTAGAACTTTGGATTAAAAGATGACCGGGAGTGTCATTTTTAAACTTGAAATCAGTTGAAGGGCTAAAAACAGTCGCGTCCATCCCCACTTGTGAATTTTGTTCATAGTAAGAGACACGATAAGCATGGGCTCGACGTTCAATAATCGGTAGACCTGATTTTAAAACCGCCCTAAAAAGAGTAGTCGAAACTTGGCAAACACCACCTCCATCACCTAAAACAGTTTTGCCGTCTTTAATAATGTAGGCTTCTTTATAACCGGTTGATTGAGAAACGTCACCTAAAGATTGGTTAAAGGAAAAAGTTTCTCCCGGTGGGACTAAAACTCCGTTTAAACGCGAGGAAGCCAGTTTGATATTTTCAATTCTGGAAGAGATAGAGCCTTTAAAATAGGAAATACCATGACCGACTAATTCTTTAATACCCAAGCTATTAACGTCGGCGGTTTTAACCACTGGTTCGGTGGTAATTAAAGGAAGATTAATAGTAAACTTTTTGTTTGTTTCGTCTTTTTCTAATTGGGCTAGATTTTGAGCAATTAAATCAACCGCTTTTTGTTCCTCAAGCTTTTTACCTTCTTTGGCGGCTCTAAATTCAGTCACTCGGCCCTCATTGAATTGGAAACTGGCATTTTCCGGAGAACGATTAATGCTGGTGGTTAGGTTAGCCGTCCAACTAGCAATTTTGTCTTGATCAAAGCCGTTGGTAAAGGATAAAAGCTGAATTAAATCATTATCTTGCCATTTCCAAGTAGTTTCTTTGGTAGTTAAAATTAAATTTTTACCCAAAAAACTTTGGGCTCTCAAGCGAGTGTCTTCTACTTGCTGTTCGGTTAAAGTCGGTGAAATATAAATGATTGGTAAATTGGTTGACTTAAATTCTAATCGAGCCAGTTGGAAGTTAATAGTTGAAAGAAATTTTCTTTTGTCTAATTCCTGTCCATCTTTGCCAATTTCAATAGTAACTTGGGGTTGATCAAGGTTGCTGCGATCGATTTTAATGTTGGGTTCAATGGCTGGGATAAAAACTTGAGCAGCAATGGTAGCCACATTATCTTCCAGCTGGTCTTGTTTCAGTTGATAAGCTAAATCCAGGTTTTGGCCCTTAAACCAAGAGTTAACCTTATTTTTTAAATCTTTAAATTCTTGACCGCTTCTGCCAATCTGGTAAGCCTGTTCAATGGCCAAATCAAGATCATAACGAAAATCCAAGTCATCAAGATTAATTTCAAACGTTTGTTCCTTTAAATTAAAAACAAGGGATTTAGGAAGAGCCTGTTTTTGTAAATAACTTTCCAGAATAGTCTTTGCTTCTAAAGAGTTTTTGTTGCCTAAAGATTGTTGGGCAACTTTAACTCCAGGATAAATTTTATGCCAGTAGGTTAAATGATAAACAATAAAAGTTAAAGCCAAAAAACCAATGATTCCTAGAGTTGACCAAATAAGAATTTGAGAAGGTAAATTTAATCTTATTTTTTTGAATTTAATGATCTTTTTTAGCTTGGACTTATGGACTTTTTTCTTCATTCTGTCTATGATAACATTAGACAATGCCTGATGAAAGCCAATCTTCATCTCAGAATTTAAATTCAAGTTCTTCTGGTGGTCAGACTGATAAAAATGATCAGAACCAGACTAATTCTTACCAGCAGGATCGTTTTTCTACTGGTCAATCATCTCAATCCGAAGAATCTTTAAAACAGGATTCTCCTTCTGACCGTTTTACCTCGAACAGACCTGACCAGCCTCTCAATAACTATAAAAGTCAATTTATTTCAAAACCGACAATGTCTGGCGCGCCTGATAATGATCCAGATGCACCTCAGTTTAAAAAAGGATTTATTCCTTTGGGTGGGAAAAAGCCTTTTACCCAGTCTTTAGATTCTCAAAAACCGGAAACAACTGGTGTACAAGAAGAGAAAAAGACAACTCCTTTTATCCCTTCTGGGAGTACTCCTTTTGGAAGCTCCAGTTTTAAACCAGCTTCTTTTCCCAACTCTTCCAACGATCAATCTTTGCCTGAAGAAAATAAAGTTGAACAATCAACAACGCCAGGGGAAGATAAAAAGGAATTAGATTTTAAAAAGGGAGTTGAAACTTCTGCCGATTGGCAACCGACCGAGTCTTCCGGTTTTGAAGAAAGTCCAGTTTTAAAAACAGAAACAGCTTCTTTTTCACCTGCGATAGAACCTGGGCCAACAATGACAACTGGTTCATTGCCTGATGTAGAAACTGTTGACAATCAACCAAAAGATGATCAGTCTCTTCTCCAACAGGCTCAGGCAATTACCGGTGGTAGTGGGAGTGTTAAATCATCAGCTGGTTTCAAAAAGATTTTAATTCTTTTACTGGTATTATTGATTTTATTTGGACTTGGTTGGACTGTTTTTAAGTTTGTTTTACCACGATTCCAGAAACCAAAAGAAGTTACTTTAACTTATTGGGGGTTGTGGGAGCCGGAAACAGTCATGAAGGGGGTTATTACCGATTGGGAGAAAGCTCATCCCAACGTGAAGATTAACTATCTTCAACAATCACCCAAAGAATATCGGGAAAGACTGCAATCGGCTTTGGCTCGCAATGAAGGTCCTGATATTTTTCGTTATCATTTGACCTGGCTACCGATGCTTAAAAATGAATTGGAAGCTTTGCCACCGGAAGTGATGAGCTCGGCTGAATACGAAAGTACTTTTTACACCGTAGTTAAGGAAAATTTACGTTCAGGGACTTCTTATGTGGGGGTTCCTTTAGGAATAGATACTTTAGCCTTGTTTTATAATCAAGAGATTTTTCAGGCAGCTGGTAAAACTCCACCTACTTCTTGGGATGAGTTGAGACAAGCCGCTATTAATTTAACGACTCGGGATGAAACCGGTCGGATTCAAACGGCAGGTGTTGCTTTGGGGACGACTTCTAATATTGATCATTGGCCTGATATTTTAGGTTTGATGATGTTGCAAAACGGAGTTAATCTAGCCAATCCAACCGGATCATACGCCGAGGACGCTCTAACTTATTACACCATTTTTAATACCACTGATCGGGTTTGGGATGAAACTTTACCCAACTCAACTCTAGCTTTTGCCACCGGTAAAGTCGCCATGTATTTTGGTTATTCCTGGGACATCCTTGAAATTAAAAAGATCAATCCTAGTCTAGATTTTAAAGTAGTAGCGATGCCTCAGTTACCTGATACTCAAGTTACTTGGGCTTCTTTTTGGGTTGAAGGAGTGGCTAAGAAAAGTAGTAATTCTAAACAAGCTTGGGAATTTTTGAAATATTTATCATCAAAAGAGGTTTTGCAAAAGCTTTATCAAGCTCAATCTCAAACTCGTTTGTTTGGTGAAGTTTATCCTCGAACGGATATGGCCAATCTTTTAGCGGATAATCCCTTATTAACTCCCTTTGCCAATCAGGTTTTACAAGCCAAAACCTGGTATCTTTGTTCCCGCACTTTTGATAATGGTCTTAACGATAAGATGATTAAATATTTTGAGGATGCGATTAACACCGTTAATTCGGGGAAATCTTCTACTGAGGCTTTAAATACCACTGCCCAGGGAGTCAGTCAGTTGCTTTCGCAATATGGCTTGGGCAGCTATGTCGTTAGGTAAAAAATGAAAAACCAACTAAAGAAAGCGGTTTTAAAAACCGTAGCCTACGCTGATATTTTTGCCTATCCATTAAGTCTTAAACAACTCCATCTTTTTTTAATTGAACAGCAAATTTCTTGGGATCATTTTCAAAAAGCAGATTTTAAAAACTCTCTTTTACAAGAAAAAAATGGTTTTTATTTTTTAAAAGGTAAACAAAATTTAGTTAAATTAAGAGCGGAAAAAGAAAAAATTAGTCAAAAAAAATTGTCTTTGGCAATTAAAAAAGCCAATTGGTTAAAGGTGATTCCTTCTATTAGAATGGTTGGATTAACCGGCAATTTAGCGATGAGGAACGCGCAAGATCAGGACGATATTGATTTGTTAATTGTGACCAAAGCTGGGGGTTTGTGGTTGACCAGGTTGTTGACCGTTTTGTTTTTGGATTTTTTAAACTGGCGTCGTTTACCAGGGCAAAAAAAAGTTAAAGATAAAATCTGTTTAAATATGTTTTTGGATGAGAACCATTTGCAAATTCCTAAAGCTGAACAGAATTTATTTACGGCTCATGAGGTGGTACAATTAAAACCTTTATGGGAGAGAGATAACCTTTACCAAAAGTTTATTAAACAAAATTTATGGGTCAAAAAATTCTTACCCAATTGGAGCGTTTAGCCAGAAGCTGGCAGCTAAAGTACATGCAGCCTCGACGAACAAACGAGGTGGTGGAACCTGGCCGGATTCTTTTTCATCCGGGTGATTGTCAAACTAAGGTTTTAGGAAGTTATCAACAGCGGTTAAAAGAGTTAAAATTAAGTTAATGGATTATCCTTGGGCTTATTCATTATTAGCGGTTTTGGTAGTTAGCCTTCTTTCTTTTACCGGGGTTTTGTTTTTAGCTCTAAAAAAAGGAACTTTGGAAAAGTTTTTGTTGTTTTTAGTTAGTTTGGCAGCCGGTGGTCTGTTAGGTGGAGCCTTTATTCATCTTCTACCTGAGGCAGTTGAACAGCTAGGAATAGGGATTTCTTTTTCGGCTTCAATCCTAACAGGGATTTTGTCTTTTTTTGTTTTGGAAAAATTTATTCATTGGCGTCATTGCCATATTCCTACTTCCAAACATCACCCTCATCCCTTGGCCTTGATGAACCTTTTTGGAGATGCCTTTCATAATCTGATTGACGGAGCAATCATTGCCGGTAGTTTTCTAATTAGTGTTCCCTTAGGAATGGCGACGACAATAGCCGTTATTATTCATGAAATTCCTCAGGAGATTGGAGACTTTGGGGTTTTGGTTTATGGTGGTTTTAGCAAAACCAAGGCTTTGCTTTTTAATTTTTGTTCAGCTTTAACAGCTTTTTTAGGAGTGGTTTTAGTTTTGCTTTTTGGAACTAAATTTACTAACTTAGTCCCTTTGATTTTGCCGTTTACGGCCGGTGGTTTCATTTACATTGCTGGGGCTGACTTAATTCCGGAGCTTAAAAAGGAAACTGGTTTATCAAAATCTATTTTTCAGTTTTTTGGTTTGCTTTTAGGAATTGGCTTAATGTTGCTGCTAACTTTATTTGAATAATTTTTATGAAATTGTTGACAAGCTAGGTTAAGGCTGTTAGAATAGCAAAGGTTATCGGTAGTTGATAGCCTTTTTTAACTCCATGATAAAAGAAACGAAAAATTCGATGAGTAATATTAAACCAATGCCAGGGTATGTTTTGATTAAGCCGGTTGAACAGGAAAAAAAGACAGCTACGGGGATTGTTCTTCCTGATACTCATGATGAAAAGTCACAAAAGGGTAAAGTCATTGCTTTGGGTGAAACTTTATTAACAGAAAACGGCATAAAAATTGAACCTGAGTTTGAGGTGAATGACGTGGTTATTTATAAAAAATGGGGTGGGGATGAAGTTAAATTTGGAACTTCCGGGGAAGAACTTATTTTTGTTAAATTTGAAGATATTCTAGCAATTATTAAATAAGAACCTGCTTGCGTAGAACTTTGTTTATCGCAAGCTCAAAATAAAAAAAATGGCAAAACAACTTAAATATTCAGCTGAAGCAAGAGAAAGATTGAAAGCCGGTATTGATGCGGTCGCTAAGGCGGTGGGAATCACTTTAGGTCCTAAGGGTCGTAATGTGGCTTTAGATAAAAAATGGGGAGCTCCAGCCGTTGTTCATGATGGTGTTTCGGTAGCTAAAGAAATTGATTTAGAAAATCCTTTTGAGAATATGGGAGCCCAATTAATTAAAGAAGCGGCTGAAAAAACCAATGATGTTACCGGTGACGGAACAACGACAGCTACGATTTTAACTCAAGCGATTGTTAATGAAGGCATTAAAAATTTAACCGCCGGAGCCAACCCAATGATTTTAAACAAGGGGATTGAAAAAGCGGCTAACCAAGCTCTTGATTCGATTAAAAAACAAGCTCAAACAATTAAAGATCATCCTGAAAGAATTATTCAGGTAGCGACTATTTCCGCTCAGGACGAACAAATCGGTGGTAAGATTGCCGAAGCTTTGAAAAAAGTTGGTCCTAATGGAGTCGTAACGGTTGAAGAAGGTAAAGGGTTAGATCTAGTTATTGGTTACAAAGAAGGAATGGAATTTGATAAAGGTTATACCTCTGCTTATTTTGTAACTAATTCCGATACCATGGAGGCCGATATTGAAAGCCCTTATATTCTTTTAACTGATAAGAAAATTTCCTCAATCCAAGAATTATTACCCTTTTTAGAAAAATTAGTTAAAGTTTCTAAAAATTTGGTAATTATTGCTGATGAGGTTGATGCCGAGGCCTTAGCGACTTTGGTGGTTAACAAATTAAGAGGAACCTTTAATGTTTTAGCGGTCGAAGCGCCTGGTTTTGGTGATCGACGCAAAGAAATGTTGCAAGATATTGCTTCTTTGACCGGAGCTAATGTTATTTCTCAAGATTTAGGTAGAAAATTAGAAGATATCGAGATTGAAGATTTGGGTCAGGCTGATCGAATTACGGCTGATAAAGATAACACCGTCATTGTTGGTGGCAAGGGGAATAAAAAGGAGATTGAAGGTCGTATTAAACAAATTAAATCGGAATTAGCCAGAAGCACTTCTGACTTTGATAAAGAAAAACTACAAGAACGTTTAGCTAAACTCTCTGGAGGGGTAGCTGTGATTGAGGTGGGAGCGGCCACGGAAACCGAAATGAAGGAAAAACAAGAAAGAGTTAAAGATGCAGTGGCAGCGACTAAAGCCGCTATTGAAGAAGGTATCGTTCCTGGCGGCGGTGTGGTTTTGCTTAACGCCATCAAGGCGATTGATCTTAAAGGTTTAACGGCCGATGAATTAACTGGAGCCAAGATTGTTCAAAAAGCACTGGAAACGCCGATTAAACTTTTGGCTGAAAATGCTGGCGAAGACGGTAGTGTGGTTATTGCTAATGTTAAAAAACAAAGTAATGGGATTGGTTTTAATGTTTTAACCGGTGAATACATTGACATGATTAAAGCCGGTATTATTGATCCGGCTAAAGTCGCCAGAACTGCTTTACAAAATGCAGTTTCGGTAGCGACAATGATTTTAACGACTGAATGTTTGGTGACTGATATTCCTGAAAAAGATAATCCACCTATGCCTGGCGGTGGTATGCCTGGCGGCGGAATGATGGGAATGTAAAATTAAATTAGATATCTTTAAACAGAATCCGTTTTAGGCGGATTTTTTTGTTTTTTAGGTATTAAAAAAGCCATCCTTTTTACAGAATGGCTTTTTCTTTTTAACCTTTTATTTTTTTATTTAAGGATAGTTAAAGGGTTAAAGGTTCTGTCGTTCTCATAAACTTCTAAGTGAAGGTGAGAACCAGTTGACCAACCGGTCGAACCAACAGTTCCGATAACCGTATTCTTATCGACCTCATCACCAGGCAAGACGATGATTTTGCTTAAGTGAGCGTATAAAGACTTAAACCCAGAACCATGGTTAATTAAAACGTGGTTACCGTAGGAAAAGCGGTTGTAAAAGACAGCTTCAACTCGGCCATCCATAAGCGGATAAACCGGAGCCCCTAAAACTTCATCCAAGTCAATCCCATGGTGGAATAAAGAATAACCTTGGGTAACTTCAAAGGTGTCAAGTGGAACCCTGACTGAGTGTTGAGTAGTTAATTCAACCACGTTTTCAGTTAAGGCGACCACCTCTTGATCAGAGTTAGCCTTAAGGGCTGAAATTGGAGTACTAACAAAGCTAGTTAAAAGAATAACAACAGCTAGGTTTAACCCGAAAATCTTACGAATACTTTTTTTCTCAAAAAACTTACGAACAAATTTCTTAATTAAGAATTTTTTCATATTATGGGTTTATTTAGCCCACAAAAAAATTCTCCATATATACGGAGAATTACAAGAGATAATACCAGAGAGTTAGGCAAAAGTCAAGTTTTTGAGGTGCGAGCGGGAATCGAACCCGCGCATCGAGGTTTTGCAGACCCCAGCGTTTCCACTTCGCCATCGCACCGAGTTCAATAATTATATCATTTCTTGCCCTTTTTGCTAAGGTATGCTATGATATTTTCACTAATGAAAAGAAAATGGTTGATTATTATTGTTGCCGTTTTAGCTTTAGTTTTAGTCGGTTTAATTTTTAAAAGCAAATTCTTCAATCGTCAGGGACCTGGCGCTTTGCAAATTTCCACTACGCCTCGGGCTGTTGTTTATCTTGATGGTAGCCAAGTTGGAGTCACTCCTTTCTTTGACGATAAGATCAAATCTGGTGAACACACCCTTAAGTTGGTGCCTGAATCGACTACCGATAGTTTGGTTTCCTGGGAAGGTAAAGTTAATTTATTACCGGGGATCTTAACCGTTGTTAATCGTAATTTTGGCTCCAGTGAATCTAATTCTTCCGGCGAGATGTTAACCTTAGAAAGGATTGGTCGTAAGGATAGATCTTCTTTAGCCGTTATCTCTGTCCCTGATCAGGCGGTAGTTAAAATTGCCGGTGAACCACGCGGTTTTACCCCTTTGACCGTTGATGATTTAACCCCCGGTGATTATAGCGTGGTGATTAGTGCCCCTGGATATGAAGAAAAATCAATTTCAGCCAGCACCATTGGTGGCTATAAACTAATTATTAATGTTCAGTTGGCTCAACAAATGGAAGGGATTGAGGGGGCAACGGAGAGTGCCGAAAATGAAGATGAGCAAACAGATGAAGCAGCTGGAGATGTTACCCCAACGCCAGCGGTCAAAGCCACCCCAGCAACTAAAGCGACGTTGCCAGCTAAACCATACGTTACCGTTAAAGACACCCCAACCGGTTGGTTGAGAGTGAGAGCTGAACCATCTACTTCAGCTGATGAAGTGGCCAAAATTAATGTGGGGGAATCGTTTCCTTATCTAAATGAAGAGGATAATGGTTGGTATAAGCTTGAACACGAAAAAGGTGAAGAGGGCTGGGCTTCTGGTGTTTATCTTGACTTAGTTGAATAGAAGCTTCTTCTTTAAGCTCAATTTACTTCTTTGTTAAGAAAACTTGTTCTCCAAAAGATAGCTGTTATATTAAAACCACCGCTAGTTAGATTAATAGCCTTTTTAAGTTCACGTTGACTAATAACTTCGTTGATTGGTTCTCTTGCTGGGATATTCCCGGCATAATAGTTTTGCAATACTGGCAAGGCACGATTATCGCCAAGTTGACCTAGGGCCCAAATAGCTGAGTTCCTAGCTTTAAAACTTTGATTTTCGTCATTTAAAAGATCGATTAAAGCTTGGGTGCAGTTACCGTCGTATTTAGCTTTAGCCTTTTGACATTGATCTTTGGCATCACTGCCAATCTGGATGCAAGTGATGAGGAAAAACAAAAGGAAAACAACAAAAATAGCAGCAACGCTGTAAAAAAATAATCGTTTAAGATTTCTAACTTTCATCTTTACTAATATTATTATATCAAAATCTAAGAAAGAGAAATTATAGAAAGGGATTATTTAGTAGGATTGTAGCTACCAAAGTCCCAAATTATTTTTAATTTCTTCACAAAAAATAGTGAAGATTTTATTTATGATAGAATTGAATTATGACTGAAGTAACGGCTGAAATTACAAAATCGAGGGGGACTTATCATGTTATCGATGAGATTCCAAGAAATTCTTTAGACAAACCAATAGTGGCTAAAGCTCGTAACGGGATAATTGCTTTTGGTACTGATGAGGGTGGCCGTAAACCTCCCAATGAAGATAGGATTTATATCAATACAAAGGCGAATGTTTTTGCCTCGATTGATGGTATGGGAGGCATGGGTAATGGTGGTAGAGCAGCCCAAATCCTAGCTCAGGAGATTCAAAGAGGGGTTAGGGAAAAGTCTACAGTTCAGAGAATGACATCAAATGCGAGTGATAGAATGGCAAGTGAGGGTATTAAAAAAGGAGGGGCTTGTTATATTTTTGGTCATATTAGGGAAAATGTTTTAAATGTTTTTCAAGCTGGTGATGTAAAATTAGTCGTTATTGATGGAAGGGGTAATGTGCGTTTTACAACAAAAGATGAAGGTATAGGAAATAAGGTTTTTAATTCTGTTCAAGGGATAGATTCGGGAGAGATAACCAAAAGTAAAGTTAGGTTAAATATTGATGATAAAATTGTCGTTGCCTCAGACGGTCTTTGGGATAATTATAGCCCACAACAAATTGCTAAGTATGTTTATAATAAGGATGTTAAACAAGCGATAAATGGTATTAACAAGTCTGTCAAAAATTTAATGAAATCTGGAAGAGGTAAATGTGACAATATTAATGTTATTATTTATGATTTTAAGAGATTTACTCATTCGCCTAGATAGCTAATTAGAACTCCACTTATGCTAAAATATTCATATGTCTTCTTTAAAAATTGGGACTCACTTTTCACCATCCCAACTTTTGATTTCTTCTTCAAAGTAAAGATTCCTGATCCTAAAAAAGAGAGAATAATCACCCAAAGAGATAGACGAGGTAGGATTTTGTCTCTTCAAACTCCTTTTTATTAACCTATAATATTGACTTTTAGCTTTATTTGTAGTATTCTTTTTTCACTCTTTTGATTATTTCCTTCTTAAGAATCAAAATAGTTTTGCTATTGGAAATTCTGGGATTAATTAAAAAGAGGTACCTTAAAAAACAAAGCAGAGAGAGGAGAAAGAAATGAGAGAAGAAATGGGAAGAAGTCGTTCAATCCCCTGGGGGAAAATTTTTGGTATCATCGTCGGTATAACTGCTGGGATTGTCGTTTTTATCGTTTGGAAACCAATGTGGCACTGGTTATTTTTTGCTTTTTTCTATAAATATTGGTTTATCCTTTTTATCTTCATAGTGACGATTTTACTGATGGTTCTTTGGGGCATGAAGACTGCTAGAGATAATATTGAGGGTTGGGTTAATGGTTTGGTATGGACTGGGATGGTTGTATTTTTAGTTTTTTGGCTTGTTTTCAGTTTTGCTTTAGCTCCGGCTATCACTAAAACTAAAATTGCCAATTCAATGAAATATGAAGAAATTAACCAAGCCCCAGAAACCACTAAAATCAGGTATTTACCCTTGGAAGTTGCGGAGAAGTTAGCTAATTCTCAGCAAGAAAATTCAGCTTTAGCTGTTGGTGATCCGGAACCTTTAGAAATCGATGAAAGATTTCTTTGGATTATACCAAAAATTCCTAACGGACCGATTAATGCTCTTCGATCACAAATGGATGGATTTATGATCATTGAGGATTCACAGAAAGTAACCTCCACTGAACAAAAATTTCGTTACGGTGAATACATGCGATTTGGTGATGGTATTTTCTGGCGATTTGATCTGAAACATTTTTTCGCGGAATATAATGATCCATATTATCTTTGGTCAGAAGAGGAAGGTAAATTCATTGGCATTTGCTCATATATTACCTACTATTTTGACTTTCCAGTAATGATTCCGCAATGGGGTGGTGTGATGGTTTTCCATGATGATGGAACTATTGAAGATCTGTCACCCAAAGAAGCTGTTAATGATCCCCGTTTTAAAGATCAGAGATTATTCCCAGAAAAAATGGCAAAAATCGACGTTCTTGCCTGGGCATTTAAAAATGGCATTAACAACGCTTGGTTTAGGCATGAGGAACAAGTACAAATCCCAGATTTACCAAACAGTGTTAATCAAATGCCATATTACCTACCAACGGATCAAGGGCCAATGTGGATGATCGCCACCGAACCATATGGGGAAAACAATAAGGCTATTTACCAAATCTTTTGGATCGATGCCCATAATGGTCAGATTAAAATCCAAAACATCCCCGAAGAGCTTAATTTAACTGGTCCGGAAATCGGTGCAACCTTTGTCAAATCTTCTTTACAGCTTTATTGGTATGAAAAAGGTGGTGACACGGCTTCAGGAACATACATGTTGATTGAACCTCGACCGATTATACGGCAAGATGAGCTTTGGTGGATGTATACTGTCACAACTAAACAGAGTATTGGTGTTAGCATGACCGTTCTTTTAAAAGCTCAAGATAATCAGGTTTTGACTGTCAGTTCAAAAGAAGAGCTCAACGAATGGTTAGCCGGCAAAGAAATCTCTCCGCAGATACAGGAAGCAACAGAAAAGCCAAAAGAAGAGTTTCAATTTGAAGGACTGGATTTAGACAATCTTTCAAAAGAACAGCTTTCAGATTTGGCACAAAAAATCATTGAAGAATTATCAAAAAGATAATTTGCTTTGTTTTAAGGTATTAAAAAAAGACGATTGGTTAATTACTATAAGTAATTATTTACTCTTATTAGAGACAATCGTCTTTCTCATGCCTAAATTTGAAAATATCTAGTTCAAACCTCATCTATGATAAAATATCCCTATGTCTTCTCTAAAATGTGGGATTGTTGGTTTACCTAATGTAGGTAAATCAACCCTTTTTAACGCTTTGTTAAAAAAACAGATAGCCAATGTGGCTAATTATCCTTTTTGTACGATTGAGCCTAACGTGGGTGTGGTTGAAGTTCCCGATGAAAGATTACCGATATTGGCTTCGATTGTTAAAACGGAAAAAATTGTACCAGCCGTGGTTGAATTTTACGATATCGCCGGTTTAGTGGCCGGAGCTTCTAAGGGTGAAGGCTTAGGCAATCAGTTCTTAGCTCATATTCGAGAAACGGCTGTTATCTTACAAGTGGTTCGTCTTTTCAAAGATAGCAATGTCACTCATGTTAGTGAGCAAATTGATGCTACCGATGACATTAAAACTATTGAAACTGAATTGATCTTGGCCGATTTGGCTACTTTGACCAAACAAAAAGAACCCAGAATGAATGCTACTAAAGAAGAAAAAGCTAAATTTCAAGTGGTTGCCAAATTAAAAGAATCTTTAGATAAAGGGCTTTTAGCCAAGGACGTGTTAAACCAGGAAGAGACAAAATTAGTTACTGATTTGAGTTTATTAACCTTAAAACCGGTTATTTATGTTTTTAACGTATCTGAGTCTCAGTTAGAAAAAAAAGCCGAAATTGAAGCTAAAATTAAATCGATTTTGTCTAGTCTAGACAAAATTGAAGCAACTTGGTTGCTCTTATGTGCCAAGTTAGAAAACGAAGTTTTAGCTTTAGATGAGGAAGAACAAAAAGATTTTTTGAAACAATATCATTTAGAAGAAACCGGCTTAAACCGGTTAATTAAGACATGTTATCAGCTTTTAGGCTTGATTTCCTTCTTAACGGCCGGGGTTAAGGAAGTTCGTTCCTGGACAATTAAAAAAGGAACTTTGGCCCCTCAAGCCGCCGGAGCGATTCATACGGATTTTATCCAGAAGTTTATTAAGGCCGAGGTTATCCCTTTTGCCGATTTTGTTGAATGCCAAGGTTGGACTAAAGCCAGAGAATTAGGCAAAACGTTAATAACCGGTAAAGATTATCAGGTTCAAGATGGAGATGTCATTGATTTTAAGATTGGAACGTAGTTTGTTTTAGCTTTGAATCCCATAGAGGATAAAAATCACTAAAAGCCCCCATAAAGTGATGGTTGTCAAAAGTGGTTTATCTGATAGAAGGACTTTTTCTGGCGCTTCAGCTTTTTGACCTTGATAAACAATACTCAAATATCTCATAATTCCGTAAATCACAAAGGGAATGGTAATCATCAGCCATTTGTTAATGCCGGATAAGGTTAAAGGCAGATCAGCTAAGATTGGGGAAACGCGTCCAGCAATGGTTGGAGCTGGGGCAAAAAAGGTAAAAAGAGCGTAAACCAACCAAGTGCCGTTAGCGAACATGGCCAAATAAGAATCAAGTAAATCATTAGTGTAAAAACTTAGAGTTTTACGATGTTGAGGAGCAGTTTCTTGTAAAACTCCCAACTCGGCTCGTCTTTTACCGACTGCCAAAAAGAGAGCTAGGGAGATGACACAGAGTAAAAACCAAACGTTCATGTGAACGTTTAGGGCAAAAGAACCGGCGTAAACTCTAAGGATAAAACCACTGGCGATAACTAAAACATCCAAGATGATGATGTTTTTCAAGGCAAAGGTATAGGCAATTTGCAGAATGAAATAGGCCAAGAGGGTAATAAAGAAGAAAAAGCCCAAGCTAAAAGATAATGATAAGGAGAGAAAAATACCTAAAATGGCGATAAACAAGGCAATCGGAATAGGCAATTTACCTGAGGCAATTGGTCTCTTTCTTTTAACCGGGTGTATTTTATCTCTGGGCAAATCAACGATATCATTAATTAGATAAATAGATGAGGTCATAATCGAGAAGATAAAAACCGCCAAAAGGCTTAAACCTAAATTTCTAGCTACAAAAAGACCACCGGAGAAAATTAGCGGCGCAAAGATACTTAAGTTTTTGAGTGTTTGGCGCGGTCGGATCGATTTAAATAAGTAGAAAAGAAATTGAACCATAAAAGTAAAATACCAATAATTAGGACTAACATCACAATTGTATAGAATTTTTGGATACTACGCAAATTCAAAGCCAAAATTCCTAACAAAGCGGTAATACCCCAATAGAAAAAAGCAGCCCTTCTTTTCCCCCAACCCCAATCATCTAGTATCTTATGATGCAAATGACCTCGGTCGCCCCAAACCGGAGAACGTTTGGCTAGCAAACGACGGATGATTGAGTAAAAAGCATCAATTAAAGGGATCCCTAAAACAACCACTAAAGTACCGATTTTAGCCGTCGAAAGAATCGCTAGTACTGCCAAAAGAAAACCAGCCAGAGTCCCACCACCATAACCTGGCATAATTTTTTGAGGAAAGAAGTTGTAAGGCAAAAAGCCCAAAAAGGCTCCAGCAGTAATTGCCGCCAGAATAGTTACCGGCCATTGGGTGATATCGGCCGAATAACGAAAACTTAAGAAGGCAATGGTTAGGGCGGCAATAACCACAATTCCGGATAATTGACCATCAAAACCGGAAGACCAATTGGTGATATTGGCCAGAAAACTAATCCAAAGCAAAGCCAAGATAATTGCCAAAGGCTGACTAAATTCAATGATTCCCCCCAGGGGATTGGTAATAAAAAAGATACGGATGCCAATTAAAACCACGATTCCAGCAGCCAACAGACAACCACCTAATCTTAAATAAGGGTTAAGATCATATTTATCATCAAGAATACCTAAAATTAACAAAATGGTGGCGCCAATTAAAATACCAACCAGATATTTATCAATCGGTAAAAAAATGAAGCTAGCGGTGACTAAGGCTACCCAAATAGGAATTACTCCGGCTCGAGGAATTGCTTTCTGATGGAGTTTGGCCGGATGTTTTCTTTTATCAGGATCATCAATTAAACCTAGTTTCCAAGCGATCTTGATACTTATCGGGGTAGCGATCAGCGCTACTAAAAAAGCAACGATTAAAGGAAAGATAATTAAGTTTTGACTTAGTAACATTAAAGAACCAATCTAATAATTTGAACCAAGGTTATCAAAGATAATAAGTTAAAGATAAAAATGGAAATAATGAGAATATGTCTAATTAAAAGCTCTTTTCTAGAGATAAAAGACATTAAAGTTAAGTTGCCAAAAAAGACAATTAAACCTAAAAGAGGTAAAATAAACAAAGAAAAAGGTTGGATTAACTGTTCTCCGCCCCAAGGTTTGGAATAGAAAAAAGGCAATTGGGGTGGCAACCAGGCCCAAGCGACTAAAATTAAACCAAGTTCAATCAGCCAAAAGATAACGGCTAATTTAATCAAATTCCCTAGAATTTTGTTTTCAGTTCGAGGAATTAACCTCATTGTGGTTTTGATCATTGGAGATCTCATAACAACCGTCCTATTCTATCACAATCGTACGAATTTTGGGATGTGGTAGTAAATCTGGTGATCATCAATCGTTTGATAAAGAACATAATTGTAATCTAAAAAGGTTTTTAACTCTGTAAAGGGCCTTTTTTCTTCAGACGTGGCGATAATCCAGGTGGGCTGTTTTTGGTTTAAAGCTTTAATGGTTTCGTCATAGCCATTAAAGTCAATGATGTGATAAGAAACGGTGTAACGACCGACAGGTAGTCTTTCGGCTAGACTGTAAATTGAGGGTTGGGTCCCCCAGATAAAGATTTGTTCTTGAGGTTGACTGTGGCTTTTGACAAAAGAGGCCAAGTCATAAAGACCTTGGGTATGATCACCAAAATAAGCGAAATACTCCTGCTTGCTTTGAGCTCTAAAAATATATTTGTAAAAATTATGGTAATAAGGCCAGTTAGGATAGTGCCAAAAACGGAAGCTGAAAGCGGCCCCCATAAGGATCACACTTAAAAAGACAAAAGTTAGCTTTAAAGAAGTTTTAATTCTTGGCAAACATAACAACCCCAAAGATAAAGCTAAAGGAGGGATAACCTGAAGTAAATAATGAGGGTAAGGCCTTGAGGATAACAAGGCGGCAAACAAAGCAAAGAAAAACCAGAGGACAATCATGATTGCCACCTGAGGGACTTTCTTTTTGAAAATCCAAAGGACAATAAAGACCGTTAAAACAACCAAGGCTCGAACCATCAAAGCGATTGGTAAGCCATTATCGGCCGCCATGGTGCCTGAAGACCAGGAGGCAAGATAAGGTAGATTTTGGGAAAAAGCGCTGATGAGATAATCTTTTAAAGCGCCATGATAGGCAAAATAGACAACGGTAATCAAAATCGGCGATAAAAAGCCTAAGACACTCAGAAAGACATACCAGATTGAAGCTTTAAGGCCCTTTTTGCTAACCAGAATGACCATTAAGGCAATTAAAGCCATAAAATCAAACATCGCCGGAACTTTAAAAAGGAAAGCCAAGGACATTAGGACTCCGGCTAAAAACCATTTAAGGGTAATTTTACTTTTAATTCCTTTTTGATCTAAAAATTTAAAGGTCAGGGAAAAAGCGCCAATGGTGGGGAGCATCATGAAGTTTTCGGCGTTGGCAATGTTGCCTTCAAGGATTGGGAGGCTAGTTAAAATGGCAAAAGCAGTAGTTGGCAAAGCCATTGCCCAGGTTTTGTTTCTAGGGAAAATAAGTTTAACAAACTGGTAAAAAAGAGCGAGGGTGGCAAAACCCCAAACTAAAAACAATAGGCGATAGTAAAAAAAGCTGTTAGCCAAAGCCGCCAGCAAGTAAATCATCGGCGGTTTGTTATCATGAATATCTCGGTACAGAACTAAACCCTTACGAACGGCTTGGCCTAAGGTTAAATAAATCCCCTCATCGCCATAGGTAAAAGGTTCAAACAGAGTCGGTATTTTTAAAAAGAAGGTCAAAAACAAAAGAAGCAAAAACCAATGGCCTTTTAAGAATTTTTTAATGTTTTTGAAAGCAGGCATATTAGCTTAGAATGCTAAGTTAATAATAACTGGATTTGAATCTTTTTTCAACGAAGAAGGGAATTAAATTTTATCCGTTACTTTATACTCCAAGCGTTTACCCAACATTAGTCTTGTTTGTGATTCAATGGCTGGTAAAACAGCCATAAAGAGAGCGGCAATCGGCATTAAAACCCACTGGATAAGTTCTAAAAACCCAAACCAGTGACCAGCTTCATTTTTCGGTGGTTTAGGTCGAATGGCTCGGTCAATGATGATCATGACAATTAAGAAAAGTAAACAAGTAGTTAAGATCCATTGGGAAATTTTCGGTAGATTATAACTTAAAGCGGTTTGCTTAAAGAAAGGGTTGATCATGGCCGGTAGCCAGGCTCCTAGGGTCAAAATAAACCAGTTGGTTGACCAAAGCAGGTGAGCTTCAATAACTTTGTAAACTCTAAAAAATCTGACTAAGAAGGGGATTTCTTTATGTTTTATGGCCTGTTGGATAGCAAAAGGAATATCGGTGGCTCCCCAAGCATGGCGTTTACATTGTTCGTAACGGTTTTTTAGAGCGGCCATGTAAGTTTTACCTTCAGGAGCATCAATGCTGGTGGGTAAAAAGATAGATTCAACTTCAACTTTACCTTGATTATGGAAAAAGGCCTGTAAAAAGATATGCCAGTCTTCAGGAATAATATCGGTGTGCCAATAACCAACATCATCCAACATAAAAAGAGAGGTAGAATAGGTTGAATAGTTGAAAAACAAACCATCCGGTTCTTGAATACTTGAGAGATAACCAATATTGCTTAAGGTCCCGGTGATCCTGATAAAAGCTGGCACTTTCCAATAGTTGTTGTGCCAACAAATCGGTGACTGCCAGAATCTTAGATAACGTTCTTTGCTGGTGGCAAAATGATAAGATAAAGCCGAAAAATAGCGTCCATCAATATGAGCGTCAGCATCGCAGCTGGTGATGGTGAATTCTTTGATATTTAGCCCTTCTTTATCAATTAAAAGCTTCTTAATCTCTTTAGCCGCCCAGGCTTCATTAGAAGCTTTCCCTTTAATTTCGCCGACAATATCATCAGGATGATAAATGGTAATCAGTTTTCCAAATTTATCTTTGAACATTTTTAAAAGTTCATGACCGCGGTCATGAGCTCCGGTAGATCTTTTTTCCATAGCCAAAGCGATGAACATTTGTTCTTTTTTAATATTTTTTTGTTGGGATAGTGATTCTAAAGTTGAGGTAATGATTTTAACCGATTCATTGTAATTAGGGATAATGACAATATGTTTGATTTTTCCCCAATCTAGCGATTGATCATTTTTGTTTTTTAAATACTTTTGGTACCAATTTTCTTTTCGGCTACGTTTGATTTTGATTAAACCCCTGATACCCAGAATGGAGCCTTCGAAAGATCGGTAAAACCAAAAAACCAAAAAGGCAATGGTAAAGTAGGCTACGATTCTTGGAATCAAGAAAGCTCCCCATAGAGGGAGTAAGATCATGACCCAGGCAATACTTCCAGGTAACATTTCTAGAAATCGTTGGGTAGTTAGCCTTTTAGATTTAACTGTTTTTTTCATTTTTCTAAGTTGAATAAATCTTGAGCGTTCTGATTGGCAGTTTCGATTACTCGATTAAGAGAGATCTGTTTAAGCTTGCTGATGAATTCTGCGATGATTTTAACATTTTTGGGCTCGTTTCTCAAACCTCGAAAAGGTTCAGGAGTTAAAAAGGGGCAATCAGTCTCAATCAGGATTTTATCCAAAGGAGCTTCTTTAACAATTTCCTGTAGCTCTCTGGCATTTTTGAAAGTAATATTGCCGTCAAAGCCAATGTAAAAACCTAAAGCTAAGATCTCTTTTAAAAAATTTGGATCACCGGAAAAACAATGGAGAACGCCTCTGCCTTTAAAATCTTTAATTATTTTTAACAAATCATTGTGTGATTCTCGATTATGGATAATGATCGGTAATTTAAGCTTAGAAGCTAACCCAAGTTGGGCTTTAAAAACTTCTTTTTGTTTGTTTTTAATTTCTGAATTTAAATCTTTTCTAAATTTACCTTGGTCGAAGGAATAATAATCCAGTCCACATTCACCGATAGCCACTACCTTGTTTCCCTTGGCCAATTTTTCTAAAAAATTAATTAACTCAGGGATATCTTTCACGTCTTCAGCATCATGAGAATGGATACCAACGGCAGCGTAAATATTTTGGTGTTTTTTAGCCAAAGCGATTGAATCTAAACAAGCTTGCTGATGAGAGCCAACATTAATAACTTTAATGTTTAAATCTTTAAGCTCCTTTATTATTTTTTCTCGATCTTTATCAAATTGAGAAAAATTTAGGTGAGCATGAGTATCAATCAAATTAAAGACCATGAGCTCCCCTAATAATGATTTCATTATTTTGTTTTAAAATATCAATATTAAAATGGGCTTTTTCAAGAATTTTAGTAATCGAAGAAAGTTTATTACAAGGATTAGTTTTAGGGGTTTTGTGATACTCAATAATAAGATTTTTAATTAAATGAAGTTTTGATGATATTTCTTTGATAATTTCGTTTTCAGCACCTTCAGCGTCAATTTTCAGAAGATCAACGGTTTTGGTTAAGAATTTAGAAAGAGTAACAGCTTTAACTGAAATTGATTGTGGTGGATTTTTGCTTGCCCAAATATTTTTGATTAGAGAATCTCCCCAAGTCCATGGGGTTTGGCTGACATTGTCAATGTAAAAGCGTTCCTTTCCTATTTTATGGCTAACAGCGGCCTCAATAACAGTGACTTTTTTAAGATGATTAGCTTTAAGATTTAATTTTAAAATTTTGGCTGTTTGAGGATTTGGTTCAAAGGCAATTATTTCCGCTTGAGGATATTTGTTTTTAAAGTAAATTGTGGCCAAGCCAATATGAGTTCCAATATCAATAATAAAAGGGCAACTAGTTTTTAAATCAACTTTATACTCTTCCTTTTTAAAAATATTGTGCCATAAAATTTCAAATTCTTTTCGGTTGACGAAATAAAAAGAAAATCCGTTGCGTTTAAGATTTTTAATTTTCATTTTAAACGTGGGAAAAGCGATGCTTCTGATCTAATCTTTGGACCTTTAAATTGTTTTTGGATTATCAGGGCTGTTTGTGGTAAGAAAGGTTGCAAGTCACAAGCAATTTGCCTGATTTGACTAACAAGTAGTTGAAGCGATTTTTGTAAAACTTCACCTTTTAACTCCCAAACTTTTTCCTCATTAATGATTTTATCAGCTTGCCTGATTTGTTCCCAAATTGCATTCAAAGATAGCTCAAATTGGTAATTATCTAAAAATTGAGCAACCTTTTTACTAATTTGAGTGTTTTTACTTTCAAAATTGAAATTTGAATTTTGACAAAGTTTAGCTACTCTGGCCACTAAATTACCTAAACCATTAGCTAAATCAGCATTATAAATTTCTTTGAGTCGATTTTCAGAGAAGTCGCCATCACTATAAGCCGGAATCTCTTTTAGGAGGTAATATCTGATGGTATCAGTTCCATATTTTTCCGCGATATTTTGAGGGTCGATAGTATTACCGAGCGATTTACTTATTTTTTTGCCATTGATGGTAATGTAGCCGTGGATAAAAATGACTTTAGGTAATTCAAACCCAGCGCTTTTAAGCATTGCCGGCCAATAAATGGCGTGGAAACGGCTGATGCCTTTACCGATAACATGAATGTCAGCTGGCCAATATTTTTTAAATAATTTACCATTGTTTTGCCAATCTAAGGCACTAATATAATTGACCAAAGCGTCAAACCAAACGTACTGAATTTGATTTTCATCACCAGGAACAGGAATTCCCCAGTTATGAGCTCTTTTTTTAGATCGAGAAATACTAAAATCTTGAAGACCCTTACGAATGAAGGCTAAAACTTCATTTTTGCGAGTTTCAGGAATAACTTTAATTTTTTCTTGGCTAATTAACTCTTCTAGCCATTTTTGGTAATTAGAAAGTCTAAAGAAGTAATTTTCCTCTTCAACTATTTCTGGATAGACTTGATGCTCAGGACATTTATTATTTTCAAGTTCATCTTCATTATAAAAAGTTTCGCAACCAACACAATAAAGACCCCTATATTTTTTCTTATAAATGTCTTCTTTTTTGCAAGCCAACCAAAATTTTTGGGCGCCATCAAGATGACGTTTTTCAGTTGTTCTTATGAAATCATCAAAAGAAAGATTTAAGGTTAGTTTCAAATCTTCAAATTTTTTTGAATTTTGATCAACCAGTTCTTGAGGAGAAATATTTTGTTTTTCAGCCGTTTGAACGTTCTTCAAACTGTTTTCATCAGACCCGGTTAGAAAATAAACATCTTCACCTTTTTGGCGGTGATAACGTGCCAAAGCATCAGCTTGTACCAATTCAAGAGCAAAACCGATATGGGGAGCGGCGTTAACATAAGGGATGGCGGTAGTAATATAGAATTTTTTATTCATCTTAAGTTCATTTTAAACTAAAAAACCACCTTTGGGAAGGTGATTTGACCTTAATAATTTAATTTTTTATTTACTTTTTTTAAAAACTTGGGTAATTTTCTTAGCCCATTTCTCGGCCCATTCTTCAGCATGAATTTTAGACAACGCCACCTTAAAGCCTTTGCCTTTTTTCATCTGGGTAGCGATGCTGGCTACGGTTGTACTGGAAACTGTTAATGTTTTTTTAATGTAAGCGTAAGTTTTACCTTTGTTTAAAAGATAGGCGATGGCTAAGCGTCGAGATAAAGCTTCTTGTTCATTATCACCTAAGAAACTTTGAATAAAATCTTTGGCTTCAGTTGAGCCCTTAATATCGGCAATGACCTTATATAAAAGATCATCAATCTGCTTTTTAACCTTAGGACTAATTGGCTTCTTAGAAATCTGCATATTAATAATTTAATTGTTTAAATTGAGCAGGAGTAAAAACTAAAAGAAACAGAGAATTTGTTTAGTTAATTAAATCACTATTTTTGATTTTTGTCAATTTGTTTTTTGGCTTTATAAAAGTAAAACAAAAGCAGTAAAAAAATGGCGACCAGCAGGATTAAATTAAAAGGATCATCGATTTTGAAATAGTGGAAAAGTAGAAACGAAATTAAAAAAATACTAATCGTCAACCCCATTTGGCTGTTGGCTAAAATCAAAGCGCTAGTCAAAAAAACGGCGATAAAAATCAAAAGATAAAAACTTAAGATTAAAAAATTATTTTCAGGGGGAAATTTAAGTATTAACCAGCTCAAGATTCCCCAACTTGAAACAGCTAAAATCAAAGCTGGTAGAAAGTTTTTACGTCGTCTGATTCTAATGGCGGTAGCTTTTTTCATAGTTCAATTGTATACCAGCCGATGTTATAATTAAAGTTAAGATGAGCCCTGAGATTTATCTCCTTTTAGCTTTTTTCTTTATTGCCATTGCAGCGGCTGTTTTTTTAATTTTAAGAAAAATTAATAAGATTGAGGAGGCAACTAGGCCTGATGATACTCTAAAGGAATGGTTAAAAAGCCAACAAAGTTCAACCCAAATGATGTCCCATTCTATTAATGAAAGATTGGATAATGCAGCTCGGGTGATTAGTCAAGTCCAACGTAACATTGGGGAAATGTCAGAAATTGGTCGGGGAATGAAAGATATTCAGGAATTTTTACAATCACCTAAACTTCGAGGTAATATTGGCGAGCAAATTTTGAAGGAGCTATTGGCTCAAATGTTACCGAAAAGTTCCTTCTTATTACAATACACTTTTAAATCGGGGGCCAAGGTTGATGCGGCTATCAAAACCAATGCCGGCATTATTCCGGTGGACTCTAAATTTCCGATGGAAAATTTTAGGAAGATGATGGGAGCTAAAAATGAAACTGAGAAAAAAGTAGCTGAGAAAGATTTTGTCAAAGACGTTAAAAAACATATCAATGATATTGCCGCTAAATATATTTTGACTGAGGAAGGCACTATTGACTATGCTTTAATGTATCTGCCTTCAGAAACTGTTTACTATGAAGTAGTTAATAATGTTGAGCTTTTTGATTACGGGACTAAAAAAAGAGTTCTGCCGGTTTCCCCAACTACTTTTTATGCTTATTTAAGAGCCATTTTAATGAGTTTTGAAGGCCAAAAGATTGAACAGCGAGCACAGCAGATTTTGGCTTCGATCAGGGCTATTCATAAAGATTATACTAAGGTTGAGGACAATTTGGGAATTTTAGGTAGACACTTACAAAATGCTTATAATCAAATGAGCAATGTGTCTTCCGGCTTTAATCAATTGGGCCAAAAATTAACTTCAACCCAAGCCTTAGGAGAATCAAAGCAAGAATCAGTTAAAAAACTTAAATAAAGAGAAAAAAAAGATTTAATTTAATAATGGTTAAAACTCCTCTATCGATTCCAAATAAAAAGTTGAACCAGCAACAGAAAAAAGCGGTTGTTTTTGGTGATGGTCCGCTTTTGATTATTGCCGGAGCTGGTACCGGTAAAACCACAGTGGTAACGGAAAGAATTAAGTTTTTAATTACCAGCGGCAAAGCCAAAACGGCTGAAATTTTGGCTTTGACTTTTACCGATAAGGCTGCCAGGGAAATGGAAGAAAGAGTTGATCTGGCCATGCCTTATGGTTATACCGATATGTGGATTTCTACCTTTCATGCTTTTGGGGATAGAATTTTAAGACAAGAGGGAATTCATATCGGTTTGGCTTCCGATTACAAATTAATGACTGAGGCGGAAACTATTCATTTTTTAATTAAAAATCTTTTTAAATTTGATTTGGATTATTTTCGGCCTTTAGGCAATCCAACCAAATTTGTAGGTGCCATACTCCAGCATTTTTCCCGGCTTAAAGATGAAGATATTAGCCCTGAGGAATATCTGAAATTTGCTCAAAAACAGGCTAAAGACAAAAAAGCAGAAAAAGCCGAAGCCCAAAAAACGATGGAGTTGGCGAAAGCCTTTCAATCTTATGAACAACTTAAGGACAAGCAAGGCCTTTTGGATTATGCCGATTTAATTGGTAAAACCTTAAAACTTTTTAGAACCAGAAAGAATATCTTAAAACAGTATCAGGAAAAGTTTAAATACATTTTGGTCGATGAATTTCAGGATACCAACTATGCTCAAAATCAATTAGCCCTTATTATTACCAATAAAAAACAAAACATTAATGTTTTCGCTGACGATGATCAAAGTGTCTACCGCTGGCGCGGCGCCGCCATTTTTAATGTTATCCAGTTCAAACAAACTTTTCCTAAAGCTAAAATCGTAGTTTTAACTCAAAATTACCGATCGACTCAGATGATTTTAGATCATGCCTATCAATTGATTCAAAACAACAATCCTGATCGGTTGGAAGTTAAAGAAAAAATTGACAAACACTTGTCTTCAACTATTAACACTAAACAATACCCTTTGGAATTTTTATATACTGAAAGAGTCGAAGATGAAGCTGAAAGTGTAGCTCAAAAGATTAAACAATTAACCGAAAAAGATTACCAATATGGGCAGATTGCTATTTTAGTAAGAGCCAATAATCATGCTGATTCGTTTACCAGAGTTTTAGCTCGGCATAATATCCCTTATCAGTTTTTGGGTCCGGGTCAGCTTTTCCGTCAGCCTGAAGTAAAAGATTTAATTGCCTATCTAAAGTTACTTTATGATTTTGAAGATAGTGTGGCTTTATACCGGGTTTTATCAATGCCTGATTTTGAAGTTAATGCCCGTGATTTGGCCGCCATTAATAATTTTGCTCGTCGACAGAATTTGTCTTTGTTTGAAGCCTGTGAGCAGATCCAAAAGATTTTTGTAAATGAGAAAAGTAAAAAGCAAATTGATTCTTTTGTGATAATGGTTCATCGTCATTTGAGCTTATTGACCAGAGAAACAGCTGGTCAGATTCTTTATTATTTTTTACAGGATACCGGGTTATTAAAGAAAATGACTGATTTTCAAACTTTAGCTGATGAGAAGAAAGCCCAAAATATTTCTCGTTTTTTTGACCGACTACGGACTTATGAAATTGATCATGAAGACGCCAGTATCCAGGCAGTGGTTGATTGGATTAATCTTTCCATGCAGCTAGGTGAATCACCAGCTGCCAATAATTTTGATTGGTTTGAAGAGAATCGAGTTAATCTTTTAACGATTCATTCGGCCAAAGGTTTGGAATTTCCGGTAGTCTTTTTGGTTAATTTAGTGGCCGCTCGTTTTCCGACGATGGAGAGAAGAGAAACAATTCCAATTCCCCAATCATTGATTAAAGAAATCTTACCAACCGGTGATCATCATCTGCAGGAAGAAAGACGACTTTTTTATGTGGGTTTAACCAGGGCTCAGGAAAGATTGTTTTTAACTGCGGCTAATTACTATGGAGAAGGTAAAAGAGAAAAAAAGACTTCCCCTTTTGTGGTTGAAACTTTAGGACCAAAGGCATTAGGGAAGAAAGCTGATGTTGCCAATGATCAGCTTTCTATTTTTGAATTTCAACCACAGCCTCAGCTAGATCAAGATAAACAGCCAAGCAATGGACAGATCACTCCGATTAATTACCTTTCTTTTTCGCAAATGGAGACTTTTACTAATTGCCCTTTACAGTATCGCTATCGCTATTTACAAAGAATTCCGGTACCGCCTTCTGGAGCTTTAAGTTTTGGGGATTCAATTCACCGGACTTTAAAAGATTTTTACCAATTGTTAAAAGATGGCGGCAAACCAAATCTTAAAGATTTGTTAAAAATTCTAACTAAGAATTGGTCTTCTTTGGGTTATGGCAGTAAAGAACGGGAAGAAAAGACTAAAGAACATGCCAAAAAACTTTTAACCAATTTTTATCGGAAGTTTGATAGTAAGCTAATCCCTAAGGCCCTGGAGCAACCTTTTATAATCAAAGTTAGTCCAGAATTAAAAGTTGGCGGAAAGATTGATCGAATTGATATCAGACCTGACGGAAAAATGGAAATTGTTGATTATAAAACCGGTAAACCGATGGAACAAAAACAGGTTGATCAATCTTTACAGATGACGGTTTATGCCTTAGCAGTTTCTGATAAAGGAATTTACAACCAAAAACCTAAAGATTTGATTTTAACTTTTTACTTTTTAGATGCCGAACAGAAAAGATCAACAATGAGAACAGAGAAACAACTTGAGGATGCCAAAAAAGAGATTATTAAAAGAGCTAAAGAAATTGAGACTAGCCAATTTGAAGCTAAGCCAAGTAAACTTTGTGATTGGTGCGAATATCGTTTGATTTGTGAGGCTTGGGACTAGTTAACGATTGATCTTTTATAGAGATTAGACAAAAATGTTTGATTAACTAATTGAGGAAATAAAGTTTTTATAGTCATTACTTAAATTATAATTCGGTTTTTCTTTTAATGATTCGTCAAGAAACCCCCCGATTCCTCTTGCAGCAAGAACGGTTCTTAATTTTTGTAAATCATATTTTCTATCTTTTAATAAAGATAATATATTTTTTGCTAAATCAGGGTTTTCAAGAACACAAAACACTCTTTGTATTAAATAGGCTACGTCGTAATACTCAACTCCGTTTCCCATAGCATGTTCACCGTCGATTAATCCTATTCCTCCTTTTTCTAGAGAGAATAAATGCCAAGGAGTAAAATCTCCATGGCGGGTTTTCCTTTCAAGTTTTTGATATGAATTTTCAACGATTTTTAATAAATTATCGACCCTATAATCTTTTCTCAAATTTTCAGGGGTTGCTTGATACCAACCAAGCACTTTTGTTTTAAAAAATTTTTGGTGAGAATGTTCTCTCTCTGGGATATCAATATTTAAGTTTTGAATCAATTCAGAAAATTCAATTATTTTAGGCAATTGCTTGAGTAAAGATTTGGATGTTGATTTCTCTGGTCTTTCTGCTAATAAGTGACCATTAAATTTATCCGTGACTAAATAAAATAATTTATCTTTGTATATTCCGCTATCAATATTTTTAGGGACCCAATAATTTGAAGTTTCTCTGGGGTTTTCTATATTGAATTGATTATTCCACTCATATTCTGCTTTAGTTAAATAACTTATTCCTTCTGATGTAGCAAGTTTTAAGAAAAACTCTTTACCGTTTTTTTTGACGGTTCCAATCACGTGTCTTCCTGTTTGCTTCAAACTAATAACTTTATATTTACTTTTTAAAAAATCTTTAATTTTTTCCAAACTTAATTCTTTTCCCATTCGATAATCTAATTTTTTCCCGTTTATTTCTATTTCAAAAGCTTTCATAAGTTTGTATTATATCAGACTAAAAAGGCCTAAATTAATAGTTTTTTTTTGGATCAATCTAAGAGCTCTTAATTATATCAAGATCTTTAGAATTAAAAATTTTGACCTTTAACTCTTAAAATTTTCCAACGAACTTTGTCGGCCAGATTATAAAGTTGATATAACCAGGGGTTGATGACCAGATCATAAGTTCCTAAAAATTCAATTAAATCACCACCGAAACCTTCTTTGAAATGATGAAAGCCAAACCAGGGATCATTTTGGTCAGAATTGGGACCTAAAGACCCCCACATGTCAAAGGTATGACATTTTTGTTGTTGGCCAAATTGAATCGCTTGCCAGAAAAGGGCGTAAAGGGGCATAACTCGTCTCTGATCTCTGGATGAAGCGCCATACGGATAGTACAAGACATTATTAAAAACAAAGAAGATATAAGCCCCTAAAATGTTTTTTTGGTATTTAGCCAAAAACAGATGAGCCATACCGGTTGGTTTTATACTTCGCCACATTTGTTTATGGTAATCACTGGTATGGGCATAAAACTTTTGTCTTCTAGTGGTTTCTCCTAACAATTTTAAATAAATGCCAAAAGCTTGATCGGAATTATCTTCAACAATTTTTACTTCATGTTTATTTGATAACCTGATGTTATAACGGGTTTTGGGTTTCATTCCGGCCATAATTTCATCAAGATCTTTTTCCAGGTTTAGTTGAAAAGTGTATTTGGTAAAAAGAGGTTTGCCAACCTGGCAATTATTTTTAAGTAAAAATTCAGCTACTTTAGGATCATTTTTAACATTGGGTTCTATTTTAACCATGATTGCTTTTTCTCTTTGACCTAAGTCTTTTAAGGCTTTGATCATTAGTTTGTCGGGTTTTGGACCCTTAGGAAAATATAGAATAGAGTAAGGAGTTTTGGGTAACGGGTGGACAGTTAATTGGTAACCGGCTTTTAATTTTTTACCTTCAAAAGCGCCTAAGCGGATAACTTTGCGACCGGTTTTTTTCCTGAAGTTTCCCCAGGCCCAAGATTGCAGGGGGTGGGTGGCTAAATTATCAAACTGTTCTTTTTCTTTTTCTAAAACCTCACGAACTAACATAGCCTATTTTAGCACATCAATAAGCTCTTCCGGGATGTCTTTTAAGAAGCGAGAAGATTGGTTATTAGAAGCCTCGCCAAAAAAGAAACGACGTTGGGCAAAAGAAATATAAAGTTTTGTTCTAGCTCGGGTCATGGCAACATAACAAAGTCTCCTTTCTTCTTCTAATTCGCTTTTTTCCAATAAAGAACGGGAATGAGGAAACAAACCTTCTTCCATGCCAATCATAAAAACCACGTCAAACTCAGTGCCTTTGGCGGCATGAGCCGTCATTAAAGTTATTCGTTTCTGGCTTTGATTTAATTTCTTTTCTTTAGGGTCGTATTCTTGTTGGATTAAAGCTACGTTCTCTAAAAAATCATCTAGTTTAGGAAATTCACTGGCTACAGAGCGTAATTCCTTAACGTTTTCAATTCTGGATAATTCTTGAGGATCGTGCTCATCAAAGCGATCAAGATAGGTAGTAACTTTCAAAATTTGATCTAGCCACTTTAAGGTTGTTCTTTCTTTTTTCTTTTTTTTAACAAATTCTTTAAATTTCTCAAGTTTTCTTTTACCAAGTTTTTCTGCCCTTTGGTAAGAAATTTTATCTTTAGGATTGGCAATTAAACGTAGATAAGCCAAGCAGTCTTTGATTTCCTTTCTTTCGTAGAAGCGAACACCACCAACTAAAGCGTAGGGAATACCATTTTCTAAAAGTGATTCTTCTAAAAGACGTGATTGGGCGTTAGTTCGATATAAAATAGCCATCTCAGTTGGTTGATTAAAGTAATAGGTTTTAACCATTTCGGTAACAAATTCAGCTTCTTGCTGTTCATTATCAGCACCATAAAAGGAAATTTTGTCACCACTTTTTTGTTCGGTCCAAAGATTTAAAATTGGATGAGAAGTGTTTTGTTTAATGACATTATTGGCGGCTTCCAAAATTGTTTGAGTGGAGCGGTAATTTTGTTCCAGGTTAATGACTTTCAAATCAGAAAAGTCATCTTTGAGAGCCATCAAATTACGATAATCAGCTCCTCGCCAACCGTAGATAGCCTGAGAAGCGTCGCCAACGGCGTTTAAATTACGCCACTTTTTGGTTAAAAGTTTAGTTAAAAGATATTGGGCTTTATTGGTATCCTGATATTCATCAATTAGAACCCATTGGTACTGGTTTTGGTATTTGGTTAAAACTTCAGGGGCTTTTTTAAAGAGTCTAATGGCTTCTATCATTAAATCATCAAAATCCAAAGCCTGGTATTCTTTTAAGAACTGTTGATATTTTAGATAAATACGAGCCACAGTTTCCTGCCAGTGACCGCGGGCGTATTGGGGATATTCCAAGGGACCGATTAGTTCGTTTTTAGCTTGGGAAATCGTGGCTAAAACTGAACCGGGTTTAAATTGTTTGATGGAGATATCAAGTTCCTCTAAAACTGATTTGATCGTATCAATCTGATCATGACGGTCATAAATAGAATAGTTGTTAGGTAAATCCAAATGTTTTCCATAGATTCTTAAGACTTGAGCACAGAAGCTATGAAAGGTACCGGCAAAAGGAGTTGGAGAACTGTTAGGTAAGATTTTAGCCAAACGTTGTTTCATCTCCCCAGCAGCTTTATTGGTAAAGGTTAAAAGGAGGATATTAGAAGTTGGAATTTCTTTAATTAGAATTAGATAAGCGGTTCGGTAAATTAGGGTTCTGGTTTTGCCGGAACCAGGTCCAGCTAAAATTAAAAGCGGACCATTGCCAAAGGTAACTGCTTCTTGTTGCTTGGGGTTAAGTTGAGATAAAATACCTTCAAGATTATTAGACACCGATCCATTCTATCATGAATCTAAGGTTGAAAAAAACAATTTTTTGGTCCCTTTTTGGTCTCCTTTTGGTTGGCTTGCTAGTTTTTAACCTGAATCGGTTTTTAAAACCACCAGTGGGAATGACTAATTTTTTGATTATGGGTGTGGCTGGGGAAAATCACAGCGGTAGTGATTTGACCGATACTTTGATTTTTGTTTCGGTCAACAATCAAACCGGCGAAACATTGATGCTTTCCTTACCGCGTGATATTTGGGTTGAGTCTTTAAGAACCAAGCTGAATAGTGTTTACCATTACCAAGGCATGGAGGGAAGCAAAAAAGCGGTGGCTGAAATTTTGGGTCAGGAAATTAATCATATGGTTTTGTTGGATTTTAATGTTTTTACTCAAGCGGTTGATTATTTGGGTGGGGTTGAGGTAGAAGTGGAACGGACTTTTGATGATTATCAATATCCGATTACCGGTAAAGAAAATGACCTTTGTGATGGGGATCAAGAATATAAGTGTCGTTATCAAGATCTTCATTTTGAAGCCGGTAAACAATGGATGGATGGAGATACGGCTTTAAAATATGTTCGTTCTCGTTATGCCGAGGGCGAGGAAGGGACTGATTTTGCCAGATCACAACGTCAACAGCGTTTACTTTTGGTGATCAAACAAAAAGTTTTGACCCCTAAGTTTTTAATCCAACCTAAAAAAACCATCGGTTTAATTAGGTTGGTAACTAATAATATTCAAACTGATATCAGACCCGATCTTTATTTGGATCTTTTCAAAACTACCTTGAGAGTTAGAGGGAGTAGGATTGAGAGTTTAGTCTTAAATAATGGTTATCTGATTAACCCGACTAACAATAAGCAAAAATATGATAATCAATGGGTTTTGGTTCCAGCCAGTGGTGATTGGGCAGAAATCCATCAATATATTTCTTCTTTAATCAAAAATTAATCAGGGAATTTTTGAAGTTATCAGTCGATTCGATAAATCTTAGTTTGTCCCGAACTAAAAACCACTCTACCCAATCCAATGATTTTCTCCTCATTAAGTTCTTGATATTGTTCTTTTTCTAAAGTCCCAACAAAAATGAACTGAACTTGATATCTGTTAAGCAAATCTTTGGTTTGAGCTAGATTATCAGATTCATAAATAGTTTTGACTTCCTCGGTTTTGGTTCCTGGCTGGTCAAAAGAACCACGCCAGAGCCATTCATGAACCCGCCAACCAAGAATGGTGGGTAAACCGGTATTGGCCGAAACACGGGCAAAATCAGTGTAACTTTCCCCAACTGCTTCAACGATTACCGGTTGGCCTGAAACATTCTGTTTTAACCATAGGATGGCTTGATAGTCATCAAGGTAGTTATCTTTAAGATAGTTAAGGCCATACAGCCCTTGATAGTTTCGCCAGGAGTATTGAGAATGAATGGTAAAATAAGGGTAAACAAAAACAAAAAACAAGCAGAAACCAAGCATTAGAAGATAGATAACCTTCAACTTCTTTTTAAGTTCACGACTAACTTTAATTATCAGCAAACCTGAAGTCAAGCTGAAAATGACAAAAGATTGGTAAGTTAGTTTAAACATGGTGTTGGCTCGTTGGTAAGAATGAATATAAATATCTTTAACGTAAAAGATTTCCGGGATTAAAATTAAAAACCAAGCTAAGAAGAGACTAATAATTAAAAAAGCTTCACTGTCTTTTAATTTTCTTTTGTTGTTTTTAACGATGGAAATTAAAAAGGCAGTGTTAAGAAGAGGTAAACCCCATAAAACAAGTAGCATCCATAAAGGTGTATGAAAATCAACTAAAGAAAGGCTACTGGCAATTGGTTTAAAGTCTAAATGAAAAGGTAATGAAAAAATTAAGCTTAAAGCTAAAATAGCCAAACCGGTTAAAAAACTCTTCAAAAAAGTTTTATCGGGTTTGTTTTTAATCCAGTAAATATAAAGAACCACCAGCCCGGTAAACAAAAGATAGATGGGCAGATCCCAGGCATTACTCATATACATAACCGCCAAAATCAAACTTAGGATTAAAAAGTCAGCAATTTTAAGAATTTTATCTTTGATTGTTTTTAAAAGAAAACCAATAAAGAGTAAAACAAAAGGTAGATTTAAAAGATGTCCATGCAAGTCAGCGACGACGTAGCTATAGATGGGAAATTCATGGATGGTATTATCAGCCGCCCCAAATTTTTCCACGATAAAACGAGTGGCATCCGGATACCAATATTGAGCAAAACTGAATTTATGACCAAGAAACCAATAAAAGGGATGTAGATTACCACCGATATTTAGTAGAAGGGTGGTTAAAAATCCCCCTATGAGGACTAGTTTAAAGTTAGCTGCCAAATCTTTTTTTTCTTTTAGCCAGAAGAAGATAAGGTTGGCTCCGATACTAAAACCGGCGACGATGTTCAAGCCAAAAATAGTAGCCAAGATTAGATTGTAGGTAATACTAGAGTCAAAATTGGCGATTTTAGTTAAAACGGCAGCTACCAAATGGCCAAAGTAATAATAATTAATTGTTTGTCCGGCTAGCCACATATCGGTGGGTGGAAAAAATTGACTTTTTAAAATGGAGTTAATAAAGCCATAATCCATAAATTTTTCTAGTCCTTGGATATCAGGCTGGCAACTGCGAACAAAAGCCCAAATTAAAAAAGCTAGTAGGAAGAGCAATTCCTCAATTAAAAAAATTCTTTTATTAGCCAAAATTATTTTTTTGAATTGGAATTGGGGTTTGACTAAACGATTGATAATCAAATTAACAATTAACCAGAAGAAAACGATGCCTAAGACAGTATTTTGATTAAAAGGTAATATTTTTAAACTACCAAGTAACCAAACTGACCAGGTAATAAGCAGAAAGCTTAAAATTTTGGCAAAGATGTAGCCGGAATCAAAAAACTTTTTAAAAAAGAAAAAGGTTAGAGGTAAAAAAGTAGTTCCTAAAACAAAAACTAAGAACCACCAACTGAAAAGATAAAAAAGATCGTAATTCATATTAAACATTATTGATTAATAATAATTTTTAATTCTTCTTCATTCAAGTTTTTAACGTTTTTAAAAATCATAATTTTAGGATGATCATAAACTTGAAAGCTTTCCTCACTGGCATCATCATTAATGGTTATCCCGAATAATTGTGGATAAACAGTAAATTGAGCCACTTTATTATAACCAAGTTGGCCGTTAAAAAGGAGTTGGTAGTATTTAGAGGTTAAAGGATATTTTTCTGGTAAGAACATTAAGGTACCGTACAAACGACGACTGTTAATAATAATGTAATCCGCTTGTGACAGTTCCTGAGCGTAGTAATTAATTTTATCTTCATTATCCGGTTCATAGATAGTTAACTGACTAATTTGATAAATGGCCGGTGTTTGATCTTTTAAACTAACTGGTAACCCATCATCCCAATGCTCACCTAGGATTTTACTGCCAGACGGAATGTTTTGATAAACCCATTGAGAAGCACTTATTCTAGAAGATGTTTGTAAATAAATATTAAAGAAAGCTAAGGCCCAGATTAAACTTATAATTAAAAAGATGAAGGTGATAACTTTGCCTAATATTTTTGTTTTCTTAATTAAAAAGCTTAGCCCCCAACCGGCGGTAATAGCTAGAAAGGGCAAAATTGGCACCATGTAGCGAACAAATTTAGTGTGCCAACTACCGACATAAAGAAAGTAGACGATTGGAAAAACGAGAAAAGTTAAAATCTTTCGATCTTTCTTTATAAGACCAATAAACAAAAGAATGATTAAATTGAGAAAAGCGATCAAAGCTATTGGTCCCATCTGCCAGACTAGATTCTTTGCCTGAAAAAGATAAGGCAAAGTATGGGTGAATTGGAGAGTATAAACTACTCTTAACTTGCCCAAAACTACTCCGTTCTCATAATTCATGGACTCCATGAATTTATTCCAGCTTAAAAAAGTGTAAAGGGAAAAGATGGTAAAAGTTAAAAAAGAGACTAGAGGAATGATTAAAAAATTAAATTGTTTTTTTAATTTTTTAACTGATAAGAGATGAGCGGTTAAAGGGATGATTAAAAATGACAGACTAGCCATTTTAGTAGCCAAAGCCAAGCCCCAGATGAGACCAATTTTTAAATAAGTGGCCAGTTTGTCTTTAGAGGGAATAAACAGATCAAAAGAAAAAAGAGCTATTAACAGTAAGAAAAAGACCATCATGCTTTCGGTAACGGCAAAGTGAGCCGTTTGAATCAAGGATGGGCTAAAAGCAGCGATAAACACGGCCAGAAAGCCTACGGTTTTGTTAAAAACTTTCTTACTTAAAAAGAAGATTAGAATTAAAGATAAGCTGGCAAACAAGGCTGAATAAAAACGACCAATGAGATTAATCAAAGGCCATTGGGAATTCCAATCGGGATTTTTAGTTAAAGTTGTTAGTAAATCAGCTGTAGCTCGGTAAAGATAAATTGGCAAACTACCGTAAGCAAAAAATTGAGGGTTAAGTTCTTTAAAAAAATTGATTCTGGTAACGGCATTGACAACGTTTCTTTCGTCCGGATGAAAGAAATTTCCCTGGTCCCAATCAAGATTATAAAATCTTAAAAAAGTTCCGGTCAAGATGATAATAGCCAGTAAAAAGAAGAATAGTTTTTTCTTAAGACTTAATGATAACATCAGCAACTTTTAATCCTAATTGAATAGCGTAGTTGATCCCTCGATCATAAGGGTAAACCTGTTGCATATTGGCTAAAAAAATATTTTCAATTGGAGTTTTGATTTCTGGTAGGTTTTTTAAATAATTAATAGTTCTTGTTGGCTGGGCGTCTTTATTGGCAAAAAGTTGGTAGTTTAAAATATCGGTCTTTTTAAAACCGGATTTGATCTTTTGCAAATAAGGTAAAAATTCTGCCAAGACTTTTTCTTTACTGGTTTTAAAGTAGGCATGGTTTTGTGGATAATAACCACCAACGTATAGGATGTAATGTTGGCCATAATAGCGTTTGTTTATAAAATTGGTGTGTTGGACGACGGCGACAAAAGGAAAATTGTTTTCATTAACACTTAGCCAATAAGTCCCATCATTTAAAAAAGATTTTTTTAAGATTAAAACCAAATTGGCGGCACCACTCATTTTTAATTTGGCTAGTTTTCCCCGTTCAGAGGTAGGTAATTGGTTCCCGACGATTTTTAAAAAAGAATAAACAGGAATAGTAAAAAGGAAGCGATCAAAACCTTTTAATTGATCAAGACTTTTGATTTCTTTGTCTAAAATAATTACCCCTTTTTGTTTTTTAATTTCCTTGGCTAATTTATTAATAATGATTTGAAGACTACCTTGAAGATAACCAAGAGTTTGATTGCGTTTTTTGATTCTGGCCCAAAACCAGGATAAGGAAATGTTTTTAGAATCTTGGCCAAATTTAGCTTTTAAAAGTGGTTGCCAAATTGTTTGATATACTTTTTGACCATAAGCTTTTGATAACCAATCAGCCGCTCTTATCCTTTCGAAAGCACTAAAGTTTAAAGCAAACTTTAAAAAGACGGTAACCACTCCGGCTCTTAATTTGTCTAAAAAAGGTAGACAAGGAAATTTCATTAAAGATAAAGGAGAGTCAAATTGAAATATTTGACCGTTTTCTAAAACAGAGCTTTTAGGCTCCTGATAAAAAAGTTTTTCGCTTAGATTTAAATCCTTGATTAGTTTTTGAGCATCTTTATCTGAAGTAAAGAGGTGATGGTAAAAAAATTCTAATGGCCAAATCCAATCCTTTTGTTTAAAGGTGGCACATAAACCGCCTAAATATTTTTCCTTTTCAAAAATAGTTATTTGGTGACCTTTTAGAGAAAGTTTCCAACCAGCGGTTAAACCAGTGAGGCCACCACCAATAATCGCAATACGCATGAAATAATTTTAACACAAGAATTTAAAGAAGGAAGGCTAAAGAAATAATCACTAGCAGGAAGCCAGCGATAATTACCCCAAAGGTTGGTAGAACAAATCCAGCTTCAGGTAAGGCAATAGATGGAGTCGGAGTCGTTTGAGCAAACTCAGATGGAGTAGTTGTCGGTGTTGGAGTAGATGTCAATCCTGGGGTGGTAGTCGGTGTTGGAGTAGATGTCAATCCTGGGGTGGTAGTCGGTGTTGGGGTAGGTGTTGGTGTATTGGTTGGGGTAGGTGTTGGCCCAGGACAATTACAATCGGTTTCTGCAGTACAATCTTTATTACGGCAATAACCACTGGAACAAATTAAATCATCCTGACAATTGCTATTAGTACTACAGCTTTGATTGCAGCCAACAGTAACAGTAGGAGTTGGTGTTGGAGTAGTTGTCGGTGTTGGTGTTGGGGTTAACGTTGGGGTGTTAGTTGGTGTTGGGGTTAACGTTGGGGTGTTAGTTGGTGTTGGGGTAATCGTAGTTGTCGGTGTTGGGGTATTGGTTCTTGGGATGGTAGGTGTTGGAGTTGGTGTTGTTGTTGTCGAACAAGTTTCACCTGTTTTAACAAGATGCCAAAGAGGTCCAGCGGTACCACTCCATGATGGCTCATCTTCCGGGTAAACCGCTTCTTTTCTAATCTCTTGGCTTTGTCCAACCAATAAAATTGTAGCAGGGATAGAGACGATAATAGCCAATAAACCAAGTAGAGTGAAGATTGTTTGTTTTGTTAATTTAGGTTTTTTTGCCATTTTTTAAAGTTGTTTACAAGCCATTACAAAAAGATCAGTTTGGAATGTTCCACAATTATTTTTTGAAGGGGTCGACCATGACACCGAGGTCGAACTATTTGCTCCGATGGTAACAGTTTTTTCTTGTCCCTTACAATCACCACTATTGGTTCCACAAGTACTTCTATTCCCATCGTTACAGGCACAGCCATAAAGGTGAACTTTCATTTCAATTGTCTTACTAGAATTATTTTTAAAGGAGTAGTTTCCTGTTAAATTACTGCCGTTAAAATTGCCATTTCCGGCAGAAACAGTTACACCACATTGGGTAACACTCCCGGTCGATCTTTCAACTTCCCCAGCCGCTTCTTTTCTAATTTCTTGTCTTTGTTTAACCAACATTAAAGTCATTGGTAGAGCGGCAATAATAATTAAGATACCGAGAATAGAAGAGAGACTTTTGACGTTAATTTTTTTCTTAGGTTTAGAACCAAAATTATCAATACTATTAATATCAATTGTTTTAGTTTTACTTTCTTCCTCCTTTGGCTGTTGGGCTGCTAGATTTTTATCTTCAACTATTGGTTCTTGGCTGGTTTCATTACCGACATTACTAATGGTGCCGACTTCCGGTTCGATTGAAGTTTCCGGTAAAGGCGGCATTTTTTCTTCCGGTTTTATTTCGGGGGTAGAAATTTCTTCTTTCGGTTTTGGCTTGTCAGTTTGGGTTTCGGGAGTTTCAGATTTTTTGGTTAAGTTATCATCTTTAATGGAGCCAATTTCAATTGGTTTCTCTTCGATTGTTTTTTCTTCTGGTTTTTGATTATTAGGCAGATCAGCCATCAAAAGACTTCCTTAGGAAAAATCCTATAAATATGAGTACTAATCCCATAATAAAGACCATGAATGTCGGTGTCAAGTAACCAGAGGTGGGAACACCGCTAGTTGTTGATGGCATAGAAGTGCGAGATGAGTCGGTGGCGCTGCTGGTACTGGTTGGGGTAGCGCTAATGGTAGTCGTTGGGGTAAGACTAATAGCGGGAGTTGGAGTTAGACTTGGACTAGGGGTTGGAGTGGTCCCTGATGATGAAGGACTGGCAGTCATCGCTGGTAGTTCACTTGATCCGGCGGCTAAAATCATAAAAGTTTTGGAAACTTTTTGTAATTGACCGTCATCATCGGTATAGGAAATGGTGACGGTATGTTCGCCCGGTTCTAAGTTGGCCGGTGGAGTCCATTGCCAATCACCATTGGCATTAACTTTAATAGTGGCTGAATAAGTTTGGGGTGATTCTACGGTGATGATGATGTTTTTGTTAACCGGTCCGGTACCGACAAATTCCGGTTTCTGAGTGTTAACATTTTCGTCTTCATCAGGATTGATAATGGCCAATTCACCAGTTGGACTGGCGGTAGCTGAAGGGGTTGCATCGGTCGGCAAACTAAATTTACCGGAAGGACTGGCTTGTGATTGTTCTGCTTCTCTTTCCTCAATTTTTTGTTCTTCTTGGGCAATTTCTTTGAAGTCAAAACTTTGTCCTAGGGTAATTTTGGGCATCGGGCTGTCATTTTTAGTGGTGGCGACCACCGTGGCGGTTCCCAAACTACCGGCTTGAACAAAAATCTCTTCAATCGAAGCCGCTTTGTCATAAGTAGCCCAATCGGTTAAATCGGCGGAGCGAATTAAATTTAAAGGCACTACCCAGCTACCAGATGATTTGGTTAAAGCTGAAGCAGGATTGGCATTAGCTAAGGAAAAATAAATAATGGCTCCCGATACCGGGTTATTGTTTTGGTCAACAACCGTGCCGTAGGCAACGTCATTAACCGGAGCCGCAGTTCTAATGGCCGGAGCTGTTTTGGCTTGATAAGGTTGACCATTGTTGTCAAAAAGTTTGCTATCCGAACCAATTTTGAAAGAGTAGGTAGTGGTTGGATTAAGATTTTTAACGGTCACATGGTGAGCGGCAAATTCATCGGTTTTACCGGAAATTTGGTCACGATCATCATTAGCAGTAAAGTTGAGACTGTTATCAGCTCCGTATTTAACAAAACCGATGGTAGCCTCAGGAGTTAACCAGGAAACGGTTAAGCTGCTGTCGGTAACGTTGGTAATTTTAATTTGACCAGGAGTTTGTTCCGGGGCTGCTCTTGAGAAAAGATTAGAACCTTGTTTGATTAGAACCACGCCGCCAGCGATGGCGCCTAAAACTAAAAGTAAGCCTAAGATGGTGGGCAATCGCTTAATTCTTTTCATTGCCGATAATTATTTTTACAACAAACAAGAACCTGCTTATAGGGCAGTTTCTAAAATCTTCAATCTTGCTTTCATTCTACAATAGCACTTTCACTGGCTGCTTGACTACTATTAGTTGCTGTTGGTTGTTCACTTTCCTGTGGTTCTTGGTTTTCAGCTGATATAGTGGCCTGAGAATCGTTGTTTTCATTTAAGTTAATCTCGGTGATGGGGTTAGCATGAGCCGTATCAAGTTCTTCTTGGCTAAAAGAAAAATTTTGTTCCAACTGGTCAAAAATCTCTTTGTTAAATTTGGCGTTTAAAGGTAAAACCTGCTCCCTGGTGACTATGGGGATCGTGTTTTGGGTGGCACTTTGCCAAACTTCAAAACTAACCCAAGTTAAGATGGTTAAAAGGCTAAAGATAGTTAAAAACAAAGCGTCTTTACCGAATTTAAATTTTTTCATTTTTTTAATTCTCCAGATACCAAGCTTTGGCATTAATACTTAAAGTTAAAAGCCCAGGATTATCTTTATTGTTTTGGAAAGAAAATCCTTCAATGGTGACAATTCTTCTAAGGCTTGATAAAGAACTCATAAATTCTTTTAATTTTGGGTAATCACCAACAGCGGTGAAGGTGAAATCAATTGGCTGCTTGCCTTCTTCAGGTTTCTCTTGACTGGCTATTTGTACTTCACTGATTCTTGAACCGACAATAGCTACCTGGCTTTTAGCAGCTAAAGCTTCAAGTTCTTTGATCAGGATAGTTAAATCAGGCTTTTTGGGTAAAGCTTGGTCAACTAAGTAGAGCTGACCTTCAATTAATAAATATTTATCCTGGGCACTGTTTAAAGCGGTGATTTTTTTATCCATGTCTTGGGAAAGTTCTTTTTGGTCTCTAACTTGTTTAACTAACTGAACGATGGTTATTAAGGTTGGTTTAATGGCAAAAAAGATAAAAAAGTTAATGGTAATTAAAGCCGCAATAATACCGGTGTAAACATGGCCTTTTTTGGTTTTATAAAAATGGCTAAGATCAGTAAAGTAACGACCGTACTGACGGTATTTCTGGTAACCAGACGGATTATTAAGATTATTAGAATTGCTAGGATTATCAACCATAATTATTTTTTTCTTTTTTTGATTCTTATTTTTTCTTACTACTGGTTTCCTTTTCTGTGTTTAATTCAGCCACGACGTTAAATCTGACTCCCAAACCCCGGTCCGAGTCACTAGAAACCTGATAAAGATTAACCGTTTTGATTTCCGGTGAATTTTTTAAATTGGACAGGAAACTAGCCAGGGAAAATTCGGAATTAGCGTTAGCATTTAAAGCAATTTCATTTTTAGCCAAATTAAGATTATCTATTTGGACGCCAACCGGGGTTAATTCGGTTAGAAAAGAAAGGACTTTATTGGCCTCATAGCGGTTTTTGTTTAAAGTTTCAATGGTAATCAATCTTTTTTGTAAAAGACGGAATTCTTTTTCAAGGTCAGTTGAAGAAGTAATAATGGCTTGTTTTTGTTTGATATCTTCAGTGATATTGGTTAAATCACGATCAAGCTTAAAGCGTGATAAAAAGGCCATGATAACGATTAACTCAGTGGTAATAATAATCCAGCGGCCAACAGTTAGAAGCCATTTTAAAAACTTGCCAAAACTTGTCCTTTCCCAATCTTCTTTGGGAAGGAAATCGATTGAAGTTTTAGATGAAAACTCTTTTGGGGCAGCCATCTTAGTTTTTTACTTAAATTAAGTATAGTAAAAGGGGACAAAGTTTGCAAAGGGGGAATTACTTAGTTTTACTCTTGCTTTTGCTCTTTTTATTTTTTTTGTTTTGAGCTTTGTTTGGAGTTTTACCTTTAGTTCTTTTAGCCAAAGAACTTAGTCTTGATTTAAGGCGATTGGCTTTATTTTTGTGGATAATTTTATTTTTAGCGGCTCGGTCCAAAACACTGGCGGCTTGTCTTAAATTTTCTTTGGCTGGGTTTTGCCTAACCTTTTTTAAGGTTTTTTTAAGATTATTTTTAATTTTTTTATTAACCAAAGTACGACGTTTGTCACGTCTTAAAGCTTTAGCGGCTGATTTAATAACTGGCATTTTTTAAAATTTATAAAATTTGTGAAAAAATCTAATTTACAATTATTAGATTTTTAAGTACAATTAATCAAAACATAGTATAGCAAACAGTTAGTTTTCTAACAAGAGTAATTTTTGTTTAAGAGTTAATCTCAAAAGATTAACAAAATTTGAAAAGTTAATAAAATCAATTAAGATAAAAAATAATGGTTAAAAAACTACTTCGCCAAAGTTTTAATTTTTTTACAAAACGCCAGAAAACCATTCTTTCAGCTGCTTTAATCATTATGGTGACGATTGCGGCTTCCCGGATTTTGGGCCTGGTTCGTAATCGTGTCTTGGCCCATTATTTTGCCGTTGATGTCTTATCAACTTACTTTGCCGCTTTTAGACTACCGGAAACGATTTTTGAGATTTTAGTGTTTGGAACTTTTTCTTCAGCCTTTATTCCGACTTTTACTTCTTATCTCTCTAAAAAGAAAAAAGAAGAAGCTTGGCACGTGGCCACGGTTTGTTTGAATTTTGCTTTTTTAGTTTTTCTGGGATTGGCGATTATTATTTTTATGGCCGCCACCCCAATTTATCATTTGATTGCTCCCGGTTTTGATACCCAACAAACTTTACAGATTGCCAATTTGGCCAGAATTTTACTTATCGCTCAAGGCTTTTTTGTCTTAAGTTATTTTTTAACCAGTGTTTTGGAATCTTTACAAAGGTTTTTAGTACCGGCTTTGGCGCCGATTCTTTATAACTTAGGCATTATCTTGGGAGCGGTTTTTTTAACCGGTCAGTTTGGTATTTACGGTGCGGTCATCGGTGCGGTCATCGGTGCTTTTTTACATTTTTTGATCCAGATACCTCTGGCTTTTTCCTTGGGTTTTCGACCCAAATTTTCTTTGGATATTTCTCATCCGGGAGTCAGGGAAATTGGCAGATTGGCTTTACCGCGAATTATTGAGCTTTCCGCTTTGCAAGTCGGGAAGATCGCTGAATTATTTTTAGCGTCTTTGGTTTCGGTCGCTTCTTATACTTATTTCACCTTTGCCAATTCTTTAGCCTTGTTACCGATTGGTCTTTTTGGAACCAGTATGGCCAAGGCTTCATTGCCGACTTTATCTTATCAGGCGGCTCGAGGTGATTTATCTCAATTTGCCAAAACTTTATCTTCTTTAATTACCCAAATTTTGTTTTTCATTTTACCTTCGGTCGTTTTCTTATCGATTTTAAGAATTCCAATCGTGCGATTGGTTTTTGGAACTTCTCGTTTTACTTGGGAATCAACGGTCCAGACTGGTTATACCCTTTCGGCTTTTGCCCTGGGAATTTTATGCCAAGGTTTAATTTTTCCTTTAAACCGATCTTTTTGGGCTTTGCATGATACTAAAACCCCGGTTAAGATTTCGATGATTGCCATTGGTTTGAATATTTCTTTAGGAGCTCTTTTCATTATAGTTTTTAAACTTCAGGTTTGGACTTTGGCCTTATCTTTTTCGATAGCGGCCTTACTCCAGGCGGTTTTATTGTTAATTTTGGTTAACAAACGCTTGCCTGATTTGGTTAACCGCAAAATGAGCATCAGTTTTTTAAAAATTGGGATTGCTTCTTTGGGATCGGGTAGTTTGATTTTCTTTCTATTAAAGGTTTTAGACCGTTCGGCTTGGGATAAAAAACTTTCCTTCTTGCGTTGGGTGGGTTTGAAGCTGCCGACCAGTTTTCAATATTTTGTTTTGGATACCCGCTACACTTTAAATTTGATTTTATTAACCGTTTTAGTGGGCTTAATTGGTCTTTTGACTTATTTATTGATTGCCTGGATTTTGAAAGTGGAAGAAATGTCGATCTTAAGACGGTTGATGATTAAAATTAAGGTTTTAAAACCCCTGTCTGAAACTATTACTCCACCACCTGAATGAAGAAACCCGATTTAGCTCAAACAATTGCCGATAAGATTAGCCGTTTGGAAGAGGAAATTAGAAAAACGCCTTATCATAAAGGGACTGAACATCATATTGGCCGACTGCGAGCCAAAATTTCTAATCTAAAAAACAGAGAAGAACAGATTAAAAAATCTGGTGGTCATTTTGGTTTTGTCCCCAAAAAAGAAGGGGATGCGACGGTCGTTCTGATCGGTCCGCCTTCAGTCGGTAAATCAACTTTACTAAGAAATCTAACTGAAGCCCAATCAAGAGTTGAAGCTTGGCCTTTTACGACCCTAACGGTTATTCCCGGCATGCTTGATTATCAGGGGGCCAAAATTCAAATCTTTGATTTACCGGGAATTATTAAAGGTGCCAGTGTTGGCTTAGGCCGGGGTAAGGAAGTAATCTCGGCAACCAGATCAGCTGACTTGCTGCTTTTAATGGTTGAGGTTAAAAACCAAAATCAAATCCCGTCTCTTTTAAAAGAGTTAAAACGAGCGGCGGTTAACATCCCGATCATTGTGGTGGTTAACAAAGCTGATCTGATTAGTGATTTGGATAAAAAAGAAAAAAACCAAGACAAGATCTTTATCAGTGCTGAAAAAGAAATTGGTTTGGAAGAATTAAAAAATGCTGTTTGGCAAAAGCTGGGGTTGATGAGAATTTATTTAAAGCCTAAAGACCAACAGCCCAATCTCCAAGAGCCTTTGATCCTTAAAAAAGGGCAAACGATCAAAGATGTTATTGAAAAGACATTTCCACTGGATAAAAAAATACAACAGATTCTTCTTTGGGGGCCTAGTGCCAGATTCCCCAGACAACAGGTGAGTAAGGACCACCCTTTAGAGGATGAGGATATTTTAAGTTTTAGTTAGGTTTTTTTGATTTCTTGAGGTTTATCTCCAAAATGCTTTGTCTCCTCAATAATATGAAATCCCGCTTTTCTAAGAGCTTCTGAAGTACTCACTGGTTTTGCTCCCAAAACCAACTTTGTTACTTCTTTTTTAATTGATTCGTATCGGCCTTTTTCTTTCATAGTAAGTATTTTACGCCAAAATTTAATTTTTTCAACTTTGATGTTAATAAACTCTTGACAACCATTAGCAGTTATGTTATAAAAGTGCTAATATGGCAGATCTAACTGAGCGACAAACAAAGATTTTAAAGTCAGTTATTGAAGAATACATTGAAGCCGGTGAAGCGGTTGGCTCTGAAGTTTTGGAAAAGAAATATGAACTAGGAGTCTCCCCGGCGACCATCAGAAACGAAATGGCCAAGTTAATTGAACTTGGTTATTTAAAGCAACCCCATACTTCTGCTGGTCGTATCCCAACTAAAAATGCTTTCCGTTTTTACATTGATCATTTAATGGAAGAGAAAAAACTTTCCGTCGTTGATGAAGTGGCGGCTCGGGAAAAGATTTGGGATTCCCGTTTTGATTTTGATCAGTTAATGAAACAAGCGGTTAAAGCTTTATCTGAAAGAACTCGTTCTTTGGCGGTAGCCACCACTAAAGAAGGTAATCTTTATCATGCCGGTTATGCTCATATTCTGGATATGCCAGAATTTTTTGATATTGATGTTACCCGGACGGTTTTATCAATGCTGGATGAAGTTAATCAGATCCAGAAATTATTTAGTAAGTCTTTTGAGGAAGGTTCGATGCACTTTCTTTTTGGGGAAGAATTAGGTTATGATTATTTAGAACCTTGTGGCATGGTTTTTGTTAACTTTAACGTTGGTGATAAAAATTCAGGCTCATTAGGAATTATTGGTTCTAATCGTTTGAATTATTCAATGGTTGTCCCCACTGTCCGTTACTTCGCTAAATTAATCGAAGAATTGGCCAGTGATTCTTAAAAAATATTAAAAATGGTTAAAAAGAAATCTGATCCAAGAATGGCTAAAGACGGGTTAAAGCAAGCAGCTTTACAGCAAAAGATCGTTGATTTAGAAAACAAATGGAAAAGAGCGTTGGCTGATTACGCTAATTTGGAAAAAAGAATTGAGCGGGAAAAAGAAAGCTTTGTTAAGTTTTCCAATCAAGGGTTAATCAGCAATTTAATTATAATCTTGGATGACTTGGAAAGATGCCAAGTTCATCTTAAAGATCAAGGCTTGGCTTTGACGATTAATCATTTTGATGAACTTTTAAAAAGCGAAGGGATTGAAGAAATAGTGGCCTTAAATCATCATTTTGATCCTCTTTTAATGGAGGCAACCGAATTGATTAAAGGCGATAAAGGTAAGGTTTTAGCTGTTGACCTAAAAGGCTATTTGCTTAACGGCAAAGTTATTAGACCGGCTAAAGTTAAGGTTGGCAATGGTTAAAACTTGATTTTTATTTATTAGTTATTAAAATTATTAGAAGAAGCTTAACTTTTAAAAAATTAAATTATTTATTAATTAAAAATATTTAAAAGGAGAAAACAAAAAAAATGTCAAAAATAATTGGAATCGATTTAGGAACAACTAACTCTTGTGTGGCCGTGCTGGAAGCCGGCAAACCTAAGGTTATCCCCTCAGCCGAGGGTAAAAACACCATTCCTTCAGTGGTGGAACCGGTTAAGAATTTAGTCGGCGAAGTTGCCAAGCGACAAATGGTGCTTAATAGCGCCAGTACCATCCATTCAGTTAAAAGATTAATGGGTCGTCGTTTTACCGATGCCGAAGTTAAAAAGACTCAGAAAATGGTTGGTTATGACATCAAAGAAGGTAAAGCTGGGATGGCGGTGGTCGAAGTTGGTGGTAAAACTTACACTCCACAGGAAATCTCAGCTAAGATATTGGGTAAATGCAAAGCCGATGCCGAAGCCTTTTTAGGGGAAAAAGTAACCAGTGCGGTCATTACCGTACCTGCTTACTTTGATGACGCTCAGCGTCAAGCGACTAAACAGGCCGGGGAAATTGCCGGCTTGAAAGTAGAACGGATTATTAATGAGCCTACAGCTGCAGCATTAGCTTATGGATTAGATAAGAAAAAAGATGCAAAAGTAGCAGTCTATGATCTTGGCGGTGGTACTTTCGATATATCTATTATCGAAGTTGGGCTTGAAGGAGGAGCTGGAATAATTGAAGTTCTTTCGACAAATGGAGATACTCATCTTGGTGGAGATGACTTTGATGAGAAGATCGTTGATTGGATCGCCGAGGAATTTAAAAAAGACCAAGGGGTTGATTTGCGAGAAGATAAACAAGCTTTACAGCGTATTCGTGATGCGGCTGAAAAAGCTAAGATTGAGCTTTCTTCAACTCAGGAAACCGAAATTAGCCAGCCTTACATCACTCAGGGTAAAAGCGGACAACCGCTTCATCTTACCTTGAAGTTGAGCCGGGCTAAGATGGAACAACTGGTCGGTGACTTAATTGATCAGACCACTAAGCCGGTTGAACAGTGTTTGAAAGACGCCAAATTAAAAGCTGCCGATATTAAGGAAGTGGTCATGGTTGGTGGGATGACCAGAATGCCGAAGGTTATTGAAGCGGTTAAAAAATTATTTGGTAAAGATCCTAACCGTTCGGTTAATCCGGATGAAGTCGTCGCCATTGGCGCGGCTATCCAAGGTGGAGTTTTAGCCGGAGATGTTAAAGATGTCCTCCTTTTGGATGTGACCCCTTTAACTTTAGGGATAGAAACCCTAGGGAGTGTCAGTACTCCATTGATTGAAAGAAACACGACCGTACCGGCCACCAAGTCACAGGTTTTCTCAACTGCGGCTAATAATCAGACGCAAGTGGAGATTAATGTTTTACAAGGAGAAAGATCGATGGCCATTGATAACAAATCTTTGGGTCGGTTTGTCCTTGATGGAATTCCACCAGCACCCAGAGGTATCCCTCAAATTGAGGTGGCTTTTGATATCGATGCCAACGGTATTTTAACCGTTAAGGCCAAAGACAAAGCCACTAACAAGGAACAGACGATCACCATTAAAGGAGCGGTGGGTCTTTCCGACGAGGAAGTTAAAAATGCTCAGGCTGAAGCCGAAAAATATGCGGAGGAAGACAAGCTTAAGAAAGAAGCGGTTGAAAGCCGTAATCAGGCTGATAACCTCATTTTTACGGCCGAAAAAACCTTGAAAGACGCTGGCGATAAGGTTAAGGCTGAAGACAAAGCCAAGATTGAAGACGAGATCAAAAAGCTAAGAGAAGTCTTAGCTGATGAAAACGCCAGTAAAGAAACATTAGAAACCGCTAGCAACGCTTTATCAGAAGAGTTGCAGAAAGTCGGGGCGGCTATGTATCAACAGCAACAACAGCCAGGTAAAGAAGGTCAACAACCGGAAGGAGAAGAACCTAAGGAAGAGAAAAAAGAGAAAGGGAAAGAGGAAGACAAAGGTAAGAAAGAAGAAAAGGAGAAAGCCGAAGAGGGCGAGGTTGTTGAATAATCACTTTAAAACTTAGAAATATCTTTCAGGGTCGGTCATACGGCCCTGAATTTTGTTAGAATAAAAAAGACGAAAGAAAGGGAAAGGTATAAGCCATTTCTAATCACCGAAGATCCTTGTATTTACACAAAAGGTGATAAAAGCTTGCTTATAACTAAGGAAGAAATAACTTTTCAGACAAGTGTTATTATTTGGAAAAGAGAAAATGGGAAAAATAAACAAAAGTAAAGACAAAATTATAAAAATGGATAAATCATTAGAAGACTGGCGAAAGCAAATAGATGTTATCGATGAAAAATTGCTTGATATTCTGGCAAAAAGGATTGAAGTTGTAAAAGAAATTGGAGAATACAAAAAAGCCAATGGGATTCGCCCACTAGATAAAAAAAGATGGCAAGAAATTATGCAATCAAAACTTGCTAAAGCCAAATTACTAAATGTTCCTGAAAAATTTGTTAAAAATATTTACAATTTAATTCATAAACATTCTTTAGAATTAGAAAAAGAAATTTAATAAGAAAAACAAACAATGGCCACTAAAAGAGATTACTATGATATTTTAGATGTGGGTAAAAACTCATCTGATGCTGAAATTAAAAAAGCCTATCGTAAACAGGCTTTGCAATGGCATCCAGATCGTAATAAATCAGCTGAAGCAGCTGAAAAATTTAAAGAAGTTAACGAAGCTTACGAGGTTTTATCAAATCCACAAAAGAAACAAGCTTATGACCAATATGGTCATGCTGCTTTTACCCCGGGATCTGATTTTGGTGGGGGTAGTCCTTTTGGTGGAGCTGCTGGTCAAAGTTATCAACAAGGTCCTTTTACTTACAGTTATCAAACTTCAGGTGATGGAGCTGGTTTTGATTTTTCCAATTTCTCTGATCCTTTTGAAATCTTTGAACAGTTTTTTGGTGGAGGTTCTCCTTTTAGACAAGCCCAAAGATTAACTCGTTATGGTTTAAGCCTTTCTTTTATGGAAGCGGCTAAAGGGGTAGAAAAAACAGTTGAGATCGGTGGTAAAAGAAGAAAACTTAAAATCCCGGCCGGAGTTTGGGATGGATCAAGAATTCGTTTTGAGGATTTTTATATTTCCATTGATGTTAAGCCGGATAAAACCTTTCAAAGAGATGGCTTTGATATTTTTATTACCCAAGAGATTCCTTTGAAAACGGCTATCTTAGGTGATGTCATTAAGGTGCCAACGATTGATGGGGAATTGAAATTAAGAATTAGACCGGGGACTCAATCCGGAACCAGTGTTAGATTAGCTGGCAGAGGGGTTAAAAGACTTCAAAGCTTTGGTAAAGGGGATCAATACGTCAGATTAGTAGTTAAGATTCCTAATAAATTAACCAAAGAACAAAAAGAAGCTTTAGAAAAACTGGGAATATAAATTAACACTTCTTATTTATTTCTAAAAAATAAAGAGTTTTTTTAGAAGGTTAATATTATGATATATTGACTTTTGTTTTCTTGTTGTACAAAATAGAATAGGTTGTTGTGGATAGGGGAAGGTTTTATCCTCCCCCTATCTCACAGCTTTTATCTATCGCCGCAAACCGGCTTTAGATTGTTTCTGAGCTTAGCCTCTAGATCCAATCTTTCTTGTTGATTGTCGATTTGCCTAAAATTAACCCAAAGGGTTAAATTATCGGAATTTCTTTTCCAACAAGGTTTTCGTTCATGGCTGCCAAGACGAGACCCCAATTCATCGGTTTCACCTACATCAATCCACTTTTGAGAAGTAGATATAACATAAACTCCAGAAACATCATTGAAATTGGTAGTTTCCAAAGGATAGATTTCAAATTGCAAACCTGATATTGTTGTAGTTTTATTCATTTTTTCACCTCCTTTCTGCTACTCCCATTTATATAAAGAAACACAGGTTTTAGCCTGTGTTGGAAGTATTGATCTATCTTAGAGAAAGAAATGCTCCAACTACTAGTTCTTGACCACCTTAATCACTACACCCTGAAGAAGAAAATCCTCTTTCAGAATAATAGGATGATGGGAAGGGTTAGTTGAATTTGGGATAAGAGCAATATAATCACTGCTCTTTTTAAAAGTTTTAATTGTTGCGCTATCACCTAACAGAGCTACAACTTTATCTCCATTGTTTGCTTCATTTTGTGAATGGACTAGAACTAAATCTCCACTGTCAATTCCATCTTTATTCATTGAATCACCTTGAGCGTGTAGATAAAAATAGTCTTTTGAATTCCCTTTAATGAAATTAGAGTCAGTTGAAATGTATCCTTCGATATTTTCTTCAGCTAATATTGGTGTACCACAAGCTACGATACCAACAAGGGGAATATTTATGGTTTTAATCCTCTGATTAACCAGCTTTATGTTTCTTTGTTGAAATTTATCTCTTTTTATATAATTTTTTTCTTCAAGAGAAGTTATCGAACGCTGGATAGAAGTTATTGATTTAAATCCAAAATGACTCTTAATCTCTTTAAGGGTAGGTGAAAAATTGTGATTTTGTTGATATTCAATTATAAAAATAAATATCTTCTGGTCGTTTTTAGATAAGTTGCTCATTACACATAATAATAACACAAAATAAATAACTTTTCAAGAGTAATATAATATCTCTCATGTTTATAGATTAAGAATCGATATTGAGTATAAACTGGTTATTTCAATTGACTTTTACCCTTCTTCTTGCTAAAATTGTTTTAGTTATTTAGTAATAATGTTTTACTTTGAGGTGGGGAAATCCCACCTTTTTAAAAATTATGGCAATTCTTAAAGCTCGAACCGAATTTTCATCTGCTTTAAATCAAGTTTGTTCCGAACACGGGATTGAACTTGATGTGGTTTTGGATTCTATTAAAGAAGCCATGTTGGCTGCTTATCGTCGTGACTTTGGTATTACCACTGAAGAAGGGGAAGAAAATGAATATGATGCTGAAATTAATCAGCAAACTGGTGGAAGTCACCTTTTTGAAATTAAAGACGGTAAGAGAAAAGAAATTACTCCTCCTGGTTTTGGTCGTATTGCCGCTCAAGTCGCCAAACAAGTTTTAATTCAAAAAATAAGAGAAGCTGAAAAATCTTCTATTTTGGAGGAATACACTAAGAAAGTGGGTAGTTTAGCTTCTGGTCGAATCATTCGTTTTGATGGTCCTAATTTAATTGTTGATATTGAACGGGCTGAAGTCATGATGCCCAAAGGTGAACAAGTTGCTTTAGAAAATTACCAAATTGGTCAACGTTTAACCTTTTTTATTAAAGGTATTGAAGAAACGCCTCGAGGACAACAGATTATTGTTTCCCGAATGGCTAAAGAATTAGTTGAAGGTTTGTTTAAAAGAGAAGTTCCGGAAGTTGCTTCTGGGGCCGTCACCATTAAAGGGATTGCCAGAGAACCAGGTAGCCGTTCTAAAGTTGCCGTTTCTTCAACTCAGAATGGGGTTGACCCGGTTGGTTCTTGTGTTGGTCAAAAAGGAGTTAGAGTCCAAGCTGTTATCAATGAACTAAGTGGAGAAAAGATTGATATTATCCAGCACAGTGATGATCCGGTTAAATTTATCACCTCTTCTCTATCACCGGCTGAAAACATTCAAGTTGAAATTAATGAAAGAGCGGGCGCCGCTTTGGTTACCGCCCCTGAAGATCAACTTTCTTTAGCCATTGGTAAAGATGGCCAAAACGTTAGGTTGGCGGTTAAATTAACTGGTTACAAGATTGATATTCAGGAAGAGATACCAGCTAAGGGAGCCAAGAAAGTTGCCAAGAAAGATAAAGACGTTAAGGAAACTAAAGAAAAGAAAGTTAAGGTAGTTAAGAAAGCCAAAACTGTTAAAAAAGAAGTCAAAAAAGCTAAGGTTAAAGAAGAAAAACCTGAGCCAAAGGCTAAGGTTCCAGTAACTGAAAAAACAACCAATGAAGAAAACAAATAGTGGCATGAACTTGAAAAGATTGTTTATCAGTATTTTAGATTATGGTCAAAAAGACAACTCAAACTATTTTGAAAGCAAAATCTGTGGGCTCAAATCAAGCCCGATCTCCGGTCGTTGTCATTTTGGGTCATATTGACCACGGTAAAACAACTCTTCTTTCCAAAATAAAAGAAAGCGATTTAAATAGAAAAGAACATGGTGGGATCACCCAGCATGTGGCTGCTTATCAAGTGGTTGTTAAAACCGGTAAAGAAAAGAAAGTTAGTCAAATTACTTTTGTCGATACACCCGGTCATGCCGCTTTTAAAGAGATGAGAGGCCGAGGGGTGAAGATTGCTGACTTGGCTATCTTGGTAATTGCTGCTAGTGAAGGCGTTAAACCTCAAACTTTAGAAAGCCTGAAATACATTCAAGCCGTTGGCTTGAAATATTTAGTAGCTCTAAACAAAATTGATTTGGTTGATGGTGGTTTAAACAAAGTTAAACAAGATTTAGCTGAAAATGGTATTCAGATTGAAGAACACGGTGGTGAAGTCGTTGTTGTACCAGTTTCCGCCAAAGATGGCAAAGGGATTGATGAACTTTTGGAAATGATTTTGTTATTAGGGGAAATGATGGGTTTGAAAAGTAAATCTTCCAATAAACTTCAAGCCATTGTTTTAGAATCAAAAATGGATACCCGCAAAGGTCCTCTAGCGACTGTTTTGGTTAGAGATGGTAGTTTGAAGGTTGGTGATGTAATCAAAGCCGGTACGGCCCTTGGTAAGATCAAGGCGATGTTTAATGATCGGCATGAATCAGTTAAGGAATTACTTCCTAGTCAACCAGCGGAAATTTTAGGTTTTAAACAAGTCCCACCGGTTGGTTCGATGGTCGAGATTGCCAAAGAAGGGGAAATTATTGATTTACCGGTTGAACCTAAAGTAGAAATTAAGACCGAGATTAAAACTGAAACTGAGGTTAAAGAAGTTGTTAAAGATGAAAATGGCAATCCAGTTGAGGAAGCTGAAGTTGAGGAATCCCCAACTTTAAAAATTATTCTTAAAGCCGATGTTGCCGGTACTTTAGAAGCGATTGAAGACAGTCTTTCGGAAAACTGTCAGTTACTTAAATCAGAAGTCGGTGAGATTAATGATTCGGATGTGATGTTGGCTATCAGTAGTAAAGCCGAAATCATTGCCTTTAACGTTAAGGTTCCTTCGATGGTTAAAAAATGGGCCCAAACAGAAAAAGTCAAAATTAGTTCTTACAAGATTATTTATGAACTTTTAGAAGAATTAAATAAAAAAGCTTTGAAATTAATGTTACCTGACATTGATGAAGAAGTGTTAGGTAAAGCTGAAATTATCGCCGAATTTAAGATGAAAGATAAAGTCGCCGGTTGCCGGATGTTGGAAGGCCAGATTGAGAAGAGGTTTTCGATTCATTTAAGCCGGGATGGTAAAAATATTGCCGATGGTTATCTTAAATCTTTAAGACAGGGCAAAGAAGACACCGAGATTGTTAAAAGCGGTGAAGAATTTGGAGCAGTCCTCTCCGGCCAACTTGACTTCCAAGTTGGGGATGTGCTAGTATCGTATCGAAAACCTTCTGCCTAGTGCTTAACATGAAAGATTATTTTGATTTCACTTCAATTGAAGAGGCTCTAGGATCTGCTCAAACTTTTGCTGTCATTTTGCCCAAGGATTTAGACCAAGACAAAATTGCGGCTGGCTTAGCCTTAGGCCTGGCTTTAAAAAAAGTTAACAAGGATGTCCAAGTTGTTTGTTCTACGCCAATGACCGTCGCTTATTCTTCTTTAGTGGGGGTTAATAGAATCACCAATAAATTAAAAGGTAAAAATTTGGTTGTTTCTTTTGATTACGCTGATGATTCAATCGAAAAAGTCAGTTACAACATTGATAACGATCAAAACAAATTTAATTTGGTTATTCAACCTAAAGAAGGTCGTCCACCATTGTCACCGGAAACGGTTCAATATTCTTATCTAGGGGCCAGTGCCGACATGATTTTTGTCATTGGGGCTAATTGTTTGGAAGAAATTGGCCAGCTTTACTTTGATAACAAGAAGTTTTTTGAAGAAGGTCAGGTAGTTAATTTGGATATTAACCAAAACAGTCAACAATTTGGTAAATTTAATTTTATTAAGCCTGATTTGGCTTCTTATTCTGAATTTGTGGCCTTGATGTTAGCAACTTTAAAAATAGCGGTTGATGAAGATATCGCCAGTAATTTACTTCTAGGGATGGAAAGAGCGACTAATAATTTTTCTTTAACTAAAGCGACGCCAACCACTTTTGAAGCCGTAGCTTTTTGTTTACGAGCTGGAGCCAGACGACCTTTAAGAAAAGCTCAAGATTTTAGACCACAACAAAGAACAGCGAGAAGAGATTTTAATAAAAGACCGTTTGAACAGAAGCAAGAAGAAAGACCGGTTAAACCTTCACCTGATTGGTATAAGCCAAAGATTTATCGGGGCGATACCAAAATTTAGTCATTTTTATTTATTTTTCTCGATAGATTTCATTACCAGAATGTGACGAGAATGATTCTTCGTTAATTTTTTGGATTTTTTCTAATTCCTTTTGGATTTTTTGTCCATGGGATTTAAAGTCTTTCAATTCTTTTTTAGTTAGTGGTTTTATTTTGATTTCTCTTTCTTTGTTTGCCATATTGCCGCTATCTTACTCCAATTAAATCGTTTGTGCAAGATAAGTCTTAGGAAACTCCTTTTTTAAGCTATTGTAGACTTTTAAAGCGACAGCTTTATTCTCACAAACCCCAAAAACAGTTGGCCCGGAACCACTCATAATGGCGCCTAAGGCGCCTTGTTTTAACATTTTCTTTTTTATTTTTAAAATAACCGGAACTAAATTGGGGACCCAGAATTCAAAATCGTTGTGTAAATTTTTGGCAATTTTTTTAACATCTTTGTTTTTAACGGCGTCAATTAAACTATCAAGTTGGTTTTTACCAATTTGACTGTAATCAATATTGGTATAGGCCCATTTGGTGGAAACTTCAATGTTGGGGTTGGTTAAAACCAAATGGATTTGAGGTAAGTTAGGCAAAGGATTTAGCTTTTCTCCTAAGTGAGTAGCTAGTTTGGTGCCACCGACCAGTTGGTAACAAACATCAACGCCAATTTTAAAACCAACTTTAATCAAATCGGTGGTGTTAAGACCCACATTCCAAAGTTTGTTGATGCCGATTAGAGCTTGTGCAGCATCTGAACTGCCACCGCCTAATCCGGCTGCGACCGGGATTTGTTTGTCAATTTTAATTTCCAAACCTTTTTGGGTTTTGACCATTTTTTTAAGCAGTAAAGCGGCTTGATAAACGGTATTGATCTTATCAGTCGGTACCTGTTGGTCATTACAGATAATTTTAATTTCATTAGTGGGGATTTCTTTAAGTTGGATACGATCAAACAAGGAGACTTGAGAGAAGATAAACTTAACCTCATGGTAGCCTGAGTTTAACTTGCCTAAAATGGCTAAGCCGAGATTAATTTTGGCAGGGGCTTGAAGCCAGATTTGATTCATCCTCTTGTTAATTATAGCCCTTTTTGCTAAAATATCACCCACGGATGTCTATTGCGATCGAAGATAAACAAAAAATTATTAAGAAATTTGCTCAAACCGAAGGTGATACTGGCTCGCCTGAAGTCCAGATTGCTTTACTTACCCAGAAAATTAAAAATCTAACCGATCATTTGAAGGAACACAAAAAGGATGTTCATTCAAGACGTGGTCTTTTGTCAATGGTTTCTAAAAGACGTAGGCTTTTAGCTTATCTTCTTAAGAAGGATGAGGACAGATACAAAAGGGCGAGTGAGGAGTTAAAACTAAGCAAGTAGTTGTCAGCTTAATCTTCAAAGATGAAAATAATTTCAAAATCAGTTGAAATCGGTGGTAAAGAGTTAACTTTAGAAATTGGCCGTTATGCCGAGCAAGCTAACAGCGCCGTGGTCGCCAGTTGTGGTGAAACCATGGTGTTGGTCACAGTGGTAGCTTCCAAAAACAAATCTGATTTAGGTTATTTCCCACTTCAAGTTGAATATCAAGAAAGATTGTATGCCGGTGGTCGAATTAAAGGTTCCCGTTGGGTTAAGAGAGAAGGTCGTCCTTCTGAAGAAGCAACTCTAACGGCTCGTTTAATTGATCGTTCTATTAGACCCCTTTTTCCTGATGGTTACAAAAACGAAGTTCAGGTGATTATTACGGTGTTATCCGTTGACGGAGAAAACCGACCGGATATCCCTGCTTTGGTAGCGACCTCAGCCGCTTTGGCTATTTCTAATATTCCTTGGGCCGGTCCGGTTGGCGCCGCCAGAATTGGTTATGTCCCTAAAAATGGTGATGGTGTTTTTATTGCCAATCCTACCAATCAGGATTTGGAATTTTCCCAATTGGATTTGATTGTTTCTGCCAGTCAAAAAGGCTTGATTATGATTGAAGGCGGTTCCAGTCAAGTGCCTGAAGAAATAGTTTTGAAAGGAATTGAATTTGCTCAAAAAGAAACAGCTAAAATAATCAGTACCATTGAAGCTTTAGTTAAAGAAGTTGGGATTAAAAAACAGACTTTTGAAGCGGAAAAGATTGAAGAAAAATTGGTTAAGGCGGTAGAAAAAGAAGTTAAAGATAAAGTTGATCAATTGATTGCCGACATGGTGACCAACGAAGGTTCCAGCAATTTATTAGCTGAGTTGGTAGAAAAACTAGCCGAAAAGCATGAGGCCAGAAAAGATACGATTTTAAAAATCATTGATAAATTAACCAAACAAAGAATTAGAGACAATATTGTCAATAAAGGTCAACGTCCGGATGGTCGTAAACTTGACCAAGTCCGACCAATTGGAGTTGAAGTTGGTCTATTGCCGCGAACTCATGGATCAGCGATGTTTAAACGAGGAGCAACTCAAGCCCTGACAATTACTACCTTAGGTTCACCTTCTTTAGAACAATGGATTGAGAGTATGGAAGGGGAAGAAACCAAGCGTTACATTCATCATTACAACATGCCACCTTTCTCGGTTGGTGAAACTGGTCGAATTGGTTCACCTTCTCGTCGAGAAATTGGTCACGGAGCTTTAGCTGGAAGAGCTTTAGAAGCGGTTATCCCGTCTGAAGAAAAATTTCCTTATACGATTAGTGTGGTTTCGGAAATTATGTCTTCCAATGGTTCAACCTCGATGGCTTCAACTTGTGGTTCAACCTTATCTTTAATGGACGCCGGTGTACCGATTGTTGCCCCAGTTTCCGGTATTGCCATGGGCTTGATCTCTGACGGTAAAAAACAGGTAATTTTATCAGACATTATGGGAATTGAAGATTTTAACGGTGATATGGATTTTAAGGTTGCCGGTACCAAAGATGGAATCACCGCTATTCAAATGGATGTTAAAGCCACTGATTTATCTTTAGAGACGGTTAAAAAGATTTTAGCTCAAGCCAAAATTGGCCGAGCTTTTATCTTGGACAAGATGTTGGCGGTTTTACCTAACTCTAGAGAGCAAGTTTCCAAATTTGCTCCTAAAATTTCTGTCGTTCATGTCCCAGTTGAAAAAATTGGTGAAATTATCGGCCCGGGTGGTAAAACCATTAAAAAGATTATCGCCGAAACCGGAGCTGGAGTTGACGTTGAAGATGATGGATCGGTTAATATTTCCGCTCCTGATAAAGAAACCTTGAAAAAAGCAGTTGATTGGGTAGAAAGTTTGGTTCGTGAAGTTAAAGCCGGTGAATCTTTTGAAGGTATCGTTAAAAGAATTCAACCTTTTGGAGCCTTTGTTGAAGTGTTGCCTGGCAAAGACGGCTTAGTCCATGTTTCTCGCATGTCTGAAGAATATGTCGGTAACCCGGAAGATATAGTTAAAATTGGTCAGAAAGTTAAAGTTACGGTAACGGAAATTGATGATATGGGACGGATTAACTTAACCATGGTTGAAGGCAAAGGGCCTTTACCTAAAAAGGATTTTGGTTCTAGTGGTAATCGTGATCGAGGGTCCAGGCCTTTTGATCGCAACAATCGTGGTAACCGTGATAATCGTAGCCATGATCGACTTGATCGCCACCGCCGTTAATCTTGTTTGTTGCTCCTTTTTTTGTTAATCTAAATTAAATTATGGCCGATAAAACTACTCCCTTAGTTGAAGAAGTTGCTCAACTTGATAGTAAAATCAATCAAGCTTTACTCCCCGACGATTTAAAGCAAAAAGCAATCCTGATGGTTGAAAGGCTGGAAAGAATGGCTCGTTACGGGCAGTATTCCACTGAATATGAAAAAACCGCTCATTATGTTGATTGGATTATTAGTTTGCCTTGGGGTAAAAAAAGCGATGATATTTTGGATTTAACTAATGCTAAAAAAGTTTTGGATAAAAACCATTTTGGTTTAGGTCAAATTAAGGAAAGGGTTTTAGAATATTTATCGGTTTTAAGATTAAACGAACAAAAACAAACTGGTGAGAAGGATCATTACGCTCGAGCACCAATTTTATGCTTTGTCGGTTTGGTTGGAACCGGGAAAACCACCATTTCCTCATCGATTGCCGAGGCCATGGGTCGAAAGTTTATCAGAATTCCTTTTGGTGGTTTAGGTGACCCTTTGGATTTAAGAGGTCAATCACGATTAAGACCAGATGCTGAGCCAGGGTTAATTGTTAAGGCTTTAAAAAGAGCCGGTACTAAAAATCCCGTCATTCTTTTAGATGAAATTGATCGGGTAACTGATGAAGGTCGAGCCAGTATTATGGGAGTTTTGGTTGAGCTTTTGGATCCGGAGCAAAACGCGACTTTTCGAGATCATTTTATTGACCATTCTTTTGATTTGTCACAAGTTCTTTTTATCGCTACTTGTAATAACATGGCCAATATCTCAGTGGCGGTTATGGATCGTTTGGAACCGATTCAAATGCCCTCTTATACTGATGAGGAAAAAATTACCATTGCCAAGGATTATGTTTTACCCAGAACTCTACAAGAATCAGGTCTTAGTAAAGATGCTTTAATTATTGGCGATGATGTTTGGGCTAAAATTGTCAGACCTTTAGGCTATGATGCCGGTATCAGAACTTTAGAAAGAACGATTGATGGCATTTGTCGGAAGGTTGCTAAGATGGTGGTTTCCGGTCAAGGTCAGAATTTTAAAGTTAATTTAGAAAACTTAAAAGAATTTATACCAACTTGGTAATTTAATCAATTAAACTGATGGATAAACAACAAGAACTTGATAAATTAAACGAACAGATTAAAAAATGCACTGCTTGTCCTTTATTTAAAAACGCTAATTTAGCTGTTCCCGGTGAAGGTGATTCTAAAACCCAAGTTATGTTTATCGGTGAAGGACCTGGTTATTGGGAAGACCAAAAAGGTCGACCCTTTGTGGGCCAAGCCGGCAAGTTACTTGATGAACTTTTAAAAAGTATTGGTTTTAAACGTTCTCAGGTTTTTATTGGTAATGTCATTAAACATCGGCCTTTAAATAATCGCGATCCGCTACCAGAGGAAATTGAAGCCTGTCGGCCCTTTTTAGATCAACAGATCACTATTATTGATCCGAAAGTAATCGTGACCTTAGGCCGGTTTTCTTTAAACAAGTTTTTACCAGGGGAATATATTTCTCATGTTCATGGTCAAGCCAGATTTGTTGATTTTGCCGGTAAACAAAGAATTGTTTTACCGATGTATCATCCGGCGGCGGCTCTAAGAAGAGGGTCCATCAAAGAACAGTTGGCAGCTGATTTTAAAAAGATATTGGAATTTATCAATAACGATAATTTGGTCAAGAAAGAAGACTTGCCAGAAGAAGATCAAGAAAAAAATAAAGAAAAACAAATCGATTTATTTAATTAAATCAAAAAATAAGTTAGAATAGAACAAATTATAAAAATAAATAAAAGAAAGTATAAATAATAATATGAATAATAACGATACTAACAATAGTAATCACAACCATAATGAAAATAACAGTAATAAAGATTTAAAAATCATCTCTTTGGGTGGTTTTGGTCACGTGACCCAAAACATGTATCTTTACGAAACCCCTCAGGATATTTTAATTGTTGATTGTGGTGTTGGTTTCCCGGAAGAAGAAATGATGGGGGTTGATTTGGTCATCCCTGATATTAGTTATTTGGAAGATAAAAAAGATAAAATTAGAGGGATTGTTCTTTCTCATGGTCATGATGATCATATTGGCGCTTTGCCTTATCTTTTACCTAAACTACCTGATAATCTACCGGTTTACGGACCACGTTGGGCAATTGCTCTCTCAAAACTAAAACTACAGGATTTTGGCTTGAAAGCCAATTTAAATGAGTTTAATGAAGAAACTCAACTTAAATTAGGCCAGTTTTCGCTGCAGTTTATTAAAGTTACCCATTCAATTCCTGATACTTTTCATTTGGTGATTGGAACCCCTTTAGGAACTTTTTATCACGCCGCTGATTTTAAACTTGATTTAAATCCGGTCATTGGGGAACCTTCCAAGCAAAACCGAATTAAAGAAGTTGGGGAAAAAGGTATTACTTGTTTGCTTTCTGATTGTTTACGAGCTGAAAATCCAGGCTTTACCCCACCTGAAACTAAATTATCGGAAATGTTTGAAACAGAAATTGCCAACTGTCGAGGGAAGTTTTTAGTCACCACTGTTTCCTCCAACATCTCGCGTTTAAAACAGGCGGTTGATGTTTCGATTAAACATAAACGAAAAGTAGTCTTAGTGGGTCGTTCAATTGAAAAAAACTTTGAGATTGCCCAAAAATTAAAATATGTTGAATACCCGGCCAATATTTTTGTTAAAAAGAAAGAAGTGAGAAACTATCCGCCGGAGCTTCTGACTTTATTGGTGGCCGGCAGTCAGGGCCAGGTTGGTTCATCTTTAGACCGGATTGTGGCTGACGAAATGGATTTAATTAAAGTTGAAAGCGGGGATAAGATTATTTTTTCAACCGATTATATTCCTGGAAATGAAACGGCCATTTATCAGTTAATTGATAATCTTTACCGACTAGGGGCTGAAGTTGTTTATCAAGATATTCGTAGTAACATTCATGTTTCTGGCCATGGGTCCCAAGAAGATTTGGCTAAATTAATGAAGCTGTTAAAGCCCAAATATCTTTTACCGATTGGTGGTAATTATCGTCATTTGTATGCTTATCGTAAATTAGCTGAGAGCAAAGGTTTTAAACGTGAGCAAGTACTTTTGGCCGACGAGGGACAAGTAATTCACTTTAACAATTTTGGTCAGGTTGATTTAAAGCAAAAAGTTGAAGTCAGGCAAATAATGGTTGATGCTTTAGGAGTTGGGGATGTAGGCAACGTGGTTTTAAGAGATCGAAAGATTTTAGCTGAGGAAGGGATGGTAGTGGCAATTATTCCTCTTGATCAAGCCAGCCATCAGCTGATTAGTGATCCGGAGGTGATTTCCCGCGGTTTCGTTTATATTAAAGATAATCTGCCTTTGTTAAAACAATCTCAAAAGAGAATTAGCCAATTGGTTAGGGATTTGGGTAAACGCCAGGCTGATTATCGTTTTATTAGGCGTAAAGTCCAGGGAGAATTAGAAGAATTTTTCTTTAAAAACACCGGTCGACGACCCATGGTTTTGGTAGTAATGATTGAAACCTAATTGCCACTTTTTCCTTCGGTGTGTATAATTTAGATTAACAATATTTTTGTTCATTATGGCTCGAGGTAGAAAGAAAAAACCGTTTCAGTTAAAACTTAAAAAAACAACTGTCTATACTTTTTCCACGGTTATTCTTTTTGTTTTGGCAGGTTTGATTTTAATCTCTTTTTCCCGACAAGGTTCCTTTTTAACCAATGTTTTTATCTTTTTAACCCATTATTTTGGTTGGGGAACAATTTTTTTACCCTTTCTTTTTCTCGCCTCAGGGTTGATGCTTTCCAGACTGCAATGGCGAGTATCTAGTCCTAATGTCCTAGTCGGCGGTTTTCTTTTAATGGTTTCTTTAATTTCTTTGACCAGAGCCGGATTGGTTGGTTATGAAATTTGGCAAAACATGGCTTTTCTGATTTCTCCGGCCGGAGCTCTTATCGTTCTTTTAGGCTTTGTTTTTGTTGGTTTTGTGGTGGTTTTTAATACTTCTTTAGAAGAAATGATTTTGTTTGTTTCCAATATCTTTGCTTCTTTTAAAAATATTGGTCAAAAAGATGGCTTTAAGAATCGTAAAACTCCTTTTCAAATTAAAGAGCCTAGAAAAGGCGAAAACTTTAGTCCAGCGGTTAATGAGTCTAAGCCACTTAATGCGAAAGATTCCAAGTTGTCTGATAAGGTGGTTACCAGTTTGCCTTCCGATGGACAAGTTTGGGAATACCCACCTTTAAGTCTTTTATCGGATGCGGTTTTGGGTGAAGCCGATCGTGGCGATATTAAGAAAAACGCTGAGACGATTGAAAAAAACTTGGAGTCTTTTGGGATTTCAGCCAGAGTGGTTGAAGTTAATTTGGGTCCAGCGGTAACTCAATACGCTTTGGAAATTGCCCTGGGAACTAAATTATCTAAAGTTACTGGCTTGGCAACTAATCTGGCTTTAGCTTTAGCAGCGCCCACCGGTCAGATTAGAATTGAGGCACCAATTCCGGGTCGTTCTTTAGTAGGAGTTGAGGTGCCGAATCGTGGTTTGGAATTTGTGAATCTTAAACGGATGTTAACTTCCGACCAGATGAAAAAAAACAAATCCAAGCTATCAGTGGCTTTAGGCTTGAACGTAGCTGGTGAACCGGTAATTACTGATATTGCCGAAATGCCTCATATGTTGATTGCTGGTGCTACCGGCAGTGGTAAGTCAGTTTGTATCCATTCTTTTATCGCCACGATTTTGTTTAGAGCTTCTCCCTCTGAGGTGAAATTAATTTTAATTGATCCCAAGAGAGTGGAGTTAACTCAATATAATGGTATTCCTCATCTTTTGACGCCAGTGATTATTGATCCCAAAAAAGTTATTTCCGCTCTGCGTTGGTCTCAGGAAGAAATGGATCGTCGTTATAAATTATTTGCCGAAGTGGGGGTTAGAAACGTTGATGGTTACAATGAGTTAGCCGGTTTTGCCGCCCTGCCTTACATTGTCATCATTATTGATGAATTGGCTAGTATCATGTTGTTTGCTCCGGCCGATGTGGAAGATACCATTTGCCGAATCGCTCAAATGGCCAGAGCCACCGGTATCCACTTGATTGTTTCCACTCAGCGACCATCGGTTGATGTTATCACCGGTTTGATTAAAGCTAATATCCCCGCCAGAATTGCCTTTAACGTTTCTTCCCAGATTGATTCTCGGGTAATTTTGGATACTCCCGGGGCTGAAAAACTGTTAGGGCGAGGTGATATGCTTTTTATTCCCCCTGATCAGGCTAAACCTGCCAGAATACAGGGGACTTTTGTTTCTAATCAGGAAATTAAAAAATTAATTGATTTTTTGAAGCAATTGGGAATTGCCCCGATGTATACGGAAGAGGTAACTGAGATGCCGGTTAAAACGCAGTTGGATAAAACCGAGTTAGATGAACAGGATGAGTTGTTTGATGACGCGGTCAGAACGATTTGTAATTATGATCGAGCTTCGGCTTCTTTACTCCAGCGCCGCTTAAAAGTTGGTTACGCCAGAGCGGCCAGAATTTTGGATCAGCTGGAAAGATCAGCCATTATTGGCCCGGCCGAAGGTTCTAAAGCCAGGGAAGTTTATAATCAAAAAGCTCAGGGATACCTAGCTTCCAAAGGTGAATAAGAATGCAAACTGTTGGTCAACTTCTTAAAAAAGTTCGGTTGGAAAAAGGAATTAGTCTTGAAGAGATTGCCAATCAGACCAAAATCCGCCAGAATTTTCTGTTAAATTTAGAGGCTGATGATTTTGCCAGTTTACCTTCATTAACTTCGGCTAAAGGTTTTTTAAAAACCTACGCTGATTTTTTAGACTTATCCACAGATCAGGTTTTAGCTGTTTTTAGAAGAGATTTTGATAAGAAAGAAGGTAAAAAGGTTTTACCTCAGGGATTAATTAGACCTATTGACGATCGTAATTTTTTTTGGTCGCCTAAATTCAGCTTGATTGCTTTGATCGCGGTGGTTTTTTTAGGCCTGGTGGCTTATTTAATCTTTCAATACTTTTCTTTAGTTAAACCGCCTTCTTTGAAAATTACTTTTCCTACTGACGGAACAACTGTTAGCCAGGAAATAATAAATGTTAATGGTCGAACTGATGCTGATGCATTGTTAACAGTTAATGGTGATTCGGTTTTATTACAAGATGACGGGGTATTTGAACACCAACTGATTCTTTTTAAGGGTGAAAATCAGATTATCGTCGAGGCGACTAGTAAAAACGGTAAGAAAACTAAAAATCAATTAAAAGTCTTTCTAAACTAAAAGATTCAAAAAGATCAAGAAAGTTATAGTTGACCGCGATTTTAAGAAAAGTTAAGCTTTAAGTAATTAACAAAAAGAACTGCCCATGCTAAGTGTTACACAAATACTATTAATCTTTGTTGTTTCTGTTTTAACCGTTATTCTGGCTATTATTGGCATTCAAGTTTTCCTTATTTTAAAAGAATCCCGTCATTCAATTGAAAAGGTTAATAAAATATTGGATGATGCCGGCAAGATTTCCGAATCCATCGCTAAGCCGATTGCTTCTTTATCTGGGTCTCTATCCGGTTTGTCCGGGATTACCGGTATTTTAAATTGGATTTTTAAAAAGAAAAAAGAAAAATCAGAGGATAAGGACGATGAGTCATAAAGATCAAGACCAAGGTAGTAACTTTTTTTCCGGTTTGCTTTTAGGCGCTATTGCCGGTGCCGGTTTAATTTGGTTTTTAACCAAAACCAAAGATGGAGTTAGGATTGGTAAAGAGGTTAAAGAGAAAACAGAGGATGGATTGTTTAAATTGGCTGATTTGATTGAGGATATTGAGGAAAAAGGAGAAGAGTTCAAACAAAAAGTGGAGGTAGTGCAAGAAGAAATTAAACAAAAAACTGAAAGTTTTAAAGGGGCTTTATCTGGCGATCAAAAACAAGATTTATCTAAAATTGACGAATTGAAGGCGAGAGGTCTTAAAACAAAAAAGTTTTTCACCAAACACGGTAAACCCTTAGCCTGATCCTTGCTTCAAGGCTAAATTTTAAGTATTATAAAGTGATGATCACAGCGGTTGATTTAAAAAAACGCTATCTAGATTTTTTTGTCAAAAAAGGCCATAAGCTTTTACCTAATGCTTCTTTGGTTCCGGAAAACGATCCTAGCGCTTTGTTTATTAATTCCGGCATGCATCCTTTAATCCCTTATCTTACCGGTGAGCCACATCCTCTAGGTAAGAAATTAGTTTCTTTACAAAGATGTTTACGAACGCAGGATATTGAAAGCGTTGGTGATGATTGTCACAATACTTTTTTTGAGATGCTAGGCAATTGGAGTTTAGGTGATTATTGGAAAAAGGAAGCCATTGAGTTGTCTTTCGAATTTTTAACTAAAGAACTTAATATTAATAAAGATAAAATTTCCGTTAGTTGTTTTGCTGGTGATCAAGATGCTCCTAAAGATGAAGAGGTAGCTAAGGTATGGGAATCATTAGGAGTTCCTAAATCAAGAATTTACTTTTTGGGTAAAAAAGATAATTGGTGGTCCGCCGGTCAAACAGGTCCTTGTGGCCCGGACACGGAGATGTTTTATGATACCGGTAAAAAAGTTTGTGGATCTGATTGCCAGCCAAGTGATGGTTGTGGCAAATACCTCGAAATTTGGAATGATGTTTTCATGGAATTTAACCGTTTACCAAGTGGTAAGTTAGAAAAATTAAAGCAACGAAATATTGATACCGGGATGGGGATAGAAAGAACGTTAGCCGTTTTACAGGGTAAAAAAGATATTTATCAAACAGAATTGTTTAGTGGTTTAATCAATCAGATTGAACAAATTAGCGGTAAAAACTATGAAAAGGAGAATCAAAAAGAAATAAGAATCATTGCTGATCATCTTCGAGCTGCGGTTTTTGCGATTGCCGATGGGGTAACTCCTGCCAACACCGAGCAAGGTTATATAGTCAGACGATTGCTGCGACGAACGGTTTTTGCCTATCAAAAAATAAGTGGTAATCAAAAAGAATTTTTAAATTCTTTGGCTGGTGAAATTATTAAAAACTATCAAGATGAATACCCTAATTTAAAAACAAACAAAGAAATTATTTTAGAAAATTTATCACAAGAGGAAACCAAATTTTCTAAAGCCTTACAACAAGGTATCCCTAAAGTTCAAAAGTTTATTAAAGACAAAAAAACAATCACTGGAGAAGATCTTTTTAATTTTCGACAAACCTATGGTATCCCCGAGGATTTATTTTTAGAAATAGCCCAAATTAATGATCAAAAAAAGCGACAAGATTTAAAAAAAGAATTTGATCAAGCTTTTATTAAGCATCAAGATAAATCAAGAGCGAGCTTGACTAAAAAATTTGCCGGAGGATTAGCTAATCATTCACAAGATGTGGTTAAATTACACACAACAGCTCATCTTTTACACCAATCCTTAAGGCAAATCTTAGGTGATCACGTCAAGCCAGCCGGGAGTAATATTACCCCCGAGAGATTAAGATTTGATTTTACTCATCCGGAAAAATTAACAGAAGATCAACTTAAGGCGGTGGAGAATTTGATTAACCAAAAAATTAAAGAAGATTTGCCAGTTAAGATGGAAACGATGCTTTTAGAGGAGGCTCAAAAAGCTGGAGCATTAGCTTTTTTTATTGACAAATACGGTCAAAAAGTTAAAGTATATTCAATCGGTAATTTTTCTAAAGAAGTATGCGGTGGACCGCATGTTGGTTCGTTGGCCGAAATTGAAGAAATTAAAATAATTAAGGAGGAGTCAAGCGGGGCAGGCAAACGACGCATTTATGCTGGGTTTAACAAAAAATGAACAAAAAAAGAAAGAATATTTCTTTGCCCTAGAAATTAACGTTGATCGGGTCAAGAGTGCTATCTGGACAATTGAAGATAGTCAGACGAAAATAGCGGCTTTGGGTGATATTTGTCCTTGGTCAAATGATGAGGATCTTTTAGAAGGGATTGATACTTCTCTATCTTCGGCGGTTGAGAGATTCAGTACCGAAGAAAAAGCTTCAGAACCTAATAAAGTTATTTTTGGTCTTTCGGCTGATTGGGCCGAACAAAACAAGATTCTTACCAGTAAAACCGAAATTTTAAAGAAAATTTCCCAAAAACTGGAATTAAAACCTTTAGGCTTTATTATTATTCCGGAAGCAATCACCCATTGGCTTAAAAAACTAGAAGGAGTTCCACCTACTGCTGTTTTAGTTGGTTTAACGGCAAAAAAGATTGTTGTTAGTTTGGTTGACTTAGGTAAAGTTATAGAAACGAATTTGGTTATCAGAAGTGAAAATATTGCCCAGGATTTAACCGAGGGCTTATTTAGAATGCAGAAAGATGTTCCTTTCCCAGCCAGGATTTTACTTTATGACGGGGAACAAGATTTGGAAGAGATCAGGCAGGATTTAATTCGCTGGCATTGGCAAGATGATAAAATTACTTTTCTTCATTTACCAAAAGTGGAGATTTTGGCTTCTGATTTTGATATTAAATCTGTTGTTTTTGCCAGTGCTTCTCAAGTTGCCGACGTTCAAGGAGTTGAATTTATGGACCCAGCCTTTTCGGAGAAAAAAGATACTTTTGAACAAGAGTCTAAAATTGAGGAGAAAGAATTAGAAACGGAAAGTTTGCCTTCCCCAGAATCTTCATCAGTCGAAAAGACTGATTTAGCTGAAGAAAAACAAGATAATCAACCAGAAACCGAAGTTGAAAACCAGGGTGAGCAAGTTCAGCTTGAGACAGCTTCAAATCCGGAAGTTGTTCCGCCGGCACCAGGTTTTGCTTTGGAAAATCAAGGTCTTTTGGGTTTCTTAAAAAACAGGGATATTAGCCAGGAACAAACACCACCAGTTTTTCCGGAAGTCGAAAACAGTCAGTCAACAGAAGGTGAAGTTAGCCAGTCTTCAACGGATCAACCCTTACCCAATTCAGGCTCGTCCTTTTTAGATAAAAAGCAACTTTTTAAACCGAAACTTAATTTTGGTTGGGCCAAAGCAGTTAACTTAACCGGTTTAACTTCTTTTTTCCAAAATATTTTTTCTTCAAACCGTTTTGATCTTGAAAGAAGTAGATTTCCAAAGATTTTCATTTTGATTGGTCTTTTGGTTTTGGTTTTAGCCAGTGGCTTGTTTGCTGCTTATTGGTATTTACCTAAAGTGGAGATTACTCTTTATGCTGAACCGAAAACTTTAGAAAAAGACTTTATGATTAAACTCGATCCCGATTTAACCAGTATTGATAAAGAAAATTCGACTCTACCAGGACATGAGGTAAAAACAACGGTTGAAGGGGAAAAACAGGTGGGAACGACGGGAATTAAATTAATTGGCGAAGCCGCCAAAGGTGAGGTTACTATTTATAATCGAACTTCAAGTGAAAAAACTTTTGCTCAGGGAACCGAAATTAACGGGCCTAATGACTTGGCTTTTGCCTTAGATGATGAGGTTAAGGTAGCTTCTAAATCTGCCGGTTCGGATTATGTTGAAATTCCGGGTAAATCAACAGTGGCGGTTACAGCGGTAGAAATTGGGACTGATGGTAATTTAGCTTCAGGAACAGAGTTTACCATCGCTAATTTTGCCAGCTCTGACTTTGTGGCTAAAAATGAAGCTGCTTTTACCGGGGGAACTTCCAGAGAGGTTCAAGTAGTAAGTAAAGAAGACCAGGCTAATCTTTTGGAAGATCTTGAAGAAAGTCTTAAACAAGAAGGTGCTGATAAACTGAAGAAGGAAGTTGGTTCAAATCAAAATTTAGTTGAACAATCAATTGAAACTCAAGTTGTCAGTAAAAGTTACAACCGCAAGATTGATGAGGAATCCAATCAATTAGGTTTAAGCTTAGAAGTAGAGATTGTTGCCTTGAGTTTTAATCAGCAAGATTTTCAAGATTTGATTAATGAAGAAATTTTAAAATTAGTCCCTGATGGTTTTGATTATGATCCACAGGAAACGGAGACCAGTTTTAGTATTGATGACGATTCTGATCAAAAAAATCTTTCTTTCTCGGCTCATTTCAAAGCCAACTTGATTCCTAAAATCAATTTAGAAGAAATTAAGAATAATTTAGTTGGTAAAAAACCAGCGATTGGTAAAACTTATCTAAATAACTTACCAAATGTAGCTTCTTTTGAGGCTCAAATTACACCTAAGTTGCCATCCGGGATGGTAACTTTCCCTCACTTGGCTAAAAAAATTAATATTGAGGTTAAATTAAAATAAAAATGGCAATTTATTGTTATCTTAAAAAAGAGCCCAGGGTTGGTAGAAATCAAAACTTAAAATATTTCCAAATTTTTTCTTTTACTTGTCTTTCTTTAGGTTTTATTATTCTTTTAAGTGCTTTTTGGCCAATTTTAAATTATGAAATTAAAAGTCGTGGTTTTGTTCCTAAATTATTATCCCCGGTTCCGGTTTTAGGTGATTCGACAACTTTAATTGATTACAGTAAGCCGGCAACTTGGTTCCCAACAGCGGTTAACTTTAATAATCGTTCCAGCAAAATTACTCATTATTCTCTTTCCATCCCCAAATTGAAAATTGAAGAAGCGGTGGTTCAAATTGGTGGTGAGGACTTAATGGAAAGCTTAGTTCATTATCCGGGAACTTCTTTACCGGGCCAGCCTGGAAACGCAGTCGTTTTCGGCCATTCAGTGTTGCCACAGTTTTTTAACCCTAAAAATTACAAAACTATCTTTTCAACCCTCCCGACTTTAAAAGAGGGTGATGAAATTTTTATTAACTTTGATGGGGTTTTATACCGTTATCAGGTGATTGGCTTAAGAGAGGTGACTCCGGATAACGTTTCGGTTTTAGAACAGCATTATGATTCTGAATATTTAACTTTAATTACTTGTGCCCCTCCCGGAACTTATCTTAAGCGTTTGATTGTTACTTCAAAATTAACGAGAATTTAAATTATAACCTGATGAAACTTTTAGGTATTGATTACGGTTTAAAAAAAGTAGGGTTGGCTATTGGTGATGACCAGAGCTATTTGGCTCAACCTTATTTGGTTTTAAAAGTTAGTGGGTCTAATCAACATTCGTTGGTGAGGCGTATTAATGATTTCTGTGGGAAACTGGAAATTGACCAGATTATTGTTGGTATGCCGGGAGGTAAGTTGGCTGTTAAGATCAAGCGTTTTGGTAAAGATCTACAGCAGCTTACTAATTTGCCCGTTCTTTATCAGGATGAAACCTTGACTAGTAAGGAAGCGGTTGATAAAATGATAGGAGCTGGGGTTAAAAGAAAGTTGAGACGGGAAAAGGAGGATGCCGTCTCAGCCGCTTTGATTTTAGAAAAATATTTAGAAAATTATGTTTAAAAATATTATTTCTCCTGTTCAAGCCTGGCTCCTTTCACGAGGACAATGTGTTGGTTGTGGGAAATTATTAACCAAAGGTAAAGTTGAAAAAAGGAAAGACGGCACCCAAAAGGTAACTTGCAAGTGTGGTCGCATATTTGTTTATGAGACGAAAAGCAAAAAATATCGTCGCGCCCTCTTTGAAGAAGTTTAATTTATTTATTCTCCTCATTTTAGCAATCATTGCCATTGTTGGTTTTTTTTGGTGGCGAGTGGTTGTTCTCCCGGCTGATCCTGGCGCTACTGCTTCTCAAACTTTTGTGATTAAAAAAGGCGAGAATTTGTCTTTAGTTGCTACTCGTTTACAAGAAGCTGATTTAATTCGTAGCTCTTTAGCTTTTAAAATTTTAATTTTATCTAAAGATATGTCTGATAGAATTCAAGCCGGTAGTTTTTCTTTAAAACCATCATTAAATATTCAGGAAATCGCTGAGGCTCTAACTCACGGAACAGCCGATATTTGGTTAACTTTTCCTGAAGGTTGGCGGTCTGAAGAATATGGGGAAAGATTGGCAGCTAATTTAACTGAATTTAATTATCAAGATTGGCTGGTTTTAACCAATGACCTAGAAGGTCAACTTTTCCCAGATACTTATTTATTGCCCAAACAAGCTACAGTTAGCGCGGTAGTTTCTTTTTTGACTGATAATTTTGAAAAAAAGTTTGTAGGAGAATTTCAAAAAGCTAAGAATAATTCTTTAACCAAAAATCAAGTTTTAACGGTTGCTTCTTTAGTGGAGAGGGAAGCTAAAAAAGACGAAGATCGGGTAATAGTAGCCGGAATTATTATCAAACGTTGGGTCAATGATTGGCCGTTGCAAATAGATGCCAGCGTTCAATATTTGGCCGGTAATGAAAATGATTGGTGGCCACAAATTACTAAACAAGATTTAAGTATTGATTCTCCTTATAATACCTACAAAAATAAAGAATTGCCGCCAGGGCCAATTTGTAACCCCGGTTTAAGTTCAATAAGAGCGACTCTTTTCCCTAGAACAACTGATTACTGGTTTTATTTATCGGATAATCAGGGGAAGATGCATTACGCTACAACGGTTGAAGAGCACGATGGTAATATTAGCCGTTATTTAAGATAAGTTAAAAGAAACTTTCTATGGGATTTTTTACTGGCTTGACAAAGCCTAAATTATGTGTTAAATTTTTATTTAAGTTTTAAGTTTGTTGGTTTAAAGCGCGCGAAGCGCGCTTAATTGTTGTCTAAAATTTGATGGTTTCCTCAAAAAATTCAGGACGTATTTCCTGGGGTAAAAATTATAAAAATCTGCCATCTTTAAACTTGCTCAAGTCCCAGCAAGAGTCTTATCAGTGGTTTATTGATGAAGGCATTTATCAGGCTTTAGCCGAGATTACTCCGGTAGTTGATTTTACTGGTAAAAACTGGGAAATCCATTTAGAAAATCCTACTTTTGGTCAACCACGCCATACTTTAACCGAAGCCCTTTCCAAGGGTTTAACTTATGACCGGCCATTGAAGATTGAAGCTACTTTGGTTAATAAAAAAAACGGTAAAAAGAATAAACAAAAAGTTTTCCTAGGCGATATTCCCCATATGACTGAAGTAGGGACTTTTGTTATTAATGGGGTGGAAAGAGCTATTGTTAGTCAGTTGGTTAGATCTCCTGGCGTCTTTTTCTCCGGTGAAATTGATCGGGCTTCTGGTAGAATGCTTTACAGTGCCGATATCCGTCCTCTACATGGCTCTTGGTTAGAATTAATGGTTAATCGTAATAATATTATTAATGTTCGAATTGATCGTCGTCGTAAATTTTTGGTAACCACTTTACTCCGAGTTTTTGGCCTTTCCACTGATGAAAATATTTTGAAAGCTTTTAGTGATGATAAAAAAGTAATGGAGTTTTTAATGACGACTTTAGAAAAAGATTCCACTAAAAATACCCAGGAGGCTTTGGTTGAATTTTATCAAAAATTAAGGCCAGGCGAGCCAGTTGTTTTAGAGAACGCTAAAGAATTAATTGAAAGTATGTTTTTTAACTCCCGTCGTTACAGTTTAGGTAAAGTTGGCCGTTATAAAATTAATAAACGCTTAAATTTAGAAATTTCCAACGATAAAAAGGGTTGGGTTTTAAATCTTCAGGATTTGGTAGCCACGATCAAGTGCTTAATTAAATTACAACATAATGATGGTGAAGTTGATGATATTGACCATTTATCAAACCGTCGAGTTAGAAGAATGGGTGAACAATTAGTCGAAGGTCCTTTTAGAATTGGTTTTTTAAGGCTGGAAAAGGCAATTAAAGAAAAAATGAGTTTATATCCGACTGATGAACAGGTTTCTCCTTCTCGTTTAATTAACGCTCGTTTGCTGGTTGCCTCTATTAATGAATTTTTCCGCAGCAACCAACTTTCAACTATTTTGGATCAGACCAATCCCTTATCGGAAATTGATAATTTAAGAAGAATTTCGGTGATGGGAACCGGTGGTATTACTCGGGAAAGAGCTTCCTTTTCCATCAGAGATATTCATTATTCCCAATATGGCAAGATTTGTCCGGTGAGATCACCTGAAGGACCCAATATTGGCTTGGTAACTTATTTGAGCCTTTATGCTCAGGTTAATGAATACGGCTTTTTAGAAGCGCCTTATTTTAAAGTGGAAAAAGTTAAAAGTGGCAATAAATACAAAATGAAGGTCACTGATAAATTAGTTTATTTGTCCGCTGATGATGAACAGCGTCATCATATTACCCATCGAGGGATTAATATTGATGATCAAGGTTTTATTTTGGATTCTTGGTTGCCAGCTAAATACGATGGTGATCTTTTAGAAGTTCCAACTGAAAAAGTTGAGTTGATCGAAATTGCTCCCAATGAAGCGGTTGGAACTTCGGCCTCTTTAATCCCTTTCTTGGCTCATGACATGCCAGCCAGAGCCTTAATGGGAACTCATATGCAATGTCAGGCCGTACCTTTAGTTCGGCCAGAATCACCTTTGGTAGGAACCGGTATGGAGAAGGCGGTGGCTGAAGCAATGCTAAGGATAGTTAGAGCCAGACATGATGGTAAAGTTATTTTTGCCGATGGTCAAAAAGTTGTTTTGAAAATTAAAGGCAAGAAAAATGATTTACCAGATACCGAAAATACTAAAATTAATGGAAATGAGGAAACTTATTTAATTTCTAAGTTTAAAAGAACTAATCCTTACGGGACTTGCTATTCACAACGATCGATGGTTAACGCCGGAGATACGATCAAAAAAGATGATATCTTAATTGATGGTCCGGCTTCTGAAAACGGAGAACTAGCTTTAGGCAAAAACTTAGTCATCGCTTATTGTTCTTTTCAAGGGTTGGAGTATGAAGATGCGATTGTGGTTTCCGATCGTTTAGTGAAGGAAGATGTTCTAACTTCAATTAACATTGAAGAATATGACGTACCGGTAGTGGAAACCAAATTAGGCCCGGAAGAATTAACTCGAGATATTCCCAATGTAAGTGAAACTGACTTGGCTAATTTGGCGGAAGACGGAATTGTGGCTGTGGGTAGTAGTGTCGGGCCTAATGATATTTTAGTTGGCAAGATTGCTCCTAAAGGGGAAACTGAGTTAACGGCGGAAGAAAGATTATTGCGAGCCATTTTTGGGGAAAAAGCCAGAGAAGTTAAAGATACTTCTCTGCGAGTTCCTCATGGAGAATCAGGAACGGTTATTGGAGTTCAGATTTTAGATCGCGAAAAAGGTGATGAATTAGAAGCGGGGGCTCTTAAAAAAGTTTTTGTCCAGGTAGCTCAATTGCGAAAAATTACGGCTGGAGATAAAGTCGCCGGACGTCACGGCAATAAAGGGGTTATTTCTAAAATTGTTTCCGAGGCTGATATGCCCTTCTTGCCAGATGGTACCCCAGTTGATATTATTATTTCACCTCTTTCTGTTTTGGCTCGTATTAATCTGGGACAATTGTTCGAGGCTCATCTTGGTTTGGCAGCCAAAAAACTTGGTTACAAATTGGCAGTGCCTGTTTTTGAGAAAATTAATGAAGATCGGGTTATTGATGAATTAAAGAAAGCCGATTTGCCGATTGAGGGTAAAGTTCTTTTAAGGGATGGTCGAACCGGTTTGCCTTTTGAAAAAGAAACGGTTGTCGGTATTAGTTATATTTTGAAGTTGGTGCACATGGTTGAAGATAAAGTTCATGCTCGTTCTACCGGACCTTATTCTTTGGTTACTCAACAGCCTTTGGGAGGAAAAGCTCAAATGGGAGGTCAGCGTTTGGGAGAAATGGAAGTTTGGGCATTGGAAGCTCATCGAGCCGCCTATATTTTACAAGAAATGTTGACCGTTAAAAGTGATGATATTGTTGGCCGCTCCAAAACCTTTGAGTCAATTGTCAAAGGGACTAAGATTGCTTCTTCAACAGTACCGGAATCTTTTAAAGTTTTAATTAAGGAGCTTAATAGCTTATGTTTGGATATTATCCCGACTAACACGGTGATTAAAGAAGAAGAGGAACAAACAGAAGAAGAAAAAATTATTGAAGCTCAATCTAGAGGAGAAAAGATTGAGGAAAATAAAAAAACTGAAACCAAAACCAAAGACAAAGAAACAGAAACAGAAAAAAAAGCCGAAAAGAAAGAAATCAAAAAAGATTCAAAAGAAAGTAAAAAAAAGGAATCAAAATAAAAAATGGATAAAATTGTTGATTTTACCGGTTTAAAAATTAAATTAGCCTCACCAGAGACGATTCTGTCTTGGTCTCACGGGGAGATTACCAAGCCGGAAACAATTAATTACCGAACTTTAAAACCGGAAAAAGACGGTCTGTTTTGTGAGCGTATTTTTGGTCCGACTAAAGATTGGGAATGTTATTGTGGTAAATACAAAAGAATTCGGTACAGAGGGATTATTTGTGATCGCTGTGGTGTTGAAGTTACCCAATCCAGAGTTCGTCGGGAAAGAATGGGCCATATTAATTTGGCTACCCCGGTAATTCATATTTGGTATTTTAAGAGCACACCTTCTAAATTATCCTTGATTATGGATATTTCCCCTCGTGAATTGGAATCAGTTGTTTATTTCGCTCAATATTTGGTTACGGAAGTTGATCAGGATAAGAAGAAAAAGATTTTAACCTCAATGAAGGATGATTTGGAAAAAGGCAAAAAAGAAATGAAAGACGAATTAGATACGGATATTAAGGAATTAGACAAAGATCAAGGTAAAGAAGTTACTCAAACATCTAAAAAAGTTACCAACAAAGAACAACAGATTTTAGCGATTGAGGAAATTAAACTAAAGACTAAACAAAAAATTCAAGGTTTAAGAGAAGAATTTGTGATTGAGCAAGAACAGCTTGAAAGTGATTACAAAAACATTTTTGATTTATTAGATAATATTAAGGAACGAAGCCTATTATCTGAGGATCAATATTTCAAATTACTTTCTTACGATGCTTTGCCTTTCTTGAAGATTGGTATGGGAGCTGAGGTAATTTTAGAGGTCTTAAAAAAACTTGATTTGAATAAAATTGTAGTTGGTTTACGTAAAGAGGCTAAAGAAACAACTGGAGCTCGTCACCTTAAGGTGACCAAGCGATTAGCTTTAATTGAAGAAATGATTAGAGCTGAGGTTGATCCTTCATGGACGGTTTTAAAAGTTTTGCCGGTTATTCCGCCTGATTTACGTCCAATGGTTCAGCTTTCCGGTGGTCGTTTTGCTACCTCTGACCTAAATGACCTTTATCGTCGGGTAATTAATCGTAACAACCGCTTGAAACACTTAATTGATTTAGGTGCTCCGGAAATTATCTTACGCAACGAAAAAAGAATGTTACAGGAAGCGGTTGATAGTTTGATTGATGTTTCTAAGAGTCCGGTTAAAAGGTTGCGTAACCGCAATCAGCCATTCCGTTGTTTATCAGATATTTTAAGAGGGAAACAGGGTCGTTTCCGTCAAAACCTTTTAGGTAAAAGGGTTGATTATTCCGGTCGTTCGGTTATTGTGGTTGGCCCAGAACTAAGAATTACTCAGTGCGGTCTACCTAAAGAAATGGCTTTGGAAATGTTTAAACCGTTTGTTTTAAGAGATTTGATTCTTTCAGGGCTAGCTCCTAACGTTAAAAGTGCTAAATACACTTTGGAACATCGACCACCGGAAGTTTATGATATCTTGGAAAAAATCACCAAAGATCATTTGGTTTTACTAAACCGGGCTCCAACTTTGCATAAACTGGGTATTCAAGCCTTTTACCCAATCTTAGTTGAAGGTAATTCTATTGAAGTTCATCCTTGTGTTTGTAAAGGTTTTAATGCCGATTTCGATGGTGACCAAATGGCTGTTCATGTGCCCTTAGGTGAACAGGCTCAGCAAGAAGCAGCCAAATATTTGAGATCTGATCGTAACTTGTTAAAACCAGCTGATGGTTCCCCAACGGCTATTCCCGATAAGGAAATGGCCTTAGGTTGTTACTTTTTAACTTCAATTGATGATCAGGTTGAGATTTATCCAACTATTTTTAGTGATTCAACTGAGGCTATTTTGGCCCATCAGGAGATTAAAATTGACTTGCGTCAATTAATCAAAGTAAGAATAAATAAAGAGATTATCGAAACAACCGTAGGTCGAATTTTGTTTAACGAAATTTTACCAACAGAATTAGGTTTTATTAATGATGGTATTCGCCAAAAAGTGATTCAATCTTTGGTTACCAGGGCGATTCAAATTTGTCCGGAAGAAAAAGTGGTTAAGCTAATTGATGATTTGAAAGATATTGGTTTTTATTATTCAACTTATTCTGGGCTATCAGCCGGTATTTTTGATTGTAAATTGTATGAAAATAAAGACGATCTTATTAAAAGGTCTAACGAAAAAGCCAATCAATTAGAACAAAACTTTTTTGAAGGTTTAATTACTCAGGAAGAAAAAAGAAGATTAGCTAAAGAAATTTGGATGGACACTTCTGAAGAATTGGCTGATTTAACTTGGGAAAAATTTGATTCCGTCAATAGTATCCGTTTAATTATCGATGCCGGTTTAGGTCGTACTTCTAAGGATCAAGTCAAACAGCTTTCAGCCATGCAGGGTTTGGTAGTTGATCCGCTAGGAAAAATTGTAGAACTACCGATTAAGTCTAATTTCAGAGAAGGTTTGTCAGTTTTTGAATATGTCACCTCAGCTCGTGGTTCACGAAAAGGTCTAACTGATACCGCCTTAAAAACCGCTGATGCCGGTTATTTAACCAGACGTTTGGTTGATGCAGTCCATGATATTATTTTAAGGGAAGAAGATTGTCACACTAAAGAAGGAATTTTGATTAGTCGTGAAAAAGGACATAATCGAACTGAAAAATTCGTTGACCGAGTTAAAGGTAGGGTTTTGGCCGAATCAATAGTTGATCCGAAGACGAAAAAAGTATTAATTAAGAAGGATGAGTTGGTTACCGAAGAAAATGTGGCGATTTTAGATCGTCATAACATTACTTCAGCTAAAGTCTTTTCGCCTTTGACTTGTGAATCTCGCCATGGTGTTTGCGCTAAATGTTATGGTTGGGATTTTTCTAATAAGAAGATGGCTGATATTGGCACCCCGGTGGGAGTTTTGGCAGCCCAGTCAATCGGTGAACCAGGAACACAGTTAACCTTAAAAACTAAACACTTTGGGGGAATTGTAGTTTCCGATGTAACCCAGGGTTTACCTAGGGTTGAGGAAATTTTTGAAGCCCGTTTACCTAAAGTAGTTTCTCCTTTGGCTGAAATTTCCGGTAGGATAAATATTATTGAAGACGACGATGGTTATAAGATTAAGATTAAAACGGTGGGAGTTAAGCCGGTTGAAGAGCGTGAATATTTGATCCCGACAGTTAGCCATTTGAACATTAAGGATAATCAATTAATCGGTAGCGGAGAGCGTTTATCTTCCGGCTCTTTGGATATTAAAGACGTTTTACAAATCAAAGGTTTAAAAGCAGCTCAGGAGTATTTAATTGAAGAATTGCAGTCAGTTTATGAATCACAGGGAATTCCGATTCACGATAAGCATTTTGAAGTTATTGTTCGTCGAATGTCCGATAAAGTCAGAGTTGAAACGGCTGGCGACACCAATCTTTTATCAGGTGAATTTGTTTCCAAAAACCGATTTGAAGAAGAAAATTCTCGCATTTTAGCCCAGGGTGGTGAGCCATCCACAGCTCAAGTAGTGGTTTTAGGCTTGACTAGAGTTTCTCTCTACACTGATTCTTGGTTATCAGCCTCTTCCTTCCAGGAAACAACCAATGTTTTAACCAGTGCTGCTCTAGAAGGCAAAGAAGATAAATTACTAGGTCTTAAGGAAAATGTTATTATCGGTCGTTTAATTCCAGTCAGCTCAGAAAGATTAAAAGTTGAAGAGCAAAGCTAAATTTGCTAGAATAGACACTTCATGCCAACAATATCTCAACTAGTTCGAAAGGGTAGAAAAAAGCTTAAAAAGAAAGTTAAAGCCACGGCTTTAAGACGAAGCTTTAACGCCCGTACCAGAAGAATTGTAGATACGGTTAATCCTCAAAAAAGAGGGGTGGTTTTAATGGTTAAAACGATGGTTCCTAAGAAACCAAACTCAGCTTTAAGGAAAGTAGCCAGAGTCAGACTTTCCAATCGACAGGAAGTAACGACCTATATTCAAGGTGAAGGCCATAATTTAGCCGAACACGGTATTGTTTTAGTTAGAGGCGGTAGAGTTAAAGATTTACCGGGAGTAAAATATCACTTGATTAGAGGCAAGTTTGATTTAGGTGGAGTTGAAGGACGTAAAAAAGCCAGATCCAAATATGGAACCAGAAAGGAAGGAGTAGTAGCTAAGGCCACTCCAGTTGGAGAAGCAGCACCAGCTGCCCCAGCTGTGGAAGCCAATGAAGCTACTTCAGCCTAAGAAAGCTAATTAATACTATGCCAAGAGTTGGTCGAGTTAAAAAAAGAATCATTGCCGCTGATCCAGTTTACCAAAGTCTTTTGGTAGCCCGTTTGGTTAGTAAAATCATGAAAGACGGCAAGAAAACTGTGGCTCAAAAACAGGTTTATAAAACTTTAGAATCTTTGGTTGAAAAAGGGAGTGAAGATAATCCTTTGGAATTTTTAAAGAAAGCTTTGGAAAATGTTAAACCAGGGATGGAAGTTAAATCTCGTCGGATTGGTGGAGCTTCTTATCAGGTGCCAATGCCAGTGAGAACTGATAGAAAAGAATCTTTGGCTTTAAGGTGGTTAATCGAAGCTGCCAGGAAAAAATCAAATAGTCAATATCATGAATTTTGGCAAAAACTTTCGGCTGAGATTAAAGACGCTTACAACAATACCGGCCTAGCGGTTAAGAAAAAAGAAGATACTCATAAAATGGCGGAAGCCAACAAAGCTTTTGCTCATTTTAGATGGTAATTGTTAATAATCTGCTCCTTTTCTCCTTTCCAAATGAATAAAGAAATATCTTTCCCTCAGGAAAATAATGGCGATAATAAAATTCTCTTTGAAGGAGCTAAAATTTCAAGAAGTAAAATTGATGAAAACTGGATTTTAACCCAAAAAGATATTGAATTAGGCCAAAAATTTTACCAAGAAGAAAGGATTTATCCTTTAAATCTAGAAAATATGTTTAAAGGTGGGTTAGAATCAATTCTTTCTCGAGCAGAGAAATTTATAAAACAAAAAAGATTATTTAATATTCTTTTAGAAAATAACCTTGATACCCCAGAAAAAATTATTGATAATCTTCCTAAGTTAGAGAATCTTTTTCAAAATTCAGATTATAAACCTGTTTATCCTGAAAAAACTGTTAAAAATATTTTTCTTTTTTCTAGCTGGTGGTCAAATTCTAATCTACCTTGGGAAATTATAGAAAGCAAGAGTAAGCAAGATGGCAAAACAGGAATTGAATTTCGTGATCGAATTGCCAAATTAAAATCACCGGATAAAGCCCCTGGGATGGGAGCAAAAATAGCCTCTTTATTTATCAGTTTATGTGGTTTTGAAGATGTAGTAATTATTGATCAACACATGTGCTATTTTTTAGAAGATCATGGACATTTCCCTTGGAAAATGCCAGATCGTAAGGAAAGAGGAGGCCTTTGGCTTTCTCGTTATAAGGATCTTGAGAAGATAATGACCAATATGGCAATTGAACGTGATCTTTCACCGACGATTTTTCAATTATCTTTATGGAATAAGTATCGTCAGCGGAATAACAAACATAAGAATCAAGATAAACTTTTTTAAGTTATCATTTTTTCTGTTAATCTTGATTTTGGTTAAAAACCTTGATTGAAAGTCAGATTTTTGGTAGAATAACTACATTGAAGCAACTGCTTCTTTTAGGAGCAGTTTTTTATGCTTAAAAATGATAAAATTTAAACAAGATGGCAGATAATAAAAAAGAAACCAAAAGCTTAAGAGTAACAATTGATAAAGTCCGCAATATCGGGATTATTGCTCATATTGACGCTGGTAAAACAACCACAACCGAGCGGGTTTTGTTTTATACCGGTAAATCCTACAAAATTGGTGATATTGATGAGGGGACAACCCAAATGGACTGGATGGCTCAAGAAAGAGAAAGAGGGATTACCATTGTTTCGGCTGCGACAACTACTTTTTGGGATGGTCATCGGATTAACGTTATTGACACTCCGGGTCACGTTGATTTTACCGCCGAGGTAGAAAGAGTTTTGCGGGTTTTAGATGGCGGAATCATTGTTTTTGATGCCGAAGAAGGTGTTCAATCACAGTCAGAAACTGTTTGGCATCAAGCTGATAAATACAGAGTTCCTCGTTTAGCTTTCATTAATAAAATGGACAAATTAGGGGCTGATTTTGAAAATACTTTAGAAATGGTTGAAGATCGTTTAGGAGCTAAAACCGCGGTAGTTACTTTTCCAATTGGAGCTGAAAAAGATTTTATTGGCGTCATTGATATTTTAACTGGAAAAGCTTTGCTTTGGAACGATCCGAATGATAAAACCGGGGAAAAATATGAAGAAAAAGAAATCCCTCAAGAAATGCAAGAAAAGTTTAAAAAATATCATGATAAATTAGTTGAACAGGTAGCTGAAATTGATGAAAACTTAATTGATAAATATCTTAACGGTGAGGAAATTTCTTCTGATGAGCTCAAGGCTGGTTTAAGAAAAGCAACCATTGCTAATAAGTTGATACCGATTTACGCCGGCTCTTCCTTAAGGAACAAAGGTGTTCAGCCGCTACTTGACGGGGTAATTGATTTCTTGCCCAGTCCTTTAGATTTACCATCGGTTAAAGGAATTAATCCTGATACGGGCGAGGAAGAAACTAGGGATACTAATCCTAATGGGCCTTTAGCAGCTTTGGCTTTTAAAGTTCAAACTGATCCGCATGTTGGCCGCTTGAATTACATTCGTATTTATTCCGGAACTCTAAAAGTTGGTGAAGAAATTTTTAATAGTGCCAATCGTCGTAAAGAAAGACTTTCTCGTTTGCTTTTAATGCATGCTGACCAAAAAGAAGCCTTAGAAGAAGCTCAAGCCGGTGAAATTGTGGCCGTTGTTGGTTTAAAAGAAACGACCACTGGTGAAACTTTATGTTCTAAGGAAAAACCTATTATTTTGGAATCAATTTCCTTTCCTGATCCAGTTATATCTTTGGCAATTGAACCTAAAACCAAAATTGATCAAGAGAAACTATCTTTAGCTCTCAAAGCCTTATCCGATGAAGATCCAACTTTCAAAATTAAATACAATCACCAAACCGGCCAAACAACGATTGCCGGTATGGGTGAGTTACATTTGGAGATTTTAGTTGATCGTCTTAAAAGAGAATTTAAGGTTTTGGCTAATACCGGCGCACCTCAAGTTGCCTATAAAGAGACAATTAAAGTTACAGCCAAAGGTGAGGGTAAATACATTCGTCAATCAGGAGGTCGTGGTCAGTATGGACATTGTTTGTTAAGAATTGACCCTTTGGGAAGAGGCGAAGGTTTTAAATTTTTAAATGAGATTAGAGGAGGCTCCATTCCGGCTGAGTTTATTCCGGCGGTTGAAAAAGGAGTTGTTGAAGCATTGAACAAGGGTGTTTTGGCTGGTTATCCTTTGGTTGACATGTCGGTCGCTTTATATGATGGGACCTTTCATGATGTTGATTCGTCTGAAATTGCTTTTAAAATTGCCGGTTCAATGGCCTTGCAAGATGCCGTTAAACAGGCTCAGCCGGTTTTGATTGAACCGATTATGAAGATTGAAGTAACTACCCCTGAGGAATTTATGGGAGATGTGATTGGGGATTTGTCCAGCAAACGTTCCCAGATTTTAGAAACTCAAGATCGGGCTAAATTCAAGATTATTAAAGGCACTGTACCTCTATCTGAGGTTTCGGGTTATGCCACGTCTCTACGAAGTTTAACTCAAGGTCGAGCTACTTTTTACTTGGAGCCAAGCCATTACGAGGAAGTATCCAGCAGTATTACCGAAAAAATCATGGCTGCCAAGGGCAATAATGATCTTGGTCAAGAAGAAAAAAGATAGTCTTGAAAAAAGGAACTTGTTCTTGTAAAATACAAGAACTTATATTAATATATCAATACTATTAAATAAGCTTTTGTTTCTATTAGATAAATTTAAAAAAATTTAGGAGGTCTTTATGGCAGACAAAACTTTTGACAGAAAAAAACCGCATCTTAATATTGGAACTATTGGTCACGTTGATCATGGGAAAACAACCCTAACTTCAGCGATCACCAAAGTTCTAGCAGATAACCAAGGGGGTGAATACATGCCTTTTGAGAAAATTGATAATGCTCCTGAGGAAAAAGAAAGAGGAGTGACGATTAATATTTCTCATATTGAATATGAAACTGAAAAACGTCACTACGCTCATATTGACTGTCCGGGACACAAAGACTTTATTAAAAACATGATTACCGGTGCCGCTCAGATGGACGGTGCTATTTTGGTGGTAGCGGCCAATGACGGGCCAATGCCTCAAACCCGAGAGCATATCTTGTTAGCCCATCAAGTGGACGTACCGGCAATGGTTGTGTTTTTGAATAAGGTGGATATGGTTAAAGATCCTGAGCTTCTTGATTTGGTTGAAATGGAAGTTCGAGAACTTCTAACTAAATACAAGTTCCCGGGTGATAAAACCCCGATTATTCGTGGCTCAGCTCTAAAAGCTTTGGAAGGTGACAAAGAAGCCGAAAAAGCGATTTTAGAATTAATGAAAACTGTGGATGAATACATCCCCGAACCGGAAAGACCTCTAGATAAGCCTTTCTTAATGCCGATTGAGGATGTTTTCTCAATCAAAGGTCGAGGAACAGTCGTTACCGGTCGTATTGCCCGTGGTGTTGTTAATATTAACGATGAAATTGAAATCGTTGGGATTAGAGAGACTAAAAAAACCGTGGTTACCGGAGTTGAAATGTTTAGAAAAACTCTAGACCAGGGTCAAGCCGGTGATAACGTTGGGATCTTGATTCGAGGTATCGAAAAAGATGATGTTGAACGTGGTCAAGTTTTGGCCAAATCAGGATCAATTACGCCTCACACTGAATTTGAAGCTGAGGTTTATATCTTGACTAAAGAAGAAGGTGGTCGACACACCCCGTTTTTCTCTGGTTATCGACCTCAGTTCTATATCCGAACTACGGATGTAACTGGGGAAACTACTTTACCTTCCGGGGTAGAGATGGTCATGCCTGGTGATAATGCCAAAATGAACGTCAAGCTCATCCAGCCAGTAGCTTTGGAGGAAGGTTTACGTTTTGCTATTCGCGAAGGTGGTCACACTGTTGGCGCCGGAGTTATTTCAAAAATAACTAAATAAATATTATTAATTTTTTTAATTAAATGCCAAAGGGAAGAATTAGGGTACGTTTAAAATCATACGATCATCGAGTTGTCGATGAGAGTTGCGAGAAAATTATTGAAGTTGTTTTAGCCAGCGGCGCTAAGTTGATTGGTCCTATTCCTCTACCCACCAAAAAAAAGAGACTCGCAGTTATTACCAGTCCCCACACCGATAAAGACGCCCAAGAACACTTTCAGATTTTAACCCATAAGAGATTAATTGATATTGAAGAGCCAACTGACAGAACCATTGATTCTTTAATGCATTTGAATCTACCAGCCGGGGTTGACATCGAAATTAAGATGTAAATTTAGCTTCAATAAGAAACGTTGCCTGCTTGCATTTTCACCCTTTTTCCGATATAATTATTCCCAATGGAGGTAAAGCTCTTTTTGAGTTAAAATTCGGCCAATAAGCAAAGCGCCTTAGTTTGAGTGCCTCCGGCGCTCTTTTTGATGGCTAAAAAAAGAAAAAAATGGATAAAACTTTAGGTATTAAACTGGAATCTGTTCAAAAGTTTACTCAGGATGGTAAACGTTTGCCGGTAACTTTAGTTAAATTTGAGGGAACAACCGATTTAAAGCCTGGTGATATGGTCAAGGTAACCGGTTGGTCAAAAGGTAAAGGCTTTACCGGAGTGGTTAAACGCTGGGGTTTTAAGGGTGGACCTAAAACTCACGGACAATCAGATCGTTTAAGAGCCCCAGGTTCAATTGGACAAACAACTACCCCAGGTCGTGTTCATAAAGGGAAGAAAATGCCTGGTCATTCTGGTAATCAGAAAGTAACCCTTTTTGGCTTAGTGGTGGTTGATCTTGATGAAAAACAAAAGATTTTAATAATTAAAGGCTTAATCCCTGGAGGCAGAAATGGGAGGATAACCGTTGTTAAATATGCTGAAGACAAAAAATTTGTACCTTTGATGAAAATGGGTGAAACCGAGATTAAGGAAACTGAAGAAGAAAGAGAAGAAAGATTAAGAAAAGAGAAAGAAGCTGAAGAAAATCTTCAAGAAGCCAATGAGGTTAAAGAAGAGAAAAAAGAAACCGAAGGTAATAACGAAGATAATCAAGAACAAAAGGAGACAGAGGAGTCTTAAGAAACAATGATTAAAATTGATCTTTACAAAACTAGTGGGGAAAAGTCAGGTAAAATTGAGTTACCAAAAAATATTTTTGAGGTCAAGATTAATAAACCTTTGATGGCTCAAGCCGTTAGAGTTTACTTAAGTAATCAACGTTTGGCTTTAGCTCAAGCTCAGACAAGAAGCGAAGTTAACAGAACTAAAGCTAAATGGTATCGACAAAAAGGAACTGGTCGTGCTCGGCATGGAGCTCGTTCGGCTCCTATTTTTGTGGGTGGCGGTAAAGCTCACGGACCGGTGGCTGAACAGAACTTTAAGTTAAATTTATCTAAAAAGTTAAAAAAACAAGCTTTGTTTTCAGCTTTAAGTAAAAAAGCCAAAGATGATCAGATTATGGTTATTAAAGGTTTACAAAAAATAGAACCGAAAACCAAAAAAATGTTTGAAGTGCTTGGGAAATTAAAACTAAACGGCAAAATTTGTTTAGTTTTACCAACCAAAGTTGAAACAATTTTACGTTCAGGAAAAAATATTAAAAATTTAAATTTAGCTCAAGCTAGCTTGCTTAACACTTATGAGGTTTTAAACGGTGGGAAAATTTTATTAATGGAAGAGAGCTTGGAAGTTTTGAAAAAAACATTTTTGGACAATAACCAACAAACAATAAAGGTATTAAAAAATATAAGCAAAAAATAATAAATAACAATGGAATTAAAAAGCGTTTTGAAAAAACCAATCGTAACCGAAAAAGCAGCTTTGTTAAGTTCACAACTAAGATATGTTTTTGAAGTTGACAAACGAGCTAATAAAACAGAAATTAAAAAAGCGGTAGAGAAATATTTTAACGTTAAGGTTGATCAGGTTAAAACTCTAGCCATTAAAGGAAAAAAAAGAAGAGTGTTGAAAACCAAAAAAGAAACAACTGCTTCTGATGGGAAAAAAGCAATTGTTTACCTTAAAGAGGGCAACAAAATTGATTTACTGGAAACAGGCAGTTAAGAATTAAATTTTTAAATGAAAAGATTAAAAAGAATTTTATCAAAAAAATCAGGTCGAAATGCTAAAGGCAAAGTTACCGTTCGTCATCAGGGTGGTCGTGAAAAAAGATTTTTAAGAGAAGTTGATTTTAAGAGAGATAAACATCAGATTCCGGCTAAAGTAGCGGCTATTGAGTATGATCCTAATCGAGGAGCTAATTTGGCTTTATTATTTTACGTTGATGGGGAAAAACGTTATATTTTGGCTCCAATTGGGCTCAAAGTTGGTCAAATAGTTACGGCTGGATTAAAATCAGAGATTAAACCGGGGAATGCTTTGCCGATTAAAAAGATACCTTTGGGAACAATGATTCACAACGTTGAATTAAGGCCAAGTAAGGGTGGACAAATTGCTCGTGGAGCTGGCACCGGAGCTTTGATTATGAGCCGGGAAGAAAAATATGCAATTATTAAGTTGCCATCTGGCGAACAACGACGTATTTCTTTACAATGTTACGCAACGGTTGGTCAAATTGGCAATGTTGATTTAAAAAATCGAGTTATTGGTAAAGCCGGTCGTAAACGCCATATGGGAATTAGACCAACAGTTAGAGGGGTGGCTCAAAACCCATCCTCTCACCCGCATGGTGGTGGTGAAGGTAAATCAGGTATTGGTATGTCCTCACCTAAGTCACCTTGGGGGAAAAAGACTTTAGGTAAAAAAACCAGGAACAAAACTAAATATTCAAATAAAATGATTATTAAAAAAAGAAAATAAAAAAATGTCACGATCAAATAAAAAAGGACCATATATCGATCCAAAATTAATGAAAAAAGTGATGGCTCAAAAACAGTTAGATAAAAAAGAGCCGATTAAAACTTGGGCCAGATACAGTCAAATTCCACCGGAATTTGTTGGTTATACTTTTCAAGTTCATAATGGACGGATGTTTATTGATGTTTTTATTGGTGAGGAAATGGTTGGCCATCGTTTAGGTGAATTTTCTCCAACCAGAACCTTTAGAGGCCACGGAAAAGTAGTTAAAAGAGTTATTAGTAAAACTTAAAAAATTATTGCTAAAAATATGAAAGATGTAATCGCTAAGTCAAAATATATTCGCATTAGTCCTCGTAAGTTAGGGCTGGTGGCTTCTGTTTTGCGGGGTTTACCAATAGTTAAAGCCGAAGAGATATTAGCTGGTTTGAATAAAAAAGGAGCTAAGTTTTTACTTTTAACTTTAAAGCAAGGAATTGCTAATGCGACCAAAAATTTTGATTTAGATAAAGATACTTTGATTATTAAGGAAGTTCAAGTTAACAAGGGGCCGACTTATAAAAGAGGTCGACCAGCGGCTCGAGGTCAAATGCACCCGATTTTAAAAAGAACCAGTCATATTAGGATGATCATTTCAGGGGAACCTAAAGTTAAAGAACCTGTTAAAACTGTCAAGAAGATTAAAAAAACAAGTAAAATTACAAAAGCAATTAAAAAAGTGACTAAAAGGGAAAGTAAATAAAAATGGGACAAAAAGTTAATCCACTTAGTTTTCGTTTGCCACTGACAAAAACATGGAAATCCATATGGTTTTCGGCTGACAAAAATCAGTATCAAAAGAATCTTTTGGAAGATGTTAAGATCAGAAAATTTTTAATGAAAAAATTGCATTTGGCGGGGATTGCTCAGGTTAAGATTGAACGTTCGATTAATAAAATGAGGATTATTCTATATGTTAGTCGACCAGGTGTTTTAATCGGTCGAGGCGGTTCAGGGCTAGAGGCTTTGAAAAAAGAACTTGGCCAAATGGTTTTTATTAATCAGCCCGATAAAAATTTAGAAATTGATCCGGTTGAGGTAAGAAATCCTGATTTGGTAGCTCATTTAGTGGCGACTAAAGTGGCCGAACAGCTAGAGAGACGTTTTCCTTATCGTCGAGCTATTAATAAGGCAATTGAAAGTACAATGGCGTCTGGAGCCAAAGGAGTCAAGATTGTTATTTCCGGTAGAATTAACGGGGCTGAAATTAGTCGTCGGGAAAAATTTGGTGATAAAGGAAAAACCGGTAACATCCCAACCCAAACTTTAAGAGCTAACATTGATTATGCTTTTGTTCCGGCTTTAACCCGTTCCGGTTATATTGGTGTTAAAGTTTGGATTTACTCATCAAAAGAAGAGGAAAATAAATAAATGTTACAACCAAGGAAAAGTAAATTTAAAAAACAATTCAGAGGTAAAATGAGAGGTTTTGCTTCAAGAGGTTCAACTTTGGCTTTTGGCGAATACGGACTTAAAAGTTTAGGAAGAACTTGGTTAACTGATCGTCAGATTGAAGCCGCCAGAAAAGCGATTTCTCATCATACCAAAAGAGCCGGTAAAGTTTGGATTCGGGTTTTTCCTGATAAACCGATAACTAAAAAACCAACCGGGGTAAGAATGGGATCCGGCAAGGGTGACATTTGTGGTTTTGTTGTCCCTATTGTTCCTGGTAAGATTATTTTTGAATTAGCTGGGGTTCCTGAGGTAATTGCCCGCTTAGCTTTAAAAAGGGCCGGAGCCAAATTACCCTTTAAGACTAAAATTATTAGTAAAAATGAATAAAAATTAAAAAGCAAAAAATGAAAAGAAAAGAAGTTAAAGAATTACCAGCTAAAAAGAAAGAAGAATTAGAAAAAGCAATTCAGAAAACAATTGAAGAAATTGTTAAATTAAAAATAGATAAACAAGTCGGCAAACTAAAAAATATTTCTCTTTTAAGAGAAAAAAAACGTGACTTAGCTAGATTAAAAACCGTTTTAAAAGATAAGGAGTTAAAATCATGAAGCAATTTACAGGTATAGTTTTAGATAAAAAAATGGCTAAAACCGCCAGAGTTTCAGTTAATCGGATTAAGATGCATCCTTTATATAAAAAAAGAATGAAATTTAAAAAGACATATCATGTTCATGATGAACTTGATACCAAGCCTGGAGACGTCGTTAAGTTTCAGGATTGTAAACCAATCAGTAAAACTAAAAAATGGCGTGTTGTTAGTGTGGTTAAAAGTTTAGTTAAGAAAACAACTAAGCTAGTTAAAGTAAAAGAGATTGGAAAGACAGAAAAAGAAAGTAAAGTTAATAAGACTAATAGGGTTGATAAAAGAAAGGCAAAGACCAAAAAAGTTAGTAATAAAAAATAAGAATGATTCAATTAAGAACAATTGTTAAACCAGCTGATAATACCGGAGCCAAAAGATTGATGGTTATTCATCTTTATGGTGGTTCAACCAGACGTTTTTCCAGAATTGGAGATATTGTTCAGGCCGTAGTTGATAGAGCTGATCCTAACGGAGTGGTTAAAGATAAAGAGATGGTTAGGTGTTTAGTTGTCAGAACCAGAAAGGAACTGAGACGCCAGGATGGTTCTTATATTCGCTTTGATGATAACGCCGTGATTATTATCGATAAAGACGGTAACCCTCTTGGTACCAGGGTTTTTGGTCCAATAGCTAGAGAGATTAAAGACCTAGGTTATGCTAAAATTGTTTCTCTGGCCAACGAGGTTATTTAAAAACAGAGATAGATATAAACATTATAAAAGGTTAAATAAAATAAAATTATGAAATTAAAAAAAGGCGATCAAGTGATAGTTACCAGAGGCAAAGATAAAGGCCGAAAAGGTAAAATCGAAAATATTTTATCCAAAGTTGGTAAAGTTTTAGTGCCGGGAATCAATATTTATAAAAGACATTTAAAGCCTCAAGGGCAAAATAAACCGGGTGGAATTATTGATAAGGTGATGCCTTTATCAATCAGTAACGTTGCTTTGGTTTGCCCTAAATGTAATTTGAAAACCAGAATTGGTTTCCAGGTTAGTAAAGGGAAAAAAGTTCGTATTTGCAAAAAATGCAAAGCGGCAGTTTAAGCTTAAAAAATAAATAATTTAATTTACAAAGAGAAAAAATGACTAGTTTACAAGAAGAAAACAAAAAAATTAAAGAAAAGTTAGTTAAGGAATTTAACTTAGCTAACCAAATGGCTGTACCTGGAATTGAAAAGGTTGTGGTCAATATGGGTGTCGGTGAAGCCGCTCAGGACAAAAAAATTATAGAAAAAGCAGCTGAGGATTTGCAAGTTATTACCGGTCAAAAGGCGAAGTTTAATAAGGCTAGGGTTGCTATTTCTACTTTTAAATTAAGAAAAAATGATGTGATCGGTTTAAAAGTTACTCTAAGAGGTAAAAGGATGTATAATTTTTTAGAAAAATTGTTTAAAATTGTTTTACCTCGTTTGCGTGACTTTCACGGTGTTGCTGTTTCTGGTTTTGATGGACGGGGTAATTATAATCTAGGTATTAGTGAACAAATCGTTTTTCCTGAAATCGATTATTCTAAAATTGATAAGATTAGAGGTTTACAAATTACGATTGTGACTAGTACTGATGATAATCAAAAAGCCAAGCGGTTGTTAGAAGAATTAGGCATGCCGTTTGCGAAAGGTCAAAAAAATGGCTAAAACATCAAAAATTGTTAAAACATTTAAAAAACTTAAATACGAAACTCGAAAACATAATCGTTGTAAACTTTGCGGGCGACCACGGGGTTATATTCGTCTTTTCGGTCTTTGCCGTATTTGTTTTCGGGAGCTAGCTAATAAAGGAGAGTTACCAGGAGTAACAAAATCATCATGGTAGCCAATGATCCAATCGCCGATATGATCACCCGTATTAAAAATGGTTATTTGGCCAGAAAACAGCTGGTGGTTTTACCAACTTCTAAAATTAAAGTAGAATTGGCCAAAATTTTAGTTAGCCAAGGTTTTTTGAGAAAAGCTAATATCATTGAAGATAAGAACAATAAGAAAAAGATTTATAAACAATTACAGTTAGAGCTTAAATATAAAGGAAATGTTCCAGCTTTAACTGATGTTAAAAGAATTTCTAAACCAGGAGTTCGTATTTATGCTAAAGCCGATAAAATCCCACCCATTCGTCAAGGGATTGGAATTACCGTTATTTCCAGTCCTAAGGGATTAATTACAAACAAGCAAGCTAGAAAAGATAATCTAGGTGGAGAAGTTATTTGTCAAATTTGGTAAAAAGATGAGTCGTATTGGTAAAAAACCAGTTATTATTCCTGAAGGTGTTACCGTCAAAATTGATGGTAGCCAAATTATGGTTAATGGTCCTAAGGGGAATTTAAGTCAGTCTTTATCTTCAGATTTAAAAGTAGAATTGGGAGATAATCAAATATTAGTTATCAATAAAGCCGAAGATAAAAAATCAGCTCGAGCGATGCACGGTTCTTTAAGAATGATTTTGGCCAACATGGTTGAAGGGGTAACTAATGGTTTTAGTAAAACCTTAAAAATTGTTGGAACCGGTTATCGGGTTAAATTAGAGGGCAGTAAATTGGTTTTTTCCTTAGGTTTTTCTCATCCGGTCGAAATTGAAGCTCCTGAAGGAATTCAATTTGAAGTTGATGGTAATGATATCGTTAAAGTTAATGGAATTAATAAAATTTTGGTTGGTCAAATTGCTGCCAAAATTAGAGATTTTAAACCGCCGGAACCTTATAAAGGTAAAGGGATTCGTTATCAGGATGAAACTCCTCGAAGAAAAGCTGGTAAAGCTGGTAAAGCTGGAGCTACAGGAGTTGTTGCTGGTAAATAAAATTTGAAAAAAATATATTAGATTAAATTAAATAAACTAAAAAGAAAAAAATGAAAGAAGTTAAAAAAACAACTAAAAGCCAAGATAAAAAACAAATCGAGAAAAGATTAAGATTGGCGGTTTTCCGTTCCAATAAATTTATTTATGGTCAAATTATTGATGATGAAAAAGGTCATACCTTAGCCTCAATTGCTGAAAAAGAATTACCTGAAGAAAAACAAAAAGAAAAAAATCTTCAAAAAGCAGCTTTATTAGGCGAAATGTTGGCTGTTAAAGCTCAAGAAGTTGGTGTTAAGAAAGTTAAATTTGATCGTCGTTGTTATCGGTATCATGGTCGGGTTAAGGCTTTTGCCGAAGGTGCCCGTAAAGGAGGTTTGCAATTCTAATGGAAAACATTTCAGAATTTGAAGAAAAAATTGTTCAGATTAATCGTGTTTCTAAAAAAACCAAAGGTGGTAATAAAATCAGCTTCTCGGTTTTAACAATCGTTGGTGATAAAAAAGGCCGCGTTGGTGTTGGTTTGGGTAAGGCTGCTGATGTTCGAACGGCGATCCAAAAGGGAATGGGTCGTGCCAAAAAGGCTTTGATTGAAGTTCCAATGAAAGAAACGACAATTCCCTATCAGGTTAGGATCAAAAAAGGAGCTGCTCAAATATTAATTAAGCCGGCTCCAGCTGGAACTGGAATTATTGCCGGTGGACCAGTTAAAATGGTAGTAGAGCTCGCAGGGATTCGTGATATTGTTTCTAAAATTTTGGGGACTAATAACAAAGCTAGTAATGTTTATGCCACGATGGCAGCTTTAAAAAGACTAAAGGTAATCAATGAACGCTTTAATGCTCGAAAATAAAAGAGAGCAAGCAAATAATTGTCAAATTTAATAGAATAAGATAAAAGAAGAAATAAAAAAGGAAAACAAAATGGTATTAGATAAATTACCTAAAACCAAATCAAGAAGTAAAAAACGTCTAGGTCGAGGTTATGGCTCCGGTAAAGGTGGTCATACTTCCGGTCGTGGAGCTAAGGGGACTAAAGCCAGAGGTAAAATTGGCCTTACCTTTGAAGGGACTAAGGCTAAAAAATCATTTATACAGAAATTACCGCTTATGCGTGGTAAAGGTAAACAAAAATCCTTTAAAAAGAAGCCCTTAATTGTTAATCTTAAACATTTAAGTCTTTTTAAGAAAGATGAATTGGTTAATGAAGAAAGTTTAATCAAAAAAGGTATTGTTGAGGCTAAAACCGCCAAGAAATTTGGAATTAAAATTTTAGGAGATGGTGATTTGAAAATATCTTTAAGAGTTGATCTGCCTTGTTCAAAATCAGCGATTAAAAAGATACAAAAGGCTAAAGGCAAAGTTCTTAAAGCTCAAGCCGAAAAATGAATCGCATAATTAGCACCATCACCAACGCTTGGAAAATTCCTGAACTTCGTCGGCGCTTATTATTTACCGCCTTTATTTTCGTTATTTTCCGTTTGGCAGCTCATATTCCGGTACCGGCCGTTAATGTCCAGGCTCTACAAAGTTTGTTTGCCAAAAACCAACTTTTAGGTCTTTTAGATATTTTTTCAGGCGGTACTTTGGCTAATTTTTCGATTATGGCTTTGGGTTTGAATCCTTACATCAACGCTTCCATTATCTTCAATCTTTTAACCATGGTGGTACCAAAATTAGAAGCCTTGTCTAAAGAAGGTGAATACGGGCAGAAAAAAATTAATCAATACACTCGTTTAGTGACCGTACCTTTAGCGGCTTTACAGTCTTTTGGGATGTATGCTCTTTTAAAAAATCAAGGAATTATCTCAACTTTATCTTTTGAGAGGCTGGTTTCTTTAATAATCACGATGACGGCCGGAACTTTATTTTTAATGTGGTTGGGAGAATTAATTTCGGAAAAGGGTATTGGTAACGGAATTTCCATGTTAATTTTTGCCGGTATTGTGGGCCGGTTACCGGTATCATTTGGCCAAACAATCGCTGTTTTTAACCCGGAAAATTTCTTTAATTTATTGATTTTTATAGGGATGAGTGTTGCTGTTATTGCCGGTATTGTTTTTATTAATGAAGCTTCAAGAAAAATCAGAATTCAGTATGCCAGACGTATTTCCGGACAAAAGATGTACGGTGGTCAATCAACTTATTTGCCTTTAAAAATTAATCAAGCCGGGGTAATTCCTATTATTTTTGCTGTTTCTTTGGTTTTAATGCCATCAATGTTGGCTAACTTTTTACAAGGAGTTCCGAATGATTTGGTGGCCAGAGTTTTTCAAGGTGTGGCCCAATTGTTTAGACCTAATGGTTTTTTCTATAATTTTGCCTATTTTATTTTGGTTATTGGGTTTACCTATTTTTACACGGCGGTTATTTTTAATCCCAAAAAGATTGCCGATGAAATCAAAAAGTATGGGGGTTTTATCCCCGGTATTAGACCGGGTGAACCAACCGTTATTTATTTAAATAAAATCTTAACCAGAATTACTTTGGTGGGAGCTATCTTTTTAGGTTTGATTGCAATTTTACCGTCGATTGCTCAAGGCTTAACTGGTATCGCCACGATGAGTATCGGTGGCACTGGAGTCTTAATTGTAGTTTCCGTTGTTTTAGAAACAACCAAACAATTGGAATCAATGTTGGTGATGCGTAGTTATGACAGTTTTGTTAAATAAATTTATTAAATAAGATGAAAATTATTGTTTTAGGTCCTCAAGGTTCTGGCAAATCAACTCAAGCTAAGCTATTGGCTGATTTTTTGGGGATTGCCTCTCTTTCGGTTGGTGATTTGCTTTACTTTGCTTCCCAGGAAGAATCTGCTCAAGGACAAAAAATCAAAGAGATTATGGATAGTGGTCAACTGGTCAATGATGAGTTAACGATGGAGATCTTAAAAAAACAGTTAGATTCAACTAACTACCAAAAGGGTGTCATCATTGATGGATTTCCTCGTTGTTTAACTCAAGCTGAAGCTCTTGATACTCAAATTGATAAAGTACTTTATATCAAAGTGTCTGATGAGGTTGGGAGACAACGTTTGTTAAAAAGGCAAAGAAGGGATGATACTTTAGAGGCTATCAACCAAAGATTAGAAATTTATCATCAACAGACAGTTCCAGTTTTGGATTTTTACAAACAAAAGGGAATTTTAATTGAAGTTGATGGAGAACAAAGTATTGAAAAAATCCATCAGGATATTTTAAAACTTCTTGATTTAAATTAATGACATCGATTAAAGACAAAAAGCAGCAGGAAGTAATGATCATTGGTGGTCGTAAATTGAATTTGGTTTTAAAAAAAGTTTTAAAAAAGGCTAAGATAGGTGTTGCTCTTTATCAGTTAAATGATTTGGCCCGTAGTTTGATTTTAAAAGAAGGTGGACAACCATCTTTTGAAATGGTTAAAAATTATCATTGGGCTACCTGTCTAAATGTTAATCAAGGAGTGGTGCATGGCATCCCCGGCAAGTATCGTTTAAAGGATGGTGATCTTTTAAGTGTTGATGTTGGTCTTTTTTATCAGGGTTTACATACCGATATGGCCCAAACGATTATTGTTGGATCCAAAAATAAACAAAAAGAGGAATTTTTGAAAGCTGGGGAGATTGCTTTACAGGCAGCTATTGCTCAAGCTAAAGTGGGGAAAAGAATCGGTCATATCTCTCAGGCGATTGAAATAAATATTAAAAAAGCAGGTTTTCAGCCGGTTAAATTATTAACTGGTCATGGAGTAGGCAAGGAGCTTCATGAAGATCCACCTATCCCTTGTTTTTTGGCTCAGGAGGTAGATAAAACACCTTTGTGCCAAAGCGGCATGGCTTTGGCTATTGAGGTTATTTATACTCAGGGTAAGCCTGATTTGATTTTAGGCAAAGATAATTGGACAATTGAGACTGCTGATGGTTGTTTATCAGGCTTATTTGAGAAAACAGTCCTTGTTAGAGGTCAAAAACCGCTAATTTTGGGTTAAAAATTAGGTTCTAGACGAAACGCTATAGGTTTGATAAAATATAAGGCGTAAAAATGAATAAACAAATAAACAAAATTGAGCTTTTAGGTGAGGTGATTGAAGCTTTACCTAACACAACTTTTAGGGTTAAGGTTGATGGTGAGGAAAGAGTTATCCTTTGCCATTTGGCCGGGAAGATGAGAATTTATCGAATTAAGGTCATGATTGGTGATAAAGTTAGGTTTGAGATGACTCCCTATGACGATCAGAAGGGAAGAATTATCACTCGTATCTAAATCAAATGAAAGTCCAAGCAAGTGTTAAAAAACGATGTAATAAATGTCGGCTGGTGCGAAGGCGCAGAAAGCTTTTTGTGATCTGTAGTAACCCAAATCACAAGCAAAGACAAGGTTAAAAATTTAAAGATAAAATTTATGGCGCGTATTGTTGGCATTGATCTACCAGAAAACAAAAGAATTGATATCGGTTTAACTTTAATTTACGGTATCGGTCGTAGTAACGTGGTTGAAATCCTAGAAAAGGCCAAGGTTGATGGCGGTAAAAAGATTAACCAGTTAAGCGGTGAGGAATTGGGAAGAATTACTAAAATAATAGATGAATTTTTGACCGAAGGTGATTTAAGAAAAAAAATTGCTCAAGATATTCAAAGATTAAAAACGATTAATTCTTATCGAGGTTTACGTCATACCAAGGGTTTGCCGGTTCGTGGTCAAAGAACCCGCTGTAATGCCAGAACCAAGAGAGGCAAGCGCAAAACTATTGGGGCGTTGAAAAAAGATGATATGACCAGAATGAGCAAGCCTGAGATTGGAGCTAATACCTAAAATGAAAGCCAAAGTTTTTGTCAACGCTACTTTTAATAATACTTTAGTTACCTTTACTGATATGGAAGGTAATACTTTAGCTTGGAGTTCAACCGGAAGTTTGGGTTTCAAGGGAACTCGCAAGTCTACCCCATACGCTGCTACTACCGCCGTAGATTCAGTAGCCAAAAAAGCTCAGGCTAAGGGAGTTGATGAAGTTGAAGTTTATATTAAAGGACCAGGACCTGGTCGAGATGCAGCTTTAAGGGCTTTAAGAGCTGTGGGTTTAAAAATGAGCTTGATTGCTGATATAACCCCAATTCCTCATAACGGGCCACGTCCTAGAAAGCCAAGGAGAGTTTAAAGATGTCCAGATATACTGATGCTAAATGTAAATTATGTCGTCGTGAAGGAGTCAAACTTTTTTTGAAAGGTGATCGTTGTTCTTCACCTAACTGTCCGATCGAAAAAAAAGGAGCGGTTCCACCAGGGCAACATGGTTTAAGATCGACTGGCCGACGTTTATCTGATTATGGCAAACAACTAAGGGAAAAACAAAAAGTTAAAAGAATTTATGGAATAACTGAGAAACAAATGAGTAATTATTTTAAAAAAGCCGCGAAGACCAAAGAAGCTACCGGTACCGTTTTATTGCAGATGTTAGAATCAAGACTTGATAATATAGTTTGTCGTTTAAATTTTGTTCCTTCTCGTAACTTAGCCAGACAATTAGTTAATCATAATCATATTTTGGTAGACGGTAAAAAAGTTAATATTCCTTCCTGCCAAATTAAATCCGAACAAGTCATAAGTTTAGATGGTAAAACTTTAAAGTTAAAGGAAGTTAAAAAATCTTTAGATGAAAAAGTTAATTTACCCGAATGGCTTAAGCGCAAAGCCGCGATTGGTCAGTTAGTAAGGCTACCTAACCGTGATGAAATTGAGGGTGACATTAATGAGCAATTAATAGTAGAATATTATTCGCGTTAAAATTAAAAAAAGGAGGCAAAAATGCTTGAAACGCTTTTTAATATTAAAACAGAAGCCAAAAATGGCGATACTGCTAAATTTATTATTGAACCTTTAGAACAAGGTTACGGTCAAACTTTAGGGAATTCTTTAAGAAGAGTTCTTTTAACCAGTTTGCCTGGTGCGGCTATTACCCAAGTTAAAATTAACGGGGTAAAGCATAAATTCTCAACCTTAGATGGGATGAGTGAGGATATTATTGAATTAGTCCTTAACCTTAAAGAGGTGAGAATTAAATATGAAGGGAATAAACCAGTAAAACTGGAACTGGATAAAAATGGTTCCGGAGCGGTTAAAGCTTCAGATATTAAGACTCCAGCTGGAGTTGAAGTGATCAATAAAGATCACGTTTTAGCCAACCTAGCTTCCAAAAAAAGCAGGTTAAAGATAGAATTGGTGGTTGAGAAAGGCTATGGTTACGTGCCGGCTACCGATAAAAAAGGCGAAAAGATCGGGGTTATTCCGGTCGATGCCGTTTTTAGCCCAATTAAAAGGGTCAACTATCAAGTGGCTTCAACTCGTGTTGGACAACGCACTGACTTTGACAAGTTAGTGATGGAAGTTACCACTGATGGGAGTATTGATGCGAAAGAAGCATTAAAGTTATCAACCCAAACTTTAATTGATTTTTTCAATCAAATTGTCCATCCCAAAAAGATGGCTGTTAAAGCTATCCCAGAGATAGAGGCTAATCATGAAGTTAATAGTTTGACTTTAGAGGAGCTTGATCTACCGACCAGGATTGTCAATGCTTTAAGAAAGACTGGTTACGGTACGGTTTCTGATCTTTTAGGCAGTCAGCCTGAGGCTTTAGCCAAGGTTAAAAACCTAGGTGAGAAGTCTATCAAAATTATTAAGGCGGCTTTAGCCAAAAAAGACGTTGTTTGGGAAACCAAAAAGAAGTAAAAAAGGTAAAAAATGAAGCACCGAGTTAGAGCGAATAAGCTTTCACGAAATTCTGCCCGTCGTAAGGCCTTGTTTAAAAATTTAATCAATGGTTTGATTTTGCATGGGGAAATCAAGACTACTGCCAGCAAGGCTAAAGCGATTCGTGGTTTAACTGATAAGTTGATTACCAAAGGTAAAGCCGGCAATCTTCATGCTCGTCGCTTGATTGCTGCTTTTTTACAAAATAAAAAAGTGGTTAACAAAATTGTTGATGAGTTAGGGCCAATATTCAAAAACCGCAGTAGCGGTTTTACCAGAGTAACCAGGTTAGGTAAAAGAAAAGGTGATGATGCTTTAATGGTCAAGTTAGAATTGGTGGAAAAACCGGTGGTTAAGAAAGTTGAAGAAAAGGAAGAAGAAAAAAAAGAAAAGGTTGGAAAGAAGAAAATCGGTAAAATTTCTTTAAAGAAAAAGGAGCCTGAGAGTAAAACCGAATGAAAACTATAGCAACCAAAGCCAGTGATATAAAGAGAGAATGGCATTTATTTGATGCCAAAGAACAAATTTTAGGTAGACTAGCGGTGCAGATAGCTAAATTATTAATCGGTAAAAACAAACCTTACTTTGTTACTAACTTGGATTGTGGTGATCACATTGTTGTCATCAACGCTGCCAAAGTAGCCACTACCGGCCGTAAGCTTACCAATAAGATTTATTATCGCCATTCCGGTTATCCCGGTGGTTTTAGAAAATCTACTTTAGCAGAAGAAATGGTTAAAAATCCAGCCGAAGTTATTTATAAAGCGGTTTCAGGGATGTTACCTCAAAATAAATTAAAAGAAAAAAGACTGGCTAGATTAAAGATTTTTAATGACAGTAAACATAATTATGAAGATAAGTTTAAGGCCAAAGCCAGGGATGAAGTTAATAAAAAAGAGGAAGTGAAAGAAAAAAAAGATAAAGAAGGAAAAATAAACAAAAATGGCAAAAGCAACTAAAAAGGTAACCAAAAAAACAGCTAAAAAAACAACCCAAAAGGTAGTTAAAAAAATAGTTAAAAAACCTAAAGAAGTAATTTCTGTTGTTGGTCGTCGTAAAAAAGCAATTGCCCGTTTAAGATTCTTTAAAGGGAAAGGGAAGATTATTGTTAATGGTAAACCAATTGAAAAATATTTTTACGGTAAAAGTGCTGAGTTTATTTATCTAAAGCCTTTAAAAGTTACCGAGATGGTTGGTAAATATGATGCGACCATTAAGGTTTCGGGTTCCGGTCTTTCAGCTCAAATGGGGGCTGTTGTTCATGCTTTAGCTAGAGCTTTAGATAAAACCGATAGCCAATTTCATTTAGTTTTAAAAAAGCACAAACTTTTAACTCGTGATCCAAGGTCCAAAGAGAGAAGTAAGCCTGGGCAAATGGGTAGAGCTCGCAAGAAGAAGCAATCTCCTAAACGTTAATTTTTCTTTTTTCAAAATTTCTTTTTTCAGCAGTATTTTTTGTTAACTATGATATTTTATGGTCGGGGTGACTGGCTATGCTCCAGCGACCTCTGGATCCCCGACCCAGCGCTCTATCTAACTGAGCTACACCCCGTTTATATTTTTCTTTTTTGCTGTGAAAAGAGCACTTGAATTTTAACACGAATTCTGGCAGAATATCATTACTATGAGCAAGGATCAAAAATTAGAAACCATTAAAATGGCAATGGAGCAGATTGAGAAGCAATACGGTAAAGGAGCAATTATGAAGTTGGGTGACAAAGGAGCCGTTCGTGATGTGGATGTAATCCCAACTAGCTCAATCGCCGTTAATGCAGCTTTAGGAATTGGTGGTTTTCCTTGCGGTCGTATCATTGAGGTTTTTGGTCCAGAAGCTTCTGGTAAAACTTCTTTAGCCTTAAGTGTGGTGGCTCAAGCTCAGAAATTGGGAGGAGTAGCAGCTTTTGTTGATGCCGAACATGCTTTGGATCCAACTTGGGCTGAGGTTCTTGGTGTTAATCTTGATGAACTTTTGATCTCCCAGCCGGATACCGGTGAGCAAGCTTTGGAGATTGTGGAAACTTTAGTTAGATCGGGAGCAATTGATGTGGTGGTTATTGATTCGGTAGCGGCCTTAGTTCCTCGGACTGAAATTGAAGGTGAAATGGGTGACGCGATGATTGGGGTTCAGGCCAGGTTGATGTCTCAGGCTTTGCGTAAATTAACGGCAGCGATTTCCAAATCAAGAACGGTAGTTATTTTTACTAATCAATTACGTCACAAAATTGGCGTTATGTTTGGTAATCCGGAAACAACCCCTGGTGGACTAGCTTTGAAATTTTATTGTTCAGTAAGAGTTGATATTCGTAAAATTGAAGCCATTAAAGAGGGCGACTTAGTCATTGGTTCTCGTCATCGGGTACGAATAGTGAAAAACAAAATGGCGGCTCCTTTCAGAGTGGCCGAATTTGATATTTTTAACAATGTTGGCATTTCTAAGGCTGCCGACATTCTTAATGTTGCTTTAGATTTGGGGATTATTGAAAAATCAGGGGCTTTTTATCGTTACGGTAAAGATGTGACCTGTCAGGGGAAAGAAGCCACCCGTTTACTTTTAGAGGAAGATCATAAATTAGCCAAAGAAATTGAAGCTGAGGTTTGGAAAAAAATTAAAAGCGATAAAGCCGGCAATAGTAAGAAATAGTGAATGATAAATTAGAAAAATATTTACAAAAAGCTTTAAAGTTTATCTCCATTCGTCCCCGTAGTCAAAAAGAAATTCTCGATTATCTAAAACGCAAAATTCCTCGTAATTTAAAATTAAGAAACTTGGTTTTGAAAAATTTAGAGAGACTGGATTTGGTTGATGATCAAGCTTTTGTTTTATGGTGGCTTGATCAAAGAAATTCCTTCAGGCCTAAAGGAAAAAGAGCCTTATTGCAGGAGTTAAGGCAAAAAGGGATTGAAAGAGAATTGGTTGAAAATTTATTAGCTGATTTGGATGAATTGCCTTTAGCCCGTCGAGTGGCATTAAAAAAGATTAAGATTTTAAGTAAATTACCTTATTTGGAACGCAAACAGAAATTAAGTGCTTTTTTAGCTCGTCGAGGGTTTGGTTGGTCAATAATTAGTAAAATACTTGATGAAATGGTCGAAAAAGAGTAAAATAAGGGTAATTAAGTGTCTGTGGAAATATTTTTAATTATTTCTAGATGGAAAAAACATTTTTTTCAAACAACAAAAAACTACTCATCAGTTAAACTGATTTCTCTTTGTTGGTAACTTTTTAACTTTCTCCAGACACTATTTAAAATATAATTTAGATATTTAAAAGGAGTATTTAATATGGGAATTTTTGATAGTTTAATCACTAAAATTTTAACTAAAGAAGAGGAAGAAGCCCAAAAGGTTAAAGGTAAGGGTAAAAAAACAGCCAAAAGTGGGAAAACTTTAATTACTAAAGAAGCTTTGGCCAAAGAGCTAGCTTTTAACGTCGCCGAATTGGAAAGAAAAGAAGGAGCCTTAGATGAGAGAGAAAAACTACTTAAGAACAAAGAAAATGATTTAGAAAAGACTAAAGCCGAAGTTGAGGAAGTTAAGAAAAAGGAAATCGAACGTTTAGAAAAGATTTCTGCTTTAACCAAAGACGAGGCTAAAAAATTAATCTTAGCAGCTACTGAAAAAAGGTTAGCCGAAGATTTGGCGCGCAAGATTAAAGAAGCTGAAGATGAAATTAAACTTCAGGCTGATCAAAAAGCCAAAGAAATTTTTATTGATTCCATGCAACATGGGGTTACCGATTGGGTAACCGAATACACGGTTTCTACGGTCCATTTGCCAGATGAGGAGATGAAGGGTCGAATTATTGGTCGTGAGGGTCGTAATATTCGTACTTTTGAAAGAGCTACCGGAGTTGAGATTGAAATTGATGAAAGCAATGATATTCGTCTTTCTTCTTTCGACACGGTTAGAAGGGAAATAGCCCGTCGTTCAATCGAAAAATTAATTAAAGACCGACGTATCCAACCTTCACGGATTGAAGAAGTAGTGGAAAAGACTAAACAAGAAGTAGAAAAAATTATGATGGAAGAAGGGGAGAAACTTTGTCATGCCGTTAAAGTTTATCGTCTTCATCCGGAATTAGTTAAACTTTTAGGTCGTTTCAAGTTCCGTTTTTCCTACGGCCAGAACATGTTGGCTCATACTTTAGAAGAAACTAGAATTGGTCTTCAAATTGCCAATGAGGTCGGAGCCAATGTTAATGTCGTCCGTTTGGGTTGTTTGTTACATGATATTGGTAAGGTAGTTACCGAAGAGGAAGGAACTCATGTTCAGCTAGGAGTCGATTTGGCTAGGAAATATCGAATACCTGAAGATGTGGTGGCTTGTATTGCCGAACATCATGAAGACAAGCCTTTTTCTTCGGCTGAATCAAGAGTTATCTGGATTGCTGATGCTGCTTCAGGAGCTAGGCCTGGAGCTCGTTATGAGCCCCATGAGGAATACGCTGAGCATATGAGTCAGATTGAAGAGGTGGCCAATAAATTCCCAGGGGTTAAAGAAGCTTTTGCTTATCAAGCCGGACGTGACGTCAGGGTTTTGGTGAATCCGGAAGAGGTTTCTGATGACGAATTGACGGTTTTGGCCAACAAAATTACTAAGAAGTTAGAAGAAGAAGCTTCTTACGCCGGTCAGATCAAAGTTACTTGTGTTAGAGAGACCCGAGCTTCTGATGTAACCAAGGCTAAATAAATGTCCCTTAGCTTTGACAAACATGCCTTTTTGTTATAAAATTGACCGTGGTTAAAAAAGAAGACGAAAATTAATTTATGACTAAAAAAGAACTTGTTAATCTGGTAGCTAATAAAGCTCATTCGACTAAAAAAGCAGCTGGGGAAGTGGTTGAAGTTTTTCTGAAAGAAATTATCAAATCTTTAGCTAAGGGTGAAAAAGTTGTTCTTTCCGGTTTTGGGACTTTCAAGGTAGTTAAGGTCAAAGACAAGCCCGTTATTATTCCAGGAACAGGCGAGAAAAAAATTGTTAAAGGTCATCGAGCACCACGTTTTTCTCCTGGTAAACCTCTAAAAAAAGCCGTTCGTTAATCTGCTATAATTAAAGTTAATTATCTTCAAATTTTTTAAATAACAAAACTTTATGAAGTTTAGAAAATTTATTATTCCATTTTTATTTTTTGTTTTTTTCTTGGCTTTAGGCCAGCAGCTTTATAAACTTTTTCTACTTTGGCAACAAAGTCTTTTTTTTGATTTTAAGGTTTATTGGGATGGAATAAAGGCAGCTTTAGCTGGAGGTAATATTTATTATCCTGACGGTGTTTATCAAAACCCAACCCCATTTAATTATCCACCAACTACTTTATTGTTTTTATTGATCTTACCAATCTTTTCAAAAAGCGTAGCTGCCTTACTGTTACTTTTCTTTTCTTTAGGATCTTTACTAGCCACAATTTTTCTTTTAGTAAAGATGAATTTTAAAAAAGATAATTTAATTTTCTTTTTGTTTTTCTCAATTCTTTTTATCCAATATTTTCCAACCAAGTTTACTCTAACTCTAGGCCAGATTAACCTTTTGATTCTTTTTTTAATAACGCTTTCGTTTTATCTTTTTAAGATGAAAAAGAATCATCTTTCAGGAATCTTTTTAGGAATAGCCGCGTTGATTAAAATTTTTCCTGGTTTTTTAATTTTTTTCTTTATTAAAGAAAAAAGATATAAAACACTTTTAAGTTTTATAATAACTGGTCTTTTAGGAGTTTTGGCTACTTTTTTAATTTTTAAACCAGTTTTACTCTTTAATTATTTTGGTCGAGTAGGGACAGGTTTGTTTTTTAATGCCGGAGAAGTTTCTTATTTTGATCAATCCTTAAATAGTTTTTTGTTAAGATTGGATTTTACTTCTTTTTGGCGTTTGTTTTTAAGATTAGTTGTAACTTTAATATCCCTGGCTATCTTTTTAAGAAAGAAAGATAAGACACTCGGTTTTTTTGGTCTAATGTTTTCAATAATGATTTTTTTACCTAGTTTTGCCTGGTTTCATCATTATGTAATTTTAATTCCTGTTTTTATTATTTTGTTTGCTAAAATTTTTCAGAAAAAAGAACTTTGGCCAAAGATAATTTTATTTTTGGCTTATTTTTTGGTTTCTTTTCATTTCCGTTATCCAGAAATTTCAGAAAGTAGTGGTTTTTTAATTGCTTCACATCCTTTTATTGGGGCTTTAACTTTGTGGTTTTATTCTTTAAGAAAAGATTAATTAAGAGGAGGGAAGGAGAGAGAGTAGGTTTTGATTCTTGAGATTTTTGTATTTGTTTTTTAAATTTAATGTATATTATTGCGTATACATTTTTAACCTACCCTCTTCCCTTGAGAAAAAATTACTGACGGTGTTTATGTGTTTTCGGCATGCATCTTGAGCCTAGTCAGTTTCTGCACTTCTTTTTTGCTTCTTATTCGCGTCATTGCTTGTTGTTAGTAGATTACTACTAACAGGTGCTGCTCTTGCTTTTAGTATTTTAGCCCTTCTTTCTTCTCTTTTGTTTGACAACGACTTTTAAATTACTAGCAATGCCTTTTGACACTTTCGGCGTTTATCTATTGCCTAGCCAGTTGATACTTCCATCTCTTCTGCGTTTTTCTTTATGATTCCTCTTCCAAGATCGGGTGCTCTTGCTTTTAGCATAGTCACTTCCTTTCCCTTTGTTAGCAAAAATGAATATAAAATAAGAATAAGCGCTTTTGCTTAATATTTATATCTGTAAAGTGCGTTTTCTACATAATAGTTACTTTATTTTAAGGTGTCAATTAGAAAAAAAATAAATTTCCGTTATAATAGATGAACTTATGAAGTATTTTATTAAAACTTTTGGCTGTCAGGCTAATGAAGCAGATTCTGAAAAACTAGCATCTTTTTTTGATTCTCAGGGCTATAAAGTCACTGATGATGTTAAATTAGCCAATGTGGTGGTAATCAATAGCTGTTCAGTTAGGGAATCAGCTGAAAATCGAGTTTTTGGTTTAGTTAATAATCTTTCAAAGAAAAAAGGCAAAAAACAAAAAGTTATAGTAACTGGCTGTATGGTTGGATCGGCTTTAGGTGAAAGGAAAAGATATTCTTTATCTTTTTTAAAAAGAAAACTACCTTTTGTTGACGAATTTAAGACGATTGAACAAATAATTGGTAAAGATAAGATTTTACCAAAATACCAGAAGACAGATAGTGCTTTGGTTCCAATTATGGAAGGCTGTAATAATTTTTGTTCTTATTGTGTCGTTCCTTACGCTAGAGGTAAAGAGGTAAGTCGTTGTTTTGATGAGGTTATTTGTGAGGTTAAAAGATTAGTTGATCTGGGCTACAAGCAAGTGACTTTAATTGGTCAAAATGTTAATAGTTACGGTCAGGATTTAAAACCAAAAAAAGGATTTGCTGATTTATTAAAAACAATTCATCAGATTGATGAAATTAAAAAGATCTCTTTTTTAACTTCTAATCCTTGGGATTTGACTGATCAGATTATTAAAGCGATATCTTTACCTAAAGTTGATCATTATTTGCATTTGCCACTTCAGTCCGGGGATGATCAAATCTTGAAAAAGATGAATCGTCCTTATAAATCATCAGATTATTTAAAATTAGTTAAAAAAATTAAAAAATTAATTCCTAATGTTAAAATCGGAACTGATATTATTGTTGGTTTTCCAACAGAAACTAAAAAACAATTTGAAGATACTCTTAAGATTTGTAAAGAAGTCGGTTTTGACAGAGCCTTTGTGTCTAAATATTCACCTCGAATGGGGACAGCTGCTTATCATCTAAAAGATGATGTTCCACCTCAAGAAAAAAAACGAAGGTGGAACATCCTTAATGATTTAATCAATTAAATCAATTTATTATTGATTAATATTTGTTTCCTCATTATTAACTGTGCCCATGTCTGTTGGTGTTGATGTCGCTGCTGTTGGTTCTGTGTTTATATCTGATGTTGTTGTTTCTGGAGCAGTTCCCATAGTTGATGATGAATCAATTGTTGGTTCAGAACTAGCTGGAGTGGCTTGAGCAACTGGTTCTCCGACTGGTTCCATGGGTTGACCACAGCAAACCAAAGCACCTGATCCGGTTTCAATAACTTTGACAACATTGCCGCAAATACTACATTTGTAATCTTTATTTAATTCAGCCATGATTTACCTCCTTTCTTTAAAATAAATTTTTAAAATATTTTGGTATTTTTTTAATCCACTGCCAGTGTGCAATTAGATGGATAATGATGAGAAGCAACAAAGCAATGCTGGAAATATTATGAAGGTTAATCCATTCATGGCGGCCCAAGGCTAAAACAGTATTAGTAGAGATTAAAACTCTATTACCCCTAAAGCCACTACTAGATGGTAGAGCAAAGAAGAGGATCAGTCCGGATAGAGATGAAATTATGAAAGTTATAGCAGCTAAAATATCAATAATAACATTAAATTTAGTTCTATTCATTTTTAAGTAGTTTTAATAAAAACCAATCTTTGATTTATTTAAACAATTTTTGAATCTAAGATCAACCCCTATTAATTGGTATAATTAGATAATGAAAAAATTATTGGCAATTGTTGGTCCAACTGCAACCGGGAAAACTAATTTGGCTATAGAGTTAGCGAAAAAATTTAATGGAGAAATTTTATCTTTTGATTCTCGTCAAATTTATAAGGGGATGAATATCGGTACAGGTAAGGATATTAAAGAAGCCGTTTTTAAAAATGATCATTATCTTTTGGGTGGAATTAAGATTTGGCTTTATGATTTGGTAGAACCAAACCAAGATTTCAATGTAGCCGATTATATTGAGAAAGCCAAATTAGTCTTATCTAAAGTTTGGCAAGATGGAAAATTACCAATTTTGGTTGGAGGAACCGGTTTTTATCTTCGTGCATTGATTGAAGGAATTAATACTTTAGGAATAAAACCTGATTTAAAATTGAGAAAAAAATTAACATCTCATTCGATTGAAGAATTGCAAAAAATAATTAAAGATAAAGATTTAGCTAAGTTTAAAAAAATGAATTATTCTGATCAGTTGAATCCACGTCGTTTAATAAGAGCAATTGAAATTGCCGATAGTACTAGAGAAAATATTTCTGATCGGGGTATTAAAGCTAATCTTTTGACAATCGGTTTGAAAGCACCTTTTAAATTCCTTTATCAGAGAATTGATGATCGGGTTGGAAAAAGGGTAAAACAAGGGTTGGAAAAAGAAATAAAATCTTTATTAACTAAAGGTTACAGTTTCGATAATTCGGTTTTAGGTCGAACTTTAGGTTATCAGCAATGGAAAGGTTACTTTGATGAGGAAAAGGATAAAAATGATGTCCTTCAAAAGTGGAAATATGATGAGCATGCTTATACCAAAAGGCAAATGACCTGGTTTAAAAAAGATAAAAAAATTATTTGGTTTGACATTGACCAAAAAGGATGGGAAACTAAAGTAGCCGATCAAGTTTTTTTCTGGTATACTAAAAAAAATGCCAAGGAAAATTGAGATTTCTCATAGAACCATTATTTTTACTGTTCTCTTTCTTCTGTTTCTTTGGCTTTTATATTACTTAAAAGGAATTATTCTTCTTTTGTTTTTCAGTTTGATCTTTATGTCAGCTTTGAATCCTTTAATTAATAGGTTACATCGTTGGCATATTCCTCGGGCTTTGGGAATTATTTTGGTTTATATTTTAATTTTTTCAGCTATCGGGGTAGCTATTGCCGGGATTATCCCACCATTAGTTGATCAAACTCAAACTTTATTAACCAGGTTACCTGAAGATTTTGCTTCTTTTAGATGGTTGGGGTTAAGCGAAAATGTTGTTGACTCTCAAGTTAATCAGTTTGTAGATAAATTAGGAGTTATTTCCGGTGGGGTAATTAAAACTTTTATTGGTCTTTTCCAGAATTTGATTAATTTCATTGTTTTTTTGGTAATAAGCTTTTATTTACTTTTGCAACGACGTAATCTTGATAATTTCCTAACCAAGTTTTTGGGATCAGATGGAGAAGAAAAGGGAACTAGAATTGTGGATAAGATTGAACATCGTTTAGGTGGTTGGGTAAGAGCAGAGTTTTTCTTAATGATCATTATCGGCACTTTGTCTTATATTGGTTTACGGCTTTTAGGAATTGAGTATGCTCTACCTTTGGCTATTTTTGCCGGTCTTTTGGAAATTATTCCTAGCATTGGACCTTTTATTTCTGCTATCCCAGCCGTGTTGGCCGGTTTGATAATTTCTCCAGTTATGGGTTTGGCGGTAGCGGCCTTATATTTTTTGATTCAACAACTGGAAAACAGTTTAATTGTGCCGCAAATTATGGCCAAAGAAGTAGGAATTAATCCTTTAATTATTATTTTAGGGTTGATTTCCGGTTTCAAATTAGGTGGGGTAGTCGGAGCTATTTTGGCGGTGCCAGTTATTTTATTGATTGAGATTATTTTTGAAGAAATTACTGCTTCTGAAAGATTCAAAAAAATTTAGTTAAGCCACAAAAAAACCTAGAAAGTCTGGTAAGCCAGGTTCTGTTTTAAGCAATCATCTATCTACGCCCTCAATCTTTGGTACTGGGGAAGACATCCTCATAGCGTACCGGTCGGAGGTTGCAGCGGGGAGGGTTACCTCTTTTCACTCTCTGCCATCAACTTTTACCTTGATGATGAGTTGTCGTCTCTGTGGTCCTGTCTAGCCATAAACCACCAGGGGTTTACGTTGCTATCTTTTACGATAGCCACCCTGTCTTCAGCTGCCTGGACTTTCCTCTCGTTGTTAAACGAGCGATTGCTCGACTTCCTAGGTGACTGAATTATAGCAAATTTTAGGTCTTTTTTCAACTTTTGAGTTGTTCTAAAATGTAAAGGATGTCTTTTTATCAAGCTGTTTTTTTAGCTGTTGTTCAGGGGTTAACTGAATTTTTACCGATCTCTTCATCGGGCCATCTGGTCATCTTCCAAAAGATGCTTAGATTAGAACCTCCCATTTTGTTCGATGTTTTTGTTCATGTAGGAACTTTATTAGCTGTAATTGTTTTTTTTAGGAAAGAAATAAAAAATTGGCTAAGAGGTTTAGTGCGGAGGCAAAAACAAGATTGGCTTTTTCTTTATTTATTGTTTTTAGGGAGTTTACCGGCTGGTCTTTTAGGTTGGTTTTTAAATGATCAAATTGAATCTATTTTTAATTCTCTAAAACTGGTTGCTTATAGTTTGCTTTTTACTAGCTTTTTACTTTTTTTAACGGCTTTGTTTAAAAATAAAATCAAGAAAAAAACAGTCGGACAGATTAATTGGAAAGATTCACTTTTGATTGGTTTTTTTCAGGCAATAGCTATTTTACCGGGTGTTTCTCGTTCCGGGTCTACTATTGCCGCCGGTTTGTTTAGAAAATTTGACCAAAAGCTGGCTTTTCAGTTTTCTTTCTTTTTGGCAATTCCGGCTATCTTAGGAGCTTTGTTTTTACAATTAAGTAAAATTAATAATGGATTTGCCTTAATGCCTCAGTCAATTTTAGGCATGATAGTGGCTGCTGTTATTGGTTATTTTTCTTTGTTAATCTTGCGAAAAATTTTAATAAAATCATATTTTTGGGTATTCGGTTTTTACTGTTTTTTAGTAGGAATTTTTCTTTTAATAATTAGTTAATAAAAAGAGGATTTTTTAATCATAGTTTAGCTTCGTATTTCTACTTGACAAACTTTCCAATTAATATAAATTTAATTTAGTTTTAAAATTTTAAAAAATAGTTAGGAAATTTAATAAAAAAATAAAATGGAAAAGCCTCCCGGTGTTAATGTTTTTAATACCTTTCCCTTAGGTTTTTCTTTGTTTGACCTATCTCAACAAGATACCAATTCTTTTAAGCAACTTTTTAATGGAACCAGTAAATATTTAACTTTTAAAGTTGAAATTGATTTGGAAAAATGTCATCAGCTTTGGGAAGAATTTTCTTTCAAAGAATCAGTTTTTGATCTTTGGAATTTTCGTTTAGCTTTTTATAAAGCTTATCGATTTCAGCCTTATTTTCTAACTTTGTCTTTGAAGCAAGAGGCATTGGCGGTGGTACCTTTATGGTACGACAGTGAGGATCAAAAATATGTTTGGTTTGGTGGTAATTGGCCGGAGGATAATAAATTCTTTACTAAAAATAATCAGATTATCCCTCTTCTCTTAAAATTGATTCCTGGGAAGGTCACTCTAGAATGTATCGAACCACAGTTGGGAGTTACCGATCAATCGATATTTCAACCGGATAGCGAAAAATATGTTTTAGATATTGACGGCTTTGAAAGCCTTGATGATTTTTTGGCGATTTTAAAAAAGAAGAAGCGTTACAATCTTAAACGTGATTTAAAAAGAATTAATCAAATGAAACCAAAGATTGTTTATGATAATTTCGATCACATTGATGATTTGTTTCGTTTAAACGTGGCCAGTTTCGATCAAATGGTTTTAGAAGAAAATCATTCAACTTTAAGTTCTTCTGAAAAGCAGGAAGTTTTTAGACAAATGATTAAATTAGCCGGTGATTATCAGGTTAGAATGATTTCCATTATTATTGGAGGAGAAATTGCTTCGGTTGATTTTGCCGTTGTTTATAAAGATAATTACTATTGTTTTAATGGTGGCTGTAATATTGAAAAGTTTTCTGGGTTAGGAACAGTGGCTAATTTAAAATTAATCGAAGATGCCATTAATTTAAATAAAAAAAGAATTGATTTTTTGCAGATTGTTGATGATGAAAAGATTTTAAGTTGGAAGTTAGCCTGGAAGTTTAAACCATTACCGCTTTTTAAATTTGTTAAAAAGTAAAATTTTTTCCCCTTCCTTTTAATTTTATTATTTTTGTTCCTATTCTTGTTTTCAATCCTTCTTGTTTTGACAACAAAAACTCATCCAGAGATGAGTCTTTGCCAGGAACTTTAGTCCTTAAGAAAATTTAGCCAATTCTGAACATCTTTGTGCCACAAACTTCACAAGTAGCTTTTCTGGCTGGCTTACCATTTTTCAAAGTGACGTTTTCAACGTCTTTACCATTTCTTTTGGTTCGGCATTTAACACAGTAAAAATCCATGATTTCTTTTCACCCCCTCTCTTTAATAAAGACAGGAAAGAATTATTGCAACTTCCAGTATAGCACCAATTCAAGGCTAATGATGCCTAGGGCTAAGATCACGGTCTTTAAAAGATCTTTCCTGATTAGCTTCAAATCAGTTGAAAAGGCCGAAGTAGCTTCATTTTTAATGTCAGGTTTTTGTTTAGCTTCGATTTGAGGCTGCTTTAAAATTGCCTCTTGACTTGGTTCTAAATTTTGAATCTTTTCAGGGTAAAAATCTTGCCTTTGAAGCTGTCTTTTAAGTTGGGCAATAATTTTTTGGTTGCGAGTTTTTCTCTTTTTAGGCATTTTATATGATTGACAATAGCATGAAAGATACCTAAAATCAAGATATGTCCAGTATTGAGCAATTTAATTTAATTATCTTTGGGTTGATTTTTTTTTGGCTGGTATTTTTATCGATTATCTTTTATAATCTTTATCATCACTATAAGAAAATAACTAAGGGGATTACAAAAAAAGACTTAAAGACAATTTTAGAAGAACTTTTAAAAAACTCAGATAAAGCTCAAGAAAAAATTGATCAATTAGGGAAGCAAATTCAGTCCCTTCAAAAGGAAAACCAGCTTAATATTCAAAAACTAGGTCTAGTTAGGTTCAATCCTTTTTCAGAGACTGGCGGTAATCAAAGTTTTTCTTTAGCTTTAATGGATGGTGATGATAGTGGTCTTGTTTTAACCAGTTTACATAGTCGGGAAATGACTAGAATTTATGCTAAACCGGTAAAGAAAAACAAAGGTCAGGGTTTTGAACTTTCGTCCGAAGAAAAACAGGCGGTTAAAAACGCTAAGAAAATAAAGTAATATTAATACAATATATAGTATAGATGTTTAAGAACAAAAAAATAATTTATCTTGTCGGTGGTCTTGTTTTATATTTGGCCTCAGCTGGTATTTCTTTTGCTTCTTTTCGTTATTTTAATGGAACGGGTAACGCTTTAATCTCTCCTTTGCAAAATCAAGGTTCCGGTTTCAATCTTGATTTAAATGCTCCTAAAACTGAAGTTTGTCCAATCAATGGCGGGATGTTTACCAAAGGGGAAAAACAGCTTTGGGAAAAGCGTCGACCATTAACGGTGATGATTGAAAATCACGCTGATTCGCGGCCTCAATCGGGTTTGGGAAGTGCTGATGTTGTTTATGAGGCGGTAGCCGAAGGTGGAATTACCCGCTTTCTAGCCGTTTTTTACTGTGGAGCTGTAGCTGAAGAAGTAACTATTGGCCCAGTAAGGTCAGCCAGAACTTATTTTATGGATTTTGCTTCTGAATACGGCGATTATCCACTTTATGCCCATGTTGGCGGAGCTAACAAACCTGGCAAAGCTAATGCGTTAGGACAAATCGGTGATTATGGTTGGCTAAGCAAAGGTAATGATATGAATCAATTCTCTCTAGGCTTTCCTGTTTTCTGGCGAGATTATGAAAGAATTGGTCATCCGGTGGCTACAGAACACACAATGTACTCAACTACAGAAAAACTTTGGGAAGTGGCTGATAAGAGAGATCTGAATGCTAAAGATGAGGAAGGTAATGCCTGGAATGAAGATTTTGTCAGTTGGAAGTTTAAAGATGACGCTAAAGTCGATGATCGTGGTGATGCTGATTTGATTAGTTTTAAATTCTGGTTAAATAGTCCTGATTATGCGGTTAAATGGCAATATGATAAGGAGAATAACTATTATTTAAGACAGAATGATGGACAAGCCTTTATCGATAATAATGATGACCAACAAGTAGAAGCAAAAACGGTTATTGTCCAATTTATGAAAGAAACCGGTCCAATTGATGAACTTAAACACATACTTTATGGGACTACTGGAACCGGCAAGGCTCTTGTTTTCCAAGACGGCAAGGCTATAACCGGTACTTGGAATAAGGAAGATCGTCAGTCAAGAACTATTTTTGAAGATGACCAGGGTAAAGAAATTAGTTTAGCCCGTGGGCCTGTTTGGGTAGAAATTTTGCCCATTGGCAATGAAGTTAATTACTAAAAGGTAAATATGCTCCAAGACCTGATGGTTTCTAAAGTTAGAGTCAAGCTGCTAAAAGTTTTTCTTTCTCAGCCCAAAGAAATGTTTTATATTCGCCAATTAGTACGTTTATTGAGCGAAGAAATTAACGCCGTTCGTCGGGAATTACAGCGAATGGAAAAACTAGGCATGGTTAAAAGGGAAAACAGGGGTAACAGAATTTATTATTGGTTTAACAAAGACTATCCTTTGTATGGGGATTTGCTTTCAATGGTAGCCAAATCAGCTGGCTTAGGTGGAGAAATTGTTAAAAGGAGAAGTAAGTTGGGTAAAGTTAGATTTGCTTTAATCTCTGGTAAAATGGTTCGCGGTTTAGAGGTTAAACCAGATGAAGTTGATTTGTTGGTAGTTGGTGATTTGGAATTAAAACAACTGGCTGACTTAGTTAAATCTTTTGAGGTTAAAATTGATCGGGAAATTAATTACAGCGTAATGAGTAAAGAAGAGTTTGATTTTCGGAAAAAACGCCGAGATCCTTTTTTATTAAGTATTTTGGCTAGTCCTAAGGTAATGCTAATTGGGGATGAACAAGATTTATTCGTTTAATTTTTAAAATGGCAAAGCAAAAAATTATTAAAACAGGCAATAGTCTGGCGGTTACTATTCCTTCCCGTTTTGTTCAGTCACTAGGTCTTAAATCCGGTGGTGAAGTTGAGGTTGAAACCCATCCGGAAAACGGGAAAATTGTCTATTCTTTTTCAGGAACTAAACAGTTATCATTACCGCAGGACCTTGCTAAATCAGGTAAGAAATTAATTAAAAACTTGAATAGAAAAATAAACAAAAAGAAATGAAAAAACGCCGTTCTTTATTTTGGCTAATCATTGTTTTGAGCTTAGGCTCAATTTTTATTGATTTGCCTAAAAATATTCCGATTAAATTTGCCTTTAAAAATTTTAAAATTGATTGGCAGTTTTCTCGTCCAGAAATTAATTGGCGTTTAGGTGAATTTAAGATCTATCGTGATCTGGAAATTAAAAAAGGGATTGATTTGGCCGGAGGGACTCATTTGGTTTTTCAGGCTGATATGAGTCAGGTTAGTCCGGATGATCAACAAACAGCTATTGAAGCCGTTAGAGATAATATTGAAAAAAGGGTTAATCTTTTTGGGGTTAGTGAGCCGGTAATTCAAACTTCTAAAGCCGGCAATGATTATCGTTTATTGGTTGAGTTAGCTGGTATCACCGATATCGACCAGGCAATTACTTTAATTGGACAAACAGCCCAATTGGATTTTCGTGAATTGCCGGAAGAGGCAACGGAAACGGCTAGTTTTACTGATTTTCAACCTACTGGTTTAACCGGTAAAGATTTGACTAAATCGGAAGTTAAATTTGACCCTAATACCGGACAACCTTCGGTCGGTTTGCAGTTTTCTTCAGAGGGGATTAAAAAATTTGCCGAAATTACCGGTCGTAATGTCGGTAAGCCCGTGGCGATTTTTTTGGATGAAATACCGGTAACAGCACCCACAGTTCAAGAACAAATTAGTAGTGGGGATGCAGTTATCAATGGTGAATTTACTTTAGATGAGGCCAAAAATTTAGTGATCCAGTTAAATGCTGGGGCTTTACCGGTACCGATTAATCTGATTGAACAAAAAAATATTGGAGCCACTTTAGGTAACGAATCGGTCCAGAAAAGCGTTGGAGCAGGCTTGATTGGTCTTTTGATGGTCATTGTCTTTATGGCGGTTTATTACGGGCGATTAGGATTATTGGCCGATATGGCTTTGATTGTTTATGGTTTATTGACTTTGGCTTTATACAAGCTGATTCCGATTACTTTAACTTTACCGGGAATTGCCGGTTTTATTCTGTCGGTAGGGATGGCCGTTGATGCCAATATTTTAATTTTTGAAAGGATGAAAGAAGAAATTAGAGACGGTAAACCAATAAATTTAGCGATGGAGTTGGGTTTTGGCCGGGCTTGGGATTCAATTAGAGATGCCAACGTGGTAACTTTGATTACTTGTTTTATCTTATTCAATCCTTTTAATTGGCCATTTTTAAACGCTTCAGGGATGGTTCGTGGTTTTGCCCTAACTTTGGGGTTGGGAGTAGGTTTAAGCTTGTTTACCGGCATCGTAGTGACCAGGACATTACTAAGAACTTTTTTACAGAAGGAGGTTAAAAACAAATGATCCGTTGGATGCGCTTTAAATGGCTTTACTTTTTAATTTCGGCGGTAGTTATTGTCCCGGGTTTGATTTCTTTATTTGCTAATGGTTTAAAACCTTCGATTGATTTTATTGGTGGCAGTCTTCTAGAATATCGTTTTGAAAGTGAAGTTAGCTCTGATCAAATAAAATTGGTTTTAGAAAGTTCTGATTATCATATAAACTCAGTCCAATTGTCAGGTGAGAAAAATTATCTTTTAAGATTGCCATCTTTAGATAATCAAGAAGTGGCTCAAATTAAAGATTTGCTTTCCCAGGAATTTAATCAAAATCTTACCGAAATTCGTTTCGAAACCGTTGGTCCGATTTTAGGTAAAGAACTTTTGCTTAAGACGATTGTGGCGATCTTATTAGCAGCTAGTTTTATCATCGGTTATGTCACTTGGCGTTTTAAAGAATCTAAGTTTGGTGTTTGCGCTATCTTGGCGATGTTCCATGATACTTTAGTTTTAATGGGAGCCTTTTCTTTATTAGGATATTTTTTCAATGTCGAGGTTGATACATTATTTGTTACCGCCATTTTAACGGTTTTGTCTTTTTCGGTTCATGACACGATTGTGGTTTATGACAGAATTAGAGAGTCACAGAGAATTTACCCCAAAACTGATTTTGAAGATTTAGCCAATAAAGCGGTCACGGAAACTTTATCCAGATCTTTGAATAACTCTTTAACAATTATTTTTATGCTCATCGCTTTGTTTTTATTAGGGGGAGTGACTATTCGTTGGTTTGTGGCCGCGTTGTTAATTGGAACAGTTTCTGGAACTTACTCTTCAACTTTTAATGCCGTTCCTCTTTTGGTTGTTTGGGATAAATTTCAGCAAAAGAGAAAAAATAAAATTTGACATGAAGTTTTTCTTTCTTTAGGCTAAAGATGATGGAAAAAAGAGTGAAAAAAAATTCAAAGGTAAATAATGTAATTACTTGGAAATTATGGGCTTTGGTGGTTGGGATTGTCGCTTGCTTCTTTTTCTTGGCCGGTTTAACTTTAGCTCAAGAAAGTTCTCCATCAGCTGATCGTGAACAAAATATTATTGTTGGCAAAGATGAAGTCATTGATTATGATTTTTTTGCCGGTGGCCAGACGGTGACGATATCGGGTGTTGTCAACGGTGATGTTTTTATAGGAGCAAATACTATTTTAGTTGACGGAAAAATTAACGGTGATTTAATTACTGGTTCATCAAATTTAACCATTACGGGTGAGGTTACAGATGACATTCGTTGTGGTGGGGCCAATATTGTTGTTAATGGGATTATTGGTAAGAACATAACAGCGGTTGGAAGCATTATTGTAATTAATGAATCGGCTCGAGTTGGGGGCAGTGTTTTGGCGATGGGATCACAGATTAATATCAATGGTCCAATTGCTAAGGATTTACAGGTTTATGGCAATCAAGTTAATGTTAACAATCAGACGGGTAGAGATTTAAAAGGAGCCTTTACTCAACTAATATTAGGACCTAAAGCTCAGATTTTAGGTAATTTGGAATATAAAAGTCCAACTGAGGCTCAGATTGCCGATGGGGCTTTAATCACCGGTCAAACAACTTATCAACCCAGTGAGAAAGATTCCCGACAAAACCTTAAAGGTAATTTACCTGGTAGATTATGGCCAATGGCAATGGGTTTTTACGGCATTGGTTTGTATTTTAAATTTGTTTCGGTTCTAATCGTTTTAATTTTTGGTTTGTTCTATCTTTACTTTTTCCCCAAAAGAGTTAAGTCAATGGTTCAGATTGTGGGTAGTAAGTTTTGGTTAAGTTTAGGACTAGGAGTTTTAACACCGATTATTTTTAGCTTATTGGTTGTCTTTTTGGCAATTAGTCTTTTGGGTATTCCCCTTATCTTTATAATTTTGCCGATCTTTGTTATTTTAGTTTGGTTGTCTAAACTGTTTGTAGCCTTTTTCGTGGGGAGTAAAATTTTGAATAAATTTGATAAAAGTAAGGGTTTGGGCTGGGCGCTTTTGGTTGGTTTGGTAGTTTATTACCTTTTACAAATGATTCCTTTTATTAGTGGTTTGGCTGGTTTTGTTTTTACTGCGGTAGGTTTAGGAGCTTTTGTTATAGATCAAAAGCTAAGATGTCAATCTGAAATTAAATTAGCCGAGAACAGCAAGAAAAGAAGTTAAATTAACGGTTAACTGTTTGCCAGAGTTTCCTTGATTTCCTTCATCCTGATAGTCAAAGCTTCTTTTTCGTTTTTAACTTTTTTATCGACAACTTCATTAAAAAGTTTCTCTAATATTTTGCCGACAATTGGGCCAGAGTGAAGTTCTAAATTTTTCATTACATCTTGACCATTAACTTTTAAATCAGTTATCTTAAACGGTTCTTTTTGAACTTCTTTAATCTTTTGCTTGAACTTCTCCAAACGCCATGAAGTTTCTTTAGCACCACCACCTAGCCGATCAGCAACTCTTAGCTCAAGCATCGCTTTTATATTTTGAAAACCAACGTTTTTAATAAAACGGCGAATAGCTTTATCAGTTTGATTTTCATTAACCGAAAATTGATGCCAACGCACCAGGGTAACAAGTTTTTCTTCTTCTTTTTTAGATAATTTTAATTTTTTGGCAATTTTTCTGGTGATTGAGGCTCCGATAATTTCATGGTTATAAAAGGTGATAACCCCATCTGCCTGCGTTCGAGCAACAATTGGTTTACCGACATCATGAAGAAGAATAGCCAGGTTAACAATAGGATCAGTTGATTTAGAGGCTCTTAAAGATTCAACGGCATGTTTACCGACATCCCAAATGTGATGACGTTTAGGACTTTTTTGCTCAACTCCAAAACCTTTTTCTACTTCCGGTAATATTTTTTGAGCCAAACCTAATTGTTTTAGCATGATATAGCCGTCAGCGTTATGCTCATAAGCTAAAAGTTTTAGAAGTTCATCCCTGATTCTTTCCCAACTAATTCTATCAATCAGATTGATATTTTTTTTGATGGATTCAAAAGTTTTTTTCTCAATTGAAAAAGAAAGTTGAGAAGAAAATCTAACGGCTCTTAGCATTCGCAAGGCGTCTTCTTGAAATCTTTTTTCAGGATTACCAACAGCCCTGATAAGTTTAGCCTTAATGTCTTTCTGTCCTTGATGAGGATCAATGATCTTAAATTCTTGGTCTTTAATTCTTTTTAAAGCAATGGCGTTAATAGTAAAATCTCTTCTAATCAAATCATCTTCAATATTTTTACCCCAAGAGACTTTATCCGGATGACGAGTATCAGAATAACCAATTTCTTTTCTAAAGGTGGTTATTTGATAAACTGGTTGTTTGCCAAATTTATCTTTTTTAGTTTCTTTTGGGTTGGTAATGCCGACAGTCCCAAATTTATTATCATAAAAACCGTCAGGGAAAAGGCTTAGGATTATTTTAGGGTTGGCGTCGGTAGTAAAATCCCAATCAGTCGGGGTTTGCTTCATTAAAATATCCCTGACAGCACCACCAACAATATAAATTTCGTAACCAACTTCTTCAAAAGTTTTTAAGATATGGTCAACAAATGGTGGTAAGTTAAGCTTCATCCTGATAAAATAGTTTCACTTTAATATTCAAATTATAGCATATATGAATTGGAAAATTTTACATAAAGGCTTGGCTAAAGATGATCAAGTTTTAAAAATTCTTCTTGAAAATCGTGGGTTTAAAACTAAAAAACAAATTGATAAATTTTTAAATCCGGCAAAGCCTAATCAATTAACAGTTAGTGATTTTGGCTTAAAGACAGCGGAGATAAAGAAAGCTATTGCCAGAATTAAAAAGGCAATCGAAAAAGAAGAAAAAATTGTTGTCTACGGTGATTATGATGCTGATGGAGTTTGTGGGGCGGCTATTTTATGGGAAGCCTTATTTAAAGTTAAAGCTTTAGCTTTACCTTTTATTCCAAGTCGGAGTCAAGGCTATGGTTTAAGTGAAGATCGTTTGGCTGAATTTGCCGGTCAGGACGTAAAGTTAATTATTACCGTTGATAACGGCATTGTCGCGGCTTCTGAAGTAAAGTCAGCCAAAAAATTGGGGATTGATGTTATTATCACCGATCATCATTTGCCTGATTTGAGGAGATGGCCTAAGGAAGCTTTGGCGGTAGTTCATACCACAAAAACTGCCGGTTGTGCAGTGGCTTGGTTTTTAAGCCAGCAAATTCTAAAGTCATTTAAAATTAAAAATCTTTCTTTTGGTTTGGATTTAATTGCCATTGGTTTAATCACAGATATGGTTCCTCTTTTGGGAGTTTCTCGAAGCTTAGTTAAATATGGAATTGAAGTTTTAAGAAAGACTAAGCGCTTAGGTTTGCTATCTTTGTTTGATTTTGCCAATTTAAACAAACAGACAATTGGAGTTTATGAAATTGGTTATCTAATTGGGCCTCGTCTAAATGCTTCGGGTAGAATTGAAGACCCAATGGAATCTTTACGACTTGTTTGTACTTTGGATGAAAGTCGAGCTATTAATTTAGCTCAGAGGATTGATCAAAGTAATCGGGAGAGACAGGAACTAACCGAAAAATTAACTTTGCATGCCAGAGAAGCTTGGTTGAAAGCAGAAAAAGGTGAGCAGTTAATTTTTATTGCCCACGAATCTTATCAGGAAGGAATAGTTGGTTTAATTGCCGGAAGATTAACAGAAGAGTTTTATTTACCGGCGATTATTGTTTGTCAGGGTCAGGAATTTTCCAGAGGCTCAGCCAGATCAATTGAAGAATTTAATATTGTCCAGGCAATCAGAAAGTGTTCTGATTTGTTGGTTAGTCATGGTGGCCATCCAAAAGCAGCCGGTTTAAGTATTGCCAACCAGAATTTAGAAAGTTTCAAAAATAAGATATTAAAAATTGCTAAGCAAACTTTAGCTAAAAAAGATTTAAAACCAACCCTAAGAGTTGATATGGAGATTGATCCCAGCTTGATAAGTTTTAAACTATTAGAAAAAATTAAAAAAATGGAGCCATTTGGTCAAGGCAACCCTCAGCCGATTTTTACCAGTTCTGGTCTTAAGATTAAGGAAGCCCAGCTTTTAGGTAATGATTCTCAGCATTTAAAGTTTAAGGTTGATTTGCCTAATAAACAGAGTTTGGAGGCAATTGGATTTCGAATGGGAGGATTTTATTCAAAGCTATCGATCGATAAGCCGGTTAAGGCTGCTTATAATTTATCAATTAATGAGTGGAATGGACAAAGTAAGTTACAACTTAAATTAAAAGACATCAAAATTAAATAATGGAAGATCTTCTAAATAAAATCCGTCGTTATAATCTTGGCAATGATTTAGACTTGGTTGAAAAAGCCTATCAATTTGCTTGTAAATATCATGATGGGCAGAAAAGGCTTTCCGGAGAAGATTATATTGCTCATCCTTTGGCAGTAGCTAACATTTTAGCTGATTTGCGTTTGGATAATATTTCTATTGCCGCTGGTTTACTTCATGATGTGGTTGAGGATGGTGGAGTAAGTTTGGAAAAGATTGAAAAAGAGTTTAATAAATCAATCGCAGATTTAGTTAATGGAGTAACCAAAATTGGTGAGATTAAATTAAGAGGAGCGACTGAAGACGTTTTTGTAGAAAATTTACGTAAGATGATTGTGGTGATGGCTCATGACTTAAGAGTAGTTTTAATTAAACTGGCTGATCGTCTTCATAATTTAAAAACCCTTAACGCTTTGCCGATTAAAAAACAGAAAAGAATTGCCAGGGAGAGTTTAGAAGTTTATGCCCCTTTAGCTGAGAGATTGGGGATTGGAGAAATGAAAGGACAGTTGGAAGACTTGGCTTTTCCTTATGCTGAGCCAGAAAAATACCAAAAAGTAAAAAGCCAAACGGTCAATTATTATAAACAGGCCGATGCTTATATTAAAGAAGTTAGGAAGGATATTTTAAAAGCCTTAGCCGAAAAAGGGATTAAAGCCAAGGTTAACGGGAGAGCTAAACATCTTTATAGCCTTTATAAGAAATTAGGCAGAGAAGAGATTAAAGGTGATTTAGAACGGGTTCATGATTTAATGGCTTTAAGAATTATTGTTCCTAAACTAGCTGATTGTTATGCGTCTTTGGGAATAATTCATAAAATTTATAAGCCAGTTCCTTCTTCGGGTATTAGAGATTTTATTGCCCAGCCAAAACCTAATGGTTATCAGTCAATTCATACCAGTGTTTTTGTCAGAGGTAAAATTTTAGAAGTTCAAATCAGAACGGAAAAAATGCATCAGGAAGCTGAAGATGGTATCGCTGCCCATTGGTTTTATTCCCAAAAGAAAAGTACAGAAAAAAGTCATAATAAAATTGACCAAGGGTTTTTTGCCCCCACCGATAAGATGAGTTGGGTTAAGGAACTGGTTCCCTGGCAACAAGAAATGGTTGGCTCCAAAGAATTTTTAGAATCCTTAAAATTTGATGCCTTAAGTCATAGAATTTTTATTTTTTCTCCTAAGGGTGATGTTTTTGATTTACCGGCTGAAGCTACTCCGGTTGATTTTGCTTATGCAGTCCATTCTGGTTTAGGGGATAAATGTGCCGGAGCTAAAGTTGATGGCAAAATGGCTCCTTTAAACTTCAAACTTAAAAGCGGCCAGTTGGTAGAGATCATTCTTGATAAGAATAAAAAGGCTCCGTCTCAAGATTGGTTGAACTTTGTGGTGACTCAATCAGCCAGACGTAAGATTGCAAAATTCCATCGTAAAAGCTAAAATTGATAAAATGGAAAGAACTTTCATTAAAGATGCTCCAAATAAAATTAGTCAAAAAGTAAAACTTTTAGGTTGGGTATCTAGTTATCGTGATCACGGCAAAATGGTTTTTATTGATTTGAGAGATAGGACCGGTATTATTCAGGTAGTTGGTAAATCTGACTTGGGAAAGTTGAGATCAGAATACGTAATTGAGATAGAAGGCTTGGTTAAAGAAAGACCAGAAAAAATGATTAATAAAGACTTATCAACTGGTCAAGTTGAAGTTGAAGTAGAGAGTTTTAAAATCTTAAATACTTCTAAAGATCTACCTTTTCCTTTAGATACTGATGGTTACGAAATCAATGAAGAAATAAGGTTAAAATATCGCTATTTAGATTTAAGAAGAGAGAGAATGATTCACAACTTAAGGTTAAGACATAAGTTGATTAAATTTATCAGAGATTGGTTAGATAAAAATGATTTCATTGAAGTAGAGACTCCAATTTTATCAAAAGCAACACCTGAAGGAGCTAGAGATCTTGTTGTTCCTTCGCGTCTACAGCCAGGTAAATTTTATGCTTTACCTCAAGCTCCACAACAATACAAACAGCTTTTGATGGTTGCCGGCTTAGAACGTTATTATCAAATTGCTCGTTGTTTTCGCGACGAAGACCCAAGGGCGGATCGGGCTTATGGCGAGTTTACCCAATTGGATGTAGAGATGTCTTTTACTAGTCAAGAAGAGATTTTTAAATTAATAGAAAATCTTTTTAAAGAAATTACTGAAAAGGTTTTTGGTAAAAAAGTTTTAAAGTTTCCCTTTCCAAGACTTTCTTATGATGAGGTAATGAAAAAATATGGAACAGACAAGCCAGATTTGCGTAAAGATAAAAGTGATAGTCAAGCCTTAGCTTTTTGTTTTATTAAAGATTTTCCTTTATTTGAATGGAAAGAATCTGAAAAAAGATGGGATGCGATGCATCATCCATTTACAGCTCCTCAGGAAAAAGATTTGGGATTATTAGATACCGATCCTGGTAAGGTTAAATCTTATCAACATGATCTTGTTTTAAATGGTTTTGAAGTTGGAGGAGGAAGTCTCAGGATTTCTGATCCGAAAATTCAAAGAAAAATCTTTAAAATAATGGGCCATACTGAAGAACAGATTGAGAAGAAATTTGGACACTTAATTCAGGCTTTTCAGTACGGAGTTCCACCTCATGGGGGTATTGCTCCAGGCATTGATCGTTTTTTAATGGTAGTTTTACAAGAACCGTCTTTAAGAGAAGTTATGGCTTTTCCAATGACTTCAGGTGGCCAAGCATCGGTAATGGAAGCTCCGTCAGAAATTGATCCTAATCAATTGAAAGAATTAGGGATTCAAGTTACTCAAAAGACTTTCAAAAATGCCTCAAAAAAGAAAAAATAATCAAGATTTGGTTATTAAAATTAAAAGAGCCTCTCTTTTTTTATTATGTTTAAGCTTCTTTTTTATTCCTGGACAAAATTGGTATGAAAGCTTGCAATCCAACCCTTTTTTGCCAAAAACTGATAGTTCTAATTTGCTTTTACCTCAGTTAGCTGACTATCCGATAAAAACAGGTGATTTACCGCTGCCTAATTTAACCGCTAAATCAGTAGTTATCTTAGATCGTGATTCTTCTGTTTTGATTTATAATTTGGATGAAAAAATAAGGCTTTTTCCAGCTTCAACAGTTAAAATAATGACGGCTTTGGTAGCTTTGGATTATTATGATTTGGATGACGTTTTAACGATTAACAGGATTGATGATAATGGTCAGGATATGGAATTACAAGAAGGGGAGCAAATTACGGTTAGAAATTTGCTTTATGGCGTTTTAGTATCTTCTGCTAATGATGCGGCTCTAGCTTTAGCCAATGGCTATTTGGGTGGTGAGGAAAATTTTGTTGAGGCCATGAATCAAAAGGCTTTTGATTTAAAGCTGAACGATACTTTTTTTGCTAACCCAACTGGACTTGATAGCGACAAAGAAGGAAATTTATTGGTTAACTATTCTTATAGTACATCTTTAGATTTGGCTCGCTTGGCAGCCGTGGCTTTAAAAAATTCAGAAATTGTTAAAATTGTTTCTTTACCTTTTATTCAAGTTAAAGACGTAACTGGAGAGATAACTCATGATCTTTATAGTATCAACGAGCTTTTGAATCAATTACCGGGAATGAAAGGTTTAAAAACCGGTTGGACGGAAGAGGCCGGTGAATGCTTAGTTGGCTATATGGAAAGAGACGGTCATGGTTTAATTACCGTTATTTTGGGAAGTGAAGATCGCTTTGGAGAAACAAAATCTTTAGTGGAATGGGTTTTTAAGACTCATCAATGGCAAAAAGTTATTCCGTCCATTTAGAGTCAACGGCTTGGACATAAGCGACAAAATTATTGTCACCTTCAAAAACATAGACTGGTTGTAGATAGTGTTGCGGTCTTTCCGAATCATAATAGGCTAAATAAACCTGGCGGATAGTAATCGTCTCTTTATTTTGTCCCAGGTTGGCAATATAACTTTCATTGTTTTGCAGTTCCTGCCAAGCGGTTTGGACATTCTTTAAAGGGTAAGTAGCTACGGTTTCAGTGTAGATGGGATAATAGATATAATTGACTTCAATAATTCTTTTACCTATAGTTTTGATCCCTGAAAACAAAATTGAAACCAAGGCATTTTTAGGATTAGGCGGTAAAATTTTAAGATCGTTTAAGTTACTTCTGAAAAGATTAACTCTTATAAAATCAGCCTCTGATAAAGAGGCGACTGGAGTCAAGTCTGGTGGACTGAATTTTAAATAGTTAAATTCAGCCGTACCGGTAGCTAAGTCTTCCGGTAAAAGATCGTTGTTGTTTAAGAATGATTTGGCTTCTTGAGCAGCTTGTTGATTACTAGGTAAATCATTGCTGTTAATCACTTCAGCATCGTTATTATAATCATAGGCAAGTTTAAAGTTGCCGGTGGTAATATCCATATCTAAAATGGTAGTGGGAACAGCTTCTGTTTGCCAACGATAAACTTTTTCACTAATAGACTGGGGTTGGTTTTTAAAGCCAAGTTTGAGAGCCTTCTGATTGGCTCGATCCAAGGCCAAAAGATTAGAACCGTTTTGTTGGGTAAAATAGACATTAGTTGGTTCGGCTGAAAATTTGGGTAGTCCACCTTGGATGGTTTCCAACTTATAATTGATATCTTTAGACTGTTCATTGTTTTGAGGAAAATTGATTTTGGGTAATTTACCAAAAGAGACAGTTGGGGCAACTGGTGGTGGTGGATTAATTTTTCGCCAGACATTGCTAAAAATTGTAAAACCAATTCTTAAAACAATAATTAGAGCAATTAAAATAGCTCCTGCTTTTAAAAGCCTGCGGGTCCAATAGGCAGTTTGCGTTAAGTTAGTCATGGCAGCTTACCTTTGAGTATAAAAGTTCGGTATGTTAAAATCAAGGCAGAATGAAGCAAGTTAGAGTTCGTACTGCTCCATCACCAACAGGTTTAGCTCATATCGGTAATATTTATGCCGCTTTGTTTAATTATACTTACGCTAAACAAAATAAAGGTAAATTTATCCTGCGTATTGAAAATACCGATACAGAACGTTTTGTTGTTGGGGCGGAAAAAGTTATTATTGGTGCCCTAAATTGGTTAGGTTTAAAGTATGATGAGGGTCCGGATGTTGGTGGAAAATATGGGCCATACAGGCAATCAGAAAGGCTGGATATTTATAAAAAATATTCCAAGCAATTGCAAGATCAAGAGTTGGCCTACAAAAAAGAGGGGGCTGTTTGGTTTAAGGTTCCTCAAGGAAAAACTTCCTGGAATGATTTGATTAGGGGGAAAATAGAATTTGATAATGCTCAAATTAAGGATTTTGTTATTATAAGATCGAATGGATTTCCTGCTTATAATTTTGCCGTGGTTATGGATGATTATTTAATGAAGATGAGTACGGTTGTCAGAGCAGAAGAACATATTTCCAATACCCCAAGACAGATAATGCTCTATAAAGCTTTAAAAGCAGAAGTTCCTGAATTTGCCCACTTGCCACTTTTAAGAAATCTTGATCAATCAAAGATTTCCAAAAGACGAAATCCAGTTGCCATCTTCTGGTATAAAGAAAATGGTTATCTTCCAGAAGCCTTAATTAATTTTCTATGTTTATTAGGTTGGTCTCATCCTCAGGGTAAAGAAATATTTTCTATTGAAGAATTTATTAAAAACTTTTCTTTCAAAAGGGTTTCTACTTCGGCCCCTATTTTTGATTTTAAAAAATTAGATTGGTTAAACGGACATTATATTAGAGAAAAGAAAGACGGAGAATTAATAAAATTATTAAAACCATTCATTCCTAAAGGGATGGAAGATAGTTTAGTTGAGCAAACTATTTCCTTAGTTAAAGATAGATTAGTAAGATTATCAGATTATGCATCATTGGTTGATTTCTTTTTAGAGGAACCGGAAGTAGATTTAAAACTTTTGTTAGCCAAAGGTGGGAAAGATAAATTAGCGATTTCAGATTATCTTTCAAATTCATTAAAAAAAGTAAAAGAAATTAAAAGTTGGAAGACTTTAGTATTGGAGGATGAGTTCAGAAAGTTAAGCCAAGCAAACGATTATCATCTTGGTAAGTTTTTTATGTCGGTGAGAATTGCTTTAACCGGGAAAAGCGAAACTCCGCCACTTTTTGAGACCATGGGGGTTCTGGGTCAAAAGAAAGTGATAGGGCGTCTTGAATCAGTAATTAAAAAAATGTCATGAAGAAATATTTTTGGTTGCTTTTGTTTCTTTTTTTTTCTTCTCGCTTCTTTTTCCTAGCCAATTATCCTTATTTTTTTGATAGCCCTGAATATTTAAGGCTTTCTTTAAATCAAAGCTTTTTCCAATCTCTTTCATTATCTCATGAATCAGTTCATCCAATTTTTTTGTTTTTAACTCAGCTATCACAAAAGATTATTCCGGGTAATCAGGCTTGGTCTTTAAGTTTGGTTTCAGCTTCAGCCGGTTTAGTTTCTTTTGTTGCTTTTTATCTTTTAGTTAAACGGATTTTTAATCAGAAGACTGCTTTATTATCTTTAATCCCTTTAATTTTTTTCCCTCACTTATGGTTAATTCAAACCAATATTTTGCATGAATCTTTAGATCAGGCCTTGTTTTTAACGGCTCTTTTGTTTTTTGATTTCTTTTTGATGAAAAAAAATTGGTTTTGGATTTTTTCGGTTTTCTTTTTGTCTTTAGCGATTACTAATTTTGTAGGTATTATTATTTGGTTGCCAGTCTTTTTTGGTTTGGTTTTTTTAAGGTCAAAAAAGGATAAATTAAAAGAGAATTTAGTTAAAGCTTTTTTAGTTTGTTTATCATCTTTCGTTCTAGCTATTTTATTTTTATTTTCACTTTTTTCTTTCACTTCTATTGACCCGATTTTAAGATTAAAAGAATTGTTTTTTGATTATGGGGGAGGAGGACTTTTAAGTAATTGGGGATTTTTTGATATTTTAAGAACTTTAAGAAATGATTTTTCAATTTTAGTTAATGGTTATCGATCTGTTTCCTTGTTAATTATTTTAGTCAGTTTTTTTACTATGATTAAAAAAAGGCAATGGAATTTTTTAATTTTTTTCCTATCATTTTTAATTCCATTTTTAGTTACTGGTAAATTTTGGCATGGAGGGTTATTTGGTCGTTATTCTTCATTAATCGCTTATTCATTGGCTTTGTTTCTAGCTTTTTCATTTTCAAGAAGAGTTTTTTGGCTTTTAGCTTTCTTTTTAATTCTTTTTTCTTTACCAACCTTTCATGCTTATCAAAAACCACCGGTTTTTGAAGTACAAAAGAAAATAATTAGTGAAGTTAATATTGAAAATGATTCTTTATTTGTTTTTTCAGAATATCAACGGCCTTGGGCTGAAAATAATTATCCAAACGCTTTGTTTGTAAATGGTGATGATCAAGATTTAAAAATTTTGGAAGAGAAAATAGAAATAGCAATTGAAGATAAAAAATTAGTTTTTATATCTCAACAAGCTATTAATTTTCCTTATTGGCAATATGATGGTCAACAAATCCATATTATCTCTAAGGGTGATATTCAAAAGGCGAAATTAAAGTCTTTCTTGGAAAATAAAAATTTGGTTTTAATTGCTGAAGATAAAAACTATCCACTTTTAAATATTTTTCAAATTACTAATTAATGATTTTAAATTATCAAAAAAATTTATAGTTTTTATTAAATGTTATAGTTAAAGCATGAGTTTGTTTTTTAAAAAGAAGAAGAGTAAGGGTTTCACTATTTTTGAATTATTGATAACAATTGCTGTTTTTATGTCTTCTTGCTTTTTTTATAATGATTGTTGTCCCGGCTTAGATAAGTAAAGCTAGAGATGCAGAAAGAAAAACCGATCTAGAGAAGGCCAAATTAGCTCTTTATGATTATTTTTTTGATGAAGATTGTTTTCCCCAAGATCTACCTTCTTGCAATGAGGATTTAAAGTTAGGCAACACAGTTTATTTTAAAAATTTTCTCTGTGATTCAAAAGGTAATGAATATGTTTATCAAAGAGAAGAAAATGAATGTCCTCAATGGTTTAGAATTTTAACTAATTTGGAAAATCTTCAAGATGGGGGTATTGATAAGGTTGGTTGTCAGAATGGTTGTGGTCCAGAATGCCAATACAATTATGGCTTATCAAGCAGCAACATTTTAGTTAATGAAGGATGTGTGGTTACCTATTCTTGTTCACCAGGTGGGCGTTGTATTGAATATGAAGATCCAGCTATTAGTGAATGCCCGCAGATTTTTATAAATGACTCTTCTTGCCAAAACGCTTGTTCTGATAGAGCTAATCGTTGTCATGACGAAAGGGGTAAAAAGATACCAGGGGATTAATTGGTTTTTATAAATTAATTCTTTTCTTTTCAATTTGCTGAATCATTTTTTTGAATTTTTCTGATTTTGAATCACAGAAGAAGTTTTTGCAGACTTGTGGCCTATCTTTATGAATAGAACATTTATTGTTTTCAAGATAAAAACAATCACCATTTTCTTTTTGCTTGATAATATTCGCCCCACAATTTTTGACTTTTTGAAAGTCATTAAACAAACCATAATCCTCAAACTGGGTTTGGTATTTACCTGATTGATATTCTTTTTCGTTTAAATTTATTAGAAATAAACGACAACAAAGACCACATTGAGAACATTGATTTATCATATATAGAAATTATACTATATCAGTCGGGTTAATTTGACTTTTTTTACTAACTTCAGAGGATCTATCTAGTTTTCTTTATAATCATAGTTTCACATTGAGATTGAATGAGACGGCATAAAATAAATTAGGAAATTATTGTGGAAGCATTTTGAAAAATAGTGCTGTAGAATAGCGCATCTTCTGCTGCCTTTTCCCCATCTTCTTTTTTGAGATTTTCCATATCATTTAGGAGCTTAATCAAATAAGGCTTTAAATCTTTGTTATCTATCTCATTTCTTCTTTTTAATGCTTCATGAAAAAATTTCTCAACCATAGAACTTGAACCTCTAAAATATCCAAGAGCGACTCTTTTTAAATCCATTGCGATTGCTCCTAAAATTTCTTTATTTTTCATATAATTTTTTAAAAAAATATTTCGATAGTTTTTCAAATTGTTTTCTTAATTTCTGATTTTGAATTTCGTTGCTTGTGTTTCCATCTTTTGGTCGGATGTTAATGAAGGAGCTGCAGTCTATAATTTTTGTTTCTATATCAATTCCTCCGCCCCAAAGATTGGATTGTTTAGAACCATCACTAAGCAGAACTTTTTCAGATTCAAAATGTCTATCAGCGTCAGCAGAACAAATTTTATTTTCAATATCGATAACGGTTTTAATATAAATATCAAACAATTCTTTTATTTTTATAATTTCTTCTTTTGTAAAAGGTTCAGATTTGGTGATGATCATCTAAACTGTATTGTAGCTTTATGAGGGTAGTATTAAAAGGTTAAGATGAGAAAATTTGGAAATAATATATTGAATGAAAGGTTTGAATAATTTTCTTTTTGTTTTTGACTTGACAATTTAAAATTCTAATGTTATTATGAATACATATTCATTAGAATATTCACGAAGGGAGGTGACAAAAAACATGCCAGCATTTGATAAAACAGGTCCGCGAGGACAAGGTCCAATGACCGGAAGAGGATTAGGCCCGTGTGGAACAGGCCGAGGGATGGGAATGGGATTTGGTAGAGGTCGTGGATATGGTAGAGGCTTAGGAAGGTATTTCGGATGGAATGCTCCTCAAACAAAAGAAGAAAAAATTGAGGACATTAAAACATACCGTAAAGCACTGCAGGAAGAGATGGAGGAATCAGAAAAGGAACTTACGGATTTGCAGAAGTAGGAGTAAAAATAAACTCTTGACTTGTCGAAACTTGCGTTCAATGGTGAGTTGGGAGTTTAATAGATATTATATTAAATTATACTAAAATAGGGATATCTCATTGTTTATAGTTCAAATAGTGGAAATTGTTAAAAAAATAGTAAGATGAAAATAGCTTTAAGTTCTTCAGGAAAAGATATTAATAGTAATCTTAGCGAAATATTTGGGCGTTGTCCTTATTTTTTTATTGTTGAAATTGAGAATAAAGAAATAAAAGGAATGGAGGTAGTGGAAAATATAAGTCGAAATCAAGCGGGTGGAGTTGGTATTTTAGTAGCTCAGATGATTGTCGAAAAAGGCGTTGATGTTTTAATCACAGGGAATGTTGGCCCAAGAGCTTTAGATGTTTTAGAACAGTTTAAGGTTGATATTTTTAATGGTAGTGGTTCCATAGAAGAAAATCTACAAAAATTTATCGAAGGTAAGTTGAAGAAATTATAATCATAAAAATGAAGATAATTATTCCAACGGACGATAAAAAGGGAATGCAAGATATGGTAGCCGAACATTTTGGTCGTTGTCAAACTTACACACTTCTTGATGAAAAAGGTAACGTTTCTAAAATAATAGATAATACCAGTGAACATATGGGTGGCGTTGGTTTACCGCCGGAGCTTATGAAAAAACACGGAGCGGATGTTTTATTGTGTAAAGAGCTTGGACCAAGAGCTCTTGATCTTTGCCAAAAATTAGGGATTGATGTTTATGTGTGTCAGGCGAAGATGGTGAAGGAAATTTTTGAAGTGTGGAAAAATAAAAAAATTAAAAAAGCAGGTTTGGAAGATATTTGCGGAGAACATAAGAGGTGAAGATTGCTGTTACCGGAGGAAAAGGTGGAACAGGAAAATCCATGGTCGCAGTGGCTCTTGCCCACAATCTTACAAAAAGCAAAAAAGTTTTATTAGTTGATATGGATGTGGATTGTCCTGGCGACAACTTGCTTCTTAGTCTAAAAATAAAAAAAGTAAGGGATGTGGAAAATATGATTCCCAAGCTTGATTTAGATAAATGTATAAAATGTGGTCAATGTGCTCAAGTTTGTAGGGAACATGCAATTGCTTTCGTTAAAAACAAAAATCCCATCTTTATTTATGATCAATGTATTGGATGTAAGGCTTGTAAAATAGTTTGTCCTGTTGGTGCAATTTCTGAAACAAAGCAAAAAATAGGAGAAATTTTTATCGGTAATAAAAAAAATCTTACTTTAATATCAGGTAGGATGAAACCAGGAATAGAAGAATCTAGTCTAGTTGTTAATGCGGTAAAAAAATTTATAACAGAGAAAGAAAAAGAGTATGATTTTGTAATAGTTGATACAGCCGCTGGCACCCACTGTCCTG